>Ga0102588_1000423_pt1 | contig 46691 bp, 47 predicted proteins | sample AraplaMF_Col_mMS_FD_76854 | JGI IMG/M metagenome (GOLD analysis project Ga0102588, IMG submission 76854) | Arabidopsis root microbial communities from the University of North Carolina, USA - plate scrape MF_Col_mMS (SPADES assembly) (version 2) | ecosystem: Host-associated > Plants > Roots >...
AAGAGCGCGAGCGCTTCAGGGCGCCTTGGGTGCCGATGTCGGTGTGGTCGTTGCTTACGGCCTGCTGCTGCCCGAGGCTATCCTGACCGGCACGCGTTATGGCTGCTACAACGGCCATGCCTCGCTGCTGCCGCGCTGGCGCGGCGCGGCCCCCATCCAGCGGGCGATCATGGCTGGTGATGCCAAGACCGGCATGATGGTCATGAAGATGGACAAGGGCCTCGATACCGGCGACGTGGCGCTGACCCGTGAAGTCGAAATCGGCCCGAACATGACGGCAGGCGAATTGCACGACCGCCTGATGCATGTTGGCGCCAAAGCGATGGCCGAGGCCATGGTCAAGCTGGAGATGGACGATTTGCCGCTCACGCCGCAGCCGGCCGAAGGCGTGCTCTATGCCGCCAAGATCGACAAGGCGGAAACGCGCATCGATTTCGCCCGCGATGCCAAGGACGTTCACAACCATATCCGCGGCCTCGCACCTTTTCCAGGCGCCTGGTTCGAGCTCGTCGGCCACGACAAGGCGGAGCGCGTCAAGGTGCTGGGCTCGGAACTTGCGACGGGCGAGGGTATGGCTGGAACGCTTGTGACGGATGATCTCGTCGTCGCCTGCGGCACTGGTGCGGTTCGCCTCACGAAACTTCAGAAGGCCGGGGGCAAACCGCTCGCCGCGTCCGACTTCCTGCGCGGCACGCCGCTTGTTGCCGGCACAAGGCTCGCCTGATGCCGCGATACCGTATGATCGTCGAATATGACGGCGGCCCCTATGTCGGCTGGCAGCGGCAGGACAACGGACCATCGGTGCAGGGCGCAATCGAAAAGGCGATCTTCTCGGCATCGGGCGATGCCGTATCCATCCGCGGCGCGGGACGCACCGATTCCGGCGTCCACGCCATGGGGCAGGTCGTCCATGCTGACCTTTCGAAGGACTGGTCCCCCTTCAAGCTGCAGAATGCGCTGAACGCCCATCTGAGGCTCGCCGCCGAGAAAGTGGCGATCCTCGACGTGGAGGCCACGAGCGAATTCTTCGATGCCCGCTTCTCGGCGCTCCGCCGGCACTATCTCTACCGCATCATCAGCCGGCGCGCGCCGCTGGCGCTGGAGGCGGGCAAGGCATGGTGGGTGCCGAAGCTGCTCGATCACGAGGTCATGCATGCGGCCGCCCAGACGCTCGTCGGCAAACATGATTTTTCCACCTTTCGTTCGGCACACTGCCAGGCAAACAGCCCTGTGCGCACGCTCGACCGGCTGGATGTGACCCGCAATGGCGAGCTGATCGAAATCCGCGCCACGGCCCAGAGCTTCCTGCACAACCAGATCCGCTCTTTCGCTGGAACGCTGAAGCTTGCAGGCGAGGGCAAGTGGACGCCTGATGATGTGCGTGCGGCGCTGGACGCACGTGATCGCAAGGCCTGTGGCCCCGTGGCCCCGCCCGACGGGCTCTATTTCATGCAGGTGGATTATCCCGAGGTGATCACCCACCGCCGCAAGCCTGCAAATGACGAGGACGACTTTTCCTAGTTCACGCCGGATAGATGCCGAGGAAGTTCTGCAGATATTCCGACAGCAGCATCGACGGCACCAGCAGCACCAGCGTCAGAGCGCCGACCAGCAGGGCATGGCCCTGGCAGATCATCCTGAGGATGCGTGCCAGCACGAAGACCTGTGCCAGCATAAACACGAGTAACAGCAGCGATACAATGCCGACGGAGCCTGGCAGGAAGAAGACGAGCGCCAGCAGCAGACCGTTGATATAGGCCAGCGGCACGCCGAGCCAGTTGATGCTGACTACGATGGGAGCAAAGCGCTCGCCCATGCGGAAAGCAAGCAACAACATGCCGGCAAAGACCAGCGGCACGAACCAGTTCGCAAGCTCGACCAGCCCTAGCCGGAAATAGAAGGGAAATCCGACATCGGTTTCCGGCGGCATGGATCGCAGAAAGGCATTGCGCCACCAGAGCCAGGAAATCCCTGTTGGCGGCAGGCACCAGAGGATCGCCCAGAAGGAACGGTTGACGCCGCGATCCGATATGTCGAGGAAGCGGAAGCCGCGCGGATCGAGCTTGATCAGCAGCCAGATGCCGGCGAGATAATATTGAACCTCTCTAAAGCCCGGCATTCGCAAACCATCGTTCGATGAAGGTCTCGTAGATCGCCGTCAGCGTCTCCAGATCTGCAACGGCGACGCGTTCGTCGACCATGTGCATGGTCTGGCCGACAAGGCCGAATTCCACGACCGGGCAATAATCCTTGATGAAGCGCGCGTCCGAGGTGCCGCCCGTCGTCGAGAGCGCCGGCGATGCGCCGGTAATGGCTTCGACTGCGGAGGAAAGCGAGGCGATCAGCGCATTGTTGCGTGTCAGGAAGACGTGGCTCGGGCGATCCGCCCATATGATCTCGTATTTCACCGGCTCGCGGCCCGGCCGCAATGCACCGTCTGCGGCTGCCGCATCGAGCCGCCTGACGATCTCGGCCCGCAGCGTATCGGCCGTCCACGTATCGTTGAAGCGGATATTGAAGCTCGCGGAAGCCTTGGCCGGAATGACGTTGGTCGCCGGATTGCCGACATCGATGGTCGTCACTTCGAGATTGGACGGCTGGAAATCGTCGGTCCCGGCGTCGAACGGCGGGTCCATCAGCGCCTGCGTCAGCTGCAGCATGCCTCGCACCGGATTGTCAGCAAGATGCGGATAGGCGGCATGGCCCTGCACGCCATGCACGATGATCTTGCCGGAGAGCGAGCCGCGTCGGCCGATCTTGATCATGTCGCCAAGTTTGTTCGGATTGGTCGGCTCGCCGACCACGCAAGCATCCCAGGTCTCGCCGCGTTCGGCTGCCCATTGCAGAAGCTTGGTCGTACCGTTGATCGACGGGCCTTCCTCGTCGCCCGTGATCAGGAAGGAAATCGAGCCCTTCGGCAGGCCATGTTTTTCGACATGGCGGGCAACGGCTGCTGCAAAGCAGGCAACGCCTCCCTTCATGTCCACTGCGCCGCGGCCGAAAAGCTCGCCATCGGCGATCTCGGCGGCAAAGGGCGGGTGGGTCCATGCGCCTTCATCTCCCACCGGCACAACGTCCGTATGCCCCGCAAACATCAGATGCGGGCCCTCGGTTCCGAGGCGGGCATAGAGATTCTCAACGTCGGGCGTGCCGGCCTCTTTCGCAACCATCCGGTCGACTTTGAAACCGAGCGGCGAAAGCATGGCTTCCAGCGCAGATAGCGCTCCGCCTTCCGCCGGCGTCACGGACGGGCAGCGGATCAATGTCTGAAGGTTGGCAACAGGATTCGTAGCGGTCATGGCGGTGGAATTATCCGGTGGGAATGGCAAAGACGTGGCAAGGCGTGAGCTCGCCTTGCCCAAAAAGACGCCGATTGTTTACCGAATCAATATCGGGCTGTCATCAATCTCTGAGCAGTTCGTTGATGCCGGTCTTGGAACGGGTCTGCTCGTCGACGCGCTTGACGATCACGGCGCAATAGAGGTTCGGCGCCGGCTGGCCGTTCGCCATCGTCTTGTCGGATGGCAGCGAGCCCGCAACAACGACCGAATAGGGCGGCACTTCGCCATAGGTGATCTCGCCGCTGGCCCGATCGACGATCTTGGTGGACTTGCCGATGAAGACGCCCATGCCGAGCACCGAGCCTTCACGCACGATGCAGCCTTCGACCACTTCCGAACGGGCGCCGATGAAGCAATTGTCTTCGATGATCGTCGGGCCGGCCTGCATCGGCTCCAGAACGCCGCCGATGCCGACGCCGCCGGAAAGATGCACATGCTTGCCGATCTGTGCACAGGAGCCGACAGTCGCCCAGGTGTCGACCATCGTTCCTTCGCCGACATAGGCGCCGAGATTGACGAAGGACGGCATCAGGATGGCGTTCGGGGCGATATAGGCCGAGCGTCGCACGACCGCGTTCGGCACGGCCCGGAAGCCGGCGGCGCGGAACTGGTTCTCGCCCCAGCCTTCGAACTTCGAGGGAACCTTGTCCCACCAGGTTGCCTGACCAGGACCGCCCCTGACGACTTCCATGTCGTTGAGGCGGAAGGAAAGCAGCACGGCCTTCTTCAGCCACTGATTGACCTTCCAGGCACCGTCGGCGCCGCGCTCGGCCACGCGCACCTTGCCCTCGTCGAGCAGGTTGAGAGCCGCCTCGACCGCATCGCGCACTTCACCCTTCGTCGACGTGTTCACATTGTCGCGATTGTCGAAGGCAGTTTCGAGGGTCTTTTCGAGGGATGCGAGGTCGGTGGCGCTCATGAGAATTCCTTAAACTTCGATCTTTATCGTGGAGACGACGGAGTCTCCGGAATTGCGGTTGGCGGGTTTTCACCCGATCTACAGCATGCGCCCGTAAAATGGAATGATTTTTCGGACAAGATCATATCTGGATTCAAGGCGTTATAGCGACATATCCGGTCACTTATGGCCGGTGATACTGAAAGGCATTTCGATATGGCAAAGGCAAGAAACGGCGGCGGACGGCGCAGGGATGGCGTCTGGGACCCGTTGAAGAGCAGTTCGAGCGACAGGCAGCGTGCGGAAGCGGTTCCGAAGACGCCACAGACGCTCTCGCCGGCCTATCGCCTTGCCTATGTGGACGAGGATTTCCTCTGCCGCGAGGAGCTGCGCCCGATCCGCCTGCAGCTCGAGCTCCTCAAGGTCGAGATGATGATGGCCGAGCGCGGCATCAAGTCGACCGTCGTCCTGTTCGGCGGCGCGCGCATTCCGGCCCCCGGCCAGAGCGCCTGGGCCGCCCGCAACGAAACCCAGCGCGCAAACCTCGAAGCCGCATCGGTCTATTATGATGAGGCCCGCAAGTTCGCTCGCCTTTGCTCACGCTATGCTGCCGGCTTCGATTTCCACGAATATGTCGTCGTTACCGGTGGCGGTCCCGGCGTCATGGAGGCGGGAAATCGGGGCGCGGCGGATGAAGGAGCACCTTCGATCGGCCTCAATATCGTGCTGCCGCACGAACAGGCGCCGAATGCCTATGTGACGCCCGAACTCAGCTTCAATTTCCACTATTTTGCAATCCGCAAGATGCATTTCATGGTGCGCGCCAAGGCAATTGCGGTCTTCCCCGGCGGCTTCGGCACGATGGACGAATTCTTCGAATGCCTGACTCTGATCCAGACAGGCCGCATGGAGCGCATCCCGCTGCTGCTCTTCGGCTCGAAATTCTGGCACAGCATCATCAATTTCGATGCGCTCGCCGAATTCGGAACGATCGCCCCCGAGGACGTGAACCTGATCAGTTTCGTCGATACTGCCGACGAGGCCTGGAAGATCGTCCAGGATTTCTACGAGCACCGGGAAGGCCACTAGGCTCTGACTCTTGGCAACGAAAAACCCTCTTCCCATGAGGTGGGAAGAGGGCTCCTGATGAGGGGCAAACCGCTCGCGATGAACTGCTTGCGGTTCGGTCATCCCTTCAGAGGAAGGGCTGGTCCGGCATGTCGTCGATCGAGATCACGCCGTCTTTGTTGCGGTCCATGCGATCGAAGAACTTGTTGAAGGCGGTTTCCGCTTCCTGCTTGCTGATCTGGCCGTTCTGGTCGGTGTCGATGCGGCCCATCATCATGGCCATGAAGCGGCCATTGCCATGCATCCAGTGGTGACCGTCGCGGCCATGACGGCCATGGTTCTTGTCGTCGCCGGCCTGCGGCGCCGCATTCTGATCCGCATCGCCCTGCTTGGCTGAGACCGCTTCACGGCGCGCCTTGAACTGTGCTTCGCGGTACGCGCGGATTTCGCCTGGCGTCAGCGAGCCGTCATGGTTGGTATCGATGGCGGCGAAGATCTTCTCCATGCCATCGGTCGCCTCCTGCTTGGTAATCTTTCCGGCCTTGTTGGTGTCGAACTGTTTCAGCATGCGCACGAAGACGATGTCGCGGGAGGCAGCACCACGCGGACCACCCATCATGCCCCAGCCCATCTGGCCATGATGTCCCGGACGGTCCGGCCGATCCGGCCGGTCTCTTGGTGCGGCGAAGCTCACCCCGGCAGCGGCGCCGAGGAGAAGAACAGAGGAAAGAGCCGTCAGAATAAGCTTGTTGCGGTGCATGATTGCATCCTTTCGTAGGGTGTCCCTCGACCACGAAAGGTAGGTCCGAACCGCGCCCGGACCCAGTTAAACATCTGTAAGATGGATGAAACTTTGGTAAGCTAGGCCGTAATCTTCTTAAGGAAATCAGCAAGATCGTCGGTGACGAAATCGATGTGGTCATCTTCGCCGCTGGTCTTTTCCCACCATTCGACGACGGTCTCTTCCAGGTTGCGCGGCACCAGCAGAACGGTCTGCATGCCGAGTGCCTTCGGCACGGTGAGATTGCGAGGCAGGTCTTCGAACATCGCAGCCTTGTTCGTCTCGATCTTCTTCAGCGCCATGAACTTGTCATAGGTCGCCTGCGCCGGTTTCGGCAGGTAGTCTGCCGCGACGATGTCGAAGATATCGTCGAAATGATCGAGAATGCCGAGTGCGCCGGCAGCTGCCTGTGCATGCGGGACGCTGCCATTGGTGAAGATGAACTTACGGCCCGGCAGGGCCTTGATTGCGTCGGCAAGGTCCGGATGCGGGGTCAGCGATGAATAGTCGATCGCATGCGCCTTTTCGAGGAAATCGTTAGGATCGACCCCGTGATGGATCATCAGCCCCTGCAGCGTCGTGCCATGATCGAGATAATATTGCTTCTGCAGCCTGCGCGCCTCGTCATGCTCCATCTGCAGAAGCGCTGAGACATAGGCCGTCATGTTCTTGTCGATCTGCGCGAAGAGATTGACATGATGCGGATAGAGCGTGTTGTCGAGGTCGAAGACCCATTCGGTCACGTGCTCGAAATCGTTTTTGGTAGGCGTGCGGTCGATCTTAGTCATAGCCGCTCTTATCGCATGGCCGCGGCGGGAAGCCAAAGGCTTTCGCTAGCAGGTCCGGCCCAGCGAGGTCCTCCCAAAAAAGCCGCCAGATTTTCACAACTTTAGAGAGATTTTGGCCGACTTTCGCCATTGATAACTGGTGACCTCTGCCTGCGTCAGACAGGGGGACCCGCAAGGGTAAAGTCGCATGAAGATTGTTCTGATAAACCCGCCGCATACCGCGATCGGCAGCCGTATTCCCGATGATCATCTTCCGCCGCTCGGCCTTCTTTCGGTTGGAGGTCCGCTGATCGACGATGGTCATGCCGTCAGCCTCATCGATGCCGAATTCGGGCCGATGACGGTTGCGGACATCGTCAGCCGGTTGGTGGCTGACAGTCCCGATCTGGTGCTGATCGGCCATTCGGGCTCGACGTCGGCCCATCCGACTGCTCGAGTGATCGCAGAGGCTATCAAGAGCAGCGATCCGAAAATCTCCATCATCTATGGTGGCGTATTTCCAACCTATCACTGGCGGGAGGTGCTGGCCGAGACCGAGGCATTCGACGTCCTCGTGCGCGGCGAGGGTGAGGAAACCATGCGGCGTCGTGCGGATGCGCTAGTGACGAACCGTCCGCTCGCCACGATCCCCGGAATTGCCTTTCGCGATGGCCATGGCGAAATCCTGGCAACGCAGCCAGCACAGGCGATCGCCGATCTCGATGCCTATCGCGTCGGCTGGGAACTGATCGATCATCGCAACTATAGCTACTGGGGCGGCAAGCGTGCCGTCGTCATGCAGTTTTCCAGGGGGTGCCCGCATCTTTGCAACTATTGCGGCCAGCGTGGTTTCTGGACCCGCTGGCGTCATCGCTCGCCGGAGCTTTTCGCCCGCGAGATTGCCAGGCTCTATCGCGAAGAGGGCGTCGAACTCATCAACCTCGCCGATGAAAACCCGACATCCTCGCGAAAAGCCTGGCTGGCTTTCCTCGAAGCGATGGTTGCCGAGAATGTGCCCGTGCAGATCGTCGGCTCGACGCGGGCCGACGACATCGTTCGCGATGCCGATATCCTGCACCTTTATCGCAAGGCTGGCATCGTCCGCTGGCTGCTTGGTATGGAAAACACCGATGAGGCGACGCTTGCCTTGATCAAGAAGGGCGGTGCCAAGACAACCGACCGGGAAGCGATCCGCCTCCTGCGCCGGCACGATATCCTCTCCATGGCGACCTGGGTCGTCGGTTTCGAGGAGGAGAAGCTGAGCGATCTCTGGCGCGGCTTCCGGCAGTTGCTCTCCTATGATCCCGACCAGATCCAGGCGCTCTATGTGACGCCGCATCGCTGGACGCCCTTCTTCCGCATCGCTCGCGAGCGACAGGTGATCGAGGCCGATATCCGCAAATGGGACTATAAGCATCAGGTCCTGAAGATGCGCTATCTCAACCCGATCGTGCTGGTCGCCTGCGTCAAGCTGATCGAGGTCGCAGTCCAGGCGCGCCCGAAGGCGCTGCTGCGTATTCTCTTCCACCGCGATCCAGAACAGCGTCATTCCATGCGCTGGTATACGCAGATGGGCCGCCGCGTCTGGTTTCACGAGATCCTCGAATTCCTTTTCCGCCGCCGCCACCTCAAGGAAGGCCCGACCCTCGAGACATTCTGGGGCGCACCCCAGGATGCAGAGGAGGAATCGATGCTGCGCCCGCAGCGGCATGTGAAGAGCCTCGACGCTGCGGAATAAAATAGACGCCCGATTTTCGGCGGACGACTGAGGCGCGGAGTGCTAGAAAGCCGACATGCTTTTCGAACGCCCCGACGATGACACGCTCTATGATGCCCTGATCGCCCGCAGCGCCGATTATGAGGGCCAGGCCTATGTCTGTGTGAAGACAACAGGCATCTTCTGCCGTCTGACCTGCCCGGCGCGCAAGCCGAAGCGGGAAAACACCATCTTCTTCGATACGATCGCCGCCTGCATGCATTCGGGCTTCCGTCCATGCCAGCGCTGCAGGCCGCTGGAGCAGCCGGGCCGCGAGCCGATCGTCGACATGCTGCTGGCGCGGCTCGACAGCGAACCCGATGTGCGCTGGACCGAAGATGAGCTCGTACGCCGGGGCTACGATCCTTCGACCGTGCGCCGCGCCTTCAAGCGGGCGCTCGGCATGACCTTCCACGATATCGTACGCTATCGCCGGCTTGGCGAAGCAGCACGGCAGCTCGCCGGTGGCGCGCGGGTGATCGATGTGCAGCTCGATGCAGGATATGAATCCCCGAGCGGCTTTCGCGCCGCTTTTCAGCGGCTGGTCGGCAAGGCGCCGGCGCTTTCGCAAAACCGCGAACTGCTCTTTGCCGACTGGTTCGATACACCGCTCGGACCGATGATAGCAGTCGCCGACAAGACGCATCTGCATCTCCTCGAATTTCACGACCGCAAGGCTTTGCCGACCGAACTCGAAGCCCTGCAGAAGCGTGTCCGTTCCTCGGTCGCGATCGGCCGTACGCCTGCTATCGACCAGATCGAGATGGAGATCAGGGACTATTTCGAAGGGCGGCTGACCACATTCAAGACGCCGCTGGCGCTTGACGGTACGTCCTTCGAAAAGCATGTCTGGGCAAAGCTCATCGAAATTCCCGTCGGCCAGACACGCGCCTATGGCGATCTTGCAAGAGAGATGGAAAGGCCGGAGGTGGTGCGTGCTGTCGGCCGTGCCAACGGCGCCAACCAGCTCGCCATCATCGTGCCCTGTCATCGTATCCTCGGTGCGGATGGTTCACTCACCGGCTACGGCGGCGGGCTGTGGCGCAAGCAATGGCTGCTGCGGCACGAGGAAAAGATCAGCGGATATAAAATGGAGAGGACAGCATGAATCAGACTGAGAAAGCCGACTATTTCGGTACGCTGCATCGCAAGGGCACGCCCGTCATTTTATACAACATCTGGGATGCCGGAACGGCCAAGGCCGTTACGGAGGCGGGCGCGAAGGCGCTCGCGACCGGAAGCTGGTCCGTCGCGGCTGCCAATGGTTATGGCGACGGCCAGAAGCTGCCGATGGATGTGCTGATCGAGACGGCGCGCACGATCACCGCCGTCAACGACCTGCCGCTCTCGGTCGATTTCGAAGGCGGCTATTCCACCGAACCCGCCGGCGCCGCGGCCAATGTCGCAAAGCTCATCGAGGCTGGCGCTATAGGGATCAACTTCGAGGACCAGCGCGTCGGCGAGGCCGGCCTTCATTCTATCGAAGTGCAGGCGGCTCGCATCCGCGCCATCAGGGAAATGGCGAAGGCGCGAGGCATCAATTTTTTCCTCAATGCCCGCACTGATCTCTTCCTTCAGGAAGGTGACGGCTCCAGGCACGCAGGACTGGTGGATGCAGCGATCGAGCGTGGCAAGGCCTATGCAGCGGCAGGCGCCAGCGGCTTCTTCGTGCCGGGTCTGATCGAGCCGGCCCTGATCGAAAAGGTCTGCGCCGCATCCTCGCTGCCGGTCAATATCATGATGAAGGCCGGTGCGCCCGAACCGGCCGATCTTGGAAGGCTCGGTGTTTCGCGCATCAGCTATGGTCCGGGGCCTTATCGGGCGATGATGGAAAAGCTGAAGGAAGCAGCAGCTGCGATCTATTCGGCCAACTGATCGTTGCCGGTGGAGTTTCGCTGCATGGCGATGGCCTGAGCAATGAAATTGCGAACGGTGGGGGAGCGCTCGTCACGCCGGGTGGCGAGTGCCAGCCGTGCCGCTGGCGCTTCGCCGTCAAATGCGATGTAGCAAACACCGGGAACTTTGATCTTCTCCATTTCCGCCGGCACGATCGAAACGCCGAGACCGACTGCGACCAGGCTGGCAATCGAAGTGATCTGCGGCGCTGATTGGCCGAGCCGCGGTTCAAATCCCACTCGCCGGCATGCGGCGATGATGTCGTCGAAGAAGCCGACACCCGCCTCGCGTGGAAAGAGGACGAAGCTCTCTTCGGCCAGGGCGCCGAGGGGTAAAGTCTGCGCCTGTGACAGCGGATGCCTTGCTGGAAGCACGATGACCATGGGATCTTCGGCCAGCAGCTGACATCGGGCCTGCAGCACATCACTGCTGCCCGGGCGGATAAAGACGGCGTCGAGTTCGTCCCCGTCGAGACGCTGCAGCAGTTGCGCCGTCGGCGCTTCCCCCAGGCCGAGTTCGACGGCCGCATATTTCTCGCGAAAGGCGTTCACGATACCGGGCACGACCGGATTGAACACCGCAGAGCTGGTGAAGCCAACCCGCAGCCGCCCGCTCCCTCCGCGCGCCGCCCGCAGCGCAGATTGTTTGGCCTGCTCCGCCTGAAGCAAAATCGCCTGCGCCTCCGGCAGGAAGGCCTTGCCCGCCTCCGTCAGTTCCGCGCCGTTCGAGAGGCGGCGGAAAAGAGCCGCTCCAATCTCGTTTTCAAGATCGCGTATCTGATTGCTGAGTGGCGGCTGGCCGATACCGACCTTCCGTGCGGCGCGTGTGAAATTGAGTTCTTCTGCGACGGCGATGAAATAACGAAGATGACGAAGTTCCATGCTATACGTTTAAGATATCACATTCACCTCTGCAATATATTGGAACTATCTCACCTGCGCCGCCACATGACGGAACGCGCAGCCTTCATATGACGGGTGCGCCAGGAAAGGAGTTCACGATGAGTTCAATCGAAAAGCAGTTTCTCATTACCGGTGTCAGCTCTGGCTTTGGCCGCGCCTTTGCGCAGGCCGCATTGGAAAAGGGCCACCGCGTGGTCGGAACGGTGAGAAACGATGATGCAATAGCGTCGTTCGAGAGTCTGGCGCCGGGTCGGGCGACGGCAGTCCGCCTCGACGTTACCAATATAGATGCAATCGAACCGGCCGTTGCCGGCATCGAGGGAACCGTTGGTCCGGTGGACGTTCTCATCAACAATGCCGGCTATGGACATGAAGGAACTTTGGAGGAATCGCCGATCGAGGAAATGCGCCGGCAATTCGAGGTCAATGTCTTCGGCGCCGTCGGAATGATGAAGGCCGTTCTGCCGTTCATGCGCTGGCGGCGGGCGGGCCATATCATCAACATCACATCGATGGGCGGGTTCATCACCATGCCGGGCATCGCCTATTATTGCGGCAGCAAATTTGCGCTCGAAGGCATCAGCGAGGTTTTGGCGAAGGAAGTGAAGCCATTTAATGTTGCAGTCACCGCTGTGGCTCCCGGCTCATTTCGCACCGACTGGGCCGGACGATCGATGATCCGCACCGACAGGAGCATTTCTGATTACGATGCGCTCTTCGATCCCATCCGCAGGGCGCGTGAGGAAAAGAGCGGCAGACAGTCAGGCGATCCTCGCAAAGCGGCGGCCGCTGTGCTGGCACTGGTCGAGGCTGAAGATCCGCCGGTCCATCTGCTGCTCGGCGCCGATGCGCTGACGCTGGTCCGCGACAAGCTCAAGAGCATGAGTTCGGAAATTGATGCTTGGGAAGATCTGACGCTCTCGACAAGCTTTGCCGGAGCATGAAAAAGGCGCCCGCAAGGGCGCCTTTTTTCGATCAGGGAACGATCAGCGTGCCGACGCCGTGCTCGGTGAAGATTTCGAGCAGCACCGAATGGGCCGTCTTGCCGTTCAGGATAACGACGCCCTGCACGCCGGCCTTTATGGCGTCGATGCAGGTCTCGACCTTCGGGATCATGCCGCCGGAAATCGTGCCGTCGGCAATCAGCGCATGCGCTTCGGCAACAGAAAGCTCCTTGATGAGCTTCCCCTGCTTGTCGAGAACGCCGGGCACATCCGTCAGGAACAGCAGGCGGGTGGCGTTCAGCGCTCCGGCAATCGCACCGGCAAACGTGTCGGCGTTGATATTGTAGGTCGCGCCATCGCGGCCCGGGGCAACCGGCGCGATGACCGGGATCATCTCGGAGCGGGCGAGAAGGTCGAGCAGCGTGCGGTCGACTTCGACGACTTCGCCGACGAAACCGAGATCGAGCACACGCTCGATGTTGGAATCTGGATCCTTGACGGTCTTGCGGGCCTTTTCGGCGAAGACCATGTTGCCGTCCTTGCCGCAGAGGCCGATCGCCCATTCGCCGGTCTGATTGATCAGCGCGACGATTTCCTTGTTGATCGAGCCGGCGAGAACCATTTCGACGATCTCGACCGTCTTCTGGTCGGTGACGCGCAACCCGCCTTCGAACTTCGATTCGATGCCCATCTTCGTCAGCATGGCGCCGATCTGCGGGCCGCCGCCGTGAACGACGATCGGGTTGACGCCGGACTGCTTCAGAAGCGCGATATCGCTAGCGAAAGCCTTGCCGAGCTCGGGATTGCCCATGGCATGGCCGCCGTATTTCACGACGATCGTCTTGTTTTCATAGCGCTGCATGAAGGGCAGCGCCTGTGCGAGAAGACGTGCCTGGATTTCGCTTTCGGACTCGTTCATGGGGGACCCCGCGGAATTGATCGCGGCCTTTTATCTCAAGTTTTTGACAGAGGGAATAATCCGGCACGCAATAGTTTTTCGTATCTAAGGCCGACCTGGAAGCCGGCCAGCTCATATTGAAACTATCGAACCGGAAATCGTTCATTCGAGGGCGACATGACTGGGGATTTTGCAGATTTAATTGGCAGTGTCGCGTTGGGTGACCGCAGGGCCTTCGCCGCGCTCTATAACCAGACCAGCCCGAAACTTCTGGCGATCTGCCTTCGTATTCTTGGAAACAGGAATGAGGCCGAAGAGGTGTTGCAGGAGGTCTATATCAAGATATGGCAGCGCGCCGGTGCCTTTACGGCCGGCTCCGCGACGTCGGTCGCCTGGCTTGCGGCAATTGCCCGCAATCAGTCGATCGATGCCTTGCGTGCGCGCAAGCCTGTAGCCGACGAAATCGACAAAGCGCTTGATCTTGCCGATGCCGGTCCCGATCCTGAAGCGCAAGTCGTGATTAAGGATGAAGGAAGGCGGATTGACACCTGCATGGAAGAGTTGGAAGCTGATCGTGCGGTCGCAGTGAAACGGGCTTATGTCGAAGGGCTGAGCTATCAGGAACTGGCCGATCAGTTTGGTGTCCCGCTGAATACGATGCGGACATGGCTTAGACGCAGCCTGCTGAAACTGAGAGAGTGCATGGAACGATGACATCGCCCGACAAAAGCAAGGGAGACCGCTCCCGGGATGAGGTTCTCGCCGGCGAATATGTGCTGGGCGTCCTCTCTCTTCAGGATCGCAAGATCGTTGAGGAACGCATGCGCCGCGACCGGCAGTTTGCCGCGATCGTCAGCCGCTGGGAGGTCAACCTCTCCGGCTTCAACGACGAATATGGCACGGCTTCTCCGAGCCACGAGACCTTCAAGCAGATCGAGGCGCGTCTCTTCGCCGATACGGAGAGTGCGCCGCGCTTTTCGCACGGCCTCTGGAATTCCGCCGGTTTCTGGCGCTCGCTGACATTTGCCTCCCTTGCGGTCACCCTGGGCGTCATCGCCTTTACCTCCGGTCTCGTGCCTCAGCCCCCTGTATCGCCGCCGCTGGTGGCCGATCTCTCCGGGCAGAACAATCAGGTCAATCTGACCGCCTCTTACGAGATCCAGACGGGCCGGTTGAAGATCGTGCCGGTCGCTGCCGGCAAGCCGGAGGAGAAATCTCTGGAGCTCTGGTTGGTGCCGGGCAGCGGCACGCCCCGTTCTCTCGGCGTCTTCCAGCGCGGTATGAACGGCGAATTGCTGATACCGACGGATATGCGCGGCCAGATTTCCGATGGCGCGACGCTGGCCGTCAGCCTGGAGCCATTCGGCGGCTCGCCCACACATCAGCCGACGGGTCCCGTCATCGCCAGCGGTTCGATCCACAGACCGTGAAAATCGGATCATTTTCCTGAAACTCTTCTGCAGCGCCTTCCGTAGTTGCTGATATCCGGGCGGCGCAGGGCATAAAGCCGGCGGCTGCGACCGGATGCAGAGGAGAAAAATCATGATCAAGTCCGCATTGCGCGCTGCAGCTCTCGCCGCCGCCTTTTCCACTATCGCTTTCGCTGCTCAGGCAAAGAACCCGATCGTCGGCGGTGCCGCGATGTATGCGAACAAGAACATCGTCGAGAATGCCGTCAACTCCAAGGATCATACGACCCTTGTTGCTGCCGTGAAGGCCGCCGGCCTCGTCGGCACGCTGGAAGGCAAAGGGCCCTTCACCGTTTTCGCGCCGACCAACGAAGCCTTTGCTGCCCTGCCGGAAGGCACTGTCGATACGCTGCTGAAGCCGGAAAACAAGGCTAAGCTCGTCAAGATCCTGACGTGCCATGTCGTTGCCGCAGACGCGATGTCGAAGACCGTCGCAAAGATGATCAAGGACGATGGCGGCGAGCACGATATCAAGACGGTCGGCGGCTGCGTGCTCAAGGCAAAGGAAAGCATGGGCAAGATCACGCTGACGGATGAAAATGGCGATGTCGCCCACGTCACCATCGCTGACGTCAAGCAGTCGAACGGCGTCATTCACGTCGTCGACAAGGTACTGCTGCCGAAGATGTAATTCCAGGTATCGGCTGTCAGAGGCGCCTTTCGGGGCGCCTCTTTATTTCCAGTTGTTGATGCCGACTGTTTCGGCAATCGCCTGGCGCAGTTCGTCCAGTCCTTCGTTCTTTTCCGAAGACGTTGAAAGCACGGCCGGATAGGCGGCTGGCCGCTTGCGGATCTTTTCCGATGTTTCGGCAAGCAGCTTCGGCACGGCCGGCGCCTTGATCTTGTCCGTCTTGGTCAGAACGATCTGATAGGAAACGGCCGCCTTGTCGAGCAGCGTCAGCACGTCTTCGTCGTTCTTCTTGATGCCGTGGCGGCTGTCGATCAGCACATAGACGCGCTTCAGCGTCGCGCGGCCGCGCAGGTAGTCGAAGACGAGCTTCGTCCAGTTATCCACCTGCTCCTTCGGCGCCTGCGCATAGCCATAGCCAGGCATGTCGACCAGCGCCATTGGCGGCAGGTCGCTGCCCTCGCCGGAATAGCCATCCGGAACGAAGTAGTTGAGCTCCTGCGTGCGTCCCGGCGTATTGGAGGTGCGCGCCAGACCCTTCTGACCGACCAGCGCATTGATCAGCGACGATTTGCCGACATTCGATCGACCGGCGAAGGCGACTTCCAGGGGACCTTCCGGCGGAAGGAATTTCAGGGAAGGCACGCCGCGGATGAAGATCCAGGGGTGGCCGAAGAGCGGCTTTGCGATTTCAGTCATATGAATTCTGCAATCTCCGGGTTCGGTAATGGAACCGGCTTCATGTTTTTAAGGCGTGTTGTCAAGCTTCGCGCGGTTGAGCGCTTCGGCGGCCGGAAACAAAAAGCCCTGCCGAAGCAGGGCTTTTCGACTATTTCGATGGTGCCGGTTTTCGTTTGAACAGGCCCTTCAGATTGTCGAAGAGCTCGATCTTCACGCCGTGGCGCTTCATGATGACCGACTGCTGGATGACCGAGAGCGTGTTGTTCCAGGCCCAGTAGATCACCAGACCTGCCGGGAAGCTCGCCAGCATGAACATGAACACCAGCGGCATCCAGTTGAAGATCATGGCCTGCGTCGGATCCGGCGGGGTCGGGTTCATGCGCATCTGGAAGAACATGGTGATACCCATGATCAGCGGCCAGACGCCGAGATGCAGCAGGGTCGGAGCCTCGAATGGCAGCAGGCCGAACAGGTTGACGATCGACGTCGGATCGGGTGCCGAAAGGTCCTTGATCCAGCCGAAGAACGGCGCATGGCGCATTTCGATGGTGATGTAGATCACCTTGTAGAGCGAGAAGAAGATCGGAATCTGCAGCGCCACCGGCCAGCAGCCGGCGATCGGGTTGATCTTTTCTTCCTTGTAGAGCTGCATCGTCGCCTGCTGCAGGCCCATACGGTCGTCGCCGAACTTGGCCTTCAGCTCTTCCATCTTCGGCTGCATGCGCTTCATGTTCGCCATCGAAGCATACTGCTTGCTGGCGAGCGGGAAGAACAGCGCCTTGACAACGATGGTCGTGCAGAGGATCGCCACGCCGAAATTGCCGAAGTAGCGGAAGAAGAAATCCATCAGCTTGAACATCGGCTTGGTGATGAAATAGAACCAGCCCCAGTCGATCAGGCGGTCGAAGCGCGGGATGTTGTAGCTCTGTTCGTAGCCGTCGATGACGGGAACTTCCTTCGCACCGGCAAAGACAAGATTCTTGAGTTCGACCGACTGGCCCGGCGCAATTGTAAAGGCGTCTTCCTTATAGTCCGCCTGGTAGCGCGGCTGCCCGTCGGTGAAGTGCGAGAAACGCGCGTCATAGGGTGCCTGCTGCGGCGGGATGATTGTCGCGGCCCAATACTTGTCAGTAATCCCGAGCCAGCCGCCGGTGGATTTTGGCGGGGTAACGGCTTCCTTCTCGACTGCCGAATATTTGCTCTCGATGAGACCGTCGTCGCCGATGACGCCGATGAAGCCTTCATGCAGAACGTAGACGGACGGCGTCGTCGGCTTGTTGTAGCGCGTCACGCGGCCGTAAGAGGAAAGCGAGACAGGTGCCTGGCCGGCGTTCTGGATCTTGTCCGTGACCGTGAACATGTAATGCTCGTCGACGGAGATCGTGCGGGCGAAGGTGATGCCCTTGTCATTTGTATAGGTAAGAGTGACCGGCGTCTTTTCGGTGAGCTTTGCGCCCTCCGGTGCGGTCCACACGGTGGATGGGCCTGGAACGGTGCCTGTCGTGTCACTGCCGACATAACCGAGTTCGGTGAAGTAACCATCCTTGGTTTCAGCTGGCGAGAACAGCGTGATGATCGGGCTCGAGTCATCGACCGTCTCGTGATAGGCCTTGAGCTTCAGGTCATCGAGGCGAGCGCCGACGAGGTTGATGGAGCCGGAGAGCGCGGCGGTGTCGATGGCAACACGCGGCGTCTTTGCAAGCGCTTCTTCGCGGGTAGCGGTCGCAACTGCCTGGCCTGTCGGGGCGGCGCCATTCGTCTGGGCGCTCGGGCTGCTGCTTGCGGCAGGCTGCTGCGTCTGCTCGGTCTGCTGCTGTGCCTTCTGCGCTTCCTGAGCCTTGCGCTGAGCTTCGATGCGCGGGTTCATGTAGAGGAACTGCCAGCCAAGGACGATCAGCACCGAGAGAGCGATCGCAATGAAGTAATTGCGGTTGTTTTGCATCATACGTTCCTGGGGCGCTCGTCTTTCGGGCGCCGGTGTTTCGGCCTGGTTTCCACGCGGGCTTTCAGTTCCGCGGCCAGTTCATCGAAGGACGCCGTCAAAACGTCCCTGCGGGCGACAACCACATAGTCGTGTCCGGGCTGCATTGCAAACCCTGCATGAAGCCGCACCGCCTCTTTAAGGCGCCGCCGCATGCGGTTTCTTTCGACCGCGTTGCCATGTTTTTTGGTGACTGTGAAGCCGACGCGGGCTTCGCTTTCTTCTTCCTTGCGGTTCAGGACCTCGAGAAGGAAGAGAGGGCCGCGGCGCTTTTCGCCTTCGCGGACTGCAAGAAATTGCGGGCGGCTCAAGAGCCGCCCGACAATCTGTTTGTCTTCTTTGGTCTTCAATTCGCCCGTCATTTTCTATCGGGCAATTCCGGCCTTAGGCCGAAAGACGCTTGCGGCCGCGTGCGCGGCGAGCAACGATGACCTTGCGGCCGCCCTTAGTGGCCATACGCGCACGGAAACCGTGGCGGCGCTTGCGAACAAGCTTCGAGGGCTGATAGGTACGCTTCATTTATTTAAACACCGCGGAGTGCGGCCCTTCTTGAATTTGCATAATGCAAGGAGCGTGGTTTTTCGAACGGACGAGGTCGCAAAAGACCTGAAACGACCGGACGTGCGGCGGCTTATACGGATGAAGCCTCTCAAAGTCAATTATGGCAGGCAGATTCCTGAATACACACGGCGGATGGCAAGATTTCGCACGTCGGTGTTAACGAATGCGGCGGTTCAATATATGGTTGTATATTTCGTCTGGAGGCTTCGGAAAGCTTTCAGCCGGAGTTTTTCTTTCTTGAAGATGCTCGGTTCTGGACGAAACATAACGCGGCTAACAGTAAATATGGGTAATTTCCTGTAGTCGATATTGTTAATATTCGAAATACAACATTAACGAATTTACCCGATCTTCCAGTGCATCGGCTGGGAATGTGTTTTCCGGGCATTGTGAGGCGAGGAGTGTTCGTTGAAAATTCGCGGCAAAATCAATCTTCTTGTGTCTGTCATGGGCGGCGTTGCGCTTTTGATTGGTGCCACCGCGCTGTCGGCGATGGCCAAGTATAACGCGAACCTGACGGCGTATGAACACGCCGCGGCCCGCGCCTATGCAGGCGAACGCTTGAACCGCTTTGTCACCGCCGTCGTCATGGAATCGCGCGGCATCTATGCTGCAAAGAGCCTCGACCAGACGCCGGCTTTCGCCAAGGGGCTGATGGCCGATCTGGATGAGATCGACAAGGTCATCGCCGGTTGGGCGCCGCTTGTGCCTGACAGCCAGAAAGATTCCTTCACCAAGCTCGTCGACCGCGCCAAGGAATTCCGCACCTTCCGCAGCGAGACGGCACGTCTCGGCACGCAGGTCAGCCCGCAGGCGGCCAACGAGCAGGGCAATAACGACGCCAACCGCGCAAACCGCAAGGCCTTCCAGGCCGAGATCGACGCGATCGTCACCACCGACAAGGCCGAGTTGACGGCAGTCAATGACGAGATCGAAGACTTCCGCAGCTGGATCCTGATGCTGGTGCTCAGCATTACCGGCATCGGCATCGCGGCAGGCGTCGGCATGGGCTTTTACATCGGTACCAGCCACCTGAGCCGGCCGATCAAGAAGGTGACGGATGCGATCAAGGAGGTCGCAGACGGCAATTTCCAGGTCGAAGTGCCCTTTGCCGGCCGCAAGGACGAAATCGGCGAAATGGCCGCAGCCGTCGCCGTTTTCAAGGAAAACGGCCTCGTTATCCAGCGCATGAATGCCCAGGAAGCGGCGATGCGCGCAAAGAGCGACGACCTGCAGTCCAGCATGTCGGTCGTTGTTGCGGCCGCAGCCGCCGGCGATTTCAGCCATCGCATTGACAAGGACTATGAGGACGAAAGCCTCAATCAGTTCGCCGGCAACATCAACTTGCTCCTGTCGAGCGTCGATGCCGGCGTCGATGAAACCCGCCGGGTCATTGCAAGCCTTGCCGAAGGCGACCTGACGCAGACCATGCGCGGCCAATTCCAGGGCGCCTTTGCCGAACTGCAGAATAACGTCAACAGCACATTCGTGACGCTGCAGACGACCATGCGCGAAGTGCGCGAAACGACTGAAGCGATCAACGGCAATACCAACGAACTTCGGAACGCCAGCGACGATCTCTCCAAGCGTACTGAACAGCAGGCCGCCGCACTGGAGGAAACCTCCGCTGCTCTCGACGAGATCACGGCTGTTGTTATGAATTCGACCGAACGTGCGCAGGAAGCGACCGTCATGGTCTCCGAGGCAAAGGAAAATGCCGGCCGCTCCGGCGTCGTGGTTCGCAACGCGGTCGATGCGATGGGCCGCATCGAACAGGCGTCTCGCGAAATCAGCCAGATCATCAACGTCATCGATGAGATCGCCTTCCAGACAAACCTGCTGGCGCTGAACGCCGGCGTCGAGGCTGCCCGTGCCGGTGAAGCCGGTAAGGGATTTGCTGTCGTCGCGCAGGAAGTGCGCGAACTCGCCCAACGCTCGGCAACCGCAGCGAAGGATATCAAGGCGCTCATCACCAAGTCGGGCGACGAGGTGCAGGTCGGCGTCAAGCTGGTTCAGGCGACGGGTGAGGCCTTGTCCGAGATCGAAACTCGGGTCATCGCCATCAACGATCATATCCATTCGATCGCGACAGCGGCAAAGGAACAGTCGACCGGCCTCAAGGAAGTCAACACCGCCGTCAACCAGATGGATCAGGTCACTCAGCAGAACGCCGCGATGGTGGAAGAGACCTCGGCTGCGACCCACAAGCTCTCGGCCGAAGCCGATGGCCTCGTGCGCCTCATCTCCCGCTTCAAGCTTTCCAGTGAGGCGTCTGTTGCCGTTGCCCGCCAGCAGCATCACCAGCCAGTCGCCTCTCCGGCGCGCCGCGCTATCAGCCGCGTCGCACGGGCCTTCGGCGGCAATGCAGCCGCTGCGGAGCAGAGCTGGGAAGAGTTCTGACAGCCTCTGCAATCAGGATCGGAACGCCGCCTGCGGGCGGCGTTTTTGTTTGTGACGACTTGCCGCTCCTCGCAAAGATTTGAAAGCGGAGCATTCTGCTCTAATATACAAGCTCATTCTGATGGCGGCCTTTCGCCGCACGGACAAGACGAGATGCCGGTTCAAGACCAGGGCGAGCCTTCCAAGGCGGAAAACATCGCGGCCGGCGAGGCTGCAAAGGGCTCCTATCCGCGTGCCGGCATGTTCAGCCGTCTGTCCGGCAAGCTGCTCTGGCTCACCGTCTTCTTCATTATGCTGGCGGAAATCCTGATCTTCTTTCCCTCGATCGCAAGCATGCGTGTCCGCTGGCTCGAGGATCGCCTGAATACGGCCGCCGCTGCCGCAATCGTCATCGACGGGCTGCAGCCGGTGGAGCTGCCGCGGGCGCTGCAGAAAGAGACGCTGGAGGCGACCGGCACCAAGGCGATCGTGCTGCGCAAGGATGGCACCTCCCGCCTGCTTGCCATGAGCGAGATGCCAACCTCGGTCGACGAATCATACGACCTCACGGATATCCCGCCATTGACCGCCATGCGCGATGCGCTGGACACTCTGATCTTCGGCGGCAACCGCATGATCCGCGTCTACGGACCGGTGGGCGAGACGAATACCGGCGTCGAAGTGGTGATGAAGGACAGGCCGCTACGCAAGGCAATGTTCGTCTATGCCCGCAACGTTCTGCTGCTGTCGATCCTGATTTCGCTCTTTACCGCGACACTGATTTTCTTCTCCATCAATCGCATCCTCATTCGCCCCATCCGCAAGCTGACGGGCAGCATGCAGCAATTTGCCTCCGACCCCGAAAATCCGCTCCATGTCTATGTCGGAGACGGCGGCCGCGACGAACTGGCTGTTGCCGGCCGCAACCTGACATCCATGCAGCTCGAACTGCAGAAGACATTGAAGCAGCAGAGAAATCTCGCGGCGCTCGGTCTCGCGGTGTCGAAGATCAACCACGATATGCGCAATATCCTGGCATCCGCCCAGCTCATGTCCGACCGCCTCGTCGATGTCGATGATCCCATGGTGAAGAGCTTCGCGCCGAAGCTGTTGCGCACCATCGACCGAGCCGTGGGCTACACGACCGAAGTGCTCTCCTATGGCAAGGCGACCGAATCGGCGCCTCGCCGCCGCCGCCTCCGCCTCTATGAGCTGATACAGGAGGTGAAGGACATCCTTGCCATCGACCCTCAGACCGGCGTCGAATTCGTCGAGCAGATGGGTCTGGATCTGGAAGTGGATGCCGATAGTGAGCAATTGTTCCGGATCATCCACAATCTCTGCCGCAATGCCCTGCAGGCGCTGACCTCTCCTGGCGAAGAGGGGGCAGGGATCGTCAGGCGCATCACCGTTGCCGCCCAGCGCGTCGGGAGCGTCGTCAGCATCACCGTGGATGATACCGGCCCAGGCATGCCGCTTAAGGCGCAGCAGAACCTCTTTGCCGCCTTCCGCGGCTCGGCCCGCTCCGGCGGCACCGGTCTCGGCCTCACCATTGCCCGTGAGCTGGTGCTGGCCCATGGCGGCACCATCGCACTTGTGGAAAAGCCCTCGGTCGGCACTCAGTTCCGTATCGAAATTCCGGATCGCCCGGTTTCACTGGAAGATTATCGCAGCCGGTCGCACGCCGAAAAGTGATGCAATTTCCGCAATGGAGCCTTGCTGAACCAAAGTCGCGATTTTTTTCGAATTGCTCTTGCATTGCCCGAAAAGACCCTTTAGAGAACCGCCCACGCAAGCGGCACGGCCGCCACTGCAGACGCACCCGTAGCTCAGCTGGATAGAGCACCAGACTACGAATCTGGGGGTCAGGAGTTCGAATCTCTTCGGGTGCGCCATTTCCTCTCCAAATTCCGATGGTCAGTTATTGAGCTGCTTCGTGGTCGGTTGTTGCCGAAGCCCGACTACGATGCCGGTTCGCATTTCGAATGCACGCTCGATGGTCTAGTGCGCAGCTCTATGAGTATGGAGCAGGCGGCCACTTGAGTTTTTCGAACTCGTGGTAGCCGTTGTCGAGCCGACCGGATGATGTGACTTCCTGGGCTCTTTGACGCCATCGAGTATTTCGCCGTGCTGGCAAGGAAGCGGTTCAGGTCTTCTGCACGCTGCCGGCGATGCCGAGAAAGCCAATATAGGACCGCCGCTCCTTGGTCAGCGGCGAAGTTCCCTCATCCAAGCCTAGTTTCGCGCAACCTTCGACGTCTATCTGCGGAGGCGATGGATTATGGCAGGCGAGAAGCCGGAGGATTGCATGAGGACGAGAACTGTTGGTGTCGTAGGTCTCGTCGCGGTGATGGCGGCCCTTGCGGGATGCGTCGATCGTGCCAATGCGCCGGTGCTCGTGGCTGTCGCTTCGCCCGTCAATCCGCCTGGCGTCGCTCACAGCCTCTGCATGTCCGATGCCAATGCCATGTATGACGAATCCAACAAACAGTACGACTTGCGGGCGCAGTTGACCGGTCACCGTGATCCGGTGGAACGGGAGACGAATGCGAGCAGTGCCGCCCATCGGCAATATGTCTCCTGCATCGCTGGCCAGGGCTACCGTCCTTTGTACGCATATCAAGAACGGTGAATTCACATAGTCGATAAATGTCCCAGGAGCCCGCTCGTGCGGCTTCCGCAAAATCGCAAATTTTGATTTTTTGTGTCTTTCAGTCGCGGCGGATCGCCTGCAATCACAAGTGTAGGAAGCTGCGTGTGATGGTGGAACTTCACGCGCGTAGAACGCATTTTTCATAGATAAATCCAGGAAGGAGGGTTTATCATGAAAATGTTCACTCTAGTCCCGTCCGCCATTGCGCTCAGCGCTCTTCTCGCCCTCTCGTCTATCGTTCCCGCGCTGGCGGCGCCCGTTCAGCAGGCCCGGAATCCGGTCGCCTCAAACCCAGAAATGGTGCAATATAAGGTACATGCCGGCTATTGGCATGGCTACCATGGTTTCCGCACGGAACGCCCCGGTACCCGCCGTCACTCCGATGGCTACTGGTATCCGCTTGCTGCGTTCGGCGTTGAAGCCCGCACCACGGGCGCGATTGTCCGCCAACCCCTCAATCGCACCGAGCCTAAGACTATGTGCAACCCAGCATTTAGTGGAACGATCGGCCCCGGCAGCATGCCATGCGACAACGGCTATTGAGCCGGCAAAGAGAGAGGCGGCCAAAAGCCGCCTTTTTCTTGCGCGCAATTGGATCTCACGTCGTCGTGATTGCTATCTGGTGCAGTGGAATGTGACAGATCTGCTCCCTAGCTCCTTGGCGTAAATCCCAACCATCCTCCCAAGGAGACAAGAAATGATCAATATCGTGAAGAATGGCCTCGTGGCCGTAGCCTTTGGCGCAATCGTCAGCGTTTCGGCTTTCGCATCGGCCAACGCAGCCCCGGCGCAACCGCAGCAGCAGGTCGTAAAGCAGCAGAAGAACACGAACGCTCGCAACGAGCCGCGCACCACCGGATCCGTCAATGGTGCTTCCAACAGCTCCGACCCTTACCAGTACGGTCGGAAGAAGTCGCTCAACATGGCTTGCGGCCTGCGCTTCAACCCGACCAGCAGCTCGGGCTGCAACTACTAAAAGCAGTTGATGGCATGGGCAAAGGGGAGGGACTGACGTCCCCACCCCGAAAAAGGCAGCCGCTACGGCTGCCTTTTTCGTTCCGCAGACGCTTCGGCCACGCCGTCGAGGGAAAGGCCGGTCAGATATTCCGAGACCTGCCACAGCCTGCGCCAGACCGCCTTGTCCTGCGCAGCAGGAACGATCTTTGCGAGCGCAGGTGAGCCTTTCAGCTCATAAAATCCATCGGGACCGTACATGACGCCACCTTTCGCATCCGGCGAAGTCGCGGCAAACAGCGTCGGCAATGCGCCGGCGGCCGCCGATTGGGAGAGCAGGGGTTCCAGCAACTTGCTGAAACGCTCCTGCCAGCTCGGGCCAGTACGTCCCATGCGCGGACCAGTGCTCTGCAATCCGGTCACCGCGTAGCCCGGATGTGCCGCGTTGCTCCTCAGATTCCAGCCCTGCGCTCTGGCCATACGATCGAGTTCCAGGCTGAACATCAGCGTTGCAAGCTTGGACTGCGCGTAGGCTGACCAGTATCCGTAACGTTGCTCGCATTGCAGGTCGTCGAAGTTGATCCTGCCGGAGCGGTGGGCCAGGCTGCTGACCGTAACGATGCGCGGGGCGCTGCCCGACAATACTCTGGGCAATAGCCGCAGGTTCAGGGCGAAATGGCCGATGTAATTGGCACCGAGCTGCATTTCAAACCCGTCTTCGGTGACATGGCGCGTCGGGATTGCCATTACGCCGGCATTGTTGATGAGCAGGTCGATGCGTGGAAGCGAGGCGGAGAGACGGGTGGCGCAGTTTGCCACCGATGTCAGGCTCGCCAGATCGAGCGGTTCGAAACTTACCTCGGCGCCGGCATGCGCCGCACGGATATCCGCCAGCGTTTGCTTGCCCTTTTCCACATTGCGCGATGCGATAATGACGCGGGCGCCCGCCCCGGCAAGCGCCTTGGCCGTTTCATATCCGATACCGCTCGTCGCGCCGGTAATGACCGCGATACAGTCCGTCTGGTCCGGTATGTCCTTCGTCATCCAGTCAGTCATGGAAGTTCCTTTTGCGGTGCAGCGCGTGCCGAGTTGCTGTTTTGATATGATGTATTGCACTAAATGCAAAAATGCAATAAATACAAAAATACACAAAATGTTTATGGAGAAGGACGTGCGCAAAGACGATGGATTGACGGGCCTGCCTTGGAATTGCCATGCTGCGAGAGATCGTCGCATCAATGGTCAATTGCATTTCAGACAGGTGGGATAATCATGATCGCTAGAACTGCATGCTCCGATTTCCTGCATTTTTTCCGCTCCTGGCTGAGCAACCCGCTGAGGGTTGCGGCCATTGCGCCCTCCGGCGATTCGCTTGCGCGGATCATGACCAGCGAGATCGCGGCCCTGGATGGTCCGATAATCGAGCTTGGGCCGGGCACCGGCGTCTTCACCCGCGCGCTGCTTGCGCGTGGTATCAGCGAATCCGATCTGACGCTGATCGAGTATGGTCCGGAATTCATCGGGTCGCTTCAGAAGCGTTTTCCCGATGCACGCATCCTGCAGATGGATGCCGCTCAGCTGGCGCAGGCCGATATATTCGAGGGTGAACCTGTCGGCGCAGTCGTCAGCGGCTTGCCGCTGCTTTCCATGTCGCCGCGCAAGATCGCCTCGATCCTAGCCGGTGCCTTCGTCTATATGCGGGCCGGCGGCGCCTTCTATCAGTTCACCTATGGGCCGCGCTGTCCCGTGCCGCGCCCGATCCTTGACCGCCTGGGCCTGAAGGCCACGCGCATCGGCGGCACGGTACGCAATCTGCCGCCGGCCTCCGTCTACCGGATCTCGCGCCGCAAGCCGCTGGAGCTTTCGCGTGAGCGTTTCAAATATCGCAGTAGCGGAGCGGATATGGAGATCTCCGCTTTCCCCGAAGCGGATGAGTGAATGACACCTGATGGAAATGACAGAGAAGAAACAGCCAGAAGCCGTAGAGGGCAGGCGCGAGCGCAAACGGCGCCAGACCCGCGAGCGCATCGAGCAGGCAGCGATGACCCTCTTTCTGGAGCGCGGCTTCGACGCCACGACGATTGAGGAAATCACCGAAGCCGCAGATGTCTCGAAGCGTAGTTTCTTTGATTACTTCCCGTCGAAGGAAGAGGTCGTCTTCGCTTGGCAGGATTCTTTTGCTGACCGCCTGATGGCGGCGATTGCCGCACGTCCGGCCGCCGAATCCTCCGTCAAGGCCGTAGAAGAGGCCCTTATCGTCACCGTAACCGCCTCGGCTGACGAGCGCGCTCTGGCGCTCGGTGAGCTGATCCATTGCACGCCGACCCTCAAGGCCCGCGATCAGCTTAAATATGCCAAGCTGGAGCAGAAGCTTACCGAGGCGCTGATCGCCCGCAAGGGCGGCGATCCTGATGTGCGGACACACATGCGCTTGCTTTCGGCTGTTGTCATCGGCGCGCTGCGCGTTGGCGGTGAGCTCTGGGAGCGGCGCGTGCCAGGTACTTCGACCGAAAGTGTCGCGATGGAAGCCTTCGCGCGCGAGATCCTTGGCGAACTCTGGAAGATGCTGGCCGAATTCGGTGAAGAAGCAAAGTCCGGGTTCTAGGCGGTTTCACGCCTGGACGATCCCCCTTCTTGTCGTCGCGGTGCTTCGGATCGATGCCGTTCCGGGATGTTGGCGACGCGCGTGAGATCCGCCGCCCGTTCAAGATGAATGTTCTTGGCCCGTGGCTGTCATGCAAGCAGTGCTGCCCTATATGCTGCAAACGCAGCAGCGGCCACATCCTCAATGTCATCTCGATGGACGGGATCATCACCATGCCGGGCATCGCTTTTCATCATGGCAGCAAGTTCGCCCGCGAAGGCATTTCCGAGAACCTCGGCAAAAGGGGCGGGAGCTTTGTCAACCAGGTGATGGTCGTCGAGCTGCGCGACCAAAAAAGGCAGCGTCTGCAATGCTGACGCTCATTGCATCCGACGATCCGCCGGCCCATCTGTTGCTTGGGCGTGACGCGATTAGCTCCGTTCGCGAAAGGCTGGAGTCTCTCAAGACCATATTCGACACTTGAGGGCAGGTCTCCGGCTCCGCCGATTTTGAGTGATTTTATTGACCAAGAGAGGAAGAGACGATGACTGATTACAATGCAGCGAAATCCGGCACCTTCAAGATCGGTGGCGATCTGGAGGTCAACCGCCTTGGCTTCGGCGCCATGCGCATTACCGGCGACGGTATCTGGGGCAATCCTGCCGATCACGATGAATCGATCCGCACGCTGAAGCGCCTGCCGGAATTGGGCGTCAACTTCATCGATACCGCGGATTCCTATGGTCCTGACGTTTCCGAGTGGCTCATCAAGGAAGCGCTCCACCCCTACAAGAAGGGCCTGGTCGTCGCCACCAAGGGCGGCCTCACGCGCCACGGTCCCAATATCTGGCTGCCGCTCGGCCGCCCGGAATATCTGATCCAGCAGGTGCACAAGAGCCTGCGCAATCTCGGCGTCGAGCAGATCGATCTCTGGCAATTGCACCGTATCGACCCGAAGGTCCCGGCCAAGGAACAGTTCGACGCAATCAAGTCGCTGCTCGATTCCGGCCTGATTCGCCATGCGGGTCTCAGCGAAGTCTCGGTCGCCGATATCGAGGCGGCCTCCAAGGTCTTCAAGGTCGCGACGGTCCAGAACCGCTACAATCTCGTCGACCGCACCAGCGAAGATGTGCTCGACTATTGCGCCAAGCATAATATCGGCTTCATCCCCTGGTACCCGTTGGCAGCCGGCGATCTCGCCAAGCCCGGCTCACTGCTCGATACGATTGCCAAAAAACACAATGCTGCCCCCAGCCAGATCGCGCTTGACTGGGTACTGAAACGCAGCCCGGTGATGCTGCCGATCCCCGGCACGTCGAAGGTCAAGCATCTCGAAGAAAACGTTGCAGCCGTGAACATTACTCTGTCCGACAACGAGTTCACCGCTCTCGACGCCGAAGGCAAGAAGCTCTTCAAGGCTGCCTGATTGGAATAGGACCGGCATTTGAACGGTCGCGATCTCAGTCGCGGCCGTTTTCGTTTTCCGCCTTGCGCCGCTGTTTCCCGAAGAGTGCCCAGAAAGACGCGCAGCTTTGATGATGCGTGCCTTTCGCCAATAATAAAGGCAAGGGACAAGGGGAAGGGCGGCGGCATCTGGTCCTATCCGCCGCAATGTGCGGAATAATTTTGATCAGTTGATAAAAGATGCCGCAAAATGAGGCGCGTGTGTGACGCTAACTAGGCAAGCATTGCGCCCAATGCATTGCTGCATTGCGGTAATTTCGCTATTCTCCATCAAATGAATTGGGTATTAATAATCCCGAAGGCAGCGCACTCCTCCTCCCAGCGCTCCCTTTCATCGGACTGACAACACTCCTCCTCCCAGTTGTCAGTCAGGATCAAGAGCCCGACGCACCTCCTCCCGCGTCGGGCTCTTTTCTTTTCCGGATCAAATCTCGCCTAAAACCTTCGTGAAATTGACTCGGCTCGCGGGCTCGGACTATCTGGAAGCGCGCCGCAAGCGCATATCGGTGGCTTGGCGCGATGACGCCTGAACCTGCGGAGATGTCATGATCGGCGGATGCGGCGTTTCTCGCAAAGCCCTCGCAGCCCTGCTTGTCCTGTGTTTTGGTCTTGTTTCCTGCGGGCGGCCGATCGGCGTCATGCAGGCAGCCGGCACCGTTCCGCCGGGTACTTCGCGCGTCGACCTTCTGGTGGCAACCACGCGTGCTGCGGATGAAAATCCGGCGGTGCTCTTCTCCGGCGAGCGCGGCACCGGGTTGATGGTTGATGCCGTCGATGTCTCCATTCCGCCGGAAGCCAACCGCAAGGCTGGCCAAGTGCAATGGCCGCGTCGCCTGCCTGCCGATCCTCTCAAGGATTTCGTCACCGTCGCAGTTGACCCGCTCGATGGCGAGAAGGCGGGCGAGAACTGGTTGAGGACGCACATGCCGAAGAGCAAGCGCGTGCTCATCTTCGTGCATGGCTTCAACAATCGCTATGAGGATGCGGTCTATCGTTTTGCGCAGATCGTCCATGATTCGCATGCCGACGTTGCGCCCGTCGTTTTCACCTGGCCCTCGCGCGCCAGCATTTTCGACTACAATTATGACAAGGAAAGCACCAACTATTCGCGTGATGCGCTGGAAGAGTTGCTGCGGCGCACGGCCAACAATCCGGCTGTCGGCGATATCACCGTCATGGCCCACTCCATGGGCACATGGCTGACGGTGGAGGCGCTGCGTCAGATGGCGATCCGCGACGGCCGCGTCGCCTCCAAGATCAACAACATCATTCTTGCCTCGCCGGACCTCGATGTCGACGTGTTCGGTCGTCAGTTCCAGAGCCTCGGCAAGGACAGGCCGCATTTCACCATCTTCGTATCCCAGGACGACCGGGCACTGGCGCTCTCGCGCCGCATCTCCGGCAATGTCGATCGTCTCGGCCAGATCGATCCCTCGGCCGAGCCTTATCGCAGCAAGTTGGAAGCGGCCGGTATCACCGTGCTTGACCTGACCAAGCTGAAGACCGGCGATCGCCTGAACCACGGCAAGTTTGCCGAAAGCCCTGAAGTGGTGAAGCTCATCGGCGACCGGCTGATTGCCGGTCAGACCATCACCGATTCCGAAGTCGGGCTCGGTGAGGCCGTCGGTGCAGTCGCCATGGGCGCTGCACAGACGGCCGGCAGCGCAGTCAGTCTCGCAGTCAGCACACCGATCGCCATTTTCGATCCTCGCACTCGCCGCAACTATGACAGCCAGGTTCGCCGCCTCGGCCAGTCAATGAACAATACGGTGGGGTCCGTGGGCGATAGCGTCGGTGCCGGCCTGCCGGAAGATCCACAGTAAAAAATCATAGGCATTCGCTTCGCGGTGATATATCACATCTCCGACACGGCACCGACTCTGCCGTGCGGTGGACAAAATATGGCGAATGAAACGAATGAGACGGTGGCCGTCGTTGGCGCCGGTGTGATCGGTGCTTCGATTGCTTTCGAACTGCAGCGACGCGGCTTTCAAGTCACGTTGATCGACAAGGGCGAGCCGGGCAGGGGAACCTCCTACGGCAATATGGCGAGCATCGCGCTCGACTTCGCGGCCGGTTCCGGTCCCTCGACCTGGAAGAAGCTGCCGCGCTGGCTGATCGATCCGGAAGGTCCGGTCTGGCTGCGGCCAGGCTATGCGGCAAAAATCCTGCCCTGGTTCCTGCGGTTTCTCGCGGCCGGCCGTCCGGCACGTTTGAGAGAGATCGAGGATGCGGGCATGAGCCTCTCCAGGATCGCTCTCGGCGATATCACCGCCATGCTCAATGCGATCGGCGCGCCCGACCTGATGACTGAAGAGGGCTGCCTTGCGATCTACGAGACCGAGGCCGAATTTGATGCGGACCGTGGCCACCTTGACCTGATGCGGCGCTACGGCATGGAATTCGAGGTGCTGAGCAACGGTGCGATCCAGTATTACGAGCCGACCCTCTCGCCGAAAATCGCCAAGGCCGTGCTGCTGCCGGACAACAAGTCGATCCGCGATCCCTATAAGCTGGTTGTAAAGCTTGCAGATGCGGCAAAGGCCGCCGGCGCCAACTTCGTGTCCGGGCAAGTGAAAACCGTCGAACGCAAGAGCGATGGCAGGACCGCCGTTCTTCTCGAAAACGGCAATCGCATCGAAGCCGACAAGGTAATCCTGGCAGCCGGGGTCCACACGCGTTTCCTCGCCGAGGCCCTCGGTGAGCCGATCCCGCTCGAAACCGAGCGTGGCTATCATACGCAGATCATGCAGCCCGGCATTTCCATGCGCTATTCGGTGATCTGGCCGCATCGCGCCTTCATGGTGACGCCGACCGCAGGCGGTATCCGTGTCGGCGGCAATGTCGAGCTGGCGGGGCTTACGGCCGCCCCCGATTTCCGCCGGCCGCGCGTGCTGGTGCGCCACGCGCAACGCATCCTTCCCGATCTCAAGGTCCAGGACACCAGCGAATGGATGGGCCATCGCCCGGCATTGCCTGATACGATCCCGATCGTTTCGCCTTCGTCGAAAATGCCTGGCGTCTTTTATGCCACCGGCCATGGCCATCTCGGTCTGACCTATTCGGCAACGACGGCGCGGTTGATCGCGGAAATGGTGGCAGGTGTCAAAACAGCAGTTGATATAAAACCATTCCGCATCGACAGATACTAGCATTGGTCATGGCCGGAACCTTCGTCACCCGCAATAATATCCGCGTCGATGGCCGCATCGCGCGTCACGTCTGATTGGGAGCTTGAGAAATGAGATGGAAGCGCACGATCCAGCTTCTGGATGTTCATGCCGAAGGTGAGATCGGCAAGGTCGCAATCGGTGGCGTGCCCAAAATTCCGGGCGAGACAGTCGCCGCCCAGCTTCACTGGCTGAACACCGACCCCAAGGGGCAGGAGCTTCGTCGTTTCCTCTGCCTCGAGCCGCGTGGTGCACCGATCGGGTCGGTCAACCTGTTGCTGCCACCGAAGCACCCGGACGCGGATGCGGCCTTCATCATCCTGCAGCCTGATCAGGCGCATGCGAGCTCCGGCTCGAACTCCATCTGCGTGACGACCGCTCTCCTGGAATCCGGCATCGTCGAGATGAAGGAGCCCGAAACCATCGTCACACTGGAAACTGCAGCCGGTCTCGTCAAGGCGACCGCCACTTGCCGCGACGGTCGCTGCGAGAAGGTGAAACTGACGATGGTGCCGTCCTTCGTCCACGAGCTGGATGTCGAGATCGACACGCCGCACTGGGGAAAGATCAAGGCCGACATCTGCTATGGCGGCATCTTTTATGCGCTGGTCGATGTCGGCCAGATCAATTCGAAGATCGAAAAGGCCAATGCCGCAGCACTCGTCCAGGCCGGCATGGTGCTGAAGGACCTCATCAACCGGCAGATGCCCGTCGTCCATCCGGAAATTCCGGCAATCTCGGGCGTCGCGTACGTCATGTTTCGCGATATCGAGGCCGATGGCACGGTGCGCACCTGCACGACCATGTGGCCTGGACGTGCAGACCGTTCGCCCTGCGGCACCGGCAATTCGGCCAATCTGGCAACCCTTTACGCTCGCGGAAAAGCGAAAGTCGGCGACACATTCAAGTCGAAGTCGATCATCGGATCGGAATTCGAAGTCGGCCTCCAGGCGGTGACGGAGGTCGCCGGCAAGCCTGCCGTCATCCCGACGATCACTGGCCGCGGATTCACCTTCGGCCTGTCGCAGGTCGCACTCGACCCCTTCGACCCGCATCCTCTCGGCTTTGCGCTGACGGATGTCTGGGGGCCTTCGGCCGGCGAGATCTGATCTCGCGTCTCAGCTATCAATAGACGAAGGGATCGACTTCGGCCTTGACGGGTTCGTCGGCGGCCGTGGGATAGATCACGCCCTTGCGCAGGATGATATTGGCATAGAGCCGCGGCTCGCTGGTCTGGATGACCGCATGGGCCGCGCGCACGCGGCCATAGAAATCCTGCCCGACCAGTGGAACGACCTCACGATCCGGCTCATGCCTGGCGCAGCAGGCGATCATTTCCTCATGAACGGGGTCGAGCTTGTCGCGTTCGGCCTTCACTGTTGAGCGGAAAATTGCTTCTGCCACGAAGTCGTCAATTGGCAGCACGCTCAAAACGGCATCAAGGACCGGAATGAGATGATGTCCGTCGAGCCGGATCAGCCGCCGCGCATGCTCGATACCCGGATAGTTGCCATCGACGATGGCAATTTCATCGCCATGGCCCATGCCGCGCAATGTCGCGAGCAGATCCGGGCTCAAGAGCGGGTCAAGCCCTTTCAGCATTGTCTATCTCCTTGAAGAGTACATTCTGGTCAGTAAGATAGCGCGCAAAGATCGGCAGGCTGGCGCCTCCGATGGCACGTGCCTGCGCGCCGACCAGGCCCTCCACGATGTCGGGCATGACGACGCCTTGCAGGTCGAGCTTTTCAGCTTCGTGGATCGTCGCGTAAACGATGCGCCGGCGCACCCAGTCCGGAAAGCCGCCATCGATGACGGCGGCGCTGAAGTCGATGATGGAGGCGGCCGCCACGATCGCCTGTGCCAGCGCCTTGGCCGTATCCTGGATCCAGGTTTCCATTGGTTCGCCGAAATCCACCCAGTCGTCGGCCGAATACCAGAGCGGCTGCGGATCTATGTCGCGCTCGCGCAGCATGTTTTCCAGCACGAAGATGGAAGCGATTTCCAGGAGCTGCAGCGTTTCGCCATTCTTGCCGCGCACGGGCAGTGGGCCGATGGCGCCTGCTGTGCCGGTTTTGCCGGAAAAGATCGCCGAATTGAGCACGATCCCGCCGCCGATGAAGGAACCGATGAAGAAATAGACGAAATCCGGATAGGACGGACCAATCCCGAAGACCAGTTCGGCACCACAGGCGCTGGTGGCGTCGTTCTGCAGGAAGACCTGATAGGCGACCTGTTCGGCAATCTCTGCCTGCAGGTCGAAGTCGCGCCAGACTTCCATGGCACCCTCGGGCGCACCCACTTCGTCCGCCCAGTTCCAAAGCTCGAAAGGAGCCGCGATGCCGAGCCCGGCTATACGGCTGCGCTCGCGTTCGTCGAGCCTCCCTTCCAGCTCCCTGATCCCGTTGGTGACAAAGGACAGGATTTCGTGCGGCAGGGGGTAGGCGTAGATCCTGTGCAATTGCAGCCGGATATTGCCGACGAAATCCATCAGCACGAGGTCGGCACTTCGCCGACCGATCTTCACGCCGAAGGAATAGACGGCGTCCGGATTGAGCCGCATCGGAATGGATGGCTGGCCGACGCGACCGCGGATCGGTTCGCCGCGCGAAAGCAGGCCTTCCTTCTCCAGCGCGCGCATGATGACGGAGACGGTTTGGGCCGAAAGCCCGCTGCGGCGTGCGATATCGGCCTTCGATAACGCGCCGTATAGGCGCACCAGCGACAGCACGAGCCGTTCGTTATAGGCGCGCACCCTGATCTGGTTCGCACCTCCCGACGGATTTAGAATTGGTGGTGGGGCCGGCATGGAATCCGGACCATCCAAGGACGACATTGGCCACTCCTCCCGTTTAACGGCCTATGCCCGATTTCTCGCCAGCATGCCACATCGAATTAATAATTCAATTGGATTTATTTATTGACAAGCGGTTTTCTTTCGCTCTTAATTGCCAGCGTCAACGGCACGGGACGGCTTTGGGAGGAGGCTGACGTCGCATTCCGCAAGTCTCGCCGTGCATGAATTCCGGTGCCGCCTTGGGGGCGGGCCGGCTAATCTGGGAGGAGTTCATGAAGAAATCAGTTCTCGCTTTCGGCGCGCTCGCGCTCGGCGTCGCCTTTTCCGCTCCGGCAATGGCAGCGGATGTTTCCGCATGCCTGATCACCAAGACCGACACCAACCCCTTCTTCGTGAAGATGAAGGAAGGTGCGACAGCCAAGGCCAAGGAACTCGGCGTCACGCTGAAGTCCTATGCCGGCAAGATCGACGGTGACAGCGAAAGCCAGGTCGCAGCGATCGAAAGCTGCATTGCCGATGGCGCAAAGGGCATTCTGATCGCCGCTTCGGACACCAAGGGCATCGTGCCCTCGGTCAAGAAGGCTCGCGACGCCGGCCTGCTGGTCATCGCACTCGATACGCCGCTTGAGCCGGCCGACGCCGCAGACGCCACGTTTGCAACCGACAACCTGCTCGCCGGCAAACTGATCGGTCAGTGGGCCAAGGAAACGCTGGGCGACAAGGCAAAGGACGCCAAGGTCGGCTTTCTCGACCTGACGCCGTCGCAGCCGACTGTCGACGTCCTGCGCGACCAGGGCTTCATGATGGGCTTCGGCATCGACCCGAAGGACCCGAACAAGATCGGCGACGAAGACGACAAGCGCATCGTCGGCCACGACGTGACGAACGGCAACGAGGAAGGCGGCCGCAAGGCCATGGAAAACCTTCTCCAGAAGGACCCGAGCATCAACGTCATCCACACGATCAATGAGCCGGCTGCGGTCGGCGCCTATCAGGCCCTGAAGGCCGTCGGCATGGAGAAGAACGTACTGATCGTATCGGTCGACGGTGGTTGCCCGGGCGTGAAGTCGGTCAAGGAAGGCGTCATCGGTGCGACCTCGCAGCAATATCCGCTGATGATGGCATCGCTCGGCGTCGAGGCGATCAAGAAGTTCGCTGACGGCGGTGAAAAGCCGAAGCCGACCGAAGGCAAGTCCTTCTTCGACACCGGCGTTTCCCTCGTCACCGACAAGCCGGTTTCCGGCGTCAAGTCGATCGACACGAAGGAAGGCACGGACAAGTGCTGGGGCTAAGCCCTGCCTGAATAAGTGTGAGAAGTGGCCGGGGCTTGATCCCCGGCCGTTTTGGGCGGACCATATGCCGTCGCCCGACAAACCGGCTGAACAAAGACCGGAAGACTATCGGCGACGGCTTTCGCGTGAGTTCGGCGCGCGGCTGCGAAGGAGGAACAATGACCGGAGCACAGGAATTTGAACGCGTCCTCGACGAAAGCGACAAGAGTGTCGCCTCGTTCGAGCACGAGAATGTCTCGCTGATCAAACGCGCGCAGCATTTTCTGCACTCGACACCGGCCGCCGTGCCGCTGATCGTGCTGATACTGTCGATCGTGATCTTCGGAATAGCGATCGGCGGACGGTTCTTCTCGTCCTATACGCTGACGCTGATCCTGCAGCAGATCGCCATCGTCGGCATTCTCGGCGCCGGCCAGACGCTGGTAATCCTGACCGCCGGCATCGATCTTTCGATCGGCGTCATCATGGTCATTTCGGCCGTCATCATGGGCAATGTCGCCATCACCTATGGCATACCGACACCGATCGCGGTCGTAGCCGGCCTCGTCGTCGGGGGTCTCTGCGGATTGCTGAACGGTTTCCTCGTCGCCTTCATGAAGCTGCCGCCGTTCATCGTGACACTCGGCACCTGGAACATCGTCATGGCGACGAATTTCATCTATTCCGCCAATGAGACGATCCGTGACACCGATGTCGATGAACAGGCGCCGCTGCTCCATCTCTTCGCCACGAGCTTCAAGCTCGGCAGCGCGGTGCTGACCCTCGGCGTTATCGCCATGGTCCTGCTCGTCGTGCTGCTCTGGTATGTCCTCAATCACACCGCCTGGGGCCGGCATGTCTATGCTGTCGGCGATGATCCGGAAGCTGCCAAGCTCTCCGGCATCCAGACCAAGAAGGTGCTGCTGACCGTCTACACCATATCGGGTGTCATTGCTGCCTTCGCCGCCTGGGTCTCGATCGGCCGCAATGGCTCGATTTCCCCGTCCTCGGCCGTCACGGACTATAATCTGCAAGCCATCACCGCGACCGTCATCGGCGGCATCTCGCTCTTCGGCGGCCGAGGCTCCATTCTCGGCACGCTCTTCGGCACCATGATCGTCGGTGTCGTGTCCATGGGGCTCAACATGCTCGGTGCCGACCCGCAATGGAAAGTCCTGCTGACAGGCGTGCTGATCATTGCCGCCGTCGCGATCGATCAATGGATCAGAAAGGTTTCGGTGTGACCATGGCTGGCGAACCCATTCTCACTGCCCGTGGCCTCGTCAAGCGTTATGGACGCGTGACTGCGCTCGACAATGCCGATTTCGACCTCTATCCGGGCGAAATCCTCGCTGTCATCGGCGATAACGGCGCCGGCAAATCCTCGCTCATCAAGGCGATATCGGGCGCAATCACGCCCGATGACGGAGTGATCACCCTGGAAGGCCGGCAGGTACAGTTCAGATCACCGATGGAAGCGCGCGAAGCGGGCATCGAAACCGTCTATCAGAATCTCGCCCTTTCGCCGGCGCTGTCAATAGCCGACAACATGTTCCTCGGCCGCGAGATCCGTAAGCCAGGTCCGTTGGGCTCGTGGTTCCGCATGCTCGACCGGCCGACGATGGAAAAGCAGGCACGCAACAAGCTGTCCGAACTCGGTCTGATGACCATCCAGAACATCAATCAGGCGGTGGAAACGCTCTCCGGCGGCCAGCGTCAAGGCGTCGCCGTTGCCCGTGCGGCGGCCTTTGGTTCCAAGGTCATCATCATGGACGAGCCGACTGCCGCCCTCGGCGTCAAGGAGAGCCGTCGCGTTCTGGAACTGATCCTCGACGTGCGCGCCCGTGGCATCCCGATCGTGCTCATCTCGCACAACATGCCGCATGTCTTCGAGGTCGCGGACCGCGTTCACATCCACCGTCTCGGACGCCGCCTGACGGTCATCAATCCGAAGGAATACACGATGTCCGATGCCGTCGCCTTCATGACCGGCGCCAAGGCAGCCCCTGCGGAGCCCGTTGCGGCATGAATGCGAGAATAGGCGAAATCGTCGGCGAGGTCCTGAACCGCGCCGGCGATTCCAGGCGCTTCCTGATTGCGATCGCGGGGCCACCCGGCGCCGGCAAATCCACCATGGCCGACAATATCGCCGACGCCTTGAAGGTGCTGGGCGAGAGTGCTGCCGTTTTGCCCATGGATGGCTTCCATATGGACAATACGGTTCTCATCGAGCGCGGTCTGCTGGCTCGTAAGGGCATTCCGGAAACCTTCGATGTACGCGGCTTCCTCGATATTGTCAGAGCCGTGCGGCCCGCCGATCAGGAGGTCCTCGTTCCCGTCTTTGATCGTTCGCGCGAGCTTGCGATCGCGTCGGCCAGGCCGATCGATCCGCAGGACCGCTTCATCATCATCGAGGGCAACTATCTGCTCTTCACGCAGGGCAAATGGGCCGAGCTCGACGGCATCTTCGATTACACAATCATGCTCGCCCCGCCGATGGAAGTTCTGGAAGAGCGCCTCTGGGATCGCTGGCGCGGCTATAGACTGACCGAGGAGGAAGCGAGCGCCAAAGTCTACGGCAACGACCTGCCGAACGGCCGGCTCATTCTCGAAAATCGTCGGCCCGCCGACATCACATTGGAAATCGCGCTGGCCTGAGCAGTTGTTTCTGCACCGGTCTTGATGCTATCGAGGCGAAACCCGCATCGCTTCGGAGGCTCCCATGCAATCGATCACTATCCGCCGTCCTGACGACTGGCATCTGCATCTGCGCGACGGCGCCATGCTGGAAGGTGTGATTGGAGATACGAGCCGCACCTTCGCCCGCGCCATCATCATGCCGAACCTGGTCCCGCCGGTCGTCACGACCGCGGATGCGGCCGCTTATCGCCAGCGTATCATGAAGGCGCTTCCGGCCGGCCATCGCTTCCAGCCGCTGATGACGCTTTATCTCACCGAGCACACGAGCGCCGACGATGTGGAAGAGGGCAAGAAGAGCGGCCTCATCACCGCCGTAAAACTCTATCCGGCCGGCGCCACGACCAATTCGCACGGCGGCGTGCGCGATATGGAAAAGGCGATGCCGGTACTGGAGCGCATGGCGAAGATCGGCCTGCCGCTCTGCGTCCACGGCGAGGTGACGACGCCCGACGTCGATATTTTCGACCGCGAAGCCGTCTTCATCGAAACGGTGCTCGACCCGCTTCGCAAGCGCCTGCCGGAACTGAAGGTGACGATGGAACATGTCACGACATCAGATGGCATCGACTATATCAAGTCGGCCAGGGCCAATCTTGCCGGCTCCATTACCACCCATCACCTGATCATCAACCGCAACGCCATCCTCGTCGGCGGCATTCGCCCGCATTATTACTGCCTGCCCGTCGCGAAACGCGAAAATCACCGGCTGGCATTGAGGGCGGCGGCGACCAGCGGCGATGCCAGATTCTTCCTCGGCACGGATTCCGCGCCGCATGTCGACCCGTTGAAGGAATGTGCTTGCGGCTGCGCGGGGATCTATACCTCGATCAACACGATGAGCTGCCTTGCCCATGTGTTCGAGCAGGATGGCGCGCTCGACAGGCTGGAGGCCTTTGCCTCCTTGAATGGTCCGACCTGGTATGGGCTCGAGCCGAACGATGAACGTATCACGCTGGAGCGGCAGGCCGACCCCGTGGTCTTCCCCGCCAGGATCGAAACCGGCGCCGGGCCGGTTACCGTCTTCGATCCGATGTTTGCACTGCATTGGCAGATCAAAGCCTGAGAAGCTGTACAGGCTTAAATATTTTTCTTCTTATAGTTGCTGTCGAACGTTGATTTTGTAACGCTCGGCTGCGAAACCTATGTTTTTTAACGGAATGCGTAAGACATTCGTCAGCAATGACGAGATAGATTTTTAAAAACGTTATCGGCGCGGCAAGAGCCGCGGAGATTTAAAGCATGATGCTTGACTATAATTCATTGCTGCTGGCGCTTGGCGTTTCAGCAACCTGCCTTGCCGTGACGCTCATGGGAAGCTGGCTTGCGCGCCGGGCTGAAACCTTTCTTCTCACCGGCGCATTCGGCCTCGTGCTCGTTGTCGCCGGCATTTTAGCCTATGCCCACTATGTGGAACAGCCCGAGCGCCTGCTTGGTGCGGGTTGTTTCGTGCTGTTTCATGCCGGTTTTGCCACGATCTGGGGCGCGGGCTATCAGTTCCGCACCGGTCGGCTCCCGAAATCGGGCATCGTCGTGCGTGCACTTGTCGCCATGGCCGCATCCATTCCGCCGATGATCGCCGGGCTGGATGGTCTGGCCTTCATGGCGGATAATCTCGCCATCGCCTTCCTGCTCTTCACCACCGCCCGGCAATATTGGCTCGACCGCGCCGAAGCACCTGCGCCGATATCAGGCATTACCGCCCTCTACACATTGACGGCGATTTCCTTCGTCCTCTGCGCCGCAGTCTTGATCTGGGACGGCAAGCTGGTGCTCGGGGCCGCACCCAGCAATTGGGCCGAAGACCTCAGTATCGCCGTGTGCATCGCCGGGATGACCGGCATAGGCGCCTTGTCGCTGGCACTGCATCAATGGCGGCTTGCCGCCCGTCACCGCATGGATGCGATCACCGATCCGCTGACCGGGTTGGTGAACCGCCGCGCTCTGTTCGACCAATATGACGTCCGCGCCATGGATGCTTCGACCGCCGTCATCGTCTTCGACATCGATCATTTCAAATCGGTCAACGACCGCTACGGCCATGCGGCCGGTGATCACGTCCTGAAAGTCTTTGCCGGCGAACTCTCCGCCAATTGCCGCGGCGGCGATACGGCCGCCCGCCTCGGTGGTGAGGAATTCGCGCTGGTGCTGAAGGAAATCATGCCCGGCCGCGCCGAGCTTGCCGCCGAGCGCATTCGCAAGGCTTTCGAGGAGCGCGACATCTATATCGAGGACGAAGTGCTGAAATGCACTGTCAGCGTCGGCGTCGCGCCCGGACGTTCCGAGCTGCTGGATTTCGATGCCATGCTGAACGAGGCGGACAAGGCGCTCTATGCCGCAAAACGCGCCGGCCGCAACCGCGTCGAACTCGCCAGCCACCTTCATTCGGTGCCGGCAGGTGTTGTGCGCTCGGCCTCTTGATCCGTCTCCCGACCTTTCGTAATCTGAGATCGGCCGGACGCAGCCAGCCGCCCCGCGATGCGCAAGCATTATGGTGAATGCGTCCAACTCCACCTTCACATCCTTGCTCTGGCAATCGATGGCGAACGGGTCAGCAGACGCGGGCACTGATCTTCCTGTTTGCCGCCAACGGAGAAGGATGAACCATGCGTGATTTTCGCGATGCCAAGCTTATGGCAAAAACCCTGCGGCAGGCGCTAGCCGACCGCGATATTTCCCTCACCCATAGCGAAACCCTGGAGATTGTCGCCAGACAATTCGGCCTCGACCAGTGGAATATTCTCTCGGCAAAGCTGGATGAGGCCGAAGGTGCGAAACCTGCTATCGGTATCGAACCACCTGTGCCGATCTTCCGCATCTTCTCGGTCGAGAAAGCCATGGAATTCTACTGCGGCTTCCTGGGTTTCACGCTCGACTGGGAGCATCGTTTCGGCGAAAACTCCCCGCTCTATTGCCAGGTCTCCCGCGAGAATATGCAGTTGCACCTGAGCGAACATTCCGGCGATGCCAGCCCAGGCGCGCGAGCCTTCGTACGGGTGAGGGATGTCCGAGCCTATCAGGCAGAACTCGCCGCCAAACGCTATCGTTACATGAACCCGGGTGTCGAAGAAGCGCCCTGGGGCCTCGAAATGGGCGTCATCGACCCCTTCAACAACCGCATCACCTTCTGCCAGCAGAGCTAAAGCAATTCCAGCAAAGGTGTGCCGCGGTTCTGCGTCCGGAATTGCGCGTAAACAGCAAACGGGCGGAGGGCTATTCCCTCCGCTCTTTTCAAATGATCATGAGCGCCCGCACGAAAGCGACCGAGGCAAGCAGCGAGGCGATCGTGCGCACATGGTTCCACCACGTCCAGTCCCTGAGATAGGTCGTCCAGAGCTGCACCGCTTCTGGCCCGTTGCCGCTGACTTTCGCCAGCGCATCATTCATCGGCACGTTGAAGACGATGGTCGAGAGGAAGGATGCGATGACATAGAGTGCCACGCCGGCCAGCATCATCGAAGAGGCGCCGCCGCGCCAGTTCACGAAGGCCAGCACTCCGATGACGACGCAGAGGATCGCCACCGGCACGAAGAGCAGCATAAAAGGCGAGCGGACGATGGTCACGTTGATGGAATTCATCGCAGCAATGCCCTGCTCGGCAGGGATGCGCGAAAAGGCAGTCATGATGAAGGTGGAGAAAGCAAAGAAGATGCCGGCGACAAGGCCGCTGCCGATCGCAGCGGCAATAAGGGAAATGACGAGAACGATCTGCATGGTCAGGCGCTCCACAATCCGGTCGCCGCGGTCTCCCGCGCATATTGACTGAAATCCTTTGCCGGTCGGCCGAGTATCTCTGTCACACCACCCATCACCTCGGAATTGCGCCCGTCGAAGATTTGGCCGAAGAGCTCTTCCAGCAGCGCGATGACAGGCTCCGGTGTTCCCGCTACTGAGAGGCTCTCCTTGAAGTCCGCCATCGATACCTGTTCGTAGTCGATAGACCGGCCTGAGGCAGCCGCAATCTCGGCCACGGCTTCGCGGAAGCTCAGCGCGTGTGGGCCGGTCAGCTCGTAGATCCTGTTGCGATGTCTGATATCGGTCAGCGCCGCCACTGCCGCATCGGCAATGTCTCCAGCGTCGATGAAGGGCTCCTTGATATCGCCGGCCGGCAGTTCCAGCCTGCCGACAATGAGCGACTCTACGAAAGCGCCCTCGCTGAAATTCTGGCAGAACCACGAGGCGCGCAGGATCGTGTAGTCGACCCCGGCCGCCCGCAGCGCTTCCTCACTCCGCTGCGCCCCTTCTTCGCCACGGCCGGACAGCAGCACGATATGCTGCAGCCCGCACTCCCTTGCGAGTCTTGAAAGCGCCTCGATAGCCTCTGCCGCCCAGGAGACGGAAAGGTCCGGCTGGAAAGCGACATAGGCGCTCGTCGCACCCGTGAGTGCATTGCGCCAGGTCGTGCGATCCTCCCACTCGAAGGCCGGTACGGTGGAGCGGGACGCTTTGCGAACGTCAAGTCCGAGCTCTTCCAGCCTGTTGGCAATGCGGCCGCCGGTTTTTCCCGATCCGCCGATCAGAACGATTTCGGAATTCTGCATATCGAAACTCCTCTTCGGTTCAAAAATAAGAGAAACTCTCTCATTTGCAAAATGAGATAAACTCTCTTATTTTCATTGTCAACAGTCGAAGGAAGCGGAAGATGGCAGAAGAGGTGATCGCACGACGCAGGCGCCAGCAGGAGCCGACCGGCCAGCCGCGCCGTATCCCGAGCCAGCAGCGCGGCCGCGAACGCTTCGAAAGGATCTTGACGGTCGCCTCCGCGCTGATCGAAAAGAACGGCAGCGATGCACTGAAGATGAGTGAAATCGTTGAAAAGGCCGAGATTTCCTTCGGCGCTCTCTATCAATATTTCCCGGACAAGACCTCGATCATCCGCACACTTGCCGAGCGCTTCAATGAGCAGGGCCGGCAATGCGTGGCAGACGAACTGGCGAAGGTGACGGACGCGGACAATCTGCAGACAGCCCTCGGCGTCATCGCCGATGAATATTATGCCTTCTTCCGCCGCGAGCCTGTCATGCGCGATATCTGGCACGCGACCCATACGGACAAGCTTCTTCAGCAGGTCGATGCCGAAGATATGGAATTCCACGCGCAGGCCCTGTTCTCGGTGTTAAAACAACTATGGCCAAAGCGTGCCGAGCCGGAGCTTCTGGCCATTGCCCGACTGACCATGCAGCTCCTGGCGGCGGCTGTTCGCTACGCTGTTTCGCTGGATGAGAAAGAGGGCGCGCAGGCAATCGCGCTCTTCAGGAAGATGCAGGTTGCGGATATTGGCCGCCTGCTCGGCTGACGGCCGTCTTCCGTCTGGAAACCGACCGCTCTTGCTGCTATTGCCGCTGGAACGTCAGCCGAAGGAGAAGCCGCATGATCCAGACCACATTTCCTGACCGCGCCGTCATGGCAGAGCTGCTGGCAAAGATGCTCTGGGAGATCAAGGCTGTTCATTTCAATGCCGAGACGCCCTACAAATATGCTTCCGGCATCATGAGCCCGGTCTATATCGACTGCCGCAAGCTTCTCTCCTTCCCACGCGTCCGCTCGACGGTGATGGACTTTGCCGCCAGCACGCTACTGCGCGATGCCGGCTTCGAACAGTTCGATTGCATCGCCGGTGGCGAAACCGCGGGCATTCCCTTTGCCGCACTGCTTGCCGATCGTCTCGGCCTGCCGATGATCTATGTCCGCAAGAAGCCGAAGGGCCACGGCCGCAATGCGCAGATCGAAGGCGACATGAAGGAAGGCGCCCGCGTTCTCATCATCGAGGATCTGACGACGGCCGGCGGCAGTATGTTCACCTTCATCGATGCCATCAGGGCTGCCGGCGGCATCGTCGATCACGGCATGGCGCTCTTCTTCTACGGCATCTTCCAGGAGGCGCATCAGCGCTTTGCCAATGGCAAGGTCCAGTTCCATCATATCGCCACCTGGCGTGAGGTTCTGGCGATCGCCAAAGAGCAGAAGCTCTTCGACGACAAGACGCTGCAGGAAGTCGAGGCCTTCCTCGATGCGCCGCTGGCCTGGTCGGCAAGGAATGGTGGCGTGAGTGAGCTTTCGCTCTAGCCTTTTGACAAAAGCTCGCTTAATCGATTGAGAAACGCGTAAGTCCTGTTGGGAGGAATTCGATGATTTTGTGCTGCGGCGAGGCCCTGATCGACATGCTGCCGAGGGATACGACCCTTGGCGAAAAGGGCTTTGCGCCCTATGCCGGCGGCGCGATCTTCAACACGGCGATTGCGCTTGGTCGTCTGGGCATCCCGACGGCCTTCTTCACCGGCATTGCCAATGACATGATGGGCGAAATCCTGCTCGATACGCTGAAGGCGAGCAATGTCGATTACAGCCCGTGCGCCATCACCTCGCGCCCTTCGACGATCGCCTTTGTCAAGCTCGTCAACGGTCAGGCAACCTATGCCTTCTACGACGAAGGCACCGCCGGCCGCATGATCACCACGGATGATCTGCCTGTTCTCGGCGATGATTGCGAAGCGCTGCATTTCGGCGCGATCAGCCTGATCCCGAGCCCCTGCGGCGAAACCTACGAATCGCTTCTCGATCGCGAAGCCGCAAAGCGCGTCATCTCGCTCGACCCGAACATCCGCCCTGGCTTCATCAAGGACAAGCCTGCGCACATGGCCCGCATCAAGCGCATGGCCGCCAAGTCCGACATCGTGAAATTCTCCGACGAGGATCTCGAGTGGTTCGGCCTGGACGGCGACCATGACGCACTGGCTGCTCACTGGCTGAACCACGGCGCCAAGCTCGTCGTCATCACCAAGGGTGCCGAAGGCGCAACCGGCTACACTAGCGCGCGCAAGGTCACCGTACCTAGCGAGCGCGTCACCGTCGTCGATACTGTCGGCGCCGGCGACACATTCGACGCCGGCGTCCTCGCCTCGCTGAAGATGGATAACCTGCTGACCAAGGCTCAGGTCGCCAATCTCGACGAACAGGCCCTGCGCAACGCCCTGGCGCTTGGCGCCAAGGCTGCCGCAGTCACCGTCTCCCGCGCCGGCGCCAATCCGCCCTGGGCGCGCGAAATCGGCCTCTGAGCCTATTCGATCCGGTCGAGAAAGGCTCGGACCTCGCGATTGAAGAGGTCCGGTTGCTGCAGCGGCGCGAAATGGCTGACATCTGGCATGAGCACGAATTCCGCATCCGGGATCGTCCTTGTCAGATAGTCGGCATGTTCGGGCTTGATGAATTCGTCATGCGCGCCGAGCACGATGGAAACTGGAACTTTGATGCCGACCAACTGCTCCGCCGAGTAGTTGGGCTCCGTCGCCATCATCTTCGAGACATCGCCGACAAAGGCCTCGAACTGGTCGGGCGTTGCCGATAGGGCCTGATAGTCCTGCCTGTGGCGGCTGAAGCAGCGATCGATAACGGGCGTCATCTTGAATTCCTTGGTGCCGCCGGGGTCCATGTTGCAGGCGAAGAAGAACACGCCGCAGACGCGGTCCGGGTGCTGGTCGGCGAGGATCAGCGATGTGCAGGCGCCATCGCTCCAGCCGATGAAGGCAGCCTCCGCGATCCCAGCATGATCCATCACTGCCAGCACATCAGAGGCCATCAGGTGATAGGTATAGGGGCGGTCGTCCCGCGTGCTGCGGCCATGTCCGCGGCTGTCGATCACGACGACCCGATGACCAGCTTCGATCAGGGCCGGAACCTGATAGCCCCAGTTGCCGCTATTGCCGAGCCCGCCATGCAGCAGGATGACGGCAGGGCCGGCGCCATAAGTCGCGTACCAGATGCGCGCGCCCTTGTTCTCGACGAAGCCCTCATCGGTCGCGGGCGGCAATGGCAGCGCGCCCTCGGCTTCGAATTTCACCAGTTCGTCATCCGCAGTAGTCATCAGCTCCTCCACTGTTTCTCTCTATAGACGACGAGATGCCCTGCAATTCGACAGGGTCAAATAAAAAAGCCCACCCGCAGGACGGATGGGCTCAGATCGCGGCGTAAGGCCAAACTTACTTGGCGAGCTTTGCCAGCGCGGCAACGAGACCCTGCGTCGAGGAATCGTGGCTGGCAGCGCTTTCCTTGCCTTCGACGACGGGCAGCAGGCCGGTCGCCAGTTCCTTGCCGAGCTCCACGCCCCACTGGTCGAAGGAATTGATGCGGAAGAGCACGCCTTCGACGAAGACTCGG
>Ga0102588_1000425_pt1 | contig 46266 bp, 35 predicted proteins | sample AraplaMF_Col_mMS_FD_76854 | JGI IMG/M metagenome (GOLD analysis project Ga0102588, IMG submission 76854) | Arabidopsis root microbial communities from the University of North Carolina, USA - plate scrape MF_Col_mMS (SPADES assembly) (version 2) | ecosystem: Host-associated > Plants > Roots >...
CGAGCTGCTTCAGGACCTGCTCGAAGTGCGTGGCCTCGGCGTGCTGAACATCCGCGAGATGTTCGGTCACACGGCGGTCAAGCCGTCCAAGTACCTTCGGCTCGTCATCCATCTGAAGCCGATGCGCGAAGGCGAGGAAACCGACGCCATGACGCGCCTCACCGGCGACGTGAGCCGGCGCAACGTGCTCGACGTCGACGTGCCCAAGATCACCATTCCCGTGGCGCCCGGCCGCAACCTCGCCGTGCTCGTCGAGGCCGCCGTGCGCAATCACGTGCTCAAGAGCAAGGGGATCGACCCCGCGCAGACCTTCATCGACCGTCAGGCGCACCAGATGCGCCGCTTCTCTCCGTGGTGACCGCGTGACCGACGAACTCATCAGCCCCATCGTCGAACCCGACGGCATTCACCTCGTGGTGCTCACCGGCATGTCCGGAGGCGGCAAGACAGTCGCGCTGCGCGCGCTGGAAGACCTCGAGTTCTACTGCGTCGACAACATGCCGGCGGAGCTCATTCCGCAGCTGGTCGCCGCCGTCAGCCAGGGCGAGCACGGCCCGCGCCGCCGCATCGCCGTGGGCGTGGACGTGCGCAACCGCCGCGTCGATCTTTCCCGCATGCCGCACGTGCTGTCCGAGCTATCGGCCACCGGCGTGCACGTGCACCTGATCTTCCTCGACAGCCGCGACGACATCCTGATCAAGCGCTACTCGGAGACGCGCCGCCGCCATCCGCTGGCCGCGGAAAAACTGTCGCTCGCCGACTCCATCGCGCAGGAGCGCAAGCTGCTCCGACCGCTGGTGTCGATCGCCGAGAAGGTCATCGATTCCAGCGACCTCAACGTCCACCAGCTGCGTCGCCTCTTCGCCACCGGCTATGCCGCCGCGTCCGACGGCACCACGCTGCTGTTCGAATCGTTCGCCTACCGTCGCGGCCTGCCGTCGGACGCCGACTTCGTGTTCGACGCCCGCTGCCTGCCCAATCCGCACTGGGAACCGCGCCTGCGCCCGTTCTCCGGCAAGGACCTCCCGGTGCGCGAGTTCCTCGACGCGAACCCGCTGGTGGCCGAGTACTACGCCGATGTGGCGCGCTGGCTCGACACCTGGCTGCCCCGTTTCGAGGGCGAAGACCGCAGCTACGTCACCGTGTCGATCGGTTGCACCGGCGGTCGCCACCGATCGGTGTACCTTGTGGAAAAGCTGGCCCAGCATTTCCGGGCCGAGCGCGGCAACGTGCTGACCTTCCACCGCGAGCTGGAGTGACCCATGATCGAGTCCATGCCAACACGGGACACCGGTCGATGAGCGTCGGCGTCCTCCTCATGACCCACGAAGCCGTCGGCAAGGCGCTGATCTCGGCCGCCCGCCACGTCATGCCGAAACTTCCGCTGGAAGTCGACGCCGTGGAAGTGCCGCCCAGCGCCGATCCCGACGTCATGCGCACGCTCACGGCGAAGCATGCCCGCGCGCTCGACCATGGCGAAGGCGTGCTCGTGCTCGCCGACCTGTACGGCGCCACCCCCTGCAACATCGGCCTGTCGCTGGGCGAGCTCGGCGTGCACCTGCGCTGCGTCTCCGGCCTGAACCTGCCGATGCTCCTGCGCGTCCTCAACTACTCGGAAAAATCGCTGTCCGAACTGGCCGAAATCGCGGCCAGCGGCGGACGCGGAGGGATCTTCATCGACCATGCTTGAACGGGAAATCACGGTATCCAACCGGCTCGGCCTGCACGCCCGGGCGTCAGCCAAGCTCGTACAGCTCGTCTCCACTTTCAAGTCGACCGTGCACCTGCTCAGCAAGGGTCGCGAAGTGAACGCCCAGAGCATCATGGGCGTGATGATGCTCGCCGCCGGCATGGGCACGGTACTCACCGTCCGCGCCGAGGGCGCCGACGAGGAAGGGGCCATCGCGGCCGTGGTCGACCTGTTCGACCGCAAGTTCGACGAGGGCGCCTGACCCATGACCCACCCGCGCGAAGCGAGGCATCCATGAGATTCGTGCTGACCGGCACACCGGCGTCCCGGGGCATGGCCCTCGGCCGGGCGCGCCTGGTCCAGCCGAGCATCCTCGCCGTCGACACGCGCATGCTCGAAGCCGACGAGATCGGCCCCGAGATCGAACGGCTGCACCACGCCATCGACACCGCGCGCACCGAGCTTCACGAACTGCGCGGCAAGCTGCACGGCGCCCTAGCGCGCGAGGTCGGCGACTTCATCGACGCGCACAGCCTGCTCCTCGACGACGAAGAGCTGCTACGCGGCCTCGACGAGCTCGTCTCCATCGGTCACTACACCGCCAGCGCCGCGCTCAAGATGCAGCGCGATCGCCTGGCCGCCGTGTTCGACGCGATGAACGACCCGTACCTGAAGAGTCGCGGCGAAGACATCGATCAGGTCATCGGTCGCGTCATGTCCGCGCTCAACCAGCAGTCGAGCCGCGAAGAGCGCAAGATCGCCGCGCGCGTCGGCGAGATCGTCGTCAGCGACACCGTCGCGCCCGCCGACATGGCAGGCATGGCGGGCCAGGGCATGCTCGGCGTCATCGCCAGCGCCGGCAGCATCTACTCGCATAGCGCGATCCTCGCGCGCAGCTTCAACCTGCCGATGCTCGTCGGCACGCGCGACGCGCTCGCCACCGTCAACGACGACGACCTCGTCCTCATCGACGCCGAGCACGGCGAAGTCATCGTGCACCCCACCGCGCAGGATCTCGCGCGGTATCGCCAATGGCAGCGCCAGGCCGCCGCCGAAGGCCGCCGCCTCGCGGCCCTGGCCACCGCCCCCACGCACACCCGCGACGGCGCCCACGTACGCCTGTTCGCCAACGCCGAGCTCGCCGGCGACGTCACGCTCGCCCGCGCCCGCGGCGCCGACGGCGTCGGCCTTTACCGCTCCGAATTCCTCTTCCTGCGTCAACGCGGTCTGCCATCGGAGGACGAACAGTTCGCGGCATACCGCGACGTCGTGCTCGGCATGGGCGGTCTGCCCGTCACGATCCGCACGCTCGACCTGGGCGCCGACAAGGCCGACGCCGCGGGCCTCGCGATCCGCGGCGAAGACAACCCGGCGCTCGGCGTGCGCGGCGTGCGCCTGTCGCTGCGCTACCCCGACATCTTCGCCGTGCAGCTGCGCGCGATCCTGCGCGCCGCCTGCTACGGGCCCGTACGCATCCTCGTCCCGATGGTCACGCACGTCGGCGAGCTGATCCAGGTGCGCTCCCTCATCAAGAAGGCACGCGAAGAACTCGCACGTCAGGGCCAGGAACTGCCGGAACGCCTCGACATCGGCGCGATGATCGAAGTGCCCGCCGCGGCGATCGGCGTCACGTCGATCCTCAGCAAGGCCGACTTCCTCGCCATCGGCACCAACGACCTCGCGCAGTACGTGCTCGCGGCCGACCGCAACAACGACGCGCTCGAAGGCATCTACGACCCGCTGCAGCCCGCGTTCCTGCGCCTCATCGCGCATGTGATCGCCAGCGCGCGCCGCGCGAAGAAGCCCATCAGCCTCTGCGGCGAGATCGCCGGCGACACGCAGTTCACCGCCCTCCTCCTCGCCATGGGCCTGGAGGAATTCAGCATGCACCCGGGCCAGCTACTCCAGGTGCGCGACCGCCTCACTCAACTCGACTGCGGCGCCTTGCGCCGCGCGGCGCCTCGCCTTTTCCGCGCGCACACGCGGGATGAGGTCGAAGCCCGGTTGCGCGAGGTCGTGGCCGAGCAGACGGACTGCCTGTAGGCCTGCGGGCTCGGCTTTGCCATCGCGTGCGCTGGCGCTGGGGCAAGGAGCCGGGGCGCGTCGTCTCCTTCGCTAAGTCCTCGTCCGGCCTTCGCCTCCCTGCGGAGACGCTCAGCAGACGACACACCCCGACTCCTCAAACGACCGAGGAGCCAATGTAGGAGCGCGCCCCGCGCGCGACAGCTTTTCACGAGGCGCTTCAGGCTCTTGAAGGTGAGAGCCGATCACATCGGCGATCCCGCGGCAGCGGCATCCCTGCGATACATCGGGCTCCCTCACCGTCATCCCGGCGCACGCCGGGATCCACGTCGATGCAACCGGTCGTCGCGAGCGCGTCAGCTCTGCTTCTTACACGTCAGCGTATACGTCACAGAAGGCGTCGCCACACCATCGACGTCCTTGGCAAAGACCACGAATTCGAGTGGTGCCTCTTCTTCGCCATGCCAGCACAAATACCCGAAGCGATACTCATCCGCCGCCTTCTTGCTGGCCACCAATCGCCGTTCGGATCGGCAGGCTTGCCCTTCCTTGCAGTTGACCTGCTTCACGGAAATGTCGACCGGATACACGGGATGGCCCTTCAGATCGACGGGCATCTGAACCTGTTGTCCCACGTTTGCTGTCATTTGCGGCTGAGCACCCACCCTGAAGGACTCGCAGCTCGCGCCTTCTCGAAACAGGCGCATGCCCTTCGCAACTCCCCTCATAGCCAGCCGCTGGAAATCCGGATCGAGCAGAAGCTTCGCGTCGTTCGGATTCGTGTGAAATCCGACTTCCACGATCATCGAAGGCATTTCCGCCTGGGTGTTCTCGCCTTTCTCGGAGACCGTATTAGGATCCAGCGGAACGGTGTACCCCACATAGCGCTCGTCCGCGTGTATCAACTCACGCATGCTGCACAGTGTGAGTCTTCCCATCGCAAGGTCAGCGCCACGTCCCGGATGCACGATAACGCGCGTCCCCGACGCCTTCGGAAGGTCAGCATTCGTGTGGATGTGTGCTATCGCACTCGCACCGATCGCGTTAGCGTAAAGCGGCCGGCTCCGGATGTCCTGATTTCTTTCTCGCAGATCGCTCGGATCTTCTGGCTTACTGTTCCATATCGCGTCGTTCTCCGGCTCAAGCGCCTCGAGGTAGTATCTCGCCGCGACGCTCCGTGCCGACAGGCCGCTTGCCTCATGCGTCAGGCCAGCATTGTCTGCGCGCACCCTAACCGGATCGCCTCCATTGAGTTGAGTCATCCGGAAAAGGTGATCGACGAAGTCTTGCGTGATGTCGTCTTCGAGCACGCCATTGACGCGCTCCCGTTGCGTGGTCCACCCGAACTTCGCGTGGTGATACGCGCCATGACCAGCGGCAACGACGATTCTGGGCAGGACAGCTTCGGACGACGTCGACTGCACATACATGCCGTCATTCGGACCCTCCAGTTGACTTATCGGTGGGTTCTCGTCACTCGGCTCTCGAAGCGGCAACTGCAGCCGCAGGTCGTCGTCCCGTTCTGGGAGAGGGAAGTCCTCGTTGAACCAATAATCCATATCACGCCCCCCAATTCGCCAGTCGGTCGTGTTGAACCCGGGAATCTGGTCAGTCAAATCTTCCATTCCTACCCGAATCTGCGACTGAAAATCCTCGAGCTCGAGGCCGCCAACGAGACGACCGAAGGAAACATCAAGGTCGAGGCGTAGCACCTTCGTCGTCGGGTCCAGCGTCGCAACGACTTCTGTCGGGCGCGGATCCTCTTCGAAGAACTGACGGCTGTTCGCAATTTCGTTCGCGCGATCGTTGATCAACTTTTCGAGATGCTGCCATTGCATGGTTGTCATCGGCGGCGGGTCCGCGGGCTCGTCCGTGGCAAGGGCTACCGAAGAGACAAGGCATGCGGCTATGGCCACGGCCAATAAAGTGGGTAAGCGCCCGCACCCAATCGCGAAAGACGACATGGATCGATACATGGTGAATCTCCGTGCGCCCGCAAAAAGGGCATCACGATGTTCGACGCCGTACAAAGCGATCGACAGCGGTGAGGCGTCCGTTGGTCAGTACGCCTTGTCGTCCTGCACCGAGGCCGAGCCCACAGTTGCTGGAGGTCGTGGCCGAGCAGACGGACTGCCCGTAGCTCGCGCGGCTTCGCCACCGTGGGAGGCTGGCGTAGAGGCAAGGGAGCCGGGGTACGTCGTCTGTCTCGCTGAGTCCTCGTCCGGCCTTCGCCTCCCTGCGGAATCGCTCAGCAGACGACGCACCCCGACTCCCATCGGGCACCGAGGCGCTCATGTAGGAGCGCGCCTGCGCGCGGCGGCCTATCGCGAGGCCATGACGCCCCTCTGAGTGGGAGCCGATCGCATCGGCGATCCCGCGGCAGCGGGCATCCCTGCGATACATCGGGCTCCCTCACCGTCATCCCGGCGCACGCCGGGATCCACGTCGATGCAATCGGTTTTCGCGACGCGATGACATCGGCTCGTCGGCGGCAGATCGGAGCGCACATCGATGCAACGTCGTCGCCGGTGCCGGAGACCGCGGCGGTTGGCCCCGGCGTGCGCCGGGGCGACGGTGAGGGGTTGCAACCCACGACTCCGTCTGGCCGTCGACGGCAGAAGGCGTGCCATTCGCGATCGCGTTACCAAAGCGTTTTCCGAGGCATCCACCGAGGTTTCATCGCCTGCTCTTCGCTCATGCCACAGCCACGCCCGGAGGAGGCCTCGGCTGCCGTCTGCCGAGCGTCTCCGCAGGGAGGCGAAGGCCGGACGAGGACTTAGCGAGGGAAATGGCAGACGACGCCTCCGCTCCGCCACGCGCATACGCCGGGCGCGATGGCGCACCCGAGCCCTCGCGCACAAAAAAGGCCGCGATCGCTCGCGGCCTTTTCCGTCACACGGTCGAACGCATCATGCCGCGCGGATGGCCTTCATCTTTTCCGCGTTGCTCACGACGTTCGCACGCAGCTCGTCGCTGTCGAAGTCGTCGACCGAGATGAACTCGGCGACGCCGTCGCGCACGCGCTGAAGCAGGTCGCGTTCGGCGGCGGTGATGGCGCCGAGCTTTTCGGCTTCCGCCAGCTGCTCGTTGTACGTGTGCGACGTCAGCTGACCGCCCTTGAACGCCTTGAGGAACTTGCGCTCCACCGGCTCGGCGGCGATGACATCCGGCAGGATCTCGTTCATGCGACCAACGGTGTTGTTCGCCGTCGGCGTCATGTACGTCCACGTGGTGAGGCGATCGCGCGCTTCGCTCGGTGCGGTGATGAGCGCGGCGACGCGGCGGCCGAGGCGATCCGACGGCGGCACTTCGCGACGACCGAACGGGAACACGAGGGCGCGCAGCAGCCAGGCGACCGGACGCACCGGGAAGTTACGGATCACGCCGTCGAGCGCCATCTGCATCTTCCACACGCATTCATGGAAGGCCCACGCGAGCAGCGGACGATCGGCTTCCGGACGGCCGGTGTCTTCGTAGCGCTTGAGCATCGCGCTGGCGATGTACAGGTACGACAGCGTGTCGCCGAGACGGGCCGAGAGCTTTTCCTTGAACTTCAGCTTGCCGCCGAGCACGCCCATCGACACGTCGGCGCAGAGCGCGAGCGCGGCCGAATAGCGATTGAGCTTGCGGTAGTAACGGCGCGTGTAGGCGTCGCCGGCCGTGTCGCCGATCTTCGCCGCTGTGATGCCGAGCACGAAGCTGCGCACCGCGTTGGAGAAGCCGAATCCGATGTGGCCGAAAAGCAGCTTGTCGAAGGTGTTCAGACGCTCGCGGTAGTCGGCGATGTTCAGCGCCTGCATTTCCTTCAGCACGTAAGGATGGCAGCGGATGGCACCCTGACCGAAGATCATCAGGCTGCGCGTCATGATGTTCGCGCCTTCCACCGTGATGGCGATCGGCACGCTCTGCCACCCGCGACCCATGTAGTTCTTCGGGCCGAGGATCACGCCCTTGCCGCCGTGCACGTCCATCGCGTCGGACGCGATCTGGCGGCACCATTCCGTGGCGTGGTATTTGGCGATGGCCGACGGCACCGCGGGCTTCTCGCCGCGATCGACGGCGGCGGCCGTGGCGCGCGACAGCGCCTGCGTGGCGTAGGTCAGGCCGCCGATGCGTGCGAGCGCTTCCTCGACGCCTTCGAAGCGGCCGATGGCGAGACCGAACTGCTTGCGCATCCGCGCGTAGGCACCGGTGGCGGCAACCGCCATGCGCGACGCACCCGTCGCGTTCGACGGCAGCGAGATGGCACGGCCCACCGACAGGCACTCGACCAGCATGCGCCAGCCCTGACCGGCCATGTGCGGGCCGCCGATCAGCACGGACAACGGAACGAACATGTCCTTCGCGTGCACCGGGCCGTTCTGGAACGGCGTGTTGAGCGGGAAGTGGCGACGGCCGATCTCCATCCCCGGCGTTTCGCGCGGGAGCAGTGCGAGCGTGATGCCGAGGTCTTCCTTGTCGCCCAGCAGCTTGTCCGGGTCGTACATGCGGAACGCGAGGCCGACGATGGTCGCGACCGGTGCCAGCGTGATGTAGCGCTTGTCGAAGGTGAGGCGGATACCGACGGTCTCTTCGCCGTTCCACATGCCCTTGGTGACGATGCCGAAATCCGGAATCGACGTGGCGTCCGAACCGGCGTATGGGCCGGTCAGCGCGAAGCACGGGATTTCACGGCCATCGGCCAGGCGCGGCAGGAAGTGGTTCTTCTGCTCGTCGGAGCCGTAGTGCATCAGCAGTTCGCCCGGCCCGAGCGAGTTCGGCACGGCGACCGTCGAGGCGAGGGTCTGCGACATGCTCGACAGCTTCTGCAGCACGGCGGAGTGCGCCAGCGCGGAGAACCCGAGGCCGCCGTAGCTCTTCGGAATGATCATGCCGAAGAACTTGTTCTTCTTGATGAACTCCCAGACGTTCGGCGGCAGGTCGGCAAGCTCATGGGTGATCTGCCAGTCGTCGATCATGCCGCAGAGTTCTTCGACGGGGCCGTCGAGGAAGGCCTGCTCTTCGATCGACAGCTCGGGCTTCGGCTGGCGCAGCAGCACCGACCAGTTCGGCTTGCCCGAGAACAGCTCGCCTTCGAAACCGACGGTGCCGGCTTCGAGCGCGGTCTGCTCGGTGTCGGAGAGCTTCGGCGTGACCTTGGCGAACATCGACAGCAGCGGCGCGCTGATCTTCTTGCGGCGGAAATCGACCATCAGCAGCGGCGCGGCGATGAGGCCCAGCACGATGAGCATGAAGATCGTGAACACCGGCGCACGCGCGACGAGGCCCACGACGAGGATCGTCGCCCCCGTCACCGCGGCCCACGTCTTCAGCGACGTGCGGTGGTAGGCGCAGGCACCGGAGGCGATGAGCGCCGCCAGCACAACCAGGATCGCAGACATGGGTATCACCTCGTTACTGTGGTTCGGTCAGAGTGTTTGCATGAACGTCGCGATTTCGCGCGTGAACGCGTCGTTCGCATCGCCGGCCACCATGTGCGTGGCATCGGCGAGTGCCACGTGACGCGCATGCGGCACGAGGCGGAGAAATTCGTCGACGGTGTGGCTCGACACCACGTCGCTGCGTGCACCGGAAAGCAGCAGCACGGGTACCTCGACGCGCGCCGCCGCGGCGAAGAGGCGCGGCTGATAGCGCTCGCTTTCCTCGACGAGGCCGTCGAGCAGCGCCGGATCCCAGTGCCAGCGCAGCCGGCCATCGGCGCACTGGCGCAACAACGGCTTCAGCTGGGCCTCCGTCTTGCGCTCGCGACGATGCGGCAGGTACGCCTCGATCGCCGAGGCGGCCTCCTCGTAATCGGCGAAACCGTCGGGATGGGCGCGCATGAATCCGAGGATACGTTCGACGCCGGCGGTTTCCCACCGGGGTGTGATGTCCACGAGGATCAGCGCCGAGAACGGCCGCGTGCCCGCCGGCGCTTCGCCCGCGGCGATCAGGCCCAGCAGACCACCCATCGACGCACCCACCAGCACGGGGGGCACGCCGTCGGGCGACCGGGCACCGGCGGCCACCAGCAGCAGGTCGGCGACGAACTGCTCCATGTGGTAATCGCCGCGGGGGACGTGTTCGCTTTCGCCATGGCCGCGCGCGTCGAAGGTCGTCGAGTCGAAACCCTGGGCGGCGAGCGTGCGGGCGGCTCCCTGCCAGGCGTGGCGCGTCTGTCCGAAGCCGTGGGCGAAGACGAGGGCGGGCTCACGGGCACCATGCCAGCGCTGCGTAGCCAGCACGATGCCATCGTCGGCGACGACGCTGACTTGGGACGACGGGACTCGGGCGGGACTGGCAACCATACGGCCGAGTATGTAGGTGGACAGAGGCTGCGTCAATACGCCCGCGTACGGTCATGTAACGTCTGCGAAGTCAAGGTCTTATGCAGCACGCCAGGCCTCTCCCCGATTGCAAACGGCGGCGTCTCGGCTACCATGCGTCGATGAACGACAGTTCCAAGACCGAACGGGTCCGCCTCTCCGCCGAAGACTGGGAAGATGGGGCGCTCGCACTCATTGCCGAACAAGGGGTTGGCGCCCTCGCCGTCGAGGCCCTGGCCCGACGCCTCGGCGTCACCAAAGGCAGCTTCTACTGGCATTTCCGCACGCGCGAAGCATTGCTTCAGGCGGCGCTGGAACGCTGGGAAGAATACGGCGAGCGCGAGGTGCTGGCCGAGATCGAGCGCATCCCCGACCCTCTCAAGCGCTTTCCCGAGCTCTTCCGCCGGGTGGCGCATGAGATGCAGCCGCACCGCGTTTACGCGGCTCTGCTGAAGGCGCTGGATCACCCGCAGGTCGTGCCGGTGATGTCGCGCGTGTCGCAGCGGCGCATGGATTTCCTGACCCGCCTCTATCAGGAAGCCGGGCTGGCGCCGGATGTCGCGCTCAACCGCGCTCGCCTCACCTATGCCGCCTACGTCGGGTTCCTCCAGCTGAACTTCACGCTCGGACTGCCGCGCATCAGCCACGAAGAATTCGACGCGTACGTCGAGCACATGATCGCCACGCTGACCCCCGCCCCGCGCGACGCATCCTGAACGGCGCGGCGCGTTTTGCTGCGCCGTGCCTTGCAGATACCAACGACCGCAAACTACTGTCTCCGCTTGCGTTTAACTGGAGACCACATAGGATGCGAGCGCACGGCAGTTCACTGGATGCATTGAATCGATGGGTCGACGAGGTCGCCCGGCAGACGGAGCCCGCCTCCATCCGCTGGTGCGATGGCTCGGATGCGGAATACGCCGACCTCGTCGCCACGATGCTGGCCAGCGGCGATCTCCTTCCGCTCAACGCGGAAACCAACCCCCGCAGCTACCTGCACCGCTCGCACCCTTCGGACGTCGCACGCGTCGAGCACCTGACGTTCGTCTGCACGCCCGAGGAAGAAGACGCCGGCCCGAACAACCACTGGATGGCGCCGGCCGACGCCCACGCGAAGATCGACGCCCTGTTCGCCGGCGCCATGCGCGGCCGCACGATGTACGTCATTCCCTATTGCATGGGCCCGATCGATTCGCCGCTCTCGCGCTGCGGCGTCGAAATCACCGATAGCCCTTACGTCGTCGCCAACATGCGCATCATGACGCGGATGGGCGCCGCCGCCCTCGCGCGCATCGAGCGCGAAGGCCGCTTCGTGAAGGGCCTGCATTCCACGGGCGACCTCGATCCGGATCGCCGTTTCATCATGCATTTCCCCGACGAACTCGCGATCAAGTCGATCGGCTCCGGTTACGGCGGCAACGCCCTGCTCGGCAAGAAGTGTCACGCGCTGCGCATCGCGAGCCATCAGGCGCGTCGCGAAGGCTGGCTCGCCGAGCACATGCTGATCGTCGGTATCGAGAATCCGCAGGGCGAAAAGCACTACATCGCGGCGGCCTTCCCGTCGGCGTGCGGCAAAACCAACCTGGCGATGCTGATCCCCACCGAGGGCTACCGCGAGGCGGGCTGGAAGGTCTGGACCGTGGGCGACGACATCTGCTGGATGACGCCGGGCGCCGATGGTCGTCTGTGGGCTATCAATCCGGAAGCCGGTTATTTCGGCGTCGCGCCGGGTACCGGGGCGAACACGAACCCGACCGCGCTGGCGACGCTGGGCCACGATGCGATCTTCACCAACGTCGCCGTCACCGCCGACGGGCGTCCGTGGTGGGAGGGCCTGGGCGACGGCGAGCCGGTCACCGACTGGCAGGGGCGTCCCTTCGACCCCGCGAACGGCCCCGCCGCACATCCCAACTCCCGATTCACGGTCAGCGCGAAGCAGTGCCCGAGCTGGGCACCGGAATCCGAAGACGCCGCCGGCGTGCCGATCTCGGCCATCGTGTTCGGCGGCCGCCGACCGTCGCTGGTTCCCCTCGTGTTCGAGGCGAAGGACTGGGCGCACGGCGTGCTCGTGGGCGCCGCGATGGGCTCGGAAACCACCGCCGCCGCCACGGGCGCCGTGGGCGTGCTCCGTCGCGATTCGATGGCGATGAAGCCCTTCTGCGGCTACAACTTCGCCGACTACTTCGCGCACTGGCTCTCGTTCGACAAGCCGGGCGCGAAGTTGCCGAAGATCTTCCACGTGAACTGGTTCCGCAAGGACGCCGACGGTCGCTTCATGTGGCCGGGTTACGGCGAGAACCTCCGCGTGCTCGACTGGATGATCCAGCGCGTGACGGGCAACGCCCGCGGTCAGGAAACCCCCATCGGCACGGTGCCCGCGAAGGGCGAGCTCAACGCCGAGGGCCTGGACGTCTCCCCGACCACGCTCGACGCGCTGCTGCACGTCGACGTCGCCGGCTGGCAGGAAGAACTGAGCGCGATCGGCGTGTACCTCGACGGCTTCGGCGCCCGCATGCCGGAACGGCTGAAGACCGAGCGCCTGCGGGTGAGCGAGGCGCTGGACAAGGCCATCGAGCCGCGCAAGGCCAGCGTGGCCTGATCGTCGCGAATGGTGGGAGCCAGCCTGCTGGCGAAGGGTGCTTGCCGCGAGCACCCTTCGCCAGCAGGCTGGCTCCCACCCGTTCCTCCTGCCCCTTAAACCGTTTCGCCCTTGCCCGCATCCAAGCTGGCAAGATGAATGCCCTATGCCTCGCCGCCACGTCCTTCATGCAGCCTGAGCTGCCCGCCGCCTCGTCGGACGACGAGACCGTGCGTGCCGCGGTGGCCGGCGACCGCAAGGCGTTCGAGGTGCTCTACCGCCGCCACGCCGATCGCGTCTACGGTGCCGTGCTGCGCCTCGCCGCCTACGATCACGCCCGCGCCGAGGATCTCACCCAGGAAGCCTTCGTCCGCGCCTGGCAGAAACTGGAAGGCTTCCGTTTCGAAAGCGCCTTCGGCACCTGGGTCTACCGGCTCGCGGTGAACGTCGCGCTGATGTCCATACGCGCCCGCAACGCCGACCCGGTCACGATCCTCGACGACGAACACCTGCCGGACATCACCGACATCGACAACCCCGTCCGCGCTTTCGAGCGCGACGAACTGGAAAAGGCCATCGCGGCATTGCCGCCGCGGGCCCGCGCCGTCCTCGTGCTGCACGACGTGGAAGGCTGGAAACACGAGGAAATCGCCACCGAACTTTCGATGGCGGTCGGCTCCTCGAAAGCGCAGTTGCACCGTGCGCGCGGCCTGCTCCGCCGTGCGCTGGGAGATAAGCCATGAACGAACTCGATTACCTGCGCCAGATGCGCGCCCTCAACCGCCCCGTCGTGCCGCACCGCGACCTCTGGGCCGGCATCGGGAGCCGCCTCGACGAGGCCGCCGCGCCGGCCGCCGTGCGCCGGCATCGCGCCCGCCCCTGGCTGATGGCCGCCGCCATCGCCGGCGTCGCGATTCTCGGTGGCGGTATCGGGCTGCATCTGGTTGCGCCCGTCTCCGAAAGCGGCATCGCCGCCAGCGGGCACGCCTGGAAGCCTACCGACCCGCGCCTGACCGGTGCCGCGGTGGAACTCGACGCCGCCCGCATGGAGCTCACCCAGGCCATGCAGGATTCCCCCGATTCGGCCGCGTTGCAGCGCCTTCTGCAGCGTACCGAGCGTCAGCGCGACCGTCTGCGCAACTTCGACAAGCAAGCCGGCTAAACGCGAACAGCCAGGACACCACGACCATGAAAACGCTCTATCTCATCCCCCTGCTGCTGGCGCTGTCGATCGGCGAGGCCCTCGCCTCGACGCCGATCAACCTGTCGAAAGAAATCCGCCCGAACGCGAAGGTCAGCATCGACAACGTCAAGGGCGAGGTCACCGTCACCGCCTGGGACAAGAACCAGATCCAGGTGTCCGGCGAGCTCGGCAACGGCGCCCGCCCGCTCGAGATCGAAGGCGACGATCGCGACGTCGACATCCGCGTCGACGGCGACGAGAAGAAAGGCAACTGGTTCAGCTGGGGCAACGACTCGCGCATGCAGCCAACCATCCTCAACGTCCGCGTGCCCCGCGGCGTCGAAGTGAACATCAACGTCGTGAGTGCGCCCGTCAGCATCGACGGCCTCGACGGTGGCAAGATCGAAGTCGACTCCGTGAGTGGCCGGATCCGCGCCAACGTGAAGTCGCCCGAGGTCAGCATGCAGACGGTGAGCGGCACCATCGACCTCGCGGGTCGCGCCGGTCGCGCCGACCTGCAGACCGTGTCCGGCGACATCACCGCGCCGTCCGTCACCGACAAGGTCGACGCCCAGACCGTGTCCGGCCGCATGACGATCGGGGGCGGCCCCTGGAAGGAAGCGAACTTCAGCACGGTGTCCGGCGACACGCAGATCGCCGGCGGCCCCACGCGACAGGGCAAGCTCGACGTCGATTCGATGAGCGGCGACGTGCAGGTGCAGCTGCCGCCCGATACCTCGGCGCATGTGGAAGCCTCGACATTCAGCGGCGACCTGCGCAGCGACTGGGGCGAAGCCTCGCGCGGCGACGGCCCGGGCAAGGATCTGAAGACCACGATCGGCGGCGGCGATGCGCGCATCCACATCGAGTCCTTCAGTGGCGACGTGCGCATCCGCGCGGCAGGAAAGTAACCACTTTCCTCCTTACGTCATACCGGCGCACGCCGGTATCCACCGCGATGCGTTCGGACCAGGCCGTTTCGCTCCATCGGCGTTTTGCAAGGTACGCTGAAGTGTCATAGCGACGCCGGAAACCGAGGCTGTGGATCCCGGCGTTCGCCGGGATGACGATGACGGATTACCCGGGTTTCTTGCCCCTTCGCATGTTCGCCCGCGAATCCGCGATCATCGCCTGCATGGCCGCCGCCGCTTCGTTCGGGCGGCGGCGACGGATCGCTTCATAGACGGCACGGTGGTGCGGCAACGCGTACTTGAAGTTCTTCGCGGTGCGCGCCGACATGACGAAGAACGTGCCCAGCGCCGCTTCGATCACGCCGAACAGCGAACTCAGCAATTCGTTGTTGGTCGCTGCCAGCACCGCCTCGTGGAAGCGCAGGTCGGCCACCGCCCATTCGTCGAGGGTCGTCGACTCCTCCATCGCCTCGAGCGCCTCGCCGATCGCCTCCAGCTGTGCCGGCTCCCGCCGCCGTGCCGCCGCGGCGACCGCGGCCGGTTCGATGATGGCGCGCATTTCGACCAGCTTGTCGACGAAGTCGTCCGTCGGCATCGCCGCGCAACGCCAGGCCAGCACGTCGGCGTCCAGATGGTTCCAGTGCCGCGGGTCGCGCACCCGCATGCCGGTCTTCTGGCGCGTCTCGATCAGCCCCTTCGCGGCCAGCACCTTCAGGGCCTCGCGTAGCACCGTCCGGCTGACCGCCATCTGGGTCGCCAGTTGCGCCTCGCCCGGCAACGCGTCGCCAGGCTGCAGCACCCCGCTGACGATCGACTCGCCGATGTCCTCGATCACCTGCGCATGCAGGCTCCGTGTCGCCGCCCTGGGTGCCATGACGCCCTCCACTCCCGTGTCCGCCCATCCTAGCCGCTGCGCATCCGCGGGCGATGACGCGGCGCAACTTGTCATTTGTCGTACAAATATGTTTTGTTCGCGGAGCCCTTTACGACTGGAGTGGATTCGCTATGAAGAATGCTGTGATCCTGACGGCGGCGATCGCCCTGGCATGCAGCGGCGCCGCCGTGGCTGGCGATGCGTCGAAGACGTCGTTCGGGCAGACCCCCGACGGCAAGGACGTGACGCTCGTCACGCTCAGCAACGGTCATGGCATGACGGCAAAGATCCTCTCGCTGGGTGCCGCGCTCTATGCGCTGGACCTTCCCGATCGCAACGGCAAGTCCGGCGACCTCGTGCTCGGGTACCCCGACCTGAAGGGCACGTTCGCGAAGCCCCAGTATTTCGGCGACACCGTGGGCCGCTACGCCAACCGCATCGCGAAGGGCAGGTTCACGCTGGACGGCAAGCAGTACACCGTGCCCGTCAACGACGGCCCCAACTCCCTGCACGGCGGCAAGGTCGGCTTCGACAAGGTCGTCTGGACGGTCGAGAAGGTGGAGTCCGGCGCGAAGCCCAGCGTGACGCTGAGCTACGTCAGCCCCGACGGCGACCAGGGCTATCCGGGCAAGGTGACCACCCGGGCCACCTATTCGATCGACGACAGGAACGAGCTCACGATCGAATACACCGCCACCACGGACGCGCCGACGATCGTCAACGTCACGAACCACACCTACTGGAACCTCGCCGGCGAAGGCAGCGGCAGCGTGATGGACCAGCGCCTCACCATCCTGGGCGACGCTTACCTCCCCACCGATGCGACGGCCATCCCCACCGGTGAGATCCGCCCCGTGGCCGGCACCGACTTCGACTTCCGCAAGGCCAAGCCCATCGGTCGCGACATCCGCGATGCGAAGGACCAGCAGATCGTGTTCGGCCGCGGCTACGACCACAACTGGGTGATCTCGAAGACGGTCGCGCCTCAGCTGCGCGAAGTGGCACGCGTCAGCGACCCGAAGAGCGGCCGGGCCCTTTCGCTGTGGTCGGACCAGCCGGGCCTGCAGTTCTACTCGGGCAATTTCCTCGACGGCACGACGTCCGGCAAGTCGGGCGGCATCTACCGCCAGGGCGACGCGTTCGCGCTCGAACCGCAGCTATTCCCGGATACCCCGAACCAGCCGGCCTTCGGCTCGGCGAGGCTCGAGCCCGGCAAGACCTACCGTAACGCGATGGTCTACAAGTTCACGGTGGACAAGACGGCGCCGAAATAAGGTCGACCTGGTGGGAGCCAGCCTGCTGGCTCCCACCTACACCTCGTGATGCAACGCTTCCGCCGGTTTGCGCCGGCGGAAGCGCGGTGCGAGCTCCACCATGTACATGGCGGCCAGCACCAGCGCGCCGCCGCCCACCATGCGCGTGGTGAGGGCATCCACCCCCAGCAGCACGGCGAAACCGGCGGCGAACACCGGCTCGGTCGTCATCACGATCGCCGCGCGCGTAGCCGGCATGTGCGCCTGCGCCCAGGTCTGCACCAGCATCGCCAGCGCGCCCGCGACCAGCGCCATGTAAAGCACGCCCACCCATGCGCTCGTGTCGGGCGGCAGCGCCGGGCCACCGTGCGGCAGCGTGATCCCGATGCACACGGCGGCGATGCCCACCATCTGGATCGCGGACATGCCGAACGCGTCGCCGGGCTTCGACCAGTGGCCCAGCCCCACGATATGCAGCGCGTAGAGCGCCGCCGAGCCGAGCGTGAGCAGCACGCCGCTGTCGACCTCGAAGCCGTTGAGCGCGAGCACGCCGAGGCCCACCGTCGCGAGCACCACGGCAAGCCAGGTGGTCCACGGCATCTTCTGCCGGAAAAGGAACAACGCGAGGATCGGCGTGATCACCACGTACATGCCGGTGACGAAGCCGCTGACGCTGGGCGAGGTACGCGCCAGGCCTTCGGTCTGCAGCCACTGGGCCACGCCGTAGAGCACGCCAAGCGCGAGCCCCTGCAGCAACTGGCGGCGACCCAGCCGCTTCAGCGGCAGCGCGAACACCACGACCATGACGACCGCCGCGATCGCGAAGCGCACCGCCAGGAAATCGGCCACGGACATCCGCCCCACCACGTCCTTGATGAGGACGAACGTGGAGCCCCAGATGGCCGTCACGGCGAGGAGGCCCAGCGTTGCGACGCCGGACCCGCGTGGCGCGTCGCTCATCGCCGCTTCCGCAACAGCTGGCCCGGCACCTTGAGCGCGAAGTGCGTCCAGATACCGATGCGCACGAGCGTGCGCACGAGCGCGTTGCGGGCCGCCGGATCGTGGCGGCGAAACCACAGGTACATGCTGCGATGCTTGTGCCGGCTGACGAATACCGGCCGATGACGGCTGGAACCGCCCTTGCCGTGCAGCACGCGCACGTCGCCGGCCAGGAGCACCTTGTAGCCGGCATCGCGCGCACGGCGGCAGAGGTCCATGTCTTCGCAATGCAGGAAGAAGGTTTCGTCGAAGCCGTGCAGGCGATCGAACGCGTCGCGCGGCATCAGCAGGATGGCGCCGGAGACGATCTCCACGTCTTCCGCGCCGTCGGGCAGCGGGCCGCCGATGTCGATACCGGCATCGCCCTTGCGACCGAGCTTCGTCGCGAGCGAGCGTTTCAGCAGCGGGTCGCGTCGGCGCGACGCCGGATCGGGCCGGCCCTCGGCATCGCACACCACCGCACCGACGATCCCCGTATGGACGTCCATGTGCGACGCCATGCGACGGATCGTATCCGGCTCGATCAGGCAATCGGGATTGAGCACCAGCACGCGGGTGCCATGCGACTGCGCGACGCCGCGATTCACGGCGGCGCCGAAGCCGAGGTTGGCGCGGTTGTAGATCACGCGCACGCGATCGTCGTCAGCATAGGCCCGATCGAGCGACTCGGGAATGCCATCGGTCGACCCGTTGTCGACGATGAGCAGCTCGACGGGCACGTCGCTCGCGAGCGCGTGTTCGACGCACTCGCGGGTGAGCGGCCCGCTGTCCGCGAGGACGATGACGATGCTCGTGAGCGGGCCGGTGTCCATCGGGCCTTCGATCAGCCGACCCACACGCGGGCGTTACGGAACATGCGCATCCACGGGGAGTCTTCGCCCCACTGCTCCGGGTGCCAGCTCAGCTGGCTGGAACGGAACACGCGTTCCGGGTGCGGCATCATGATCGTGACGCGACCGTCCGCGGCCGTGAACGCCGCGAGGCCGCCCGGCGAACCGTTCGGGTTCAGCGGGTAGCTCTCGGTCGGCTTGCCGCGGTTGTCCACGAAGCGCGCGGCGCCGTGGCTCTTCGACGGGCTGCAGACGTTCGGGAAGTGCACGCGGCCTTCGCCGTGCGCGACCGCGACGGGAATGCGCGAGCCGGTCATGCCACGGAAGAAGATGCTGCCCGAATCGAGGATCTCGAGCGTCGCGAGGCGCGCCTCGTACTGCTCGGACTGGTTACGCAGGAACTGCGGCCAGTGTTTCGCGTCGGGGATGATGTCCTTCAGACCCGACATCATCTGGCAACCGTTGCACACGCCGAGCGCGAACTTGCTGCCGTCTTCGAAGAACCGCGCGAACTGTTCGCGCAGCGCGTCGTTGTAGAGGATCGAGGTGGCCCAGCCGCGACCCGCGCCGAGCACGTCGCCATACGAGAAGCCGCCACAGGCCGCGAGGCCGATGAAGTCCTTCAGGTGATGGCGACCGGTCGCGAGATCGGTCATGTGGATGTCGACCGCGTCGAAGCCGGCGCGCGTGAACGCGGCCGCCATCTCCACCTGGCCGTTGACGCCCTGCTCGCGAAGGATCGCCACGCGCGGACGCTTCGCCGTCGCGATGTACGGCGCGGCGATGTCGTCGGCCGGATCGAACGTGAGCTTCGGCGAAATGCCCGGATCGGCATCGTCGAGGCGCCACTCGTTTTCCTGATCGGCGCTCAGCGGGTTGTCGCGCAGGCGCTGCATCGCGTAGCTGGTTTCGTTCCACGCGCGGAAGAGTTCGGTCCAGTTCCACTTGAACGCCGTCTCGCCGCCGAGGTGCAGCTTGATGCCGAGCTTTTCCTTCGGACGGCCGACGTTATGCGTCATGCCGGCGAGGTTGTGCTTGACCAGCAGCGCCTCGAACGCCTCGCGGTTCGCCGCGGCCACCTGCACCACCGCGCCGAGCTCTTCGTTGAAGAGCGCGCGCAGGGTGGCTTCGGCCCAGCCGTCGAGGCGCAGTTCGAGACCGCACCGGCCGGCGAAGGCCATTTCCAGCAGTGTGACGATGGCACCGCCGTCCGAACGGTCGTGGTACGCCATCAGCAGGCCGCCGTTGTTGGCGTCCTGGATCAGTTCGAACATCGCCCGGAGACGCTTCGCATCGTCGAGGTCCGGCGGCACGCCACCACCGCGGTTGAACACCTGCGTGAGCGCCGAACCACCGAGGCGGTCGCGGCCCGCGCCGAGGTCGATCAGCCACAGGTCGGTGTCGCCGCGATCGAGCTTCAGCTGCGGCGTGAGCGTGCGACGCACGTCGTCGACGCGCGCGAAGCCGGTGATCACGAGCGATACCGGCGACACGGTCTTCTGCGCCTTGCCGTTGTCGTCGGTCCACACCGTCTGCATGGACAGGGAGTCCTTGCCCACCGGGATGGCGATATCGAGCGACGGGCACAGTTCGATACCCACGGCCTTCACCGCGTCGAACAGCGCGGCGTCTTCGCCCGGATGATTCACGGCGGCCATCCAGTTCGCGGACAGGCGCACTTCGTCCAGCTTGATCGATGCCGCGGCAAGGTTCGTAATCGCCTCGCCCACCGCCATGCGCGCGGCGTCGGCGCTGGAGAGCAGCGCCACCGGCGCACGCTCGGCCATCGCCATCGCTTCGCCGGTATAGCCTTCGAAGTCGGTCATCGTCACCGCGACGTCGGCGACGGGCACCTGCCACGGGCCGACCATCGGGTCGCGCGCGTTGAGGCCGCCGACCGTGCGATCGCCGATGGTGATGAGGAAGTTCTTGCTACCGACGGCCGGCAGGCGCAGGACGCGCATCAGCGCTTCGTCCATGCCGATGCCGGTGAGGTCGGCCACGAGGTCGACGCGCGGCTTCACGCGCGTGGCGTCGCGATGCATGCGCGGCGGCTTGCCGAACAGGACATCCATGCGCAGGTCGATCACCGTGATGTCGCGACGCGTGTCGCGCACGATCAGGCGCGGCTCTTCGGTCGCGTCGCCGACCACGGCGAACGGGCAACGCTCGCGTGCGCAGAACGATTCGAAGAGCGCGAGATCTTCGGCACCGATCGCGAGCACGTAGCGCTCCTGCGATTCGTTGCTCCACACCTGCATGGGCGACAGCGTCGGGTCGTCGCACGGCAGCTTCGACAGATCGATGATGCCGCCGACGTCGGCGTCGTTGAGGATTTCCGGAATGGCGTTGGACACGCCGCCCGCGCCGACATCGTGGATGCTGACGATCGGGTTGTGGTCGCCGCGCGCCCAGCACGCGTCGATCACCTGCTGGCAGCGACGCTCCATTTCCGCGTTATCGCGCTGCACGGAGGCGAAATCGAGCTCCGCGCTCGACGTACCGGACGCCACCGACGATGCCGCACCGCCACCGAGGCCGATGAGCATGGCTGGGCCGCCGAGCACGATCACCTTGTCGCCGGGACGCACCTTGCGCTTCAGCACGTGGTCGGGGCGGATCGCGGCGAGGCCGCCGGCGATCATGATCGGCTTGTCGTAGCCGCGACGCACGCCCTTCTCGCCGGTTTCCTGCTCGAAGGTGCGGAAATAGCCGCCCAGCGCGGGACGGCCGAATTCGTTGTTGAACGCGGCGGCGCCGAGCGGGCCGTCGCGCATGATCTCGAACGCGGACGCCATGCGCGGCGGGAGCGGGCGATCCTTCTCCCACGGACGCGGCAGGCCCGGGATACGCAGGTGCGACACCGAGAAACCGGTGAGGCCGGCCTTCGGCTTGCCGCCGCGACCGGTCGCGCCTTCGTCGCGGATCTCGCCGCCGGCGCCGGTGGCGGCACCCGGCCACGGTGCGATGGCGGTGGGATGGTTGTGCGTCTCGACCTTGATCGCGTACGGCGCGGCTTCGGCCACGGTACGGAACACGCCGTCTTCCGGGCTCACGAACAGGCGCTTGCCGTCGTAGCCTTCGATAACGGCCGCGTTGTCGTGGTATGCGGAAAGCGTGTGCGACGGCGACTTCTGGTGCGTGTTCTTGATCATGCCGAACAGCGAGGAATCCTGCGTCGCACCGTCGAGCGTCCACGTGGCGTTGAATACCTTGTGGCGGCAGTGCTCCGAGTTGGCCTGCGCGAACATCATCAGCTCGGCGTCGGTGGGCGCGCGACCCATCTCGGCGTAGCGGTCGGCGAGGTACTCGATCTCGTCGTCGGCCAGCGCGAGGCCGAGCTCGGCGTTCGCGGCCGCGAGCGCGGCGCGCGCATCGCTGCCGAGTTCGACGTGGCCCAGCGGACCCGGCTCACCGGCGAGGAACAGGCCGGCGGCCTGATCGAGCGACGCGAGCGGCGACTGCACCATCGGATCGCAGAACGCGGCCATGACGGCGGCGTACGACGGGTCGGTGGCGTCGGGCATGCCGGTGACGCGCCAGGCGGCGCCACGCTCCACGCGGCGGACATCGAAGCCCGCGCCGTGAAGGATGTCGGTGGCCTTGCTCGACCACGGCGAGATCGTGCCGAGACGCGGCACGACCCAGAACGTGGCGTCTTCCGGCGCGGCGTTCTTCGCTTCCAGCACGGCGAGCAGGCGCGCACGCGCGTCGCCTTCCGGTGCGACGGCGGCGTCGACGAAGTAAGTGAACCAGGCGGCCTGCACCCGCGTCCCGTGATGCAGGGCATCCAGGTGGGCGTTCAGTCGTTCGAGTCGGAAAGGCGAGAGGGCGCTCTGCCCGTCGAGTGCGATCATGCGGGGGAAAAGGCGCTAAAGGAAAACGCCTATTCTACATGATGTTGCGCGGCAGCATCGGGGTGGGAGTGGTCGCCGGTCCGGACCGGCCAGAGCCCTTGTGGGAAGCGCGCTGGCGCGCGAAGGGTGCTCGAGAAAACCCAACTACCTTCGGGTGGGAGCGCGCTTGCGCGCGAATGGGTGCTTGCCGCGAGCACCGATTCGCGCGCCCGCGCGCTCCCACAGGAGACCGAGGGCCGGATCGGCCCGAGGGTCCTCAGCCCCCGCGGCGGTTCGCCGTGCCGGCCGGGGCGTTCAAGGCCTGGAGCAACTGGGCCGGGGTGACGTAACCGCCCACCACGTCGCCATTCTCGGTGACGATGGTCGGGGTGCCGTTCACGCCCAGGCGCTCGCCCAGCTCGAATTCGTCCTTCACCGGGTTGGCGCAGGTGGCCGCCTTGGGCGCGCCGCCCTTCATGGCGTCGTTGAAGGCGGTCTTGCGGTCGGCGCTGCACCAGACCGACACGGCCTTGGTGTACGACGGGGTGTCGTTGCCCGCCGTGGTCTTCACGCCCTCGCGCGGCCAGAACACGTACTCGACCGCGATGCCCTGCTTGTTGAATTCGTCGATGTGCGCGTGCAGCTGGCGGCAGAACCCGCAGTCGACGTCGGTGAAGACCGTGATCGTGTGCTTGGGGTTGGCGGGCGCGTAGATCAGGCGCTGCGAGGCCGGCAGTTTCGCGAGCTCGGCCTTGCGGGTGGTCGCCCAGCTGGCGGCGCTGAGATCGGTGCGGCTCTTCAGGTCGATCAGGTTGCCGTTGAGCATGTAGCGGCCGTCGGTGGTCACGTAGACCATCCGACCGGATGCCACCACCTGGAAGAAGCCGGGCATGGGCGCCGGCGCGATGCTGTCCACCGTGATGCCGGGGCCGAGGCCTTCGACCGCGGCGCGGGCGGCCTTGTCGTCATCGGCGGCGCAGGCCGTCATGGCGAACGCGCCAGCCACGAGGGCGGGCAGGAATGTCTTCAACATCGGTACGACTCCATGGATACCGGGGGAAGGAGGAACGACTTGGATCGCCGTCCGTCCGTTCGGTTCCCCGATTGTGGCACAGCGCGTCCGCAGCCTACCCGCGCGGGTGGTGCTGCGCGTGAAGGCGCTTCAGGCCCTCTTTAGCGACCAGCGTGTAGATCTGCGTGGTGCTGAGCGCGCTGTGGCCGAGCAGCATCTGCAGGGCGCGAAGGTCCGCGCCGTGGTTGAGCAGGTGCGTGGCGAACGAATGCCGGAGCACGTGCGGACTCACCCGTTTCGCCGGAATACCGACCTGCATGGCGTAGCGCTTCACCAGCGTCCAGAACATCTGCCGCGTCATCGCATCGCCCCGGCGCGAGAGGAACAGCGCGACCGGCTGGCCATGGCCCTGTGCCAGCGCGGGCCTCGCGTCGCGCAGGTAATTTTCGATATGCGTGAGCGCTTCCTCGCCCACCGGCACGAGGCGGTCCTTGCCGCCCTTGCCCGTGACACGCACGACACCCTGCCGCGTATTGAGCCCGGCCAGCGGCAGGTCGACGAGTTCCGATACCCGCAAGCCCGAGGAGTACATCAATTCGAGCATCGCGCGATCGCGCAGGCCCAGCGGCGTCGCGACGTCGGGTGCGACGATAAGCGCCTCGATCTCGCGCTCCGCGAGGGCCTTTGGCAAGCCACGCGGCATGCGGGGCCTCTGCATGAGCAGCGTGGGATCCTCGCGCTTGCCTTCGTCCCGCGCGAGCTGCGCATAGAAACGACGGAAGGCGGACTGACGGCGCGCCATGCTGCGTACCGACACCGGCTGGCTGCCGTGATAGGCGGAAAGATCGTCGCGCCCCGCGGTGTCCAGCGTGCGGCCGCGTGTTTCGAGCCAGCGCGACAGCTGGCGAAGATCGCGACGGTACGCTTCGAGCGTGCGGTCGGCGAGGCCGTCCTCGGCCCAGATGCGTTCGATGAAGCGTTCGACCAGGCGATCGTCGGCGGCAGACGATGCGGCGACAGTGGTGGGTTCGATCTCTGACATGACGCGATGGTCGCACGTTCTCCGGTGGGAGCCAGCCTGCTGGCGAACGGGGCTTGCCGCGAGCACCCTTCGCCAGCAGGCTGGCTCCCACCGTCACATCACCAGCTGAAGCCGCCGCCGACGCCTACCGTGCTCTCCGAACCGGAGGTCGACGCGCCGATCGAGACGCTCGCACGGTTCTGCTTGAACGCGCGCTGGTAGCCCACCGCGACCGCCTGCTGACCGCCGTAGTTGCCGGCGCCCATGCCGACACGATTCGCGCCCGACAGGCCCGACGTGTTCATGCTCATCTGCGACAGCGCCGTGCCCATCGCACCCACGCGATCCAGCCGCTGATTCACCTTGTGGAACTGGTCGTCGACGTGCGTGCGGAATCCGTCGAAGTCGCTGCGGCTCACGCCGTTGCCGATCTTCGCATCGGTGTACGCGTTGGCCTGCTTCAGCGTCTGCTGGTCGCCGTTGTCCGCATACGATTTCGCCGTGGCGAGCGCCTGGTCCACCTGCCCCACGTTGGCCGCATCGGTCGCGGCGACGCCCGCCGCGACGTTCACCACGCGACGCTGGTTCGCGGCCGTGCCTACCGATACCGTGTTCGCCTGATCGGCCACGGAGCCCGCACCGAGCGCGACACTGTTCGCCGCGGTCGCCGAAGCGCCCTGTCCGATGGCCGTCGCCGACGCGGCGGTCACCGATGTATCGGCACCCACCGCCACGGCGTTCGTCGCGGCGGCCGAGACGGTCGAGTTGCTGCCGACGGCGACGCTGCCGTCGGCAGCGACCGTCGCGTGATCGCCGATGGCCGTGTCGCGCGGGTCCGTCGCGACGCTTCCGCCGCCAACCGCAAGACCATCGCCCGAGCCCGCAGGCACCGTCGGGTCCGTGCCCGGCTGACCGCCGCCCGGTCCGTTGCCGATCTGATTGCGGATATCGGCGATGCCCTGCAGCGCACTCGACAACGCGCTGTCGACCGCGCCGAACGCGTCGCCGACGTTCTGGTAGCTGCGGCCCTGGATGTCGTAGACCGGCGGAACGAAGCCTGCGAGCCCCATCGTCGCGCCGCCGCCGAAGGCCTGGGCGAACGCGGCGTTGATCGCGGAATCGCCGACGGAAACCTGGCCGATGGCCGCCTGAAGCTGGCCGAGGTTCACCGCATCGGTGGCCGAGGTACCGGCGCCGACGTTGGTGATGCGACGGGTGAACGCCTCGATCTTCTCGCCGTAGCGATTCGTCATGGTCCCGTCGCTGCCGATCGACACCACACCGGCGTCCCTCGTCGCCGAGTTGGTGCCGAGCGACACGCTCATCGTGCCGTCGTCGCCCACGGTCGCGAAGTGGCCGAGAGCCACCGACTCGTCGCCCTTGGCCAGCGCGAGATCGCCGATCGCGACGCTGTTGGTGCCGTAGGCCCACGTGGACGAACGATTGTCGCCGCCGATCGCGATCGAATTGATGCCGGTAGCCGCCGCGTTGTAGCCGATCGCGGTGTTGTTCGCTTCCTGCGCATACGAATACTTGCCGAGCGCGATACTCGCGTCGCCTTCGGCCCGCGCGTGGCCACCGATCGCCGTCGCACCATCCGTCAGCGCCATCGCCGCCGAACCGATGGCAGTCGATTCGAAGCCGGTCGCCTTCGTCAGGTCGAACACGCCGGGAAAGACTTCCGACGGCCCACCGATCGCCGTCGCGCTGATGCCGCTGGCGGTCGCCGCACTACCGATCGCCGTGGCGTTGTCGCCCATGGCGGCGGATTCGCTGCCGATCGCCAGCGCCGCGAAGCCATAGCTGCCGGCCAGCGTGCCGAACGCGAGCGACTCGTCGCCCTGCGCCTGGGCGCTTCCACCGATGGCCATCGCCATGCTGCCGGACGCGGTCGTCACCTGATCGGACAAAGCCGTACCGCCGCTGTCCACCGCGATACCGCCGATGGCGATCGTGCCGGCGTTACCCGCCGTCGCGCCGGTGCCGATCGCCAATGCGTTGCCGCCCGACGCGGACGCGCCAAAGCCGATCGCCGTGGCGTAATCGCCCGCCGTGTTGGCGGACTGGCCGAGCGCGAGACTGCCAGCGCCCTGCGCGATGGCGCTGGCGCCGATCGCGGTGGTGCCTGCATCGAGGGCGACGGCCCCCGAGCCGAGCGCGATGGCGTCGTCGCCGCTCGCGAGCGCACCGGCACCCACGGCGACGCTGTGGAAACCGTCGGCGTACGCGTCGTCGCTACCGTCGGACGCGCCATTCGCGGCGAAGTAGCCCGACGGCGCGATGTCGCTGGCCTGAAGTACGCGCAGCGAACGCTCGATGCGCGGCGCGGTGGTGAGCGGTGCGGCGGCGTGCACGCTGCCGGCGGCAAGCGCGGCGACGACTGCGACGGCGATCGCGCGACGCGCGGTGGAATAGGAATCGCGGTTCATCGATGTCTCCGGAAAGGGGTGGTCACGGGGCGACGAACGTCGCCTGCACGCTGAGGTTCTGGGCATCCTTGAGTCCGAGGACGCGAAGGAAGTACGTGCCGGCCACGGGGCGCGCAAGCACCACCGATTCGGCATTGCCGACGTGCGCGGACTGGTAGTCGTACGTGCCGTCGGCCGGGCGATCGCCGCGCCGCACCTGCAGGGTGACGTCGCCCGAGCCACCGAACGTGCGCATCACCAGGCTGCGCGCACCGGCGGGCACGTCGATCCGATAAAACAGCGAGGTACCGGCGTAGCTGACGACACCGTTGAGCAGCGTGCCGTTGGTGAGTTCCGGCGTGTAGTTGTCGCCCTGCACGGCGAGCTGCACCGCCGCGGCCGCGTCGAGAATGCCCGCACCTGCCGGCGTCGCGTTGGGAAACGGCACCTTGGGTTTGTGCGCCGTCTGCTTCAGCGCGGCCAGCACCGCGGCCGGCTTCATCATCGCCTGCCCCGTCGCGATGCGCGCGCTCTGCATCAGCGCCACGGTACCCGCCACGTGCGGCGTCGCCTGCGACGTGCCCGCGTAGCCGCCGTAGGTCGGCTCGGCCACGACGGTCTCGCCGCCGTTGATCGCCTGATACACGAACCCGGCCGTCACCGGGTCGCCCACCGTGCCGTCGTTACCGTAAATACCGCCGCCGGGTCCCGCCAGTGCGACGGGCTTTCCGTAGTTCGAGTAGAACGCGAGACGGCTGGTGATGCCGACGGACGCCACGGTGATCGCACCGGGGCAGCTGGCCGGCGAGTAGTACGCCGCGTCGTCGCCCGAGTTACCCGCCGCGACCACCACGACGGTGCCGCGCGCGTTGGCGGCGGCGATCGCCTGCGCCATCGGATCGTCGGGCGTGCACTGCCCTTCGCCACCGAGGCTCATGTTGATCACCTGCGCAGGGTGCGTGTTGTCGGGCACGCCGTCGACGTGGCCGCCCGAGGCCCAGACGATGCCGTCGATGATGTCGCTGTCGTAGCCGCCACAATGGCCGAGCACGCGCACCGGCAGCACTTTCGCCTTGTAGGCGACGCCGGCCATGCCGAGCGCGTTGTTCGTCAACTCGGCGACGGTACCGGCGACATGCGTCCCGTGCCACGAACTCGGTTCGTTCGGGCAGTTCTCCGACCACGGTGCTTCGGTCGTCCAGTCGCCCGTGTCCCAGCCGCCTGCCACGCGCCCATCGGCCGCGCGACCCGACACGAACGCGTCGCTGATGAAGTCGTAACCGGCGTCGGCGAGCGATGTGTCGAGATCGGGATGCGCGGTGATGCCAGTGTCGATCACCGCCACCGTCATCCCGTCGCCATCGGCGAGCGCCCAGGCACCGGCCACGTTGGCGCCGCCGTCGTTAGGCGTGGCGGCATCCGTTTCGGCGGTGCCGTCGGGTGCGCGCATGTGCCACTGATCTTTCAGGTAATACGTGTCGTCGGGCACGAACGGCGCATCCGCACGCAGATCCTTTACCGCATGCTTCATGCGATCGGGTACCACCGAGCGCACCGACGGATCGGCCGCGAGCGTGGCGAGGAACAGCGCCGCGTCCCTTTCGTCGAGCGGGCGCGAGAGCTTCAGCACACGCGATCCGATCGCCAGCCGGCGCAGATGCGTGACCGACGGCGCGGCAACGCGGGCACCCGTCGCGGCGGTGAACGCCATCCTGCCGAGCGCGGCACCCGCGACCTGCGTGGCGGCGCGCGCATCCGTCCGCGCGGTGCTGCCGTCGCGGTAGGTAACGATGAAACGGTCGAAGCGCGCCTGTACGCGAGGCGTGGAACCGATGAGACGCAATGTATCCGGCGCGGGCTGCGCCGCCATGACCGGCATGGACAGGGCAAGGACAAACGCGCCGATGAGGCGCACGCGATGGCAGTGCATGGTGTGGTGGTCTCCCCGAAGTTGAGTTGGCAGGCGCCGGTGCGCTCCCTGCTTGCCCGTATCCCCGATGGCCGTTCAGACGGCCAGACGGCGCTTCGTCGCCGAGGCTTGCGCGTCGGGCGAATGGCGAACGTATGACAAAGCGGTTGCACGATCACGCACCGTCCCTGTCGGAACCTGTCAAAAGTTCACCGTTCGATGATGCACGCCATCGAAGGCGAAAGAATTGACAGTTTTGGTGCGTGAGTTGAAGAACGCGCAGGCCTATAAATGTCGGCCTGACTTTCAAAAGCGCGGGAGTGCGCGTGACGACAGACATCCTCCGGCCCGTGGTGACGTGGCTGCGCGACATCCCCGGCAGCGACGACACCGCACGCGGCAATGGCGTGGGCCTGCAACTCCTGCTCATCATGATCGGCACGACGCTGCCGCTGATCTGGCCTTACCGCATCGCGGCCCTCACCAACCCGCTGACCCCGGCGGACTGGACGGACCTGTGCACCGACACGCTCGTCGTGCTATCGGCGTGGATCGCCGTGGCGAAGGTGCGCCAGGGATCGATCCAGGTGGCCACGCGCCTCTTCGTGGCGAGCATGCTGCTCTCGCTCGGCATCGGCTACGTCGAGCGCGGCCTGATGAGCTCCATGCTCGACCAGACCTACGTCGTGCTGCCGATCGTGCTTGGCGGCCTGATCCTCGGCCGGCACGCGCTGTGGCGACTCTACGGCGTGCTGATCGCGCTGTTCGCGGCCGGCGCGGCCACCGATGTGCTGCGGCTGGCCGCCCGCGGCGCCAGCCATCCGCTGATGGGCGCGATCAACGTGCTGCCGCTGGCACTCAGCTATCTCGCCATCACGCTGGTGATCGACCAGTGCGTGTCCACGCTGCGCGGCAGCGTGCTCGCCGCCGAAGAGCGCGGCCGGCGACTGGCGGAAACCAACCGCGTGCTGGAAGACGAAATCGCCGCGCATCGCAAATCGCGGGAGCAGCTGATCCACGCACAGAAGGTGGAGGCCGTCGGCCGCCTCGCCGGCGGCGTCGCGCACGATTTCAACAACATCCTCAGCGTGATCGAGGGTTACGCCGAAGCGCGCGAGGAAAGCGACGATCCGGCGGTGCTCCGCTCCGCGCTCTACGGCGTCGCCGCCGCGGCGAGGCGGGGCGGCGCGGTCAGCCGGAAGCTGCTCAGCTTCGGGCGCCGCGACGTCGCGAGGCTGGAGGTGATCGACCTGCGGCGCGCGCTGCGCGACGTGAAACACGTGCTGCGCCAGCTCTTCAGCCATGCGGTGACGCTCACCGTCGACGTCGCCACCGACGCGCGACACATCCGCTTCGATCCGGAGCAGCTCGAGCTGATGATCCTCAACATCGCGGCCAACGCGCGCGACGCGATGCCTCCCGATGGCCGCTTCGACATACGCGTGTCCGCCGCGCCCGGTGGGCGGGTGCGCCTGGCGTTCCGCGACAACGGCCAGGGCATGCCCGATCACGTGCGGCGCGAAGTGTTCGAGCCGTTCTTCACCACCAAGCCGCCGCACGCCGGTAGTGGCCTTGGCCTCGCCGTAGTGCGCGATCTGGTGCGCGACCACGATGGCGCCATCGACGTACACAGCGTCGAAGGCGAAGGCACGACAATCGTCATCGAGCTGCCCGCCGTCGCGTTGCCGGACCGCGACGAGGGGCGACCCGCGCCACTGATCCACACCCTGCTCGTCGAAGACGAAGACGTGCTGCGCGAGATGTGGCGCAAGCGTCTCGAAGCCGAAGGCTTTCTGGTGGTGGAAGCCGGCGACGGCGCACAGGCGCTGCGGCTCGCCGCGGAACTCGCGCACACGCTGAACCTGGTGATCACGGACCTGCGGCTCGGCGACAACGACCCGGTATCGTGGGTGCACGACGTGCGCGCCGTGCTGCCGGAGGTACCGGTGCTGGTCGTGTCGTCGCACTTCCCGCCGGGCATTCATCACGCCGGCGGCATCGGCATCCTGCACAAGCCGTGCTCGCCCGACATGCTGGTGTCCGAGGCTGCGCGGCTCTTCGACGCCGCGCAGCGCACCGGCTCACATGGTGAAGACGTAACCGCTGCCGCGTACCGCGTTTAGCGGCAGCACGAGCCCCGCGTGCTTGGCGACCTTGCTGCGCAGGCGGTAGACGAGCACTTCGATGCGATGCGGATCAAACTGCTCGTCGCCGCCCACCGCGGCGATCAGCACGTCGCGGCCCACCGGTTCGCCGGGTTCGTCGAGGAGCACGCGAAGCATCGCTCGCTCGTGCGACTTCAGCGCCACCGAGGTGCCGTTCGGCGCGATCAGGCACCAGCCCTGGTTGTCGAGCCGCCAACCTGGTTCGCTGGACGTCGCCGACGGGGGCGGCCGCAGACGACGCATCAGGTTGCGCAGCGTCGCCGCCAGTTCGTGCATCACGACCGGCTTCGCGAGATAGGCATCGGCGCCGTTGGACAGGCCGCGCACGCGATCGGCCTGTGTATGCCGCCCGGACAGCATGACGATACCCACGCGCGAGTGCCGGTAGAGACGCTCGGCGATCGAGAATCCGTCGCCGTCGGGCAGCCCGACGTCGAGCACGACGATATCGGGCTGATCGGCATCGAGCACCTGTTCCAGCTCGCGCACGGTGCCGAGCCCCGTCACGCGAAAACCGAAATCGCGCAATGCCGGCGCGACCAGCGTGTCGCGCAGCACATCGTCGTCTTCGACCACCACCACGTGCGGCCGCATAGCATCGTCGGCCCGGGCCCCCGCCTCACCGGCCAACGTCTGTCGAGTCACCATGGAAACCGAACCGTCGACCGAAAGAACGTGCGGACTTGATAGCAGGTATGCCCGACGATGGATAGCGCGATTCCTGTTCCGGTGGGAGCCAGCCTGCTGGCGAAGGGTGCTCGCGGCGAGTCCGCATCGCCGGCGGGCTGGCTCCCAACGAGTGGTCGCTGCCACAATGCGATGGAATACGGACGGGGAAACCGCATGACCGACAGCTCACTCGCGCCAGCATGGAAGCGCCTCGCCGCCATCGTCTACGACGCTCTGCTTGTCGTGGCCATCGTGATGGTCGTGGGGCTTGTCGCGCAGTTCGCGACGGGCGGCCAGCTCGTCGACACGCACGGGCAGGTCACCGTGTGGTGGTACCGGCCGCTACAGGGCCTTGTGGTCGGGGCGTACTTCCTCTGGTCGTGGACGCGCGGTGGACAGACGCTCGGCATGCGTCCCTGGCGCATTCGTGTGAGCGATGCGCAGGGCGCCACCGTGAACTGGCAGCGCGGCCTGGCCCGGCTCGTCGTCGCGGCATTGCCGCTTGCGCTGCTGGCCGTCTACCCACTGACGTCGGTGAAGGCCGCGCTGTGGGCGCCGGTGATCGGCTGGGCGATCTGGCTGTTGCCGTCGTTCTTCGATGGCCGCCGGCGCGCGATCCACGACATGGTCGCGCGCACGGAAATTCGCCGCACCGTTACTTGAACTGATCGCTCGCCGGTACCCACGAGCCCGACGAAGGCGACGGAACCGGCACGTTGATCTTGATCGAGGCTTCGCAACCCGGGGGCAACGGGCCACCCGTAATCCGCGCCGTCGTGCAGAGCGCGGTGTTGTCGAGCACGACCGGCGGCGCACCCACGGTCGCGCTGTTCGCGGGCGGCAGGTTTTCCGCCAGCGGTTTCGCGGGCGCCATCGTCTGGTTCTTCGCCAGCTCGTCCTGGTTCACCGGCTTCGGCGGCGGATCGCCACCGCAGCCGAGCGTGAACAGCGACACGGCCTTCATCGCACCGCCTGCGTTACCGGGGCCGGCCACGCAGTTGATGCGGATGCCGCGCGGGAGATTGATCGTGCCGCGAACGGTCGCTGCTTCGGCGCCACGACGGATCGCGGTATCGACGGACGACTCGCCCTTCGGCGTCCACGCGTCGTCGAAACGCGTCGCCTTGTAATCGATATGGACGCGGGTGCCCGACTGCGGGACCAGGTTGCCTTTCGGCTTCAGCTCCACATAAGCGCTGCCACCGACCTTGCCTTCCTTGTCGCCCTGTCCGCCCGCGACGCCATCGTCGCGCTGCGACGTGCCATTGGCGCCCGTGAGCCGCTCGCCCTCGTCCTTGCCTTGCGCCGCGCCCGGCTTGCCGGCGTCCGCCTCGGCGCCGGGTGTGTTCGACCCCGAAGCGGCTGCCGCGGTCTCGCCCGGTGACGTCGCCTGCGCGGCGTCGCCCGGCGCCTTCGCCGACGACGATGTACTGGCGTCGCCCTGCGCCGCCTGCGCCTGTGCGTCGGTCGACTGGCCGGCGGCGATATCGCCCGGTGCCTGTCCCGTTTCGCCCGGCGTCGTGTCGACACCGGCAAGCGGACGCTGCACATCCGCCGGGGTCACGGCCGGCGCCTGCACGACGGGACGCTCGTTGCTCGCCTCCGGTGCGGATACGGTCGGCCGCACCGTCGCATCGGGAAGCGGGACGGCTTCGAGCTCGGCGGTGGCCTCGACGGCCGGCGCGCGCACCGGCTCGATCGCGATCTTCGGTGGGACGGGGCGGTTGTCGACGGCGAGATCGGGCCGCGGCGGCGCCGTGGGCACGGGAGCCACGTCGGGTACCGGGGTTTCCTGAGGCGTCGGCGGTGCCGACGACGCCTCGACCTCCGGCCTCGGCACCGTGGCGAGCGTCATCGCCGTGGTGGGCACGGGAGTCGTGCGCTCGGACGTGATGGTAGGCGGCGTCGGGGTCACGGCCATCTGCGCCGCAGGAATCTCGGGCAGCGCCAGCGACGCCGGTGGCGGCATCGGCGCGCTGCCTTCGACCTGCGCCTTGCGCACGGGTTCCGGCTGGTAGCGCGGGGGAACGACCTGCGGGCGCGGCGTATCGACCGCCAGATCGGGCGGCGCCTGAGTCGGCAACGGCACCTTCTCGAGTTCGGGCTGCGGCGGCGGGGCCTTCGGCTGCGTCAGCGGACGCTCGATCGTGGCCGCGACGCTGGGCGGCGGCGCGCTGAGCTTCACGTCCGGCTTGACCTCCGGCGGAGGCGCGGCCGGCACCGCGATGGCCGGCAGCGCCTTCGTCGCGGAGGCCGCCGCGACCGCGCGCGAACCACTGGACGCGCGACTCGCCTTCGATCGCGACGTATTCGCACGCGTCTTCGCCACGGGCGCCTTCGACGGCGTGCCGCGCACCGGTGGCACCGGCGGCGGGGGCTTGTCGATCAACCGCACCTGCAACGCGGTGGTGTCTTCATCGTCCGGCGGCGGCGGCAGGATGTCGTACGCCGGGCCAAGGATCATCCCGAACAGGAACATCAGATGGATGAGGATCGTGCCGACCCATGCCGTGACGCGAAGCAGGCGGTCGCGCGGCCTTTCGCGCAGGCGCCGACGATAGACGAGCGCGCGCATCGCCGCCTCGCGCGGCGACACGGGTAACGAATGGACGGCGACCGGGCGATCGCTTTCGGGAAACTGGGTGGGCATCGGGCGGTAGTGTCCACGGTGCGACGCCCCTGCACAATCGCGGCTACTTGCCTGCGCGCCGCTCCCGCTCCGCGTTCTCCTGATCCATCGCCTTCAGCGGCGTATCGGAGGGACATCCCTGCATCAGCGGCTTCTCGGCGCGGAACGCGGCGATGCATTCGGCTTCGCTGGGCGGTGGCGGCTGGTCGGGAAGATCCTTCACGGCCGGGTTGGCCGGCGCCATGTTGAGGCGCACGTCGCCGTCCTTCTTCGCCGCCTTCGACGGCGCCTCGCCGCCGCAGCCCACGGGCAGCACGAAGAACACCGTGGCGCAGTTGATCCGCGTGCCGTGGCCCAGGTCGATCGTCTTCTTGACCGTCGTCGATTCCATCGCGCGACGCAGGCCCTTGTTGAGCGCGTTCTCGTCGCGCGGCGCCCAGTCCTGCTCGAAGCGGGTTTCCTTGTAGGTCACCGTGGTCTTGTGCGACATGATTCCACTGTCGTCGGTCGGCTTGCGCGCGACGAAATCGGCCTGGGTGGCGCTACCGGCGCCCTGCTTCGGCATGGCGATGCTGCCGTCGGTACCGAAGATGGCGGGCGTCGCCGGGGCCTGCGGCGTGGCGGGCGCCGGCGACGGCGCCGGGGCGTCGTCGTCGTCTTTTTTCTTCGGGCGCGGCGGCTCCGGGCGCGTGGCCTCCGGCGAGCGCACCTTCGGCGGCGGCTCGACGACCTGCGGCGGCGGTGCGGCGGCCGCGGGGGCGACGGCCTTCGGCGGCTCGATGAAGCGCACCTCGAGCACGTCGTCGCGATCCGGCAGTGGCGCGTAGCTCGTCAGCAGGCGCGGCTGCATCTCGTAGCGGACCAGCAGCACGATGAAGACGTGGAGGATGATCGCCGCCCCCATCGCCAGGATGTTGCGCACGTGATGGCGCGGCGGCGGCCGGTGCCCGATGGCGTGCAGGCTGGCGATCGTCGCCGCGTCGATCGGCTGCAGCCCGCGCGGGCGCGGGCGCGCCTCCGGATCCAGCCGGTGCGGTTCGACGAATGACGGTGGCGCCTTGCCGGGGTATTGCACGCGTGCGAGGGTCCCGTGGGCTGTGAGCGAATCGGACAGGATAGCGGCGGCCCGCTAAACGGAGCGTAAGCCCGGTCCTTCGGACAGTGAGAGTGCCGGAAGATTCCCGTGCCCCTTGATTCCCGGCCGCAGAAGGAGAAGGCTTGAGGCCGGGCCCGTGCCCGAACCCACCGCCATGACCGTCCGGCTACCGGACGACCGTGACGGCCCGCCATCGCAACGCCGGGGAGGTGTGCGAGAGGGCGACGCCGATCATGACGCCGCAATCCCCCACGCGTCCCCTTCACCTGAAGGAGGGTCGCATCGTGTCGCCATCCACGGAACGTATCCGCAGTCTCGCACTCGCCGGCCATGCCGGCGCCGGAAAAACCACCCTGTTCGAAGCCATGCTCCACGCCGGCGGCGCACTGACCAGCGTCGGCAGCGTCGAACGCGGCAGTACGGTCTCCGATACCGACCCCATGGAGAAATCGCGCGGTCATTCGATCGACGCGTCCATCGCCTCCATCGAGCGCAACGGCTATCGCATCCACCTGCTCGATACCCCGGGCTACGCCGACTTCCGCGGACCGGCGCTCGCCGCCCTCGCCGCCGCCGACACCGTGGCCATCGTGGTGAACGCGGCGAACGGCATCGAACACGGCACGCGCAGCATGATGGCGCACGCGAAGGAACGGGGCCTGGCGCGCATCCTCGTGGTGAACCGCATCGATGCCGACGGCGTGGACCTTCCCGCGCTCGTCGATGCGCTGCGCGACGAGTTCGGCAACGAATGCCTGCCGCTCAACCTGCCTGCCGCCAGCGGCCACTCCGTGCGCGACGCGTTCTTCCAGACCGCGGGCGATACCGACTTCTCGTCGCCCGGCGAAGCCCATCAGCGCATCATCGACCAGGTGGTGGAGATCGACGACGAGGTGATGGAGCACTATCTCGAGGCGGGCGAATCGGCGCTTTCAGCGGCGGAAATCCGCGATGCCTTCGAGCACTGCCTCCGCGACGGACACCTCGTGCCCATCGTCTTCACCGGCGCGCGCGACGGCATCGGCGTGAGCGAACTGCTCGAACTCGTCGAACGCATCCTGCCCTGTCCGAAGGAAACCAACCCGCCACCGTTTCGCGATGCCGACGGCGCGCCGTTCGCCGTTGCCGCCGACGAGGCGCGGCATGTGGTGGCCGACGTCTTCAAGATCGTCAACGATCCCTTCGTGGGCAAGCTCGGCGTCTTCCGCGTGTGGCAGGGCACGGTGCGCAAGGACTCGCAGCTGCTCGTCGACGACGGCAGGAAGCCGTTCAAGGTGGCGCACCTCTTCCGCCTGAAAGGGCGTGAGCACGTCGAAGTAGACGAGGCCCTGCCCGGCGACATCGCCGCCGTGGCGAAGATCGACGACATCCACTTCGATGCCGTGCTGCACGATGCCGCCGACGAGGGTCGCATCCATCTGGAACCCGCCGCGTATCCCGCACCGATGTACGGCCTCGCGGTGGAGCCCGCGCACAAGGGACAGGAGCAGAAGCTGTCGCAGGCGCTGGGCAAGCTCGCGGAAGAGGATCCCTGCTTTCGCGTGGAGCATCACAAGGAGCTCAACGAAACCGTCGTGCGCGGGCTCTCGGATCTGCACCTGAAGCTGATGCTCGAACGGATGAAGGCACGGTACGACGTGGACGTGATCACGCATCCGCCGCGCATCGCGTATCGCGAAACGGTCGGCGCCGGTGCCGAAGGCCATCACCGCCACAAGAAGCAGACCGGCGGTGCGGGACAGTTCGGCGAGGTGTTCCTTCGCGTCGAGCCGCTGGATCGTGGCGCGGGGTTCGTCTTCGACGACGAGACGAAGGGCGGCGTGATCCCCGGGCAGTTCATGCCGGCGATCGAGAAAGGCGTGCGCCAGGCGCTGGATACGGGCGCGATCGCGGGCTACCCGATCCAGGACGTGCGCGTGATCGTCTACGACGGCAAGCACCATCCCGTGGACTCCAAGGAAGTCGCATTCATCAGCGCGGGCCGGAAAGCGTTCCTCGACGCGATGTCGCGCGCGAGGCCGCAGGTGCTCGAACCGGTGGTGGATCTCGAGGTGTCGATCCCCGATCACTACGTGGGCGACGTCACCGGAGGGCTCGCGTCGAAACGCGCGCAGATCATGGGCACCGACTCGCTGCGCGGCGGCGAAACGCTGATCAAGGCCCGCGTGCCGCTGGCCGAACTCGTGGACTATCCCACGCAGCTGAAGGCCATGACGGGCGGACAGGGGCGCTACGCGATGGAGTTCAGCCACTACGACGCGGTGCCGCCGGGCGTGCAGAAGAAGCTCGCGGAGGCGTGGAAGCCGAAGGTCGAGGAGGAGTAGGAGCGCGCCCTGCGCGCGACAGCTTTTGAAGCCGAAAGCCGCAGGGCCTGCTGCTCTAGGCGAAAAGATGTCGCGCGCAGGCGCGCTCCTACCTGCGATCGTGTGTCGAGGTCACGCCGCCAACGAAGCGATCAACGCCTCGGTGAACGCCGGAATGTCATCCGGCTTGCGGCTGGTGATGAGGTTGCCGTCCTTCACGACCTGGCTGTCTTCCCAGTTCGCACCGGCGTTCACGAGGTCCTGCTTCACCGACGGCCACGAGGTGACCTTCTTTCCCTCGACCAGTCCGGCGTTGATCAGCGTCCACGGCCCATGGCAGATCGCCGCGATCGGCTTACCGGCCTTGGCGAACGCCTTGACCAGGCCCACCGCTTTCTCGTCGGTACGCAGGTGGTCGGGGTTGATGACGCCACCCGGCAACACGAGCGCGTCGTACGGGCCATCGGAGGCCTTGTCGAGCGGCACGTCGACCAGAACCTCCTTGCCCCAATCCTTCTTGTCCCAGCCCTTGATCCGCGCGGCGTCGCCGGGCGAGATCACGTCGACCGCGGCGCCGGCTTCTTCCAGCAGGCGCTTCGGTTCGGTGAGTTCGGACTGCTCGAATCCATCGGTGGCCAGCACCGCGATGCGGCGGCCTTCGAGTCGTTGCTTCGCCATGGGGAACCTCCTTGGGGGAATGTTCCGCACAGCATCGGGGCCGGACCATGAGCGGGGTGTCGCGCTGCCGTCGGCACCCCGTGGGCAAACGTGAAGACGCCTTACGCGCCCTTTTTCTTCGGCTTCAGCATCGTGCCGATGCAGTTCGGCGAGCCGCACAGGCAGGCCCAGATCTTCTTCAGGCGCGCGGTGTGGGGCATGTCGAGCGTAATGCCGTAGTCGTAGGTGAGCTCTTCACCCGGCGCGATGTCGCGGATGGCTTCGATGATCACGCGGTCGTGCTTCGACGGCTTGCCCTCGACGGCTTCCTCGATCAGCGCCTGGCAGTTCGGCTCGCACCCGTGGTTGATCCAGCGGGCGGTGTTGCCGTTGCTGTTGCCGTCGACGATGTATTTCTCGTTGAGCGTGAAGAGGAACGTGTGGCCCGTTTCGCCGCCGTCGCCGTAGCGCTTGTCGGCCTGCGTATGGGTGATCCGGTCGCCCTTGTACTCGACGACTTCGTCGCCGGCCTTGATCGGGGCGGTGGCGAAAACGCCGTTACCGTGGATGGGCGAACGTCGTGCGGCGATGCGTCGGGACATGGGGGGTCGTTTGATCGTGAGGGCAATACCCGATGATGCCTGCTGGACCGCCGCTTGGGAACCGCGTTTCAAACGCACGTCTCGCGCTGGCGGGGCGCACGGCGCTACCATCGAACGAGTGTTCGACCGACGCCGGAAGCCCAGGGAATGACTTCGATCATCCGCCATCCTCTCGTACGCGCCGCGCTGATCGCCGGCGTCGCCCTGCTCGCCGCGTGCGGGCCGCCGAAGAAGAGCGTGTTTCCGCCGGCGGTGACGCTGCAGGAAGTCACCGCGAAACCCGGCGGCCCGTGGCACATGACGCTGCGCATCCGCAACAACAGCTACGGCGGCATGTCGTTCGGCACCTTCCAGGGCACGCTGCGCGTCGGCGATCTCGGTGGCGTGCTGCTCGACGCGAAGGTCGACCAGGACATCCCGTCGTTCGCGGCCGATGTCGCCACGATCGACCTGCTGCCCACGCCCGAGATGTCGAAGGCCCTCGCCGAGCTCGCCGCCAGGGGCAGTTCCGGCGCCCTGCCCTACACCATCGAGGGCCGCATCACCGCCACCCCGGAGAAGGAAGACGAATCGCGCACCTTCCCCGTGCAGGGCAAGAACTGGCTGTCGCCGGTGCCCGGCATTCCCGACACCTATCGCTCGCCCTGACCTCATTCGCGCCAGCCAGGATTCTTCATGACGTACAAAGCCCCGCTCGACGACATGCGCTTCGCGCTCTACGACGTACTCGGCGCCGAAGCCGTGCTCACCGCCCTCGACGGCGGCGAAGCGCACAATCGCGAGCTGATCGACGCCGTGATCGACGAAGCCGCCCGCTTCACCGAACAGGTGCTCGCCCCGATCAACGCCTCCGGCGACGCCGAGGGCTGCCACTTCGACAAGGCCACCGCCACGGTCACCACGCCGAAGGGGTTCAAGGAGGCCTATCGCCAGTACGCCGAAGGCGGCTGGACCGGGCTGACCGCGAGCGAGGCCTCCGGCGGCCAGGGCATGCCCGCGGCGGTGGGCGTGCTCGCGAAGGAGATGATCGACTCGGCGAACCTCGCCTGGGGCATCTACCCGCTGCTGTCCCACGGCGCCATCGACGCCGTCGAGCACCATGGCGACGACTGGCAGAAGAAGGTCTTTCTCAAGCGCCTCGTCGACGGCCAGTGGACGGGCACGATGTGCCTCACCGAGCCGCAGGCGGGCTCCGACCTCGGCCTGCTGAAGACCCGCGCCGAACCGAACGACGACGGCAGCTACCGCGTCACGGGCACCAAGATCTTCATCTCCGCCGGCGAACACGACTTCGCGGACAACATCGTCCACCTGGTGCTCGCGCGGCTGCCGGACGCACCGGCCGGCAGCCGCGGCATCTCGATGCTGGTGGTGCCGAAGTTCCGGGTAGACCGCGACGGCAACCCGGGCGAGCGCAACTCGCTCGCGGCCGGAGCCATCGAGCACAAGATGGGTATCAAGGGGTCGGCCACCTGCGTCATGAATTTCGACGATGCGCAGGGCTGGCTGATCGGGCCGCCGCACAAGGGGCTCATGGCGATGTTCACCATGATGAATGCCGCGCGCCTCGGCGTCGGCGTGCAGGGCCTCGGCATCTCGGAGCGCGCGCTGCAGCGCAGCCTGTCGTATGCGCGCGAGCGCCTGCAGATGCGCGCCCTGTCCGGCGCGAAGCTGCCCGAGAAAGCGGCCGACCCGATCACCGTGCATCCGGACGTGCGTCGCATGCTGCTGACGCAGCGCGCGTTCGTCGAAGGCGGCCGCGTGCTGGCCACGTACGCGGGCCTGCAGAGCGACATCGCCGCCCGCCATCCCGACGCCGCCACGCGCAAGGCCGCGGACGACCTGCTCTCGTTCCTGATTCCCATCACCAAGGGCCTGCTCACGGAGGCCGCGCAGGAGTGCACCAAGGAAGCCCTGCAGATCTTCGGCGGCCACGGCTACATCGCCGAGCACGGCATGGAGCAGTACGCGCGCGACGCCCGCATCATCACGCTGTACGAAGGCACCACGCAGATCCAGGCGCTCGATCTGCTGGGCCGGAAGATCATGCAGCTGCAGGGCGCGGGCCTGAAACTCTTCCTCGGCGAGATCTCCGCGTTCTGCCAGGCGAACCAGTCCAACGACGCGATCAAGGCCTTCATCGGCCCTCTGGCGGTCGCCGCGAAGACCTGGGGCGACCTCACCCAGTCCATCGCCCAGACCGCGCAGGGCAATCCGGAAGAACTCGGCGCCGCGGCGATGGATTACCTGTATTTCTCCGGCTACGTCACGCTGGCCTATTTCTGGGCCCGCAGCGTGCTCGCCGCGGAAGGCGGCCGCCTGTCCGCCGAGGGCCGGCAGGCCAAGCGCGACACCGCCACGTTCTACTTCACCCGCATCCTGCCTCGCATCCACGTGCACAAGGCGGCGATCGAAGCGGGCGTGGCGACGCTGCCCGAGGTGCTTTAACCAGAGAAATCACCCTCGGGGCTTCCGCAGGCATCCCCGAGGGTGTAGAAAAAGGCTTCGCCCCGACTTTCCACCGAGACGGTGCCTTACCCGATGAGCGACTCGACGTTCCTGATCCGTCTCGCCGAAAGCGACGATGACGACTTCATCCTGGGCCTCGTCCCGCGCTTCATCAACTTCCCCCTGCCCAACGGGCGAACGCGCACGGATTGTCTCAAGGGCATCGAGGCGGACCTCGTGAAGCACCTCGACGAGCAACCGTCGAACAGCTACATCTTCGTCGCGGAAAACGAAGACGGCGACGCCGTCGGCTTCGTGCACCTGCAGAAGACGAAAGACTTCTTCACCCATCGCGACAACTGCCACATTTCGGATATCGCGGTCGCCGAAGCGTACGAAGGCACCGGCGCCGGCCGCTCGCTGCTCGACCACGCGTACCGCTGGGCCAAAGAACACCGCTGCCAGTTCGTCACTCTCGCGGTCCTGCCCGGCAACGAACGCGCACAAGACCTCTACCGCAAGCACGGCTTCGACACCGACCTCATGCGCATGGCCCGGCCGGTACGCTGACGGCTTGTGGGAAGCCCGCTGGCGGGCGAAGGGTGCTCGCCGTATCGGTTGGGCAATGTTGGGCAATGCTTGAGCCAGCCTGCTGGCGAATGGGTGCTGGCAGCAAGCACCCATTTGCCCGCCAGCGGGCTTACCACAACAAAAAAGGCCGCGATCGCTCGCGGCCTTTTCGTCAACGAACGTCAGGCCCCTCAGGACTTGGCGGTCGTGTCTTCCTTGCGCTCGCGCTCGTCGAGACGCGCGGCCATGCGGTCGATGTTCGACAGCGACACCAGATGCGCGTAGATCCAGCCGAACGCACCTTCGCGCAGGAACTCGTGCGCGGTCTTTTCGTCGAGGCTGCGCAGCTTTTCTTCGTTGATCACGAAGAGGCCGTTGAGGTTGATGCCCTTGCCTTCCTTCTGCAGGGTGACCGTGCGCGGCTCGAGCAGGTCGTGCTCGCGCAGCTTGCCCATGAACCACTGCGTGCGGGCCACGTGGTCCTGGAACTCGCCAAGGAAGTTCACGGCGTTGGTCAGGGCCGGCGCATCGGTGCCGTCCTCGTTGAACAGGCGCTCGCCTTCCTCGTTGTTGAAGCCTTCATAGGCCTCGTCGAGGAACACGGTGAAATCGTCGCCCTCGGTGCCGGCCGGCTTCTCGGCCAGCACGAACGGATAGCGGCGGACGAAAGCCGGGATGTAGACGCCCGTCTCCCAGAAACCGTTGTCGCCGACCAGCAGGTTCTCGCCCTGACGCAGGCCGAGCAGCGCCATCGGACCGGCGTCCTCGATGGTGTTGCCGGCGAACAGGATCGGGAAGTCGCGCGCGGCGGGCGCGAACTCGACGCCGGTGAGCGGCACGGAGTGCGCGGCGGCGGCGAAACGGATGTTGTTCACGGCCTTGAGACGCAGGTCGCGATGGGCGGTGCGGTTCAGGGGAACCGGACGCTCGTAGAAAAGCACTTCTGCCACTGTGTAACCCTCATGGACCCGCCGGACCTGGGAAGCCACCCCGGCCCCCCTTCCAAACCCGCCGGGCTTCGAATGCGAATCCCCACTATAGCAGTGGCCGATGACAGGAAAAGCCCCTAGGGGGCCTCTGGCCAAGTCTCGTCAACGCCATGACGTCAGGAAGGGCCGCCGGAGCGTTCGCGTCGCGCCGTGAAGGGTGATTCCCTTCATAAGCGGCGCGAGCGTTCCGGCGGCCCTTCCTGACGTCACCCTATCTTATGGAAATCAGTCGTGAGGGCCGTGCCTGTCTGTCCACGGGGCTTCGGTCCGCCGGCTCAACAGACGTCCAGTCTGCCTTCGCCGACGGCCCTGTGCCCCGCGAACAGACAGGCACGGTGGCGTTGACGAGACTTGGCCAGAGGCCCCCGCGAACCGTACCGGAGAGATTCTTTTCTGTCGTATAGATGGGCTATGCTCGGGTCAAAGGGCCTTTAAAGGCTTGGGCCGCCACCGGTCCGCACGGAGTTCGGCTTGCTGGAACGCTCTTTCGCTTTTGTGAAGGACGAGACCCGATGACGATGGAAGTGCTCCACGACGACCTGCCCAGGGTGACCGCGCTCCACGCGACGCGGGTGCTTTCCCTGGATGCGGCGGGTCGGATCCTGGACTGGATCAGCTGGCAGGACGCCGTCTGCCTCTACGTTCGCGGGGTCGTGTCCTGGACCCTCGGCGATCCCTGCGTCACCGTCCGGGGCGGCGTCAGCCGGGCCAACGGCCTGCGCAGCAGCCTCGATCTCCACCCCATCGTCGCCAGCACCGGGCATTGCCGCGAACACGCCATCGATCCGGCCCCGGCCCTGACCAACACCGCGCTCTTTGCCCGCGACCGGCACGTCTGCCTCTATTGCGGGCACCAGTACACCCGCCACGAACTGACCCGCGACCATGTCATGCCGCTGTCCAAGCGGGGCGCGGACGAGTGGGAGAACGTTGTCAGCGCCTGCCTGGCCTGCAATCTGCGCAAGAGCAACCGGACCCCGCAGCAGGCCAACATGCCGCTGCTGGCCGTGCCCTACCGGCCCAGCTGGGTCGAGCACCTGATCCTGTCCAACCGCAACATCCTGGCCGATCAGATGGAATTCCTGGTCAGCCACCTGCCACGGGACCGGCGGCCGGGGTGAGGCTGTGCGGGTAAGCAGGGAGCCGCTTCACCGCTTCGTTGGCTTTTTGCCGCTATAGCGGCTCCCACAGGTCTGCGGTGCCTTCCTGCGGCCGTTCACCTTTCCGCCCTTGCCCCGCCTCCTTTGTAGGCGAACAATACGGGTATGAACGACCTCTCCCGCTACCCTTATCTGGCGCAGATCGAATCGCCGGAGGACCTCCGCCGTTTTCCGACGGAAGAATTGCCGGCCATCGCCGACGAACTGCGCCGTTATCTGATCGAGGCCGTGGCCTCGTCGGGCGGGCATTTCGGCGCGGGCCTCGGCGTGGTCGAACTGACCGTCGCCCTGCACCATGTGTTCGAGACGCCGCGCGACCGCCTGGTCTGGGACGTGGGACACCAGTGCTATCCGCACAAGATTCTCACCGGCCGTCGCGACCGGATCACCACGATCAAGAAGAAGGACGGCCTCGCGCCGTTCCCGCGTCGGGAGGAAAGCGAGTACGACACGTTCGGTGTCGGTCATTCCTCGACGTCGATCTCGGCGGCGCTCGGCATGGCCGTGGCCCTGCAGCGCCGCGGTGATCCGCGCAAGGTCGTCGCGGTGATCGGCGACGGCGCCATGACGGCCGGCATGGCCTTCGAGGCGCTGAACCACGGCGGCGACATCGAGCCCAACATGCTGGTGATCCTCAACGACAACGGCATGTCGATCAGCGAAAACGTCGGCGCGATGACGAAGATGATGGCGCGCGCCATGTCCAGTCGCACCCTCAACGTGTGGCGCGAACGCGCCAAGAAGGCGATGCCGCGCGAGTCGTTCTTCGGGCGCTTCGTCAAGCGCTGGGAAGAACACGCCAAGGGCATGTTCGTGCCGTCCACGCTGTTCGAAGAGCTGGGCTTCCACTACACGGGGCCGATCGACGGCCACAACATGACCCAGCTCGTGAATGCGCTGGAAACCGTGAAGGCCTTGCCCGGCCCGCAGCTTCTGCATGTGATGACCACGAAGGGCAAGGGTTACGAACCTGCCGAAAAAGCGCAGATCGAATACCACGCCGTCGGTCCGTTCGATCCCGTGGCGGGCGTCGCCAAGAAGGGCGCGCCGGCCAAGCCGACGTATACCGATGTCTTCAGCGACTGGCTCTGCGACATGGCCGCGACCGACGAGCGCCTGCTTGCGATCACGCCGGCCATGCGCGAAGGCTCGGGTCTGGTGCGCTTCTCGAAGGAATACCCGCAGCGCTACTTCGACGTCGCCATCGCCGAACAGCACGCGGTGACGCTCGCCGCCGGCATGGCGGTCGAAGGGGCGAAGCCGGTCGTCGCGATCTACTCGACGTTCCTGCAGCGCGCCTACGACCAGGCCATCCACGACGTGGCGCTGCAGAATCTCGACGTGGTGTTCGCCGTCGATCGCGCAGGCGTCGTCGGTCCGGACGGCGCCACGCATTCCGGCAGCTTCGACCTGTCGTTCATGCGTTGCCTGCCGAACATGGTGATCATGGCGCCGGCCGACGAGAACGAATGCCGCACCATGCTCAGCACGGGCTTCCAGTACAACGGCCCGGCCGTCGTGCGTTACCCGCGCGGCACCGGCCCGGGTACGAAGCTCGCCGAATCGCTCGACACCTACCCGATCGGCAAGGCCGAAGTGCGCCGTCGCGGCCACCACGGTCTCGCGATCCTGTCGTTCGGCACGATGCTCGCACCGGCCGCCGTCATCGCGGCGGAAGTCGACGCCACGCTGGTGAACATGCGCTTCGTGAAGCCGCTCGACGAGGAACTCATCCTCGAGATGGCGCGCACGCACAAGGCCTTCGTCACCATCGAAGACAACGCCATCGCTGGCGGTGCCGGTGCCGGCGTGGCCGAATTGCTCGCGGCCAAGGGCATCACCCTGCCCATCCAGCACCTCGGCCTGCCCGACGCGTACCTGGAACACGGCAGCCGCGAAGAAGTCCTCACGATGGGCGGCCTCGATCTCCCGCAGATCCGCAGCGCCATCCGCGCACGCTTCCCGCAATTCGTCGACACCCCCGTCGCCAGCGCGGTCTGAATCACATCACACAACGAAACGCTCCCTACCTTCGGGTGGGAGCAACTGTCTTTTTCGGTTGGCCCATCACGCCGCGGCATTGGCCTGCCACGGCGTGTCGTTCCTCACCATCGCGTTGAGGGTGATCAGCAGCTTGCGCATGCAGG
>Ga0102588_1000426_pt1 | contig 46253 bp, 42 predicted proteins | sample AraplaMF_Col_mMS_FD_76854 | JGI IMG/M metagenome (GOLD analysis project Ga0102588, IMG submission 76854) | Arabidopsis root microbial communities from the University of North Carolina, USA - plate scrape MF_Col_mMS (SPADES assembly) (version 2) | ecosystem: Host-associated > Plants > Roots >...
CGACACCGCGCAAATGTCTTGGCTATCGAACGCCAGACGAAGTCTTTCGCAAAAAACTGCTCGCTCAGATGAGACACGCCGGTTAGCTTGGGCAGCCCCGCAAGTCGCGGTTCAGCATGAACTTACACCGCAAAGTTGAAGTGCCCTGTTTCTGCAAAGTTGGAATGTCACTCTCCCCGCGTTTTGATGACGTGGGAGATTGCGGATGGGATTGATTGCGATAAGCGAGCGCGATCTGCAGCGGATCGATATTGTCGAAGATGGTCGGCACGTCCACGACGATGTTTGTGGCGATGCATCCGTCCCGGAAAATAGACGTTGATGTGAGGTGCAACCTGTCTGATAGTTCGATCAACGTCACACACTCTCTCCATGCCCACCACCTGAACAGAATGCTTTAAACATATGAGATTCCCTATTTTTCCGCGGCTCCTGGCAGCGATGGCGCTTGCCGCAATCTTGACGCCAGAGCTGCCGGCCCATGCTGAAAGCCCGTCCGCGCCCTGGCCACAGACGCTGAGCGATCTGCCGGCTGAACCTGGCGTCCACTTCGGTACGCTCGAAAATGGCATGCGGTTTGCGATCATGCGCAACGCTACGCCGCCGGGACAGGCTGCAATCCGCTTCCGCATCGGCGCAGGCTCGCTCGACGAGAACGACAATCAGCAAGGGCTGGCGCATTTCCTCGAACATATGGCCTTCAAGGGCTCGACCCATGTCGCTGGAGGAGAGATGATCCGCATCTTGCAGCGCAAGGGCCTGGCTTTCGGGCCGGACACCAACGCCAACACCTCCTATGACGAGACCGTTTATTCGCTCGATCTTCCCGAGGTCGATGCCGACACGCTTTCCACCGGCCTGATGCTGATGCGCGAGACGGCAAGCGAGCTGACGCTGGATGCCGGCGCCTTCGATCGTGAGCGCGGCGTCATCCTGTCGGAAGAGCGGCTGCGCGACACGCCGCAGTATCGCGCCGCAATCGGAGTCACCAACTCCCTGCTCGCGGGCCAGCGTGCGACCCTGCGCCCGCCGATCGGCAAGGTCGATATCATCAGCAATGCGCCAGTCGATCTGCTTCGTGATTATTACCACACCAACTACCGGCCCGATCGCGCTACGCTGATCGTAGTGGGCGATATCGACCCGGCCGCAATCGAGACCGAGATCAGGCAACGCTTCAGCGATTGGAAGGTCGCCCGTCCCGAGCCGCAAAAACCCGATCTCGGCACGCTGAAGGCGAAAGGCGAAAGCGCCGAGGTCATCGCGGTTCCGGGCGGCACAACGAGTGTACAGATCGCCTGGACGCGCGCCTATGACGCTTCGCCTGACACTTCCGCCAAGCGCCGGCAGCAGCTGGTCGAGGATCTTGGTCTTCTGGTGCTCAAACGCCGGCTGAGCGCCATGGCCAGCAGGGCCAATGCGCCCTTCATCAGTGCTGCCGTCGGTTCCCAGGATCTTTTCGATTCCGCCCATATCGTCGTCATCGTGGCAAATTCCGAGCCGGATAAATGGCAGGCCGCACTGGCAGCCATTGATCAGGAGCAACGCCGCTTCCAGCAATTCGGCGCCGAGCAGGCAGAGATCGATCGCGAAATCATCGAATACCGCTCGCTTCTGCAGGCCGCTGCGGCCGGTGCTGCGACACGCACGAGCCCCGATATCGCTTCCATGCTGGCGAGCAGCGTCGATGACAATCAGGTCTTCACCTCACCCGCGGAAGATCTGTCGATGTTCGAGACCATGACGAAAGGCCTCACAGCAGCCGAGGTCAACCAGACCCTCGCGCATGTCTTCTCCGGCAACGGTCCGCAGCTCGTGCTGCAAACGGCGCAAGCGCCGCAGGGCGGTGCCGGGGATATCAGGCAGGCCTATGACGCCTCCCTCGCCGTTCCGGTTACGGCGCCCTCAAGCGCGGCGGCCGTCGTCTGGCCCTACACGCATTTTGGCGAACCTGGCACTGTCGTCGAACGACGCATTGTCGAAGATCTCGGCCTGACCATGGTGCGCTTTGCCAACGGCGTGCGGCTCACCGTCAAACCGACCAAGCTGCGGGCCAATGAAGTGCTGGTTCGCGAGGATCTCGGTCGCGGCCGGCTGGATCTGCCGAACGACCACCCCCTGCCGATCTGGACATCGCCAGCCGTCGTCCTCTCTGGCACCAAGGCGATGGATTATCCGGATTTGCAGAAAGCGCTGGCGGCTAATATCGCGGGTATCGATTTCTCCGTGGACGACAGCTCCTTCCAGTTCACCGGTCAGACGCAGACGGAGGATCTTGCGACGCAATTGCAGATCATGACCGCCTACACATCCGATCCGGCTTACCGACCTGAAGTTTTCAAGCGCGTCCAGCAAGCCTATTTGAACAACCTCGATCAGTATGAGGCGACGCCGGGCGCCGTCATCAGTCGCGATTTTGCCGGCCTCGTGCATTCCGGCGATCCGCGCTGGACCTTCCCGGACCGAGCGCAATTGTCCGCCACGAAGCTGGAAGATTTCGAAGCACTGTTCCGGCCCCGTATCTCCACGGGGTCGATCGATATCACCATTGTCGGCGATATAACGACGGACGAGGCAATCCGCCGGACGGCAGAAACCTTCGGCACGTTGCCGGCCCGCGCGGATACGACACCGGGCAATGCGACAAACGAAGTGCGTTTCCCCGCGCGCACTGAAAAACCGGTCATGCGGGCACATAGCGGCAGAGCCGATAATGCCGCGGCCATCGTCGCTGCTCCGATCGGTGACATGCTTTCAGATATGCAGCGGGGCTTTGTCGCAAACGTCGCTGCCCAGATCTACGAAAACAGGCTGATAGATCAGTTCCGCATTGCCGAAGGCGCGACCTACAGTCCGCAGGGCGCCATGGACCTGTCATGGGACATTCCCGGCTATGGCTACGCTTATCTCTATGTCGAAACGACGCCGGCCAAGGTCGAGAATTTCTATGCGCTCGTGGACAAGATCGCTGCCGATCTCAGATCAAACGATGTCTCGCCGGACGAACTTGTGCGTGCCCGAGCGCCGATTATCGAGACATTGAAGCACCAGCAGCAGAGTAACGAATATTGGGTGCAATATCTGAACGGCGCTCAAACCGACCCTCGCCGTCTGGAACGGATACGCGACAATCTCAGCGGCTACGGCAAGGTCACCGCCGAGGATATCCGCCAGTTTGCCACGACCTACTTCCAGCCGGACAAGTTCTGGAAATTAGAGGTGCTGCCCGCAGCGGTACGATAGGCCCAGCGCGCTTCAGGCAGGATCCCGAAGGCGGCCGCGTGCGTCGGGATCCCCTCCCGTTCTTGTTTCGTCGGCTGCGATTGACGAACCGTTTTGGCGACGTAAAATTGTCGACGTCGTTTTGATGGCCGACCAACATCATACCGGCCTAGATGCCTGACCGAATTTCACTGGTCTTCGCATGGCATCCGATCATTCTCATCCTATCCGGGAATATGCGCGCATCGTGCGCGAAAAGAACCTTTTAAAGCTTCGTCTTCTTTCGGTCGACCGGCAGCTTGCCACGGCCAGCGGTGCCTGGAAGTCCTTTCTGGAGGAGACGCGTCTCTCGCTCATCGAAGCGATGCTCTCGCTCGATGAGGAAGGTGAAGGCTATCTCCTGCTGATGCGCAAGGACTGATCGGTGTAGGTTCCGCTTAGGCCGAGACGAAGGGACGCGAGCGCCCTCTCCGCATCCTCGATCTCCTTGAGCACCAGTCGTTGCTTGCGGTGATCCATTCCGCCACCGGCAAATGCGGCATCCACCAGTTCGAGCACGTCAGTCGCCTCGATAACCACGCGCGTCGCACCTCTTTGCAACGACGCGATAGGCTCTGCCTGTTCTGCACCGGAAGAACGCTCGGCGGCGACAAACGTACTTCTCTCGAGAAGATAGGATGCGAGACGTGGATCGGGCACGACTTCCAGCAGATTCTGGATTTCGTCAGCAGAGAAACATGTCCTGTTGATCAGGCGCGAGTGAAAGGCGGCGTAGTTCATGCCCAATGCAGTGGCAACCACGCCTACCGGATAGGTCTTTTCCACGATCAAAATGGTGTAGACGATGTCTGCGAAGGCACGGCCGCGTTGCGTCATGATCGCCCCCAAGCTCTGTCACTGCAACTATAGCGGAAGTCACGTCAAAAGGGAGCAGTCGTTTTGATATCGCGTCTGTCAGGGCGATGCTAACGCGGCGCCTCGGCAGGAGACACCCCACCTGGCGGGGAAAGGCCACCTGCCTCCGGGTCCGCCAAGGTGGGTGGCCGGACCGCATCGGCGCGAATGCACTTTGGTCCTGTTTTGCTGGTTTCCGCCTGCAAGGCGTCGCTTTCGGGACGGCGCTTGGATCTTTCTGGTCTACTCTGTAACAGGCAAACGCCGCGGGAGGAGCTGCCGGCGCGTTGCCTTGATTTCAACGGAGGAGACGGAAATGAGCAAGAACCGTGGCGTCGTCTATTTGCGGCCCGGCAAGGTGGAAGTCCGCGATATCGACGATCCGAAACTCGAGGCGCCTGATGGCCGTCGTATCGAACATGGCGTCATCCTGAAAGTCATCTCCACCAATATCTGCGGTTCGGACCAGCACATGGTCCGTGGCCGTACCACAGCAATGCCCGGCCTCGTGCTTGGGCACGAAATCACCGGCGAGATCATCGAAAAAGGCATCGATGTGGAAATGCTCGATATCGGCGACATCGTGTCCGTGCCGTTCAATGTGGCCTGCGGCCGCTGCCGCTGCTGCAAATCACAGGACACCGGCGTCTGCCTGACGGTCAATCCGTCGCGTGCCGGCGGCGCTTATGGCTATGTCGACATGGGTGGCTGGATCGGCGGTCAGGCCCGCTATGTCACGATCCCCTATGCCGATTTCAACCTCTTGAAATTACCCGACCGCGACAAGGCGATGGCCAAGATCCGCGATCTCACCATGCTCTCCGATATCCTTCCAACGGGCTTCCACGGTGCCGTCAGAGCCGGGGTCGGCGTTGGATCGACCGTTTATGTTGCAGGCGCCGGCCCGGTCGGCCTTGCGGCGGCGGCATCCGCCCGTATCCTCGGCGCGGCCGTGGTGATGATCGGCGATTTCAACAAGGACCGCCTCGCCCATGCCAGCCGTGTCGGCTTCGAAGCCATCGACCTCTCGAAGAGCGACCGGCTCGGAGATATGATCGCGCAGGTGGTCGGCACCAATGAAGTGGACAGCGCGATCGATGCCGTCGGCTTCGAAGCGCGTGGACATTCGGGCGGCGAACAGCCGGCGATCGTGCTGAACCAGATGATGGAGATCACCCGCGCCGCCGGCTCCATCGGCATTCCCGGCCTCTACGTTACCGAAGATCCGGGCGCAGTGGACAATGCGGCCAAACATGGCAGCCTCTCTCTGCGTTTCGGCCTTGGCTGGGCGAAGGCGCAGTCGTTCCATACCGGTCAGACGCCTGTTATCAAATATAACCGCCAGCTCATGCAGGCGATCCTGCATGACCGGCTACCGATCGCCGACATCGTCAATGCGAAGGTGATTTCGCTGGAAGATGCTGCCCAGGGTTATGAGAGCTTCGACCAGGGTGCCGCGACGAAATTCGTTCTTGACCCGCATGGCGAGGTCGCCAAGGCGGCCTGATCGGCATCATGTGCCGGGGCGGTAACGCCCCGGCACAGCCATTGCAAAGATGATCCGCCGCCCTGCTCTCGCAGGGAAATTCACTCCTCGCGGAACGTATGGCTGATCTGATCCATCAGCGGCTTCGTCATGTATGAAAGGACGGAGCGATCCGCGACCTTGATGAAGACCTCTGCCGGCATGCCGGGGTAGAGCTTCATGTTGCTAAGTTTTTGCAAGCTCGCCAGTTCCGGCTTGATGCGCACGGGGTAATAGTCGGTGCCGCTGCGCTGCTCGGTCACGACATCGGGCGAAATCGATACGACGTCGCCCTGCACCTCCGGTGTCGTTTTTTGATCGAAGGCGCTGAAACGGATATCGACTTTCTGGCCGAGCGTGAGCTGGTCGATATCGCGTGTGGCAATCTTCGCCTCGATGGTCAAGTCGCGCTGATCCGGCGCCAGCAGCATCAACACCTCGCCGGGATTGACGACGCCGCCGACGGTATGGACTGTCATCTGATAGATGCGACCGCTCATCGGTGCGCGCAGCTCCAGCCGATTCATCTGGTCGACGGCCGCGATGCGACGCTCCTGCATTTCGGAAGTCTTGGCCTCGACATCTGTCAGATCCTTCGAATTCTCGGTCCTGCGATCTTCGTCGAGCTGCAATATCTGCAGGTTGATCTCGGCGATCTTGCCCTCCGCCTGCGCCCGTGAAGACAGCCGCTCGCCGCGATTGCCGTCGAGTTCGACGCGCTGGCGCTTGAGGCCGTTGACCTTCTGCATCGTAACGATCTTCTGGTCGTAAAGCTTGGCGGCGGCATCATATTCCTGATCGACGAGCTTGGTCGCCTCATCGATCGATGCGAGTTGCAGCGTATCGCCCTGTATCTCCTCGGCGAGCTGTGCCTTGCGCTCTTCCAGCTGCTTGCGCATCCCGACCAGTGACGACCGGCGGGCATTGAAAAGCTGGACCTCGCCGTCGATCAGATTCTTGCTGACGGCGATATCCAGCTCATTTGCGGGAATATCGTCGGCGGAGAATTCCGTTGCGCCGATGCGTTCGGCCTGCAGGCGAGCGCGACGGACATAGAGCTGGGCAAGATTGCTGTCGATAATGGCGAGATTGGCTTTCACAGAGGTGCTGTCGAGACGCAGAAGGACGTCGCCGGCCTGGACGTGCCCCCCTTCCGTTGCCATCAATTCCGACACGATACCGCCCGTAAGGTGCTGAATCTTCTTCACGTTCTGGTCGATAATCACGGTGCCGTGCCCGACCACGGCGTTGGAAAGCGACGTCGAGGCGGCCCAGCCTCCCATGCCGCCGACAAGGGCGACGGACAGGACCCAGACGGACAGGATGTGACGGTTCAGCGAGTGTTGCGATTTCTTCATCATCGGCCCTGCTCCTGACTATCGCCGACAACCTTCAGCGATCCATGTCTCGGTTGCTCCGTCAGATTGTCGGCGCGGAGCACCTTGGCAAGCACCTGATCCTTCGGCCCGAACGCGAGCGCCTGCCCCTCGCGCATTGCCAGCACGAGATCGACGCTGGAGAGTGTGCTTGGCCGGTGAGCAACGACAATGACGATGCCGCCGCGCTGGCGAACACTCAAGATCGCGCCGGCGAGCGCCGACTCTCCGTCAATATCCAGATTGGAATTCGGCTCGTCGAGCACGACGAGGAAGGGATCGCGATAGAGCGCCCGAGCAAGGGCGATGCGTTGACGCTGGCCGGCCGAAAGCATGGAGCCGCCCGCCCCTATTTCCGTCTCGTAACCCTTCGGTAGCCGCAGGATCAGCTCATGGACCCCGGCCTTGCGGGCTGCCGCGATGATTTCTGCTGCCTGCGCATCGCTACGAAAGCGGGAAATATTCTGGGCGACGGTGCCGGCAAAGAGTTCCACATCCTGCGGCAGGTAGCCGATGTGGCGTCCGATCGAGACATCATCCCATTGATCGAGTGCTGCGCCATCGAGGCGCACCGACCCGCGATATGCCGGCCAAAGGCCGACGATAGCACGCACCAGCGAGGATTTGCCCGAGGCGCTCGGGCCGATGACGCCGAGTGCGTTCCCTGCCCGCAGCGTGAAACTGACGCCCTGCACGATAAGCTCTTGCTTGCCGGGGGCGCCGCTCGACATCGCCTCGATGGCAAGCTCGCGGGATGGCGCAGGCAGCTCGAGCGGCGAAACGGTCTCGGGCAGCAGGGCCAGTGTCTGGCGCAGCCGCTTCCAGGATTGCTGGGCTGAGACAAAGCCCTTCCAGCTGGCGATCACCTGCTCGACAGGTGCGAGTGCCCGCGATGTCAGGATCGAAGCAGCAATGATGACGCCACCCGAGGCCAGGTTTTCGATGACCAGCACGGCACCGGCGGCAAGTACGCCCGACTGCAGCGCCATGCGGAAGATCTTGGATACAATCGAGTAGCCATTGACCGTATCGGCGTTGCCGGATTGAACATCGCGGTAGGCATCGTTGCGTGCAGACCAGCTGTCGGTGAGCTCGTCGGCCATGCCCATGGCCTGGACCACTTCTGCATTGCGCTGCGCCGCACTCGCAAGAGCATTTCTCTCGGTGGCAAGTTCATAGGCTTTTTTGGCCGAAGCCTGCGAGCTTCTATTCGTCAGATAGGTCAGCGCCATCAGGATCAGCGCGCCGCAGATGGCAATGATACCGATGATCGGATGGAACAGAAAACAGATGCCGACATAGAGCGGTACCCAGGGCAAATCGAAAAAGGCTGACGGGCCGGAGCTGGAAAGGAAGCTGCGAACCTGATCGAAGTCCCGCAGCAGGGAAAGGCCGTCACCGGCCACCCTGCCCTTGAGCGGCGCTTTTAGCGTCGCCTTGAACACACGACGGCTCATCACCTCGTCGAAGACACCCGATATCCGAACGAGAATGCGCCCGCGCACGAGATCGAAGCCCCCATGAAAGGCATAGAGCAACAGCGCCAGAAGGGCGAGCGCAATCAGCGACGGGATGCTTCGGCTCGGTATGATGCGGTCATAGACCTGCAGCATGAAGAAGGAGCTGGTAAGATAGAGCACATTGACCAGCGCGCTTGCGACGCCAACGGCGATCAAGCCTCCGCTGCTGCGTCGCATCGCTTCTGCGGCGAGGTCTTTCCCGCCCTTCTGAGTTGGCGAGATGGCAAGTCCGTTCAATATCGAATCTCCGTGGAACGTTTGGACTGATTGTACAGGCAAATCAGTCAAGGCTTCGCAAACATGTTGCCAGCAATACGACATGGTAAATGCATCATAACTTTGACGGATTCAACTGTATAACGTCCAATTGTCTTTGGAGGGAATCATTATACCATCAGAGCAATAAATTCTACTTCCAGGCGAGGAGCGCAATAATGGCCCAAGCTATTAGAATTAATGATGTTATCGACTCCTTCGGAATTGATACACACATCGACTATACGGACGGGAAATACTCAAATATCGCGGAAGTTGTTAAAGCCTTGGGATACCTCGGCCTTGACACTGTTCGCGATCATGCGCCCACCCCCGTCTCCGACCCTTACGGTCAAGGCCATCTTGGGGACGCGGCTGACGCCGGCGTGAAATTCGTTTTCGTCTCGGGGCGCGATGACACCCCTGCCACCGTCGTCCAGCGGCTGCATGCCTTCGTGGAGGCGCATCCCGGTTCGATCGTCGGCATCGAAGGCCCCAACGAGGTCAATAATTGGCCGGTTGCCTATAAGGGACTGTCTGGAGAGGCCGCGGCCCTTGCCTATCAAAAGGATCTGTTCAACGCGGTGAATGCCGATCCGCTGTTGAAGGACATTCCTGTTCTCGGCTTTACCGGCTACACGGTCGCCTCGTCCAACGATTACACGACGATCCACACCTATGCGAAGGAGGGCGACCAGCCTTTCTCCTGGCTCCAGCGTGAATCGGGCGACCAGATGAGCGCCGATCCCGGCAAACCGCTTACCATCACCGAGATCGGGTACCACACATCGCTGACGGCTGATACCAACGGCGGATGGGAAGGCGTCGACGAGACGACGCAGGCCAAACTGCTTCTCAACACGCTGATGGACGGAGCCTTTCTCGGATCGAAGGGGACCTTCATCTACCAGCTTCTCGATGCCTATGCGGATTCGCAGGGTTCCGATCAGGAAAAGCACTTCGGGCTCTTCCGCCTGGATTATTCCCCCAAGCCAGCCGCAACGGCGATCCATAATCTGACGGAAATTCTCGATGATGACGGCGCAACACAGGCGACCTTCAATCCGGGGGCGCTCAATTATTCGATCAGTGGGCTGCCATCGACGGCGCGCAGCTACCTGACGGAAAAATCTGATGGCAGCTACCAGATCATCGTCTGGAACGAGCCCGATATCTGGAACCAGACATCGGACGCGGCGATCCAGGCGGCGACGACCAGTGTCAACGTCAATCTGGGCGGGGCTTTCGGGACGGTACAGGTCTACGATCCACTGACGGGCGATACACCGATCAAGAGCTTCAGCAACATATCCTCCCTGAATGTGGATGTGGTCGACCATCCGATCATTATCAACATAGCAGCGGGAGTTGGTGCGTCGCAGGAACTCGGCCACATCTACGGCGGAACCGGAGACGATGTCTTCACCGTCACCTCTCCGACCGATATCGTCGACGAAAGCAGCGGCGGCGGAACCGATACCGTCATGTCGTCGATCAGCTTCAGCCTGGCGGATACCGCCCATGCGATCGGCGCCATCGAGAACCTGACATTGACCGGCAACGCCAACATCAACGCGACGGGCAATGCGTACTCGAATGTTCTCAGGGGGAACGCGGCCAATAACATTCTCGATGGAGGCGTAGGAGCGGATCGCATGGTCGGCGGCCTCGGCAACGACACGTATAAAGTGGATTCGATGGGAGATACTGTCGACGAAACCAACGGGGGCGGTATCGATACCGTGATCGCATCGGTTTCCTTCAATCTGTCGAATGCACCCGGCGCCATCGAAAATGTCACACTCACGGGCTCCTCGACCATCACTGCAACGGGCAACGGCGAAGACAATGTCCTGACCGGCAATAACGGATACAACTGGCTCACCGCCGGTGCAGGAAACGACCGACTCACCGGCGGCAACGGCAACGATGTCCTGAGAGGCGGAGCGGGCGCAGACACTTTCGTCTTCAACTTCAAACCCGGCGCTTATAACAATATCGACAAGATCGAGGACTTCTCGGAAAGCGCCGGTGACAAGATCGTGCTCGACCATGAGGTTTTCACGGCCATCGATCCGGCGAATTTTTCCGCCGGAAACTTCGTACTCGGCACCAAGGCTTTGGATTCGAACGACCGTTTGATCTACGACCGGACGTCTGGAAAGCTTTTCTACGATGCGGACGGAAGCGGACGTGACGCGCCGCTACAGATCGCGACGCTTACCAATCTGGCGGCGCTTCATCACGATGATTTCCTGTTCCTTTGAGATCGGAAACTAACGCCTTAAAGCGGCGGATTGCATGGGGTTCCTTTACGGAGCCCCATTTTTCTTGTCGCGCAGCGGTCATGCACAACATTGCCTGTAGACCCGCCAGCCGAGCGGAGAGACGATTGCGCTGGACTGCTACATCCTTCTCTTCATGTAGCGGCCTGCATTCTTGCGACCGGTGTTCTGCCGGCGCGGATCTTCGAGCGGGGTAACGCTCGAACTTGAGACTTGCATGATGCAAGTCACTTCTATAGTGACTTGCATCATGCAACGAACAAGTTTCGCCAATTTCAAATGCCCGGCGGCTCGCGCGCTCGATAGCGTCGGCGACTGGTGGAGCATGATGATCCTTCGCGATGCCTTTCACGGGCTGACGCGCTTCGACGAATTCCAGAAGAGCCTCGGTGTTGCGCCGAATATCCTGACGCGACGGCTCGCGCATCTGATCGATGAAGGGCTGTTCGAGAAGCGCCTCTATAGTGAGCGCCCTGCCCGCTACGAATATGTGCTGACCGAGAAGGGACGCGATTTCTTTCCGGTTCTGATGGCCCTGTTTTCCTGGGGACGCCGGCATGCGCCCGAAGAGGATCTCGCCTTCCTGCTCGGCAATGCCGCCTCCGGCGAGGAACGCCGGCCCGTGCTGGTGGATGCAATCAGCGGCGAAGAACTGAAACCCGAAAATACCTGCCTGCTGCCGGGACCGGCCGCTGACGAAGGCGATCGCGAACGGATCGCCCGCATGCGCGCCTATTACCTCGGCATCGACGCCTAGAGCATTTCCGTTTTTCTTCGAATTACGAAAATTCTCTACCTCTTTGTTTTTACGCAATTCCTACCGCAAAACCGCTGCAAGCCTTTGCGGGAATTGCTTTAGAAAGGACAAATCCATGGAACGCATCGTAGTCACCGGCGTGGGGCTTGTTTCGCCGCTCGGCGTGGGTGTCGAGACGGCGTGGAAACGGCTTGTCGATGCCGGTTCCGGCCTGCGCGTGCTGCCAGAGGACGTGGTCGGCGATCTCACTGCCAAAGTCGGCGGGGTCGTGCCCTCCATCGAGGAGGATGGCGAAGCCGGTTTTGATCTCGACCGTGCCGTTCCGCCCAAGGACCAGAAGAAGATGGACCGCTTCATCCAGTTCGCGATGATGGCGACAGACGAAGCCGTGCGCCAGGCCGGTTGGATGCCCGAGAATGTGGATGCACGCGAGCGGACGGCAACGATCATCGCGTCGGGCGTCGGTGGCTTTCCGGCGATCGCCGATGCCGTGCGCACGGCCGAGACGCGTGGCGTGCGGCGGCTTTCGCCCTTCACCGTACCTTCCTTCCTCGTCAACCTGGCGGCTGGTCAGGTCAGCATCCGCTACGGCTTCAAGGGGCCGCTCGGCGCACCCGTGACGGCTTGTGCGGCAAGTGTCCAGGCCATCGGCGATGCGGCGCGGCTTATCCGGTCCGGCGAGGCTGACGTAGCGATCTGCGGCGGCTCGGAAGCCTGCATCGACAAGGTGAGCCTTGGCGGTTTTGCTGCAGCCCGCGCACTCTCGAGTGGTTTCAACGACAGACCCGAACTTGCCTCACGTCCCTTCGATACTGCCCGTGACGGCTTCGTGATGGGCGAAGGGGCGGGCATTCTCGTCATCGAAACGCTGGAGCATGCGCTGGCACGCGGCGCGACACCGCTTGCGGAGCTCGTCGGCTACGGCACGGCCGCCGATGCCTATCACATGACCGCGGGACCGGAGGATGGCGATGGCGCCCGGCGGGCAATGGAGACGGCTCTGCGGCAGGCCAGAATTCCAGCCTCCGAGGTCAAGCACCTCAATGCGCATGCGACCTCGACACCGGTCGGTGACAAGGGGGAAATCGCGGCAATCGGCACGGTCTTCGGCCGCGCTGGCGGCATTGCCGTCAGCGCCACGAAATCGGCGACCGGCCATCTCCTGGGGGCTGCCGGCGGGCTCGAAGCCATCTTTACGATCCTTGCGCTGCGCGACCAGATCGCCCCGCCGACGCGCAATCTGGAGACGGCCGATCCGGCAGCCGAGGGCATCGATCTTGTGGGTAAAGTGGCCCGCAAAGTAGCGATGGAATACGCGATCACCAATGGCTTCGGCTTCGGTGGGGTGAATGCCAGCGCCCTCTTCCGCCGCTGGTCCTGAGCGGCCTCTTTTCATGCGCGCAAAATAGCCTACACTTCTCCGGATATTGCCGGAGATGATCCCATGCGCGCGTTCTTTGCAGTGCTGGTTCTGTGTGCCGCATCCGTGATGCCAGGCATGGTGGCCCATGCCGAAGATCCAGTGCAGACGACACAGACGATGATCGAGGAGCAGATCAGGGCATTCCTCAAGGATGACGCCGATACGGCCTATTCCTTTGCGGCACCGGGTATCAAGGCGATGTATCCGGACAAGGACGTCTTCTTCGCCATGGTGAAGAAGAGTTACGAGCCAGTTTATCATCCCGGCAACTATGCCTTCGGGCGCAGCAGATCGATCGACGACGGCGCTGTCATTTATCAGGAAGTGCTGATCTCAGGCCGCGACGGCAAGGACTGGACGGTGATCTATCAGGTCGCCCGCCAGCCCGACGGGAGCCTCAAGATCAATGGCGTGCAGATCGTGCCGAACGCCGACAGCAAGGGCATTTGAGATATTGTTTTCCTCCTTCAAGCCGGACTAAACGTGTCGCGGTATCCGGCGCTAATTACTTCGAAATCTTCCGCGTGTAAGGAACTGCCAACGGAGGATTGTCGAGTTGAATCCCAGCAAGCAATTTTTCACAGCACTTGAGGCGTTGCGTGGAATTGCCGCCATTATGGTCATTTTCAGGCATACGGAAGGTGCTCTCGGTCCGATCCGGTCAAATATGAGCTATCTCGCCGTCGATCTTTTCTTCCTGCTAAGCGGCGTAGTTCTGGCAAATTCATACGAGCAGCGGCTGAAGACAGGGGAAATCTCGCCGACCGGATTTCTGCTGCAGCGTATCATCAGGCTCTATCCCCTTTATCTTCTTTCGCTTCCGATTGGTCTGGCCAGCTATGCCATTCAAAATGGATCGGATTACTCCAAACTAGCCAAGCTCCTGCTGAAAGCTGCTCTGTTCATTCCAAGCATCGAACTAGAAGGCCTATTTCCTCTCAACGGACCCAGCTGGTCGCTATTTTTTGAGCTTTGGGTGGGAATGCTGTTTTCGATTGTTCTTATACGAATGTCGCTCAGATCTCTGTTCGCGCTGGCGTTCGCTGCTGCGCTCGCCAGCATGCTAGGCGCGCGAATTGCGGGTAACCTCGATATCGGCTTCCAGTCCGGCTACTTCATCTGCGGCTTTTCAAGGGTACTTTTCTCGTTCTCGATTGGTATCTGCCTTTACAGGCTGTCCAACAACGAGAGACCAATACCCGCCGATACAGGAAACATAATCGGCCTTTTGCTGTGCGGATGCCTGGTGGGCATCACCAGCATACCTGCCGATATATTCTACGGATATCCCTGGTTTGATTTCCTGATATGCCTCGTGGTTTTTCCGCTGATTGTCTCGCTTGCAATGCGAACGAGGCAGACCGGTTTGGTCGACACATTGTTTTGTTGGCTGGGCAGGCTGTCCTATCCAATCTATATCCTGCATGGACCTATTTTCAGCCTGTTGCATTCGCTGCGCCAAGAGGGTTTTGCGCTTCCGCTATCTCCGGCAGCCGGCATGGTCGTCGTTCTGGCGATTTTTATCGCGGCGGCTCTGGCAGCGGTCTATTTCGATGAGCCGCTGCGCAAAAAGCTTAGATTAATGCTAGCGCGCAATTCGATTCCGGCTATTTCCAAAGCGAACAGTTGATCGTCGGCTGACGGTTACACCGGTTCGAGATCGCCCCTCGCCCATTCCTCGATCGTCTCGGCCATGAAATCGGCGAAACGGCCTTCGGCAATCGCCTTGCGGATACCCTGCATCAGCTCCTGATAATAGTTCAGATTGTGCCAGGAGAGCAGCATGCCGCCGAGCGCCTCGTTGGCGCGGACGAGATGGTGGAGATAGGCGCGCGAATAATCACGAGTCGCCGGGCAGTTCGACTGTTCGTCGAGCGGGCGCATGTCTTCGGCGTGTCGGGCGTTGCGGATATTCACCTTGCCGCGGCGGGTAAAGGCCAAACCGTGACGGCCCGAACGGGTCGGCATCACGCAGTCGAACATGTCGATGCCGCGCGCAACGGACTTCAATATATCGTCGGGCGTGCCGACGCCCATGAGATATCGCGGCTTTTCGCCCGGCAGGACCGGAAGCGTCGTTTCCAGCATCTTCAGCATGACGTCCTGCGGCTCGCCGACCGCAAGGCCGCCGACGGCGTAACCCTTGAGGTCGAGCTTCGCCAGTTCCTCAGCCGAGCGGACGCGCAAAGCCGGCACGTCGCCGCCCTGCACGATGCCGAACATCGCCTTGCCCGGCTGGTTGCCGAAGGCGACCTTGCAGCGCTCGGCCCAGCGCAGCGACAGTTCCATGGCGCGCTCGATTTCCTTGGGCTCGGCCGGCAGAGCCACGCATTCATCGAGTTGCATCTGGATATCCGAGCCGAGCAGCCCCTGGATTTCGATGGAGCGCTCCGGCGACATATGATGCAGGCTGCCGTCAACATGCGACTTGAAGGTGACGCCCTGTTCATCGAGCTTGCGCAGACCAGACAGCGACATGACCTGAAAGCCGCCGGAATCCGTCAGGATCGGATGCTCCCAGCGGATGAGCTTGTGCAGGCCACCGAGGCGAGCGACACGCTCAGCCGTCGGGCGCAGCATCAGATGATAGGTATTGCCGAGAATGATGTCGGCGCCGGTCTCACGCACCTGGTCGAGATACATGGCCTTGACCGTGCCGACCGTACCGACAGGCATGAAGGCCGGGGTGCTGATCGTGCCGCGCGGCATGGAAATCTCGCCGAGGCGTGCGCCACCATCGGTCTTCTTCAGGGTGAACTGGAAGTTCTCTGTCATTTGTCTTTCCGGAAAAGAAGGCTCGCGTCGCCGTAGGAATAGAAGCGGTAGCCCGTCGAGATGGCATGTTCGTAGGCCGCGTGCATGGTTTCGAAGCCGGCGAAGGCCGAGACCAGCATGAAGAGCGTCGAACGCGGCAGATGGAAGTTCGTCATGAGAATATCGACCGCCTTGAAGCGGTAGCCGGGCGTGATGAAGATGCCGGTGGTGCCTGCCCAAGGCTGGATCTTACCGCTCTCGTCGGCAGTAGCACTTTCGATCAGCCGGAGCGAGGTCGTGCCGACGCAGATGATGCGCCCGCCCCTTTCCCGCACGGCATTCAGCCTCGCGGCGATCTCAGCGCTGACATAGCCGCTTTCGAGATGCATCTTGTGATCGTCGGTATCGTCCGCCTTGACCGGCAGAAAGGTGCCGGCACCGACATGCAGCGTCACGAAATGGCGTTCGATACCGGCCTTGTCGAGTGCCTCGAACAGGCCGGGCGTGAAATGCAGTCCGGCGGTGGGGGCGGCAACAGCACCCTCCTCCCGCGCATAGATGGTCTGGTAATCGGCGCGGTCGCGTTCGTCCTCCGGACGCTTGGCGGCGATATAGGGCGGCAGCGGAATGTGGCCGACGCTGGCAATCGCTTCATCCAGCGCAGGACCGGATAAATCGAAGGCGAGCGTCACTTCACCCGCCTCGCCCTTTTCCTCGACGGTGGCATCGAGAGAGCCGATCATGCAGCTTTCGCCGCTGTGGCCGAAGGCAATACGGTCGCCCTCCTTGATGCGCTTGCCGGGCTTGGCGAAAGCCTTCCACTTGTTGGCGCTGATACGCATGTGGAGTGTGGCCGACACCTGCTGACCACCCGCACCCTCGCGATGGCGGACGCCTTCAAGCTGAGCCGGAATGACCTTGGTATCGTTGAAGACCAGTGCGTCGCCAGCTCTCAGGAAAGCAGGAAGGTCGAAGACGTGATGATCGGACAGCACCGTCTGCGCATTCGGATCGACGACGAGCAGGCGTGCGCTGTCGCGCGGCTCGGCGGGCCGCAGCGCAATGCGTTCATCCGGCAGGTCGAAATCGAAGAGGTCTACGCGCATTGGGGCACTTCCAGGCAAAGCGAAACCCGCCCCGCGCTCTCGCGCAAGGGCGGGTTCCAGCAGAAATCACAATCAGACGTCGGCGGCAACCCGCATGGAGACGATCGAATCCGGATCGGAGACGGGCTCGCCCTTCTTGATCTTGTCGATGTTTTCCATGCCTTCGATAACCTGACCCCAGACGGAATACTGCTTGTTCAGCCACGGAGCGTCAGTGAAGCAGATGAAGAACTGGGAGTTGGCCGAGTTCGGGCTCTGCGAACGAGCCATCGAGCAGGTGCCGCGAACATGCGGCGTTGCGGAGAATTCAGCCTTGAGATCGTCTTTCGAAGAACCACCCATGCCGGCGCGGCCCGGGTTGAAATTCTCACCACCCTTCTTGCCGAACTCTACGTCACCCGTCTGCGCCATGAAATCGGCGATGACGCGGTGGAAGACGACGCCGTCATAGGCCTTCTCGCGGGCGAGTTCCTTGATGCGCTTGACATGCTCGGGCGCGACCTGCGGCAGAAGCTGGATGACAACCTTGCCCTTGGTGGTTTCCAGAATGATGGTGTTTTCCGGATCTTTGATCTCGGCCATTGTTGTTCTCCTTCTCGTCTTGAACCTACTTCTTGCCCAGTGTGACCTTGATCATGCGGTCAGGATTGCTGACTTCGCCGTTCTGGCCTTCGCCCTTCTTGATCTTGTCGACGTTTTCCATGCCCGAAACAACCTTGCCGACGACCGTATACTGACCGTTCAGGAAGGAGCCGTCGGCAAACATGATGAAGAACTGCGAGTTGGCGGAATTCGGATCCTGGGCGCGTGCCATGCCGACCGTACCACGGACGAAGGGCGTCTTGGAGAATTCAGCCGGGAGGTCGGGCAGATCGGAACCGCCGGTGCCGGCCTGGCCCGCATCAAAGTTCTTTTCCATGTTGCCGTATTTCACATCGCCAGTCTGGGCCATGAAGCCGGGGATGACACGGTGGAAGGCAACATTGTCATACTCGCCCTTCTTTACCAGCGCCTCGATCTGCGCAACGTGCTTCGGCGCGACATCAGGCATCAGTTGAATAACGACCGGGCCACTCTTCAACTGGATGGTGACGTAGTGATCGGCAGCCTGCGCAAAAGCGTCGCCCGCGAAAGAGGCGAGATAGAGCACGCCGGCAAATGCAAGATAGAAGAGTTTCATGTGAGCTCCGTTGAGGCGATGCCGCCTAGGCTTTGCGCTTGGATGTCAGGGCTTGCAAGACGGCTGCCGGCACGAAGGCGCTGACGTCGCCGCCCATGGCTGCGATCTGTCTTACCAATGTGGCGGTAATAGGCCGCGAGGCCGTGCCTGCCGGCAGAAAGATGGTCTGGATATCGGGCGCCATCTGCCGGTTCATGCCGGCCATCTGCATTTCATAATCAAGATCAGTGCCGTCGCGCAGGCCGCGGATCAGCAGGCTTGCGCGATGCGCGCGTGCGGCGTCGACGACGAGATTGTCGAAGGAAACGACGTCGATATGCGCGCTCTTTTCCGGCAAGACCTCGGCCAGCGACGCGCGGATCAACGCTGCCTTTTCCTCGAAGGAGAAGAGCGGCGCCTTGCCGGGGTGGATGCCGATCGCAACGATCACTTTCTCGGCGACGTTCAGCGCCTGCACCAGCACATCAACGTGTCCGTTGGTGATCGGGTCGAAGGACCCCGGATAGAAAGCTGTCGTCATCTGGCCCGGCCGTTTGTTTCACGCCTTTTGTCATGGAAGCCCGTTTCTCGCAAGTCATTTAGCCATACCGCCTGGCGCGGCTGAACGATGAATGAACGGGGCGTTCAAGGCCCGCTCAGATGCGATCTGTTTTACTCAGACCATCAACGCAGACGCTGCCGGTCCAGGTAGCGTTATCCCCGGAAAGACCCCGATCATGCTGATCGTCCTTATTGCAATAGCCGTTATTTTCTCGCTGCTTGCGGAGCTTTTCTACGGTTATGTCGCTAATCGGCGCCAGCTTTGGGTACGACCGGAAATCAACGAACATGCGGCCATCATGCGTCAGCTTGGCCGCATGCGTTCTAATCGATTTGAATTCTGAACGGCAGATGAACGAGACATTCAAGGTCGCTTCAGAACACGGTTGGTAAACACCCCGTCAACATCCGGCGGGAACCATTTTAAGACGGATGCGTTCACTTGATCGACACATATGAGATGCGGAAGCGCGGCAGGGAAGGGAATGAATATGCCTGGTAAGATCACCATGATTAACGTGCTTTGGATGGCAATGATTACAGGCATGCTGACTGCTACAGTCGCTCTCTATGACAACCAGAAGATCGATACTTCCAGGGTATATGGCCCCTACGCTTCGGCTCGCTCCGTAAGCGTTCTCGGACAGTACTGAGGGGCTTGAACGCAACTCTCCACAGAAAGGAACGCCACCATGTTCACGATCCTGACAGTCCTCACAGCACTCATCAGTATCATGTTCATAGTGTCCGTGACTTCGACGATTTCCGCGCTACGCCGTGAGAGCAAGGAAGGGAAGTCGCTGAACGAGAAGCACAGCGCTTTCTAAAGCCGCTCCCGCAGCGGAAAACATGAATACAAGCCGGATGTTCTGCGTCCGGCTTTTTTCATGTCGACGATGCAGGCCGCAGCGCGAGGCAGCCGCTTTTTCGCAGCGGCAGGACAAGAAGCGCACCTCTGCCATAAAGCGCACGCACATAGTCGCTGCGTTCACTCGTGACGACGGCAAAGCCTCTGCCCCATCGCAGGATGGAGACACCTTCGGGCAATGCGGCAGGTTCAACGCCGCCGGCCGGAAAGACCATGGCTGCTGGCGCCTCGCCTGTTGCGGCAAAGACGACAGCAAACAATGCGAAGACTGCGGCAATGACCGCAATCGCAGTGCCTGCCTTGCGTGCCAAGCGTCTTATCAAAGAGCCACCCGTTCGATGCTTCAGAAATCGAATATATGCTCAAGGCCGGGATCAGCAATCGGCCGGTCTTTAAGCAAGGCGGCAAGATCAGCCACCTTGACGGACAAAAGCACACGGTCGCTGTCAAAACCTGATCGCGGAAGCCGCGTGATTACCTCACCGGGCAGATTGCTCTGCTCCGTACCCTGGGGCATGGTCAGCGACACCATGATCTCGTCATTGCCGGCAATCTCGCGGATTGTACCGCCCGCCTTGGCGATCTCGGCGAGGATATGGGTGAAGCGGTCGTAGCGCGGCGTCTCGATCAGCACGCCATCAGTACTTTCCGTCGTGACCGATACATCGGGAATTGCGGAAAGCGCGGTGGCAGGCAGACCTGATATGACCGAGCGGATCGTCAGCTTCGCCTCGCCGGTTGCGGCGACAGCGCTGGCGATCACGCCGGCATAAGCGATCTTGGCGCGCCATTCGTCGCCGAGCGCCAGACGGCGTTCCCAGCCGCGCAGCGGTTCTTCCACCGGTGCAGCCCAGAGCCTGTCGATCCAGGGCTGAAAGGGGTATTTGTACCATGGAGTCTGACGCAGGAAGGCAGCGTAATCGATCGCCATATCGCGGGCGACGAGATCCTGGGGCGTCTTTTCGCTGCCGCGCCGGAGGGCGAAAACCCGGCCGATCGTTTCCTCATAGGCCGCTTTCAAGCCCATTTCGAGCGTGAAGCTGACACCGATGGTGGCGATCATCATTCGGGTTTCACTATCGGCGCCGCCATGGCGATCGGCGATGCGGGTCAGCGCGCAGTCGGCCGCCCAGAAATCCTTCACGCTGAAAAAATAGCCGAAGCCATATTCGTCGCCAGTTTTCAGGGTCTCGGCGAGCCCGTCATAGGCATAGACGATATGCCACTCCGGATAGGTCAGATAAGTATTGGCCTCCTGCCGCCGGAATTCCGGATCCGATATCAGCGGCTTGTAACGATCGGTTTCCGAATCGGCATGGCAGAAGGTTTCGACATAGGCAACCGGGCTGAGCAGCAGCAGGATCGCAACAACGAGCACCGCGAGGATCCAGCCGATAATCTTCAGGAGGCGCCGCATCAGGGGGCCTCGCGGCGGAAGATGTAGCTGGACGCAATCCCCACTCCGCCAAGGAAGAGATGCGGCAGATTGGCAAGGATCCTGAAGGTAAAGGGAAGATCCTGAATGCCGTAATTGACGATGCCGAGATCGAGGTAACCCGACCCGGTGATCAGCCCAAGCAGACCATCGCTGAAATAGAGCAGGCCAAAATAGAAAAGGAAGTTTCGTGACGCACGGGCCGACAGGAAGGCCGCAATGCCTGCCCAGGCAGCCGAGGCCAGATGGAGGCTGTCGTCATAGATATCGAGGGCGAAAATGCCGAAGGCGCGCCCTTCCGCATCCGTCAGTCCCGGAATGTAATTCAACGCCGCCGCGAAAAGCAGAGCCACAGTATAAAGCGCAGCAATCAGCCGAAGCCTGGACATGCAAATCCTCCTAAAGGCTTCCGAGATAGCGATCCCAGAAATGATTGCGGAAGGTAAGGCCGGGATCGAGCCGACGCTTGGTCGCTGCAAATTCTCCAGCACGAGGATAGGCGCGGGTAAACTGATCCAGCCGGGCATGCGGGCGATACGGCAGATAATAGCTGCCGCCGATTGCGAGCACGCGCTCGATCAGCGCTTCCGTCATGCGCCGCATGTCGGCCTCGCCCCTCACCGTCTTTTCCTGCGAGAAGAGCATGACCGCGGCAATCCGAGGCTCCGTGGCGTAAGCCAATACGCTGTCGCGGTCGGTATCGACATAACGCAGCGTGATGTTGAGGAGCTGCTGGTAGGAGGCGGGAATAACATCCTGGCAGACTACAACAAAATCGGCAAAGCGCGACGGTGAGACGAAATATTCGTGCAGGATATCCGTTCGGGACGGATCGCGGTCATCGAGGGTGATGACGGGTTCGTTCATCAGACTGTTGCGCGTCGCCTGGCCGGCGAGCGACGGATTGACAACGGCCTCGGTCCACCAGCGGAAATGCTTGGCCGTGTCGGAACCGAGCTGCGTCCGGAAGATTTCGCGCGAGACGTGACTGACGAAACCGGAGCCGGAGGCGGGCGGTATCTTCGTCTGGTCCGGCGCAGCCCGGTAGGTGATCAGCAGCGCATCTTCAAAGAAACGATCGAGCGAAACATCCATGCGGCCATAGGCCATGTTGATCGAGCTGTCGCCTGCGAGCACCTCGGCAAAGCGCCGGCCGAGATCTTCGCCTGCTAGATGCTCGAAGGTCGGCTGCAGAAGCACGTTCGGCACCATATCGAGCTCAAGTTCGGTGATGACGCCGAAAAGCCCGTATCCGCCCATGGCGTGATTGAAAAGCTCGGCATTTTCCGTGCGCGAGCAGGTCAAAAGGTTGCCGTCCGCCGTCATCAGCCTGATGGAACGGACGGTGCTGCCGCAGGCGCTGAAAGGAACCGGCCAGCCATGCGCATTGACCGAAAAGGTGCTGGCGACGCCGAAATCGTTGTTGGACTGCATGACGGCGGGCGAAAAGCCGATCGCATCGAGCTTGGAAATGATCGTTGACCAGCGAGTACCGGCGGCGACACGGTAGGTCTTGGCGTCCGTATCTGCCTCCAGCCAGTCCTGATCGAGCGTCAGCGCCGTGCCATTTTCCGCAAGGCTCTGGCCGCCCATCGAATGGCGCGCGGCGCTGGCGATGAAGGGCCTGTTTGCCTTGACGGCTTCAGCGAGCGCCGTACGCAACTGGCCGATCATGGCATCTTGCGGCGGCTCCTTGACGGTCAGATGGGCTGCGACCCGGGTCGGCGTCAGCTCTCCGGCATCATTGAGAATGGTCGAGCCGTCGTCTACGGGAAGTCCTACTGGAAAGACTGGTCCGGGATCGCTTTGCGGCTGAAGCAGGAAACGTCCTGCCGCGACACCCGCTGCTGCCGAAATACCGGCCAGCACCCCTCGCCTTGTCCACCTGCCCACAACATTCCCCCCCCCGGATGAATCGGCAAGTCCTTCATAGCGCAATAAAAAACCGGGCGGCAGGGGCCGCCCGGTCTGCAATGAGAAAGTGGTGAATTATTCGCCCGATGGGGTTTCGTCAGCTTCGCCCACTGCAGGAGCTTCGCCTTCGGAAACCGCGGCTTCCTCACCGTTTTCCGCCGTCTCTTCCTCTTCCGGCTCGCTGATGCGCTCGACCGAGACGACCTTCTCATCCTTGGCGGTGGAGAAGATCGTGACGCCCTTGGTCGCGCGGCTGGCGATGCGGATACCGCCCACCGGAACGCGGATCAGCTGGCCGCCATCCGAGACGAGCATGATCTGATCGCCGTCGTCGATCGGGAAGGCGGCGACGAGTTCGCCGATTTCGCCTGTTTTCGACGTGTCGGTGGCACGGATGCCCTTGCCGCCGCGGCCGGAGATGCGGAAATCGTAAGAGGACGAGCGCTTGCCGAAGCCCTTTTCAGAGACCGTCAGCACGAATTGCTCGCGTGCCTTCAGCTCTTCATAACGCTCATCGGAGAGCTGTCCCTCTTCGGTGACCTCTTCCCCGACCAGAGCGATATCCTCTTCGTCCACGCCCGTCGCACGACGTTCGGCGGCAGAGCGCTTGAGATAAGCAGCACGTTCCCACGGCTCGGCATCGACATGGCCGACAATCGTCATCGAAATGATGCGGTCGCCATCGCCGAGATTGATGCCGCGCACGCCGATCGAGTTGCGGCCGGCAAAGACGCGGACATCATCGACAGAGAAACGGATGCACTGGCCGAGCGCCGTCGTCAACAGAACGTCGTCCTGATCCGTGCAGGTCTCGACGGAGAGGATTTCATCGCCCTCCTCGTCCAGCTTCATGGCGATCTTGCCGTTGCGGTTCACCTGGACGAAATCGCTGAGCTTGTTGCGGCGGACCGTGCCACGCGTCGTCGAGAACATGACGTCGAGGTTATCCCAGCTATCCTCGTCCTCAGGCAACGGCAGGATCGTGGTGATGCGTTCGCCTGACGCCAGCGGCAGCATGTTGATCAATGCCTTGCCGCGCGAGGTCGGGGTGCCGATCGGCAGACGCCAGACCTTTTCCTTGTAGACGATGCCGCGCGATGAGAAGAACAGAACCGGCGTGTGGGTATTGACAACGAACAGCCGGCTAACGAAATCCTCGTCGCGGGTGGTCATACCCGAGCGGCCCTTGCCGCCGCGGCGCTGCGCACGATAGGTCGTCAGCGGTACGCGCTTGATGTAGCCGAGATGCGATACGGTAACGACCATGTCTTCGCGGGCGATGAGGTCCTCATCGTCCATTTCGAGACCGCCGTCGATGATCTCGGTGCGACGCGGTGTGCCGAACTCGTCGCGAACGGCAATCAGCTCGTCCTTGACGATCGTCTGGATGCGGACACGCGACGACAGGATATCGAGGTAATCCTTGATCTCCTCGCCTATCTTATTGAGTTCATCGCCAATTTCGTCGCGGCCGAGGGCCGTCAGGCGGGCAAGGCGCAGCTCGAGGATCGCCCGAGCCTGCTCTTCCGAGAGGTTATAAGTAAGGTCCTCGTTGATGCGATGGCGTGGATCATCGATAAGGCGGATGAGGCTTTCGACATCTTCCGCCGGCCAGCGGCGGGTCATCAGTTCTTCGCGGGCGGACTGCGGGTCCGGTGCCTGACGGATGACGCGGATGACTTCATCGATATTGGCAACCGCAATTGCCAGGCCGACCAAGACGTGCGCACGTTCACGCGCCTTGCGAAGCAGGAATTTCGTTCTCCGGCTAACGACTTCCTCACGGAAAGAGACGAAGGCACGAAGCATGTCGAGCAGCGTCAGCTGTTCCGGCTTGCCGCCGTTCAGCGCCACCATGTTGCAGCCGAAAGAGGTCTGCAGCGGTGTGTAACGATAGAGCTGGTTGAGGATAACGTCGGCGTTTGCGTCACGCTTCAGCTCGACGACGACGCGATAGCCCTGGCGGTCGGATTCGTCACGCAGATCGGAGATGCCTTCGATGCGCTTCTCGCGCACCAGTTCGGCCATCTTCTCGATCATCGTCGCCTTGTTCACCTGATAGGGAATTTCGGTGATGATGATCTGTTCGCGATCACCGCGCATCGGCTCGATCGCGGCAACGCCGCGCATGACGACAGAGCCGCGGCCGGTTTCATAGGCCGAACGGATGCCGGCGCGGCCGAGAATCTTGGCGCCAGTCGGGAAATCCGGACCCGGAATGATCTGCATCAGTTCCGGCAGCTCGATCGCGGGATCGTTAATAAGCGCAATACAGCCGTCGATCACCTCGGAGAGGTTATGCGGCGGAATGTTGGTCGCCATGCCGACGGCAATGCCGCCTGCGCCGTTGACCAGAAGATTCGGGAACTTGGCGGGAACCACAACCGGCTCGGACAGCGTGCCGTCATAGTTGTCGCGGAAGTCGACCGTTTCCTTGTCGAGGTCGTCGAGCAGCGAATGCGCGGCCTTCTGCAGGCGGCATTCGGTGTAACGTTCAGCCGCCGGCGGATCGCCATCGACGGAGCCGAAATTGCCCTGACCGTCGATGAGCGGCAGGCGGAGCGACCAGTCCTGCGCCATGCGGGCGAGCGCGTCGTAAATCGCAGCATTGCCGTGCGGATGGTATTTACCCATCACGTCCCCGGTAACACGGGCGCATTTGACGTATTTCTTGTTCCAGTCGATGCCGAGCTCGGACATGCCATAGAGGATGCGCCGGTGCACGGGCTTCAAGCCGTCGCGCACGTCGGGAAGCGCGCGGGACACGATCACGCTCATCGCGTAATCGAGATACGACCGCTGCATTTCCTCCATAATGGAGATCGGCTCGATGCCTGGCGGGAGCTTCCCGCCGCCGGGGGGTGTTTGCTCAGTCAAAACGGTTCACGTTCTCTTCTAGAATCACTCGAAGATTTATAGCGGAAAGCCTGTTCCCACGCCAATTTGGCCAGGGGTTTTGAACAGGCTTTTGCGGTCGAAAGAGGGCAAATCACGGCATTTGCCCATGGGTAGGAAACAATCAGCGATCATGCATTTGCCAAATCGGAAGCCGCACAGCACAATCATCAAAAACAAGCATCTATATGGGGTTTTGAGGAAGCGATGGCAAGCGCCGACCAACTGATCAACGCATTCACGACGCTGCTCGTTACCATCGATCCGCCGGGGCTTGCACCGCTCTTTCTCGGCCTCACTGTCGGCATGAGCCGGCCGGAGCGAAAGCAGGTGGCGCTGCGCGGCGCGACGATCGCCTTCATCATCCTTGCCGTTTTCGCGCTGTTCGGTTCCAGCGTGCTCGGTGTGCTCGGCATCTCGATTGGCGCCTTCCGGCTGGCCGGCGGGCTGCTGCTTTTCTGGATCGCCTTCGAGATGGTCTTCGAACGGCGGCAGGACCGCAAGGAAAAGACTACGGAAGTCGCAATCACCAAGGATCATATCGAGAATATCGCCGTCTTCCCGCTGGCGCTGCCGCTGATTGCCGGGCCAGGTGCGATCTCGGCGACGATCCTGCTTGGAGGCACCCTGCCCTCCACGGTCGAGCGCGCGCAGCTGATCGGCGTCATCGCCGGCTGCCTGCTGATCACCCTGCTGGTGCTCTTCCTTGCCGACCGGCTCGACCGCTTCCTCGGCGTCACGGGCCGCGCGATCCTGACTCGCCTGCTCGGCGTTATCCTCGCAGCCCTTGCCGCTCAATTCGTCGTGGATGGTGCCAAATCCGCGCTCAATCTGATCAGCGCCACGCCGACATGAAAACGGCGCCGAAAGGCGCCGTCATCACAACATCGGGATAGCGTCGATCAGAATGGGATATCGTCGTCGAGATCGCGCGAGAAGTTTCCGCCACCACCGCCGCTGTTGCTGCCACCACGATTACCGCCGCCACTGCTGCGGCCACCGCCGGAGGACGGGCCGGAGCCGTAGTCGTCGCCGCCGAAATCATCACCGCCACGACCGCCGCCGAAGCTGGAGCCAGCACCGCCACCCTCACCGCGGCCATCGAGCATGGTCAGGGTCGAATTGAAGCCCTGCAGCACGATTTCCGTCGAGTAGCGGTCGTTGCCGTTCTGGTCCTGCCACTTGCGGGTCTGCAGTGCACCTTCGATATAGAGCTTGGCGCCCTTTTTCACATATTGCTCGACGACCTTGCAGAGGCCTTCGCTGAAGACCACGACGGTGTGCCATTCAGTCTTCTCGCGGCGCTCGCCGGAATTGCGGTCGCGCCAGGTTTCCGAGGTCGCGATGCGAAGATTGGCGATCGGCCGGCCATCCTGCGTTCGGCGGATTTCGGGGTCGGCGCCCACGTTCCCGACCAGAATTACCTTGTTTACACTGCCAGCCATATTGTTCACCTTACTGCCGCCCTGACCGGCGGCGTTCAAAAAATCATCGGCGCACCTTAAACCATAGAGGACAGGCGATGCGCATCCAGGCCCTCTTAATCCACAAGGAATTTTGTTCTTTATTTGTTCTAGTTATTCGCTATGATCCTGTCAACAGAATCGAAAACCTTTATTGTTCCGGACATTCAGCCTCGACTCGCCCGTTGGCATCACTAAATAAGGGCTGTTATTCCCCAAACGACTTGAAGCAGAGACGATGAGCGAACTGAAGACGATCTCCATCCGTGGCGCGCGCGAGCATAATCTGAAGGGCATAGACCTCGATCTGCCACGCAACAAGCTGATCGTCATGACCGGCCTTTCCGGTTCCGGCAAGTCTTCCCTCGCCTTCGACACGATCTATGCCGAAGGTCAGCGCCGCTATGTCGAAAGCCTTTCGGCCTATGCGCGCCAGTTCCTGGAAATGATGCAGAAGCCCGATGTCGACCAGATCGACGGGCTTTCGCCGGCGATCTCGATCGAGCAGAAGACGACCTCGCGCAACCCGCGCTCGACGGTCGGCACCGTCACCGAAATCTACGACTATATGCGCCTGCTCTTTGCGCGTGTCGGCGTCCCCTATTCGCCTGCGACCGGCCTGCCGATCGAGAGCCAGACCGTGAGCCAGATGGTCGACCGGGTGCTCGCGTTCGAGGAAGGCACGCGTCTCTATATATTGGCGCCGATGATCCGCGGTCGTAAGGGCGAATATAAGAAAGAGCTGGCGGAGCTCATGAAAAAGGGCTTCCAGCGCGTCAAGGTGGATGGGCAGTTCTACGAAATCGCCGACGCGCCTGTTCTCGACAAGAAATACAAGCATGATATCGACGTAGTCATCGACCGTATCGTCGTGCGGCAGGACATGGCATCGCGCCTCGCCGACAGTTTCGAGACTGCGCTGAAGCTCGCCGACGGTCTTGCCGTTGCCGAATTCGCCGACAGGCCGTTGCCGCCGGAGGAAACCTCGGCCGGCGGCTCGGCCAACAAGTCGCTCAACGAAACGCACGAGCGCGTGCTGTTTTCGGAAAAGTTTGCCTGCCCGGTTTCCGGCTTCACCATTCCGGAGATCGAACCGCGGCTCTTTTCGTTCAACAATCCCTTCGGCGCCTGCCCGACCTGCGACGGTCTCGGCTCGCAGCAGAAGATCGACCCCGATCTGATTGTACCCGAGCCCGAGCGGACGCTGCGCGACGGCGCGATTGCGCCCTGGGCCAAGTCGACCTCGCCTTACTACAACCAGACGCTCGAAGCGCTCGGCAAACATTTCGGCTTCAAGCTCGGCAGCCGCTGGAACGACCTCCCTGAAAAGGCCAAGGATGTCATCCTGAACGGCACTGAGGAGAAGATCGAATTCCACTATGCCGACGGCGCGCGCTCCTACACGACCTCGAAGAATTTCGAAGGCATCGTGCCCAATCTCGAACGGCGCTGGAAGGAGACGGATTCGGCATGGGCGCGTGAGGATATCGAGCGCTTCATGTCGGCCGCCCCCTGCCCGGCCTGCAACGGTTTTCGCCTGAAGCCGGAAGCCCTGGCCGTGAAGATCGACAGGCTGCATATCGGCGAAGTCACCCAAATGTCGATCCGCATCGCACGCGACTGGTTCGAAGCGCTGCCGGCGACTTTCAATGCCAAACAAAACGAGATTGCCGTGCGCATTCTCAAGGAAATCCGTGACCGCCTGCGCTTCCTCAACGACGTCGGCCTGGAATATCTGAGCCTGTCGCGCAATTCCGGCACGCTGTCCGGCGGCGAAAGCCAACGTATTCGCCTTGCCTCGCAGATCGGCTCTGGCCTGACCGGCGTTCTCTACGTGCTCGACGAACCGTCGATCGGCCTGCACCAGCGCGACAATGCCCGTCTGCTGGATACGCTGAAGCATCTGCGTGACATCGGCAATACGGTCATCGTGGTCGAACACGACGAGGATGCGATCCTGACGGCTGACGACGTGGTCGATATCGGCCCCGCGGCCGGCGTCCATGGCGGCCAGGTGGTGGCGCATGGCACACCGCAGGAAATCATGGCCAATCCGAAGTCGCTGACCGGCAAATATCTCTCCGGCGAACTCGGCGTGGCTCTGCCGGATGAACGCCGCAAGCCGAAGAAGGGCAAGGAGATCAAGGTCGTCGGTGCCCGCGGCAACAATCTGAAGAATGTCACGGCGGCCATCCCGCTCGGCGTCTTCACGGCGGTAACGGGTGTCTCCGGCGGCGGCAAGTCCACCTTCCTGATCGAAACGCTTTATAAGTCGGCAGCACGCCGCGTCATGGGCGCGCGCGAGATCCCCGCCGATCACGATCGTATCGACGGGTTCGAGCATATCGACAAGGTCATCGACATCGACCAGTCGCCGATCGGCCGCACGCCGCGTTCGAACCCGGCCACCTATACCGGCGCCTTCACGCCGATCCGCGACTGGTTTGCCGGCCTGCCGGAAGCCAAAGCGCGCGGCTACCAGCCGGGCCGCTTCTCCTTCAACGTCAAGGGCGGCCGCTGCGAGGCGTGCCAGGGCGACGGCGTCATCAAGATCGAGATGCACTTCCTGCCCGACGTCTATGTCACCTGCGACGTCTGCCACGGCAAGCGCTACAATCGCGAAACGCTCGATGTCACCTTCAAGGGCAAGTCGATTTCCGACGTGCTGGATATGACGGTGGAAGAAGGCGTCGAATTCTTCACTGCGGTCCCGGCCGTGCGTGACAAGCTGCAATCGCTCTTCGATGTCGGCCTCGGTTACATCAAAGTCGGCCAGCAGGCCAATACGCTTTCGGGCGGTGAAGCCCAACGCGTCAAGCTCGCCAAGGAATTGTCGAAGCGGTCGACGGGCCGCACACTCTATATTCTCGACGAGCCGACCACCGGCCTACATTTCCATGACGTCGCCAAACTTCTGGAAATGCTGCATGAGCTGGTGAACCAGGGCAATTCGGTCGTTGTCATCGAGCATAATCTCGAAGTCATCAAGACTGCCGACTGGATCCTCGATTTCGGACCCGAGGGTGGCGATGGCGGCGGCGAGATCGTGGCAGTCGGCACGCCGGAGGCGATCGTGAAGGAGAAGCGCTCCTATACAGGCCAGTTCCTCAGGGAATTGCTGGAACGGCGACCGGTCAAGAAGACGGTTGCGGCGGCGGAATGACGATGCGGCTTGCCGCGATTGCGGAGTTACCTGCCGTCGTGGCGCTGACGACCGCCGCCTATCAGCCTTATACCGATCTTTTCGACTATCCGCCGATCCCGGTGACGGAAGACTATGAGCCACGGATCGAACGAGGCGAAGTCTGGCTGCGGGAGGCGGATGGCGCGGTGGCGGGGCTCTCAGTGGTCGAGCGCCATACCGATCACCTGATGCTTTTCAGCATCGCGGTATCGCCAGACTTTCAAGGTGCGGGACATGGCATGGCTATGCTTCGCTGGCTGGAGGACAGGGCGCGGGAATGGGCCGTGCCGGAGATCCGGCTTTACACCAATGCGCGGATGGAGCGGAACATCGCTCTCTATTCCGCCTTCGGTTTTCAGGAAACGGGTCGCCGGCCCAATCCCTATCGGCCAGGATGGACTATCGTCGATATGGCGAAGAAGATCGGCGCGATCTGAGGGATCGCAAGTGAGGAGGAGCAGATGAGCAAATCGGGCACGATCCGCGTGGGTATCGGCGGCTGGACTTTCGAACCTTGGCGCGGCCATTTCTTTCCCGCCGATCTCAAACAGAAGGATGAGCTGCATTATGCCAGCCGCCAGCTGAAAGTCATCGAGGTCAACGGCACCTATTACAGCACGCAGAAGCCCGCGGTTTTCGCAAAGTGGGCGGCGGATGTGCCTGAAGGCTTCATCTTTTCGCTGAAGGCGACGCGCTTCACGACCAATCGACGGGTACTTGCCGAGGCTGGTGAATCGATGGAGAAATTTCTCTCGTCCGGCATCAGCGAACTTGGCGATCATCTCGGCCCCCTGCTCTGGCAGTTCGCGCCGACGAAGAAATTCGATCCCGATGATTTCGAAGCCTTCCTGAAGCTGCTGCCGGAAAAGCAGGACGGGCTGAAGCTGCGCCATGTCGTGGAAGTCAGGCACGATTCCTTCAAGGTGCCGGAATTCATTGCACTGCTCGAAAAATACGATGTGGCACCCGTCTGCGCCGAACATTTCGACTATCCAATGATTGCCGATGTGACGGCGGACTTCGTCTATACCCGGCTGCAGAAAGGATCGGACGACATCCCGACCTGCTATCCGGAACCGGAGCTGAAGGACTGGACCAAGCGGCTGCAGACCTGGGCCGAGGGCAAGGTGCCTGACGACCTGCCGCTGATCGACAAGGACAGGAAGGTCAAGAACGAGCCACGCGACGTCTTCGCCTTCATGATCCACGAAGGCAAGGTCAATGCACCGCATGGGGCGATCGCCCTACAGAAGCGGGTCGACAAGTAATCGCTCAATAAGGCAGCACGTGCGCGGCGAGATCTTCGGCTGTCAACCCCTTGCCGGCGCGATGGCCCGCCTCTCCATGCAGCCACACGCCGGCAGCCGCCGCCTCGAAGGCCGGCAGGCCTTGGGCGAGCAGGCCGCCGATGATGCCAGCCAGCACATCGCCGGAGCCGGCGGTGGCAAGCCACACCGGTGCGTTGGTGTTGATCAGCGCCCGGCCGTCCGGTGAGGCGATAACGGTATCCGCCCCCTTATAGACGATAGCAGCATTGGCGCGGCTGGCAGCGGCGAGCGCCTTGTCGACCTTGCCCGCTTTCTCGTCGGCGGCAATATCTGGAAAGAGGCGGGAGAACTCGCCATCATGCGGCGTCAGCACGAGGCGCGGCACTCCCTTGAACAACTCGAAAAGCGCCTGCGGATCGGCCTTGAAGGAGCTGATGCCGTCGGCGTCGAGAATGAGATGACGGTCGCGCAGTAGAGACACGAATTTGCGGGCCTTCTTTCCGATGCCGAAACCGGGGCCGAGAACGAAGGTCTGAAGGCGTGTGTCCTTCAGCCACTCTCCCAATGCTGCTGCATCATCGATGGCGTGCAGCATGACGGCTGTCAGGTGAGCGCTGTTGGCGGAAAGTGCTTCGGTCGGCGCGGCGATGGTGACGAGTCCTGCCCCGGCCTTCAACCCCGCCATGGCCGACATGCGGGCGGCGCCCGTCTTGCTCGCCTCACCCGAAAATACGACAAGGTGACCACGCTTATATTTGTGGGTCTCCAGCTGCTCGGTCGGAATGACAGCGCGCCATGCGGCAGGTGTGTTCTCGTCGACAAGGGCATTCGTCTGCGCCCTGATGATGCGTCCGGGGATGCCGATATCGAAGACCTCGAGCGTGCCGCAAAGCTCCCTGCCCGGCATCAGCAGATGGCCGGGCTTGCGGGTCATGAAAGTCACCGTATACGCCGCTCGGAAGGCGCCGCCAAGCACGGCGCCGGTGCGCCCGTCCAGGCCAGATGGCAGGTCGATGGCGATGACGGGAGTTCCTGCCTTGCCGACCTTATGGATCAGATCGGCGACCTCGGATGGCACATCGCGTGCAAGGCCGGCTCCGAAGAGGCCGTCGATGATGACATCACCTATCTGCTGGTCATAGCACGCGATATCCTGCCCCTTCAGTGCACAGGCTGCCCTAGCGCGGCCCGCATCGCCCTTCAGCTTTTCCGGGTTGCCAAGATGGAATATCTCCACCCGTCCACCACTCTCCTGCAGGAGCCGGGCGACGACATAACCGTCACCGCCATTGTTGCCGGGGCCGCAGAACACTGCGAAACGTTGCGCACCGGGATAGAGACGCAATGCTGCAGCGGCGACCGCAGCACCTGCCTTTTCCATCAGGCCATAGGAATCGATTCCGGATTCGGCTGCAGCCTTATCGGCCGCTGCCATTTCGACAGGTGTCAGAAGAAGATCGGCGAGGCGTTTGGTCATGCCCCTATTCAATTCAAAAAGCGCCTAAAAAACAACCGCATGATTATCACAACGAGAGAACAAATATTGTGCATTTGCCTATTTTTCGACCTCTTCGCAGCGAGCCACAGGAAATTATGAGTCGAGGGATTTTTCCAATTTTCGCGTCATTTTTGATCAAAACGCACTATTGTTCACCTCGTTTTTCATCAAAACGACACGGAAACGCAGGCAAACAAGGTCGCACACATAAAATTCCGCGATTTTTTGCGTGAGACGGATTTCAAACTGGCACGATATCTGCATCATATCCCGCGAGCGGGAAGGTTCCTGCTGTAACGGAGAAGCGGAGAGACATTTTCTCATGAAAAAGATCGAAGCGATCATTAAGCCTTTCAAGCTGGACGAGGTGAAGGAAGCCCTTCAGGAAGTCGGTCTGCAGGGTATCACTGTCACGGAAGCGAAAGGCTTCGGTCGCCAGAAGGGCCATACCGAACTCTACCGCGGCGCAGAATATGTCGTCGATTTCCTGCCGAAAGTGAAGGTTGAGGTCGTGCTCGCAGATGAAAACGCGGAGGCCGTCATCGACGCGATCCGCAAGGCCGCGCAGACAGGGCGCATCGGCGACGGAAAGATTTTCGTTTCCAACGTCGAAGAGGTCATCCGCATCCGCACCGGTGAAACCGGTATCGATGCCATCTGACCGGCTTTGCCTTCGGCGAAGCTTGACCATCCTCATCGCACATAACGTAACATCATCACAAAACAGAGGAAGCATCTTATGGCGAGTGCAAGCGAAATCCTGAAGCAGATCAAGGACAACGATGTAAAGTTCGTCGATCTGCGCTTCACCGACCCCAAGGGCAAGCTGCAGCACGTTACAATGGACATAGCTTGCGTCGATGAAGACATGTTCGCCGACGGCGTCATGTTCGACGGTTCCTCGATCGGCGGCTGGAAGGCCATCAACGAGTCCGACATGGTGCTGATGCCCGACACGGACACGGTGCATATGGACCCGTTCTTCGCCCAATCGACCATGGTCATCGTCTGCGACATCCTCGATCCGGTTTCCGGCGAAGCCTATAACCGCGATCCGCGCGGCACCGCCAAAAAGGCCGAAGCCTATCTGAAAGCATCCGGCATCGGTGACACGATCTTCGTCGGCCCGGAAGCCGAGTTCTTCGTCTTCGACGACGTCAAATACAAGGCCGATCCGTACAATACCGGCTTCAAGCTCGACTCCACCGAACTGCCGTCGAACGACGACACCGACTATGAGACCGGCAACCTCGGCCACCGCCCGCGCATCAAGGGCGGCTACTTCCCGGTTCCGCCCGTCGACAGCGCCCAGGACATGCGTTCGGAAATGCTGACGGTTCTCTCCGAAATGGGCGTCGTCGTCGAAAAGCACCACCACGAAGTGGCTGCCGCCCAGCACGAGCTCGGCATCAAGTTCGACACGCTCGTTCGCAACGCCGACAAGATGCAGATCTACAAGTATGTCGTTCATCAGGTCGCCAATGCCTATGGCAAGACGGCGACCTTCATGCCGAAGCCGATCTTCGGCGACAACGGCTCGGGCATGCACGTGCACCAGTCGATCTGGAAGGGCGGCAAGCCGACCTTTGCCGGTGACGAATATGCAGGTCTCTCCGAAACCTGCCTCTACTATATCGGCGGTATCATCAAGCATGCCAAGGCGATCAACGCCTTCACCAACCCGTCGACGAACTCCTACAAGCGTCTCGTCCCGGGCTATGAAGCTCCGGTTCTGCTCGCCTATTCCGCCCGCAACCGTTCGGCTTCGTGCCGTATCCCGTTCGGCTCCAACCCGAAGGCCAAGCGCGTCGAAGTCCGCTTCCCGGATCCGACTGCCAACCCCTATCTCGCCTTTGCCGCCATGCTGATGGCCGGCCTCGACGGCATCAAGAACAAGATCCATCCCGGCAAGGCCATGGACAAGGATCTCTACGACCTGCCGCCGAAGGAACTGAAGAAGATCCCGACCGTCTGCGGCTCTCTGCGCGAAGCGCTCGAAAGCCTCGACAAGGACCGCAAGTTCTTGACGGCCGGCGGTGTCTTCGATGACGATCAGATCGATGCTTTCATCGAACTGAAGATGGCCGAGGTGATGCGCTTCGAAATGACGCCGCATCCGGTCGAATACGACATGTACTACTCGGCATAGGACAAGACATGAAAGCCCCGGTTCGCCGGGGCTTTCTTCGATCCGGAGGCCATAAAGACCGATGGGCAGATATGACAGTCATGTGACGAAAACCCGCAAAAATCTTGATTTGCGCGGGACCGATCACCAAATCAGGTGAGAAAGGAAGTCGTACCATGAAAGAAAGAGTTGCAAAGTTCAGTATAGGCGAAGTGGTTCGGCACAAGGTTTTTCCGTTTCGCGGCGTGATCTTCGATGTAGATCCGGAGTTCGCGAATACGGAAGAATGGTGGAATTCCATTCCCGCGGAAGTCCGCCCCAGCAAGGACCAGCCGTTCTACCATCTGCTTGCTGAAAACGATGACAGCGAATATGTCGCTTATGTTTCCGAGCAGAACCTGGTGAGCGACGAAAGCGACACACCGCTTCGCAATCCGCAGGTCGAACAGATTTTCGACCGCAGCCCGACGGGCCAGTTCAAACCCAAGATGAGCTTCGCCCACTAAGTCGGATCATATAACCCCCATGACAAGGCCCCGCATGTCGGGGCCTTTCTTTTTGGCAATAAAAAACCCGGCTCGAAGCCGGGTTTTTCATGAATTCCTGAAGGCTCTTATTACTGAGCCTTGGCTGCCTTCTGGGCGTCTTCCAGCTTCTTGCGGGCTTCTTCCGCTTTCTTCTGCATGCTTTCCTGAAGGCTGCGCTGGCTTTCGGCGAGCTTCGATTCGGAAACCGGTTCGCCGTCATAAGCGCCGGTGAAGCCTTCGAGCGAAAACTTGACCGGGTTCGGAGCGCGGCGGAAGTTGACCGAGGTGAAGACCACGTCGTTGCCCTTCTTGAGGCTGGCGACCATGGCGTCCGTCATCGGGATTTCAGCCGTGCATTTATCCGGCAGGCAGACGGCATAATCGAGCTTCTGACCCTTGCCGCCATCGATCTGCATGATCACGCCCGGGGGGATCAGGCGTGCTGTCTGGACCGAGACCTGAAGGATCTTGCGGTTGATCTTGCCGGAAACCGAGATCAGGCCGACAGCCGTGACGAGCTGGCCGCCATTGGCAAGAATGATATTCTGAACAACGCAGATGTCGTTGTCTTCCTGCTTGCTGCAGGTCTTGTACCAGCCGAGACGCGGCGCGCCGGCGGCCTGTGCGGGAGCGTCAGCTGACGCCGCCGGAGCCTGAGCCGCCGCATCCTGTGCAAAGGACGAGACCGGAGCCGAAGCGCCGAAGACCACTGCCATAACGGACAGTGCTGCCCGCATTTTCTTTTCAGACTTGAACATCATAACGAATTCCGTCTCCTGATATCCGTTGCGGGGCTACGTTCGGCCGCCCCAACCACCGGGTCGTTCGGCACTCCACCTCTTAAAACATTAAGGCAAATGCATGACCCCGAAAACTTCGGGTCACGTGTTACATCGCACCGTAGAAGATATCCAGCATTTCTTTGGCAATTTCGCGGGCATTTTGGCACATAGGTAAAGAAAGCGGCGGCCGCGGTTGGAATTGAGCGCTCTCATGCTACCCTTCTGGCGAATCGTGCCCATTGCCGTGCATCAAGGAATTTCAGCAATGCTCCGGATCGCTCTTCTCACCGCTTTCGCGCTTGTTGCCGGCACCGCCGCCGCAGAACCCGTGCATGGTATCGCCATGCATGGCACACCGGCGCTGCCCGCCGATTATAAGAACTTCCCTTACGTCAATCCTGATGTGAAAAAGGGCGGGAAAATCACTTATGGCGTGGTCGGCACCTTCGACAGCCTCAATCCTTTCATCCTGAAAAGCATGCGTACGACGGCGCGCGGCATGTGGGATCCGCAATTCGGCAATCTGATCTACGAATCCATGCTGCAGCGGTCGAGCGACGAACCCTTCACGCTCTATGGGCTGCTGGCGGAAACGGTGGAATGGGATGAAGACCGCAGCTTCATCCAATTCAATCTCAATCCAAAGGCCAAGTGGTCGGACGGAGAATCCGTCACGCCCGACGACGTGATCTTTTCCTTCGAGCTGCTGCGCGACAAGGGCCGCGTGCCATTCTCCAGCCGCCTCAATCTCGTATCCAAAATGGAAAAGGTCGGCGACCACAGCGTACGCTTCACCTTCAATGAGAAGGCCGATCGTGAGACGCCTATGATCTTCGGCCTGTTTCCGATCCTGCCGAAACATGCGATCGATCCTGATAGCTTCGATCGCAGCTCGCTCACGCCGCCCATCGGCTCCGGTCCTTATAAGATCAAGAGCCTGAAGCCAGGCGAAAGCATCACCTACGAGCGCGATCCGAATTACTGGGGTAAGGACATTCCGGCCAAGGTCGGCATGGACAATTACGACCAGCTTACCGTGCAGTATTTCCTGCAGGACACGACGCTGTTCGAGGCCTTCAAGAAGGGCGACATCGATATCTATCTGGAGGGCAATCCGGGGCACTGGGCCAATGCCTACGATTTCCCGGCGGCAACGTCGGGTGCGGTTGTGAAGGATGTGTTCAGGCCGAAACTGCCGAGCGGAATGCTCGGCTTCGTCTTCAACACGCGGCGGCCGATCTTTAGCGATATCAAGGTGCGCGAGGGCCTGTCGCTGGTCTTCGATTTCGAATGGGCCAACAAGAACCTCTATTCGGGCGCTTACAAGCGAACGCAAAGCTTCTGGCAGAATTCCGATCTCTCGAGTTTCGGAGTACCGGCGGACGCGCGTGAGCTGGCGCTGCTCGGACCGATCAAGGACCAGATCGATCCCGCCATACTTGATGGCAGCTACAAGCTGCCAGTGACCGATGGCTCGGGACGCGACCGCAACGTGCTGAAGCAAGCTGTCGACCTCCTGAAACAAGGGGGCTACACGATCCAGGGCGGCAAGATGGCCGATCAGAGCGGCAAGCAGCTCGCCTTCGAGATCATGACCCAGAATGCTGACCAGGAGAAGCTGGCCGTCGCCTACCAGCGATCGCTGCAGACGATCGGCGTCGCCGCGTCGATCCGCACCGTCGACGATTCGCAGTATCAGAGCCGCACGAACAGTTTCGACTATGACATGATCATGAAGGCCTACACCTCATCACTGTCACCGGGCAACGAGCAACTCGGCCGCTGGTCGTCCGCTGCTCGCACGCGTGAAGGAACGGACAGTTTCGCCGGGGCCAACGATCCCAATCTCGATACGCTGATCGATCATCTGCTGCGCTCGCGCTCGACAGAGGATTTTACAGCTTCCGTCCGCTCCTACGACCGGCTGCTGCTGTCCAACCATTATGTGCTGCCGCTCTACCACATCGACCAGCAATGGGTGGCGCGCAACAAGCGCATCGGGCACCCCGATGCGGTGCCGCTCTATGGCTATCAGCTGCAAACCTGGTGGGATACGAGCGCCCAATAACATCATTCGAAACGCCGGCCTCAACCAACTCCGCACGTCAGGCGTTCACCATTCATTGTCTGGCCCCTCCATTGCGAGGGGCTATATATCTCAGCGGTACCGCAGCCTCTGCGAAGTGAACAAGAATAAGGAAATATCATGGAACGCATCACCATCGACGTTGTGTCCGATGTCGTCTGCCCCTGGTGCTATCTCGGCAAGGCGCGGCTGGAGCTGGCGATCGCCGAAGTGCAGGATGAAGTCGGCGTCGATATCAATTGGCGCCCCTATCGCCTCAATCCGGACTATCCGCCCGAAGGCGTCGACCAGAAGAAGATGCTGGAACAGAAGCTCGGTGGCGCCGAACGCGTGGCTGAGGCGCACAAGATGCTGACCAATTACGGCCGCGAGGTCGGCATTAACTTCAATTTTGAGGCCATCAGAATCGGCCCGAATACGCTCGATGCGCACCGCCTGATCCACTGGGCTGGTGTCGAGGACCGGCAGATGCAGGAGGCCGTCGTCTCGGCGCTGTTCAAGGCCAATTTCGAGGAAGGCCGCAATGTCGGCGATCACGAAGTGCTGCTCGATATCGCCGAGAAGGCAGGCCTGCAGCGCTCCGTCATTGCCGCCCTGCTCGCTTCGGACGCCGACAGCAGCGTCATTCTCTCGGAAATCGATGCAGCGCAGCGCATGGGCGTCAACGGCGTGCCGTTCTTCATCTTCGACCAGCAATATGCCGTCAGCGGCGCACAGACACCTGATGTGCTGGCAGGCGCTCTCAGGGAAATTGCCGCAGCTAAGGCCGAAGCACGCGCTGGGATGAACTGAAGCGCGTCAGCATCGACAAACTGAAACGCAGTTGGGGGCAGTCCGGCTTTCGCCGGGCTGCCCTTAACTTTTCGCAAACTCGGCAAGCTGCGTCATGATCATGGCTGCACCTTGCAGGCGCTTTTCAGGGGTCGGCAGGTCGCGCGTCAGGAACAGGCTGTGGTCGGGGCGGATCTTCGCCATGGCACCCTGCTTGCCGATATAACCGACGAGATTGGCCGGGTTCGGGAATTCCTTGTTGCGGAACTGCACGACGACGCCCTTGGGACCGGCATCGAGTTTCTCGACATTGGCGGTGCGGCAGAGCGACTTGATGTAGACAATCTTCAGCAGGTGCTGAACCTCCACCGGCATCGGCCCGAAGCGGTCGATCATCTCGGCACCGAAGCCATCGATCTCCTTGAGATCGGTGAGTTCGCCGAGGCGGCGGTAGAGCGCCATGCGCAGATGCAGGTCGGGCACGTAACTTTCCGGGATCATCACGGTCGTGCCGACGGATATCTGCGGCGACCAGCCGGTATCCTGGATCTCGTCGACACCCTTCACCTCGGCGACCGCCTCTTCCAGCATCTGCTGGTAAAGCTCGAAACCGACTTCCTTGATATGGCCGGACTGCTCCTCGCCGAGCAGATTGCCGGCACCGCGGATATCAAGGTCGTGGCTTGCCAGCTGGAAGCCGGCGCCGAGCGTGTCTAGCGACTGCAGTACCTTGAGGCGGCGCTCGGCGGTTGCCGTCAGCACCTTGTTGACCGGCAGCGTGAAGAGCGCGAAAGCGCGCACCTTCGAGCGGCCGACGCGGCCGCGCAGCTGATAGAGTTGGGCAAGGCCGAACATATCGGCGCGGTGGACAATCAGCGTGTTTGCGGTCGGCACATCGAGGCCGGATTCGACGATGGTGGTCGAGAGCAGCACGTCATAGCGGCCTTCGTAGAAGGCATTCATGATGTCTTCCAGCTCACCAGCCGGCATCTGGCCGTGGGCGACGGCAACCTTCAGTTCCGGCACGTCCGATTGCAGGAAGGCATGCACGTCTTCCAGATCAGCGAGACGCGGGCAAACGTAGAAGCTCTGGCCACCACGATAGTGCTCGCGCATCAGTGTCTCGCGGATGACGAGGCTGTCGAAGGGCGAAATGAAGGTGCGCACCGCCATGCGGTCTACCGGTGGCGTGGTGATGAGCGACAGTTCGCGCACCCCGGTCATGGCAAGCTGCAGCGTGCGCGGGATCGGCGTTGCCGACAGCGTCAGCACATGCACGTCACTCTTCAGCTCCTTCAGGCGCTCCTTATGTTTGACGCCGAAATGCTGCTCTTCGTCGATAATCAGCAGACCGAGATTGGCGAAGTTGATGCCGGCGCCGAGCAGCGCATGGGTGCCGACGACGATATCCGTCTTGCCGTCGGCCACTTCCTTTTTCGTGAGCGCCAACTCCTTGGAGCCGACGAGGCGCGAGGCCTGCTGGATGCGGATCGGCAGACCACGGAAGCGCTCTGAGAAGGTCTTGAAATGCTGGCGGGAGAGCAGCGTGGTCGGAACGACGACGGCGACCTGCACGCCGTTCATGGCAGCGACGAAGGCGGCGCGCAGTGCGACCTCGGTCTTGCCGAAACCGACGTCACCGCAGACGAGGCGGTCCATCGGACGACCGGCGCCGAGATCGCCGCGGACGGCCTCGATGGCGTTTTCCTGATCTTCCGTTTCGTCATAGGGGAAACGGGCGGCGAATTCGTCGTAGAGCCCTTCCGGGGTCGTCAGCACCGGCGCGTGGCGCGTCAGGCGCTCGGCGGCGATGCGGATCAGCGCATCGGCCATATCCAGCAGCCGCTTCTTGAGCTTGGCCTTGCGCATCTGCCATGCGCCACCGCCGAGCTTGTCGAGCTGCACTTCCGTGCCCTCGCCGCCGAACCGCGACAGGAGATCGATGTTTTCGACCGGCAGGAAGAGTTTGGCATCGTCGGCATATTGCAGTTCGAGGCAGGCATGCGGCGCACCGGCCGCCTCGATGGTGCGCAGGCCGACAAACCGGCCGATGCCGTGTTCGGCGTGGACGACGATCGATCCTTCATCAAGGCCGGCGACTTCGGAGATGAAGTCTGCCGCACGCTTCCTGCGGCGGGAGCGGCGCACCATACGGTCGCCGAGAATATCCTGCTCGCCGATGACGACGAGATCGCCGGTCTCGAAACCGGATTCCAGGCTGAATACAGCCGCTGCCGCCTCACCCTTTGCCAGGCCGCCGAGATCCTTCAACGCGGTGATCGGCTTGATCCGCTCAAGGCCGTGTTCGTTGAGGACCTGTAGCAGACGCTCGAGCGACCCCTCGGTCCAGGCGGTGATGACGACCTTCGCGCCGCCGGCGCGCTTGTCGGCAATATGTTTGACAACGACGTCGAAGACGTTGACGCGCTCGGCATCGCCGCCCCCTTCGGCATTGGAGCGCGCCCATCGCGGCCCCTGGCGTGCATCGAGATTGACGACGCGGCGTGCCTCGCCCTCATTTTCGTTGAAAGGCGACACCCTGATAGCGTTGATCGCATCGAGCGTGCGCGCGAAGATCTTGCTGTCGAGATAGAGCTGACCGGGCGAGACCGGCTTATAGGGCGTGCCCTGCGCCATCTGTCCCTTGCCCGGCTGGCCGGAATTCAGGCGCGCATCATAATAGTCATAGACGAGCTTGGAGCGCTCTTCGGCGGCCTCACGCACCGTATGATCGGTGACGATGCGGAAGCCCGAGAGGTAATCGAACACCGTATCCAGCTTTTCGTAGAACAGCGGCAGCCAGTGTTCCATGCCGGGATAGCGGCGTCCTTCCGATACGGCGAGGTAGAGCGCATCGTCGCGGGTGGCAGCACCGAAGGTGGAGAGGTAGTTCTTGCGGAAGCGGCTGATCGTATCCGGCGTCAGCGTCACCTCGCTCATCGGGTTGAGATCAAGGGAGCGGACCTGCCCGATGGTGCGCTGGCTTGCCGGATCGAAGCTGCGGATGCTCTCCAGCGTATCGCCGAAGAAATCGAGGCGGACGGGCTCTTCCGAACCAGGGACAAAGACATCGAGAATGCCGCCGCGCACGGCATATTCGCCGACCTCGCGCACGGTTGCCACACGCTCGAAGCCGTTGCGCTCCAGCCGGCCGGCAATATCATCCATCCGCACCTGATTGCCGGGGCGAGCCGAGAAAGCCAGGCTTTCGATGATGTCCTGCGGCGCCACTTTCTGCAGAAGGGCATTAACGGTCACGAGCACGATTGCGGCGTGCGGCTTCTTGTGATGCGCGATCAGGCCCGAAAGGGCGGCGAGACGCCGTGCCGATGTATCGGCGCTCGGCGAGACGCGGTCATAGGGAAGGCAGTCCCAGGCGGGCAGCGTCAGGACCGGGATATCGGGGGCGACGAAGCCCAGCATCTGCTCCAGATCGGCCATGCGCTGACCATCCGACAGGACATAGGCGACCGGCTCGCCATTGCGAGCGAGCTCGGCCAGCAGCAGCGGCTCCATGCCCGCAGGCACGTTGCCGATCGTCAGCGGCTCGGCGGCAGCTGCGAGCTTTTTGGCATCAAAACCAGGGATCATTCCGGCTTCCTGGGCAGGTCGAAATCGGGCTTGTAGGCGGCGATGCGGGCAAACATGGGTGTCTGTAAATGCTCGGGCGTCGGCCAGGTTCCCATGATCCAGCGCACGAGGTCGTTATCCTCTTCGCCCATGATCGTCTCGAACTCATCGAGTTCGGCTTCGCTCATGGTGGGAAGTTCGTTTTCAGCAAACTGACCGAAGACAAGGTCCATCTCTCTGATACCGCGATGCCAGCAGCGGAAAAGAATCCGGCGGCGGCGGGGGTCGAGACCGGCGCTCGTGAGCGTTACACCTGTCATGCATCACCTTCCTTGTTGATGCGCCTCTATAGACCCTCGAAAGCGGCTTGTCAGCCTTGCCAAGGCCCTAATGTTCATCGCATTTTGCACCCATGCGCCCCACCATTCTCGATCCGCTGTTTTCTCCCGTTTCGGGCCTTCCAGGCGTCGGCCCGAAGATCTCGGAGCTCTTCGTCAAGCTGCTCGGGCGTGAGTCTCCCGAGGATTGCCGGGTCATCGATCTTCTGTTCCATGCGCCCTATTCGCTGATCGACCGGCGCAACCAGCCTGGGATCGCCCGCGCACCGCAGGGCGCGATCGTGACGATCACAGCGCGCGTCGACCGGCATCAGGCACCGCCACGTGGCAATCGCAATGCGCCTTATCGTGTGTTCCTGCATGACGAGACCGGTGAACTGTCGCTGGTCTTCTTCCGCGGTCAGGCAGCATGGCTTGAAAAGCAGCTTCCGATCGATGAGGACGTGACGGTCAGCGGCAAGGTGGACTGGTTCAACGGTCGCGCCTCGATGGTTCACCCCGACTATATCGTCAAGGCAAGCGATGCTGAGAACCTGCCGCTGGTCGAGCCGATCTATCCGCTGACGGCAGGCCTGTCTCCAAAGACGCTACGCAAGATCATCGAGACCGCCCTGCCGCGTATGCCTGAACTACCGGAATGGATCGATCTTTCGCTAGCGCAGAAGCAAGGGCTACCATCGATCCGCGACGGCTTCCACATGCTGCACGAGCCGCGGGATCCATCCGATATCGACCCGCAAGCCCCTGCCCGCCGCAGGCTTGCCTATGACGAATTCCTTGCCGGCCAGCTATCGCTGACGCTGGTGCGCCAGCGGCTGCGCAAGGTGGCCGGGCAACCCGTACATGCGACTGGAGAAATCAGCAGCAAGATATTGCAAAGCCTTCCCTTTTCGCCAACGAGCAGCCAGAGCGAAGCCGTTGCCGATATCCTCAAGGACATGGCCGGCACGGAGCGCATGCTGCGGCTCCTGCAGGGCGACGTCGGCTCCGGCAAGACGCTGGTTGCGTTGATGTCGATGGCGGCGGTCATCGAAAGCGGCGGACAGGCGGTGCTGATGGCACCGACGGAAATCCTCGCCCGCCAGCATCATACGACGATCTCGAAATTTGCAGCTGCCGCCGGTCTTTGTGTCGAAGTGCTGACGGGACGCACCAAGGGCCGTGAGCGTGAGGATATCCTCGAACGCATTGCGTCGGGTGAGGCGCAGATCATCATCGGCACGCATGCTCTCTTCCAGGATAGCGTCAATTACAAGAATCTGGTGTTGGCGGTTGTCGACGAACAGCACCGCTTCGGCGTGCATCAACGCCTTCGGCTCACTGCAAAGGGTATTTCGCCGCATATGCTGGTCATGACGGCAACGCCGATCCCGCGCACGCTGGTTTTGGCAGCCTTCGGCGATATGGATGTTTCCAAGCTCACGGAGAAGCCGGCTGGGCGAAAGCCGATCCAGACGATTACCGTGCCGACCGAGCGAACCGGCGAAATCGTCGGACGGCTGAAAAACGCACTTGCCGAAGGCAAGAAAGCCTACTGGATCTGCCCGCTGGTCGAAGAATCCGAAGAAGTCGATCTCATGTCTGCGGAGGAGCGGCACGCGACGCTCGTCTCGGCGCTCGGCCCCGGCATCGGGCTCATTCACGGGCGGATGAGCGGGCCGGAAAAGGATGCGGTTATGCTCGCCTTCAAGAGTGGCGAATTGCGGCTGCTCGTGGCGACGACTGTCGTCGAAGTCGGCGTCGACGTGCCAGATGCGACGATCATGGTGATCGAACATGCCGAGCGTTTCGGACTGGCGCAGTTGCATCAGCTTCGCGGGCGTGTCGGGCGTGGCGACGAGGCCTCAACCTGCATCCTGCTCTACAAGGGACCGCTCGGGGAGACGGGCCACGCACGGCTTTCCATCATGCGCGAGACGGAAGACGGCTTTCGGATTGCGGAAGAGGACTTGAAGCTGCGCGGCGAAGGCGAAGTTCTCGGAACGCGTCAATCCGGCACGCCCGGCTTCCGCATCGCCAGCCTCGAAGCGCATGCCGATCTCCTGGAGATTGCCCGCAAGGATGCAGCCTATCTGATCGAACGCGATCCGGAACTGACGAGTGAGCGCGGGCAGGCAGTGCGGACTCTGCTCTACCTCTTCCGCCGCGACGAGGCGATCCGCTTCCTGAGGGCAGGCTAATCGACCTTGGATATCGCCTTCGGCTTGGGACGCACGACGGGCAAGTGTTCGGGGGCGACGAGGCCACCTGAAATCAGGAACTTGGCCGCATCCTCCGGGCTCATGTCGAGCATGACGATCTTTTCGCGCGGCACGAAGATGAGGAAGCCCGCCGTCGGCACCGGTGTCGGCGGCATGAAGACCGCGACCATGTCCTGCCCCATCGCATTGAACTTCGAGGCGATCTCGCCTTTGGCATCGGTAGCGACAAAGACGAGCGCCCAGAGGCCCGGTCCCGGATATTCGATGAGGCCAACCTTCTTGAAGGAATTCGACTGTTCCTTCAGCACCGTTTCGAAGATCTGCTTGACGCTCCTATAGACGGTACGCACCAGCGGCATGCGATGCACGATGGATTCGCCGAAGCGCACGATGCTCTGGCCGATAAGGTTCTTGCCGAGGAATCCAACGATGGTGATCAGCACCACGGCAATCAGCAGGCCGAAACCGGGAATGGCGAAGTTAATGTA
>Ga0102588_1000429_pt1 | contig 45795 bp, 43 predicted proteins | sample AraplaMF_Col_mMS_FD_76854 | JGI IMG/M metagenome (GOLD analysis project Ga0102588, IMG submission 76854) | Arabidopsis root microbial communities from the University of North Carolina, USA - plate scrape MF_Col_mMS (SPADES assembly) (version 2) | ecosystem: Host-associated > Plants > Roots >...
GGTCGTCCAGACGACTTATAGCCTGCCGGCGCAGATTTCGTCGATGGACGTGGCCAAGCAGGTCGATCTTCTCGGCCGTTTCGTGAAGCTCGAGGACCTGCAGGATCCCAAGAAGGTCGACAAGCTCATCAAGCGCTTCACGGCCATGTACGACATCAAGAACAACACGCAGCAGTCGCCGGCGCTCCAGCTCCTGACCGGCGGCACCGGCCAGGCGGCATCGCTGCTCTGAGACCAATCCACATTCGGGATTCCGTTCGATGATGAGTTCTGAAGCGGCGATAGCGAAGGAGTTTGAATCCTCTCGCGGCAGGAAATGGAATTTATTCCACGCTCGCCGAGACCGGATCGCTGTTCCAGTGACTTTGTTTGCCGCTGCCTAATATGATGTTGCTCAATTCCGGCTGAAGACTTGGCGCATCGACGTGCTGGAGCCGGAGCAGTTCGGCAATATCCTCCGACGGAAGAGGTTTGCTGAACAGGAAGCCCTGGATTTCATCGCATGCATTCTGACTGAGAAATGCGCTCTGTTCCATCGTCTCGACCCCTTCCGCAACGATCGTCAATCCGAGTGCCTTGCCCATGGCGATAATCGCTTGGGTAATGGCCTTGTCCTCCAAGCCATGCGGCAGATCGTTAACGAAGGACCGGTCGATCTTGATGGTGTCGATCGGGAACTGTTTCATCAACGACATCGACGAGTAGCCGATGCCGAAGTCGTCGATCGCAAGCCGGACACCGCGGCTCTGAATGGCGTCAAGCAATCGAATTGCCCTGTCCACATTGAGCATGACCATGCTTTCGGTGATCTCGATCTGGAGAAGATTGGGTTCCATTCCGGTGGCGGCGAGCACATCATCGATGTCCCGCAACAGGTTTTCATCGAGGAATTGCCGCGGCGAGACGTTGACTGCCATGGAAAGCGGAGGAAGCCCTTCGCGCTGCCATGCCACATTCTGCGCACAGGCCGTTTTTAAGACCCAGCGGCCGATCGGGACGATCAAACCGCTCTCCTCGGCGAGCGGTATGAACCGCATGGGCGGAAGCACTCCAAGTTCTGGGTGGTTCCAGCGCAGCAGAGCCTCTACGCCCGCTATCTGCCCGGTCGCTACGTCCATCTTTGGCTGGTAGTGAAGGCAGAGCTGGTTTCGGTCGAGAGCATGACGCAAGCCTGCTTCCAGCGTCAGCCGATCGACGGATTGCGTTGCGATCTCGGTCGAGAAGAAGCGGATGTCGTTCTTGCCTTCCTGTTTGGCAAGATACATCGCGATATCGGCATTCTTCATCAATGTCTGTTCGTTGTCGCCGTCCTCGGGGAACATCGCGATGCCGATACTGGCAGTAACGCCGCATTCGTGTCCGCCGAGATCCATGGTTTTGCCGACCGACGCAAGCAGATTGCGTGCGATGGTTGCCACATGCTGGATTTCGGTAATCTCATTGAGGAGAATGACGAATTCGTCACCACCCAGTCGGGCGACGACATCGCTCCGGCGCACGCCGCTCCGCAGCCGGCACGCAACCTCGATCAGCAAGGCATCGCCCGCCGCATGGCCAAGGGTATCATTGATGATCTTGAATCTGTCGAGATCAACGAACAGAACTGCGCATCGCCGTTCGTAGCGCCTCGCCTCCTGCATCGAGAATCCCAGTAGCTGGTTGAACATTCCCCGGTTCGGCAGATCGGTCAGGCTGTCGTGTGTCGCGAGATATTTGATGCGTTCTTCGGCTTTTTCCTTTTCATCGGCGCGGTCGAAACCTTCGAGCGCAAACGAAACGTTTGCAGCAAGCCGCTGCAGCAGATCGACGAATTCCGGCGTAAACGTCCCGATTTCGGCGGACAGGAAGAGGAGGACACCCGCCGCCTTGTTTTGGCTGAGCAGCGGCAAGGCTGCGCCCGATTTTGTTCCGGTGCGGCGAACGGCTTCATGGAAGGCCTTGGATTGGACGTCGGCCAGGTAATCGTTGCTGATGCAGGGACGTTTTGCGCGGAAGGCTATTCCCGACAATCCTCGTCCCTCGGGATAGGCGTCGGAAGTGGCGATCCTCATGCCCTTTTGCACCTTGGCACCGGGACCGATCGCCGTTGCTATGCGAAGAAACTCGCCTTCAGGCTGTGCCACGGCGATGGTTATCGACGTAAACTTGGCTCCGGCAATTGCCGCCTTGCAGACGAATTCGAAGAGCTCCTCGCGGGTCTTCGCCCGCATGATTGCTTCGTTGGTTGCGTTGAGTGCGGCGAGCATTCGTGTCAGCCTCTCTTTAGAGATCCTGGCGGCCTCATCTTCATCCGCACGAGCCTTGAGCGTGGTCTGCATTACCGCAAGCGAGTTCAGAAGACGGCCGAGTTCATCGCGGCGGCGGATGTCGATCTTGTCTGTGAAATTGCCGGTTGCAACACGTTCCGAAAGCCGCATCGCAGCAAAGATCGGTTTGCTCATGGAATAGGTAAAAGCAATCGCAAGCGTCAGCCCTGCCAGTGCCGCACCTATAGCAAGCGTCAGCATGGTGGCACGCGCCACCGTTGCTTTGGCTTCTGCTTGCATTCGATAGTCGAAGCCGTATGCAGCGACAATCTCCACCAAATCGTCGAGTGCGGCAACGGTTGCTTCACTTTTCCGCGCGATCGCAAATGGTGCAGGGATAGTGGTCAAACCACCTGTCGGAGGTTCGAGAATTTGCAGTTCTGCGTCCGCCCAGTCGCGCAGCCGGCTTTCGGCCTGCTCCAAGGCGACCGTGACGTCTTTTGTCTTAACCCGCTCGCGAACTATTTGCAGGTTGTCCGTAATATCCGCGAGCAGTCTTTCGAACTTTTCGGCAGTTTCCTTCGGCGGCGCCTCCCCGGGGCCTGGTTGCAGGAGAAGGCGGGCTTCGTTCAATGCCGCATGCGCCGAGCGCGCATAATTGATCCCCATGAGCGGGCCGTCGTACAGGTGCACGACAAGATCGCCCGTGCTGGAGATGCTGCGAATGCCGTAGAACGCCAGCCCGCAGGCAAGGACGACAACGATACTGAATGCCCCGAAAAATTTGTAGCGAATCGACATTACGGTTCCCCTGGGAACGACCCGTAAGATTAATTTGTGATCTTCACGGCCATTTTCATCCGCGGATGAATTGCGCATAGCACCTGAACGTCGCCGGCTTCCGTGAAGGTTACCTCCGTCGACATTCCGGGGGCTTGCGATCCGAGGTTGAATTCGTTTCCGCGGCTGGCCGAGTAAATATTATGAGGAACCGTATCGTCATTCACGAATGTGAGCGTCTCGCCTGCCTTTATCGTAACGCTCTCGGAGGAGAACTTGCGGCCCTGCTGATGAATGGTCAGGTTGGCCGCCAGTGCACCCACCGAAAAACCGGTGAGAATTACGATGGTGATCAAGACTAACTGGCGCATGGTATCGTCCTGGTACCCGGGTTGACAGGCCTCAGCGAGGCAAGGTCGGTACTGCCGTGGGGCTGAGATTGCTGGTCAAGGTCTTGAGAAATGCGACCAGATCGGCTTTCTCCTGCGACGTAAGGCCGAGCGGCTTCATCAGATCGGAACGGCTTGGCCTGTCGATGCCGCCTTGGTCGTAGTGTTCGATGACGTCCTCCAGCCTGACAAGGGACCCATCGTGCATGTAAGGAGCCCGGCTGGTGATCTCGCGCAGACCCGGCGTCTTGAAGGCGTGCTGCATCTTGACGATGTCGGGCAGGTATTTCCCGCGCCCGATATCGGCGCTCGGAAGGCCGATATCCTGAAAGCCGTCATTCGTGAAGTTCCAGCCCTCGTGACAGGACGAGCACTGACCTTTCGTGTTGAAGACGACGAAACCGCGCTTTGCCTGTTCGGAGATTGCCTGCTCGTCTCCCTCTACCCAGGCATCGAACGGCGCTTGTTCGGAGACGATGGTGCGTTCATAAGCGGCGATCGCTTTTGCAAGCGTGTTGGGGTTCAGCCCTTCGCCGGGGAAAGCGCTCTCAAACAGCGACCCGTAAGAGGAGATGGAGTTGAGGCGATCGACAAGACGGTCGATCGGCATGTCCATCTCACGGGCGGACTGGATTGGCCCGAGCGCCTGTTCTTCAAGGCTGGCAGCGCGGCCATCCCACATGAAAATTGCCCCCCAGGCAGCGTTGACGACGGTGGGCGAGCGACGGCTTAGCTTTTCCATGCCATGGCCAACGCCCACGGACAGCCCGTCTCCCCAGCCAAAACCCGGGTTATGGCAGCTGGCGCAGGACTGCGCCGAAGTCGACGAAAGACGAGGGTCAAAATAGAGTTTCTTGCCGAGGGACGTTTTTCCCGGCGAATAAGGATTATCCGCAGGAAACAGGATTGAGTCCGGCCGCCGGTACTCGGATTTCATCGCCTCGATGCCGCTAGCGGGTTTTGGACTGGTCTCAATTCGATGCGTCTCCCCAACGATGGCTGCAGCGAAGCTGGTGCCCGCAGAACCGGCCACGCCGCCGAGAAGGATCGTCGCTATTGTCACGCCGAACAGCGTTGTGCGTCGAAAATGAGATGCAAGCATGTCACGTACCTTGTCATGGAGCCGATATCAGCTGACTGCCGCGAGCGCTTCCCGCTTGATAAGCTTCGCATAGCCGCTTCTTCGTTATCTCTTCGACACAGCAGTCTTTGTTTAATCAATGCCTGCGACTGCGGCGCGCCGTTAAAGCATTCTCCAGTTGCATTAAGATTCGCTAAATAATTTACCTAAATTGTCCCTGGCGATTTGCCTTCAACGAGCCGAAATAGTGCACCGTGATCGCGAAATATGGCGAGACGTGGCATCCACTGCGAACAGCTAAAGCATGTCGCGCAAAAGTGTGCGGCGTTTTGCGATAACGACATGCGTGAATACAAAGACCTAAAGCATGGGAAGCGAATCTTGGAGATCGCGACATGTTTTAGGACGAAACCATATTCACCTCAGCCACCGGCAGATTGCTGCGAGACGGACGAATGCGAGGAAGTATTCCGCACGTCATCGAAACGGGTTGCGAAGCCGCCGGAAGTGCTTGAGTTTGTTGAATCAGTATTCGAAGCGTGAGCCTCAATCCTTGAGGTTTACCACCTTGTCAGGGTTCATGATGCCGGCTGGATCGAAGGCCCGCTTGATGCGGCGCATCAGCTCCATCTCGATATCAGGTCGGATCGATGCCAGCTCATCACGCTTCAGTTGACCGATACCATGCTCGGCGGAGATCGATCCGCCATGGGTCAGCACCAGCCCGTGCACGATATGGTTCATTTCGTGCCAGCGGGCGATGAAGGCATCCTTGTCGGCACCAACAGGCTGCGAGATGTTGTAGTGGATATTGCCGTCGCCCATATGGCCGAAGGCGCAGATGCGTGCGCCGGGCATTGCTGCCATCACCGCCGCGCCGGCCTCGTTCATGAAGTGCGGGATCTTCGAGACCGGCACGGAAACATCGTGCTTGATCGAGCCTCCCTCCGGCTTCTGAGCGTCCGACATGCTCTCGCGCATGTGCCAGAGCGCCTTCTGCTGCGCAACGGAGGAGGCGATCGCCGCATCCTGCACGAGGCCTGCTTCGAAACCCTGCTCCAGCACCGCATTCATCATCCGCTCGGCCGTTTCGGCGGAATCCGAGGTGGAGATATCGACCAGCACATACCAGTCATGCGGCGTCTCCAGCGGATCGCGCACGCCGTCGATATTGCGCGCGGTGATCTCGACGCCGAAGCGTGGCATCAGCTCGAAGCCGGTGAGCGAGGCGCCGCAGAGGCTGGAGGCAAGATTGAAGAAGGCGAGCGCATCCTCGACAGACGAAAGCCCGGCAAAGGCCACCTGATGGCCGAGCGGCTGCGGGAAAAGCTTCAGCACGGCACCGGTGATGATACCGAGCGTGCCTTCCGCGCCGATGAAGAGATCGCGCAGATCATAGCCCGTATTGTCCTTCTTCAGGCGGCGGAGCCCGTCCCAGATTTCGCCCGTCGGCAGCACGACTTCGAGGCCGAGGCAGAGCTGGCGCATATTGCCATAGGCAAGAACCGCGGTTCCGCCGGCATTGGTGGAAAGGTTGCCGCCGATGCGGCAGGAGCCTTCCGAGCCGAGCGACAGCGGAAACAACCGGCCGTGCGCCTCGGCTGTCTTCTGCACCTCGGCAAGGATCGCGCCGCCATCGGCGACCAGCACGTTGGCGACCGGATCGACATCGCGGATCTTGTTCATGCGTTCGAGAGACAGGATGACATCCGCCTTGCCTTCGCGCGGCGTTTGTCCGCCGACGAGGCCGGTATTGCCCGTCTGCGGCACGATTGCGGTACCGGTCTCGGTGGCGAGCTTCATGATCGCGGAGACTTCCTCGACAGAGCCGGGTTTCAGCAGGAGAGGGGAGGAGCCGTGATAGAGGCCGCGGTTCTCGATGAGGTGCGGCGCGAGATCGGCCTCACTGCGAAGCGCATATTTCTCGCCGACGATGGCCGTGAAACGCTCGATGATATCAGGCGAAATGCTTGTGCTGCTCATGGAGCCATGTCCTTGGTTATTGGCCTTCTTCGTCACTCGCGCGGAGCTGCTGCGCGCCGCAGTCGGTCGTTGATCGCTTCACCAAGTCCCTCGTCGGGGATGGGTGAAAAGGCAATCACGGCCGCGCCGCTGGCATCGGCCTTCTTCATGTAGTCGAAAAGATTGGCGGCCGCTTCCGAGAGATCGCCGCGCGGGCTGAGGTTCAGCACTATTGCCGCATGCTCGGCGCCTGCCACCTTGTCCGGCCCGAAGGCAATCAAGGCTTCGCCGGAGTGGAGATCCGTGGCCTCGAGCCGGACGGCCGCGCCCGGCGCATAGTGCGAGGCGAGCATGCCCGGCGCTTCGATCGCTGCGGCAGCCTTCTTTGAACGCAGCAATCGCTTGCCGGCCACCCGCTCGATCTCGTTGGCCGGCAGACCGCCTGGCCGCAGCAAGCGAAGTTCGCCGTTCTCGACCTTTACGATCGTCGATTCCACTCCGACTGCACTCGCGCCCGCGTCGAGGATGAGCGGTATCTTTGCGCCGAGATCGGCTTCGACATGGGCGGCACTCGTGGCGCTCACCTTGCCTGATGTATTGGCGCTCGGAGCCGCGAGCGGTCGCCCGAAGGCGCGGATCAGTTCACCCGTAAAGCCTTTCGGTATGCGGATGCCGACGCTGTCGAGGCCCGCGGTCGCCAGCGCATGGATCGTGGTGCCGGTCTTCAGCGGCAGCACCAGCGTCAACGGGCCTGGCCAAAACGCTTCTGCCAGGGCGCGCGAGATCGGATCGAATTCCGCATAGGCTTCTGCCATCGCAAGATCCGCCATGTGGCAGATCAGCGGATTGAAGCGCGGCCGGCCCTTGCTCTCGTAGATCCGGGTGATTGCCGCGGGATTGGTCGCGTCGGCGGCAAGTCCATAGACGGTCTCGGTGGGAATGGCGATCGCAAAGCCTTCGGCAAGTGCCGCGCAGCCGGCTTCGAGTGCCGTCTGCCTGTCCGCCTTGATGTCGATTATTCTTGCCATGTCCTGCCCGGTTTTTACTGCGGCAGTCATTAGGCCTTCCTTGCGGCGCGATCAATCCCGCCCAGAACGAGCGGACCAACAGCCCGCGGACCTACAGCTGGCGGATGATCTGGCGAAGCTGCTCGTTGCGGGCGCCGAGCAGAAGGATGTTGCGGATGGCGATCTGCGGATCGTTGGTGCGGAAGAGCAGGCCGTTGCCGCGCACGGAGCGGTCGACCACCATCTTCTCCGGCGTGCTTTCACCCGGCTTGATCGCCACCGCGAAATACATGCGGGAATTCTGTACCGCGATATTATCGAAGAAATTGTCGTTGTCGCCGATGTCGGAATAGAAGTTGGCGATATAGAAGGCCCAGGCCACTTCGTCATAACGGGCGAATTTGGTGCGTGAAGCCGTGACGTGGCAGTAGCCAAGATGCGGGCTGTCGGCCAGCGTCCGGTGGAAGATCATCTTCGGAAACTGGATCGCGCGGTGGAAGCCGTTGATGTTCTGGTGGGTTTTTTCACCGGCGGTCTGCAGCTTTCGTGCGGTCTTTTCGGCCACTTCCTCATGGGTGAGATAGCGGCGCTCCTCCGGGAGCCAGTCTTCGCGACGGCGGCTGATACGGCCGGTGCGCAGGAATTCCGAGTGCTTGGCGAAAAGCCGCGGTTCCGTAGGCTTGATCTCTTCCCGCGTGTCGAAATATCGAAGTTTGGCCATGGATTCCGCAGTCTTCGCTGTGTGGGTCACCGGCAAGGATAGGATTTCGTGCTTAACGCCCTGTTAAAACAGCGCGAAGAAGGCGCGAGAGCCGGGCCGATATGTCGTAAATACGACAGGATTTTATCTGCCGCATTGGATTCGCTTATGTCTGAAGGGCCACGAAATGTCGCAATTGACGATAATCAAGGGCGAATGAATGTTTCTGAGGACCGCTCGGCTCCCTGTCGTCAATTTCGAAGCGGATGTCGCTTTACAACCAAGCGACCGGCATGCTCGGTGCTTAAATAACCCCATGACCAGTTCTCCGGAGGGAGAAGGAAGCGGGCGCGCTTCCGCTGCGGTGCTCGAAAAGAGTAGCAGCCACATGCACGAGGATAGGCAGATGGATATTCGCAGCAACGTTTTGCGCCAGCTCAAGAGCCGCCGCGAGGGTTTCAGTCTCGAACAGCCCTTCTATATTGACGAGGATTATTTCCGTCTGGATATGGAGATGATCTACTATCGCGACTGGCTGTTCATCGGCCATGATTGCGAATTGCCGAAGCCGGGCGCCTACTTCACCGTCCAGATCGGCGATTATCCCGTCGTCATCGTGCGCGGACGCGACAATGTCATTCGCGCCTTCCACAATAGCTGTCGCCACCGCGGCTCGCGTGTCTGCACCAAGGAGCACGGCTCGTCGGTGCGTCTCGTCTGCCCCTATCACCAATGGACCTACGACCTCGACGGCAAGCTCGCCTTCGCCCGCCATATGGGCGACGATTTCGACAAGAGCGGCTACGGCTTGAAGCCGGTTCATTGCGAAATCGTCGCCGGTTACGTCTTCATCTGCCTCGCCAATGTTGCGCCGGACTTCCAGACGGTGCGCGACAAGATCGAGCCCTACATGGCCCCGCATCACATCGGTGAAGCCAAGATCGCCTTCCAGAGCACCATCATCGAAAAGGGCAACTGGAAGCTGGTCTGGGAGAATAATCGTGAGTGCTATCACTGCGCCGCAAACCATCCCGAACTCTGCCGCACCTATCCGGAAGCACCGAGCGTGACCGGCACGGACGGTGGCGCTGACGATCCGGAGATTGCCGGCCACTGGGCGCGCTGCGAGGCCGCCGGCCTGCCGAGCAAGTTCCAGATCTCGCCGGACGGACAGTTCCGCACCGCCCGTATGCCGCTGATCGAGGATGCCGAGAGCTACACCATGTCCGGCAAGCCCGCCGTCAAGCGTCCGCTTTCCGACGACGTGAAGATCAGCCATATCGGCACCATGCTGCTCTTCCACTATCCGACGACATGGAACCATCTGCTCGGCGACCACGCGATCTCCTTCCGCGTACTGCCGCTCAGCGCCAACGAGACGGCTGTGACGACCAAGTGGATCGTCCACAAGGATGCGGTCGAGGGGGTGGATTACAATCTCGAAGAACTGACACATGTCTGGACCGAGACCAACGACCAGGACCGCCGCATCGTCGAAGAGAATGCCTTCGGCATCCGCTCGCCGGCCTATGAGCCCGGTCCTTATTCGGCGGCTCACGAAGGCGGCGTCATGCAGTTCCTCGAATGGTATTCGAACTTCATGATCAATCGTCTGCAGGGCGATCAGGCCAAGCTTTCGGTTGTCGCCTGAGGGTGTTCATGACCGGTTAATGTCCGGTTCATTTCGCCTCCGGTAGAGATGGAGCATAGAGGCTGTTTTCGGGTCATTCGGGAACAATTTTCCGGTTTATCCGTTGTTCAGCAGGCTTTTTCGCTCTTGATCGGAGATACGCAATGTTTGGGCTGAGTAAGAAGGTCGCGGCTGCGGTTATGGCCGCCGCCGTCGTTGTGACGAGCTTCGTGCCGTCGCAGGCAATTCAAATGCCGGCCTCCCCGCAGGTGGAAAAGTCTTCGCCTGTCGAAAATGTCCAGTACCGCCGCTACTATGGTGGGGGCCACTACCGGCCCGGTTACTATCCGCGCTATCGTCCTGCCTATCGTCCTGCCTATCGTCCAGGCTGGTATGGCGGTTATCGCGGTTATCCCTATTATCGTCCGGGTTATCGTCACTATAATGGCTACTGGTATCCGCTGGCAGCCTTCGGTGCCGGCGCCATCATCGGCGGCGCTATCGTCGCACAGCCGCGCTACTATGCGCCTGCACCCGCTCCTTCGGGCATCAATCCGAGCCATGTCGCCTGGTGCGAAAACCGCTACCGTTCCTACAGGGCCTACGACAATACGTTCCAGCCCTATAACGGTCCGCGGCAGCAGTGCTATTCACCCTATTATTGAGGCGAAGCGCCCGGCCATCCAGTCGGGCGTTTTTATTTAGAGGATATCTACCCGCTTCAAGAGCCACCAAGCCAAAGCGATCGAGGCGATGATGAGCCCCACGGCATATTCCGTACCGTAGTCTCCGACGGCGAAGGGCAGGTTGGCCGTGTTCATGCCGAAGAAGCCGGTCACCAGCGTCGGCGGCAACAGGAAGGCCGTCATGAGCGACAGGATATAAAGGTGGCGGTTCGTCTCGGAGGAGAGCTTCGAATCGATTTCTTCGTGCAGCAGCCTTGCCCGGTCCTGCAGCGCATAGACATCATGGTCGACCGTCTCCAGCCGGCTCGTCAGTCGCCCGGCAATATCGTCAAAGCCGAAGGGCATCTCGTCTTCGTCTGAGGCCGCCGCTCGCCGCATCAGCGCGAGGACCGTGCGCAGGTGGCGGTGCAGGCGCACGATCGTGCGACGGACGGGAGCAAGCCTGCGGCGCTCGTCCCGCGAGGCGCTGTCGTAGACGAAGTCCTCGATCAGGTTGAGCTCTTCGGTGAGCTCCATGACGACTGATATCAGCGTACGCTGGAACTCGGTCACAAGCAGCTCGAAGAGGTCGACGGGGCGAGTGAACTTGCCGGGATTCTTCTCGATCATCACACGTGTCCGCTCCACGCTTCGCAACGGCTGCAGGCGCGTGGTGATGATGAAACGGTCGGAGATGGCGAAATGCAGCCAGCCGAGATCCGCTGTGTCCTGATCGAACTCACGCTGGCAGTCCACCAGCGTGCCGTAGAGCATCTGCTCGTCGACAGTCAGGACCGCGTGCGTGTCGCGCGTGGTCAGCGCCGACTTGGCGTCATCCATCACGCCGAGCGTGTCGAGCAGGGCGGGCACGCGGGCGTCGGCGAGGTTGAGATGCAGCCAATAGAAACCGTCGTCCGTGGTCAGCTCTGCGGCAGTCGCGCTGTTTTGCAGCCGCGCCGCCTTCTTGCTTTCCGGCGAGAAACGGTAGGCCCATACGAGACCGGGTATATTGACGGGCAAAGTATCCATTATTGCCGATCCTCTCGCGAAAACGATCAGGTCTACTAAAGCATGACGCGCAAAAGTGTGTAGCGGTTTTGCGATAACGACATGCGTCAAAACAAGACCTAAGCGTGGCAGCGGATCTGAAAGATCGCGACACGCTTAGAGATTCTCCATGACGTTTGTTTGTGCAAGTGCACAAGCAAAAAGGCGCTCCCGATCAAGGTTATCGACGGAAACCAAATTGACGTTTACGTAAAAATCAATTAGCTCTTCGAATGGAGGCGCTTGTGCACCGGCTTTGCCGCGCGTGAGCCGAATGCGGAGGAAAATAGGATGTATAAGGCGCCTGTCGAGGAAATCGCGTTCACACTGAAGCATGTCGCCGGCATGGCAGAGGCGATCGACAGTGGTCTTCTGGGCGATCTCGGCGAGGATCTCGTCGATGCCATCCTTGCCGAGGCGGGGCGATTTGCCACGGAGGAAATCGCCCCTCTGGCCGATATCGGCGACCGCCAGGGCGCCCGCCTTTCCAACGGTGAGGTGAAAACGCCAGATGGCTGGCGTAATCTTTACCGCAATTGGGCCGCCGGCGGCTGGAACGGTCTGACCGCGCCGCAGGACTTCGGTGGCCAGGCTTTGCCGCACATGCTGAACGTTGCTGCACTCGAGATGTGGAACTCCGGCTCCATGGCCTTTGCCCTCTGCCCGACGCTGACCATGGGCGCGATCGAGGCCCTGAATGTACATGGCAGTGCCGCCCTCAAGGAAAAATATCTGGCGCACATGGTGTCTGGTGAATGGACCGGCACGATGAACCTCACGGAACCCCATGCCGGCTCCGATCTCGGCGTGTTGAAAGCGCGCGCCGAACGTTGCGAGGATGGCACTTACCGCATCTTCGGCCAGAAGATCTTCATCACCTGGGGCGAGCACGACGCGGCAGACAACATCATTCATCTCGTGCTCGCCCGCCTGCCGGACGCGCCTGCCGGCACGCGCGGCATCTCGCTCTTCCTCGTGCCGAAATTCCTCGTCAATGATGACGGCTCGCTGGGTGCCCGCAACGATCTCCACTGCCATTCGCTGGAGCACAAGCTCGGCATCCACGGCTCGCCCACCTGCACGATGATCTATGGCGACGGCAAATTCGGTAATGAGAAGGGGGCGGTCGGCTGGCTGATCGGCGAGGAGAATAAGGGCCTCACCTGCATGTTCACGATGATGAACAATGCGCGCCTCGCCGTCGGCATGCAGGGTGTGGCGATCTGCGAGGCGGCGACGCAGAAGGCGATCGCCTACGCCAAGGAGCGCACGCAGGGCAAGGCGCCGGGCTGGAACGGGTCCGGCATGAGCCCAATCATCGACCATCCCGATGTCATCAGGATGCTGCTGACCATGAAGGCGCTGACGCAGGGTTCGCGTGCTATCGCCTATGCCTGCGCCCATGCGATCGACATGGCGCATCGCGCTACGGAACGCCGCGAGGACTGGCAGGAGCGCGCAGCACTGCTGACGCCGATCGCCAAATCCTTTGCGACCGATGCCGGCGTCGATGTCGCCTCTCTTGGCATTCAGGTTCATGGCGGCATGGGCTTCATCGAGGAGACAGGTGCGGCCCGCTATCTGCGCGATGCCCGCATTGCCCCGATCTATGAAGGCACGAACGGCATTCAGGCAATCGATCTCGTCATCCGTAAGCTGCCCTTGTCCGGCGGCGAGCAGGTCAGGGGCTTCATCGCCGAGCTGAAGGCGATCGCTGAGGCTGTCTCCAGTTCGAACCTCGACGGTTTCGGCACGACGGCCGACAGGCTTGGAGCCGCGCTCGCCGATCTGGAGAAGGCGACAGACTGGCTGCTGGCCCGCCTAGCAGAGGGCAAATCGGCACAGGCCTTGTCCGGCGCCACACCCTATCAGCGTCTCTTCGGGCTTGCTCTGACCGGTTGCTATCTCGCAAAAGGCGGCCTTGCCCGCGCGGCGGATGGGGCGGGTGGAAGCCGCATCGCGCTCTGCCGCTTCGCCGCCGAGAATCTGCTGTCCGAAACGGCGGCGCTGAAGGACCGTGTCGTCAACGGCGCAGAGAGCCTTGCCGCGGCTCGCGCCGTCCTTGCCTGAGGAGCTGAAAATGAGTGATCCCATCGTCATCGAACGATCCGCGGAACATCCGGCCGTCCAGATCATCCGCTTCAACCGGCCGGAAAAGAAGAATGCCTTTACCCGCGACATGTATCGCACGATGACGGATGCCCTGAATGCCGCAAACAGCGATGCCGGGATCAGGGCGACGGTCTTTCTCGGCACCGAAGGTTGCTTCTCGGCCGGCAATGATATCGGCGATTTTCTCGCCGCGGCCATGGGCGGCGGCATGGGCCAGGAGCTGATCGATTTTCTCTATGCACTCGTCAATGCCGAAAAGCCGCTCGTCTCGGGCGTCGATGGTCTGGCAATCGGCATCGGTACGACGCTCAACCTGCATTGCGACCTGACTGTTGCTTCCGACCGCAGCCAGTTCCGCACGCCCTTCGTCGATCTGGCGCTGGTGCCGGAGGCAGGCTCGAGCCTGATCGTCCCGCGCATTATGGGCCATCAGCGCGCCTTCGCCATGCTCGTTGCCGGCGAGGCCTTTACGGCTGAGGACGCGAAGGAAGCCGGCCTGATCTGGAAGGTGACGACGCCGGAAGAGGTGGAAAGCCAGACGATCGCTACAGCCGCAAAGCTTGCCGCTAAACCGCCGGAAGCGTTGAAGATCGCCCGCGATCTCGTTCGCGGACCGCGGGAGGAGATCATCGCGCGCATCGATGAAGAGGCCCGCCACTTCGCCGCCCGCATGAGAAGTGATGAGGCGCGCGCTGCCTTCGAGGCTTTCATGCGCCGCGGAGCCCCTAAAAATCGGTGGTAATTATCAGATCCGAATTTAAAGCCTCTCTTAAGCATAGTCTAACTATTGAATGGAAGACGGTTCCCCCGAACTGTCCGGGCGCGTGACGTGTTTCGTACGACCCCCTTGTTCGATTCATCCAGCGTCTATCGCCCGTTCGCAGCGCGCTTAACCCCCGCGCTGCGAAGCCGTTGGGCGACGCGTGCAGCGGCGTCTCCGCCGCGCACTCCTCGATCTGGAATAGTTAGGTGTTTGCCGAACTATTTATTGACTCTTCTTCCGTCACGTCTATAGTTAGGTATATGCCTAACCAATCGCATGCACTTGATTTGATGTTTCAGGCGCTGGCCGATCCCGCCAGGCGCAGCATGGTGGATCGTCTCTGCAAAGGTCCGGCCTCGGTAAAGGAACTGGCCGAGCCGCTATCCATGGCGCTGCCCTCTGTTCTCCAGCATCTGCAGATGCTGGAAGCGAGCGGCCTCGTGCGGTCGGAAAAGACCGGCCGCGTGCGCACCTGCCGGATTGAACCGCAGGCGCTGCGCTCGGCCGAAGCCTGGATCAATGAGCGCCGCACCCTCTGGGAGCGCCGTCTCGACAGACTGGGCGCATATCTCGAAGCCAATCCGGAAATGCCCGACAACCCTGAGAAGCAGAACGAAAAGGAGTAAGACCATGCAGGAAGAGTACAGCACCCTTCATTCCACCTTCTCCATCGAGCGCACCTATGACGTGCCGGCTCCACGCGTCTTTGCCGCTTGGTCCGATCCGAAGGCGCGCCTGCAGTGGGAGGCGATCGGCGAGGATTTCACCACCACCTATACCGAAAATGATTTCCGCGTCGGCGGCCGTGATATCAGCCGGTTCAACTTCGGCAAGAGCGACGAATATGTCGCTGACGCCCGCTATGAGGATATCGTCAGGGATCGCCGCATCGTCTACGCCTATACGATGTCGCACAATGAGCGCCGCATCTCCTCGTCACTGACGACCATCAGCCTGACGCCGGTTGCCGAAGGCACGCATGTCGTCGTCACCGAGCAGATCACCATTCTCGACGGCGGCGACAAGGTGGAATACCGCCAGGCCGGCATCGCCGGGCAACTCGACCAGCTCGGCCGTTATCTCGCCGGCGAAAAAGTCGGCTGACGGCTGCTCATTTCTCCAGCGTTGCCACCACCTCGACATGCGAGGTCCACAGGAACTGGTCGATGGGCGCAACTGATGTGATGCGGTAGCCGCCTTCGACCAGGATGGCGAGGTCGCGGGCAAGTGTGAGCGGATTGCAGCTGACGGCGACGATCTTCTTGACGATCGAGCGCGCCAGCTCCTTGCACTGAAACTCCGCGCCCGCCCGCGGCGGATCGAAGACGACGGCGTCGAAGACTTTGAGCTCCGAGGTCATCAGTGGGCGGCGGAAGAGATCGCGCTTTTCGACGGTCACGGGCTTCAGGCCCTGCGTATTGCGCGCTGCGTGGTCGAGTGCCGCAATCGCCTTGCCGTCGCCTTCGACGGCATGCACGCGACCGAGACGGGCAAGCTGCAGCGAAAAGGTGCCGGCGCCGGCAAAGAGATCGGCGATCCGCTTGGCCTTTCCGACATGCGCAAGCACCAGCTTTGCCATTGCCTCTTCGGCGGGCTTCGTCGCCTGCGTGAAGCCGCCGGCAGGCGGAAAGACCTGAATACCGCCGAATTCGACGACCGGCTTGGCCGGCTCGATCAGGATTTCGCCATCGAGCGAAACGCGCGCAATGCCGCGAAGGCCGAGCACGATCTCGACAGCCTTGCGACGCTGCTGGTCTGAAAGCTTCTTCACGCCTTCGATTGCAAGATCGAGACCGGAGAGCGTTTCGAGAACCGCGATGCGGAAGGCATCGGCATTGGTCGCCACCGCCGCCGCAATAGCCTTGATCGCCGGCAGCCGGGACATGATCCCCGCCGACGAGATGGGACATTCCTCGATGGCGACGATGTGATGGCTTTCGGCCTGATTGAAACCGATGAGCATGTCCTTCTCGGTCTTGCGCGCCGCAAAAACCACCCGCCGCCGCTCACCCGGATGGGCGGCGACGATCTCGCCGACCTCAGGCGTCAGCCCTTTGGATCTCAGCGCGTCGATGACGAACTGCCGCTTGAAGGCGCGGTAGGGGGCATCCGCCATATGCTGCAGCGTGCAGCCGCCGCAGGTGCCATTGACGCCATCGGGACCGAAATGCCGGCAGGGCGGCTCCTGCCGGTCGGCGGAAGCCGAGGCGATCGACATCACGGTGCCCTGGTTCTTGACGCGGGCGATCGCTACCGTCTCACCAGGCAGCGTGAAGGGCACGTAGATTGGCCCATCCTTGCCGTTGGCAATACCGTCGCCCTGTGCGCCGAGCCTGTCGATGGTGATTGTTTCCGTGCTCACGCTTTTGTCCCTGCCAATAGAAATTCCTGATTGCCGTCGCCGCCCGAAATGGGCGAGGGGATGAGCCCGAAACTCTTCCAGCCCATATCTTCAGTGAACCATCGCTCCAGTTCCGCTGCCACAGCAGGCCCTGAAGCCTGGTCCTTGAGCAGCCCGCCCTTGCCGATCGCCTCGCGTCCCGCCTCGAACTGCGGCTTGACGAGGATCGCGGCAAGCGCTCCCGGCTCCGCAATATCGAGCGCCGGAGCAAGCGCCAGCTTCAGCGAGATGAACGAGACATCGGAGACGATGAAATCCACGGGCCGGCCGATATCCTCAGCCGTCAGATTGCGGGCATTGAGTCCCTCGATATTGGTCACGCGCGGATCGGCTGATATCCTCGGATGCATCTGCCCGTGGCCGACATCGATTGCAGTCACATGCGCGGCACCCCGTCCCAGCAGCACTTCCGTGAAGCCGCCCGTCGAAGCGCCGACATCGAGACAGTGCCGTCCTGCCGGGTCGAGCCCGAAGTGATCGAGTGCGGCCACAAGCTTCAGCGCTGCGCGCGAAACATAATCCTGCGCCGGGTCGTCGATCTCGATTGTCGCATCGGGGCCGAAGACGGAGCCGGCCTTCGTCACCACCTTGCCGGCGACCTTCACCGTGCCGCGTGAGACGGCGTCTCGCGCCCGCGAGCGGCTCGCAAAGAGGCCGAGGGTGACGAGAAGCTGGTCGAGGCGCTGGCTGTTTTGATCTGACATCGGCTGTGAATGACGGTCAAAGCCGTCGGTTGCAAGCATTTTGTTGGCACCGCCGGCACGCCAGCGCAGTCTCACATGGCCGGAACTGCAATAAACTAAACCGACCTGTGCTGCGACGCACCAAATTTAAACAATTTTAAATCCTACCCGCATAGGTTCCCTTTGATTGCAGCGGCTCGCTTTTGAATCGCTTCGTGCCATGAAGGCTCCGCGTCCTCCCCGCCGATCATGTCCCTCATCAAGAAGGCTTGTGGCTGCGCATTTGCGTGGTCGCCCCTTGTCGCGCCTGATGTCGCCAGGAGAAATTGACCGATGTTCGCTCGAAACATATCCTTGAATGGTAAGCTTGCGGCCACGTTCGCAGCACTCATCCTTATTTTCGTATCCGTTTCCGCTTTCGTTTATTCCAAGGCAACGACGTCGGCGAGCGCTTCCGCCGAACAGGAAAAATCCGAGCTTCTCGTCAACCAGATCGATGACGCGCTGCAGGCCATGCTCGAGCAGGCCGTCAACCTGCGCGGCTTCATCCTCTTCCGCAGCGACAGCACCTATGGCGATATTTTCGCCAACCGCGAGCGCATGCTGAAGGCGATTGCCGCCGCCAAGCAGACCGCGGCTTCCCAGCCTGAGCTCATCTCGATGATCGACGACATGCAAAAGGCTGCAGACCTTTATTTCCACGAGCTTGCCGAGCCGCAGGCCAAGGCCCGCAAGGAAACCGAGACGCCGATCGCAGACGTCGTCAAGATCGGTGTCAACGCCACCAAGGGCCAGCTCGACGGCTTCCGCGCCGCTTCCGCCAAGATCAAATCTCTCGCCCGCGACAAGTCCATTGCACTCGCCGCGGCTCAGGCGGACGCGAACAGCGATCTCAAGACGACGCTTCTGGCCGGCGGCATTGCCGCAGCGCTCGCAGCCGCCGCTCTCGCCTGGGCTCTGTCGCGCACCATCGTTCGTCCGATCGTCGGCATGACGGCTGCCATGGATCGTCTCGCTGGCGGCGACCACAATATCGAAGTACCGGCAACCGGCCGTCAGGACGAAGTCGGCCGCATGGCCCAGTCCGTGCTGGTCTTTAAGGACGCTGCCATCGAAAAGCAGCAGCTTGCCGGCGAAACCGACCGCATGCGCGGCGAAGCCGAGCGCCAGCGCCAGATGAGCGACGAACAGAAGGCCCGCGAAGAAGGCGAGATCCGCTTTGCCGTCGAAGCTCTGGCCGGCGGCCTTGCAGGCCTCGCCAATGGCGATGTCGCAGCCCGCATCCACACGGCCTTCGCGCCGCAATACGACAGCCTGCGTAGCGATTTCAACAATGCCGTCGAAAAGCTGCAGGCCGCCTTGCAGTCGGTCGGCCGTAATGCTTCGGCCATCAATGCCGGCGCCGGTGAAATTCGCTCTGCCGCAGATGATCTCGCCCACCGCACCGAGCAGCAGGCCGCGGCTGTCGAAGAGACCGCAGCCGCTCTCGAAGAGGTCACGACCACTGTGCGTGACTCCGCCAAGCGCGCCGAAGACGTCGGCAACCTCGTCGAGCGCACCCGCCTCGGTGCGGAAAAGTCCGGCGAAGTCGTCCGTAAGGCGGTTTCGGCCATGCAGCAGATCGAAAAGTCCTCGGGCGAGATCTCCAACATCATCGGCGTCATCGACGACATCGCCTTCCAGACCAACCTGCTCGCTCTGAACGCCGGCGTCGAAGCAGCACGTGCCGGTGAAGCCGGCAAGGGCTTTGCCGTCGTCGCACAGGAAGTCCGTGAACTCGCCCAGCGCTCGGCAAATGCCGCCAAGGAAATCAAGGCGCTGATCAACACATCAAGCGAACAGGTCAACTCGGGCGTCGGACTCGTCGGCGAGACCGGCAAGGCGCTGGAAGCGATCGTCGCCGAGGTTCAGGAAATCAACCGCCACGTCGGCGCGATCGTCACAGCCACCCGCGAACAGTCGATCGGCCTGCAGGAGATCAACACCGCCGTCAACAACATGGACCAGGGCACACAGCAGAACGCCGCCATGGTTGAAGAGCAGACGGCCGCAAGCCATGCGCTTGCCCAGGAAGCCGCCGCCCTCGACGACTTGCTGCGCCAGTTCAAGCTTGGCGCCCAGGCCGCCGCTCTGGTCCAGCGGACGGTAGCCGCAACCGCCGCGTCCCGCCCGGTCGCCTCTCCGGCCCGTGCGCTGGCCAGCAAGGTCACCAAGGCCTTCGGCGGCAGGCAGGCATCGGCAGCCGCCGTTCCTGTCCAGGAAGATTGGACCGAGTTCTGAGAGCAATCGCCTCATTGATGAAAGGGCAGGGCGGCATTTTGTGCCGCCCTTTCTTTTTGCGCTTACCCGGCGGAGGCGCGCAGCCGCTCGATATCCCGCCGCGGCGGAACATTATGCACGCGGACATAGTCGCGGCTGAACTGTGAAGGGCTGTCATAGCCCACCCGGAAACCGGCCTCGGCAGCACTCAGCCCCTCGGTCACCATCAGCCGCCGTGCCTCCTGCAGGCGAAGCTGTGTGCGGAACTGCAGCGGGCTCATCGCCATCACGGTCTTGAAGTGTTCGTAAAAGGATGACGCGCTCATGCCTGCTACCGAAGCGAGATGTTCGATGGCGAAGGGCTCGCTGAAATTCTTTCGAACGAAGTCGATCGCCCGGCCGATCTGGCTGAGCCTGCTTTCACCATTGGCAATCTGCCGCAGCAGCGCGCCCTGCGGCCCGCGTATGAGGCGATAGAGGATTTCCCTCTCGACCAATGGCGCCAGAACCTCCGCATCGTCAGGCGTGTCGAGCAGCCGCAGCATGCGCGCAGCGGCATCGATCAATTCAGGCGTCGTGACACTGACACCCGCCGCTGGGCTCTCCGGCAGCCGTCCGCGGACCTCAGGAAGCATCTCGGCAAGCAGGCTGCGGTCGAGTTGCAGCCTCAGACACAGATAGGGCCGGTTGGCGCTCGCCTCGACGACTGCGCCGATGACGGGCAGGTCGACGCCGACGACGAGATAATGCGCGGCATCATAGACATGCACCCTGTCGCCGATCACAGCGCGTTTGCGCCCCTGCGCCACGATGCAGCAGGAGGGTTCGTAGAGTGTGTGGATCGGTTCCGTCCGGGCGGAGGATCGTATGATGCCGACACGCGGCAGCGCCGTATCGAAGCTGCCGTCCGTGCCTGTATGACGATCGATCAATTCTGCAAGTTCGGCAATCTTTTCCATGCAGGCAGCATGGTCGACACTGCGGCAAATGCCAAGTGCTCTCGGCTGGTTTCGGAAGATCGTGCAAGAAATCCGGAGAAGCTTGCTATCGGCTTCCGCCCCTCAGACCCAATCTCATGCGCATGGATCGGCAGCATCCGGCTGCGGCCATCATTGAAGCATGAGGAAAGAGACATGACTGACATCAAAGGCAAGAGAGTTCTGATCACCGGCGCCAGCAGCGGCATTGGTGCCGGCGTGGCGCGCGAACTCGGCGCGGCAGGCGCGAAGCTGATGATCGGTGCGCGTCGCACCGAGCGGCTGGAAGAATTGGCACGGGAAATCCGCGAGGGCGGCGGCACGGTGGAATTCCGTGCGCTCGACGTGACCGATCGGGCCGATGTCGAGGTTTTCACCAAGGCGGCGGTCGATGCTTTCGGCGGTATCGACGTCCTCATCAACAATGCCGGCATCATGCCGCTGTCGCTCATGTCCTCGCTCAAGGTCGAGGAATGGGATCAGATGATCGACGTCAACATCAAGGGCGTGCTCTATGGCATTGCTGCCGTGCTGCCGATCATGAATGCGCAGGATCGCGGCCAGATCATCAATATCTCCTCGGTGGGCGGCCTGGCGGTCGTGCCGACCGCTGCCGTCTACTGCGCGACGAAATATGCGGTGCGGGCGATTTCCGACGGTCTGCGTCAGGAAAACAAGAAACTTCGGGTCACCTGCATCTATCCTGGTGTGGTCGAATCCGAACTCGCTTCGACGATTACCGAACCCTTCTCGGCCGAAGCCATGGTCTCCTTCCGGGCGATTGCCCTGAAGCCCGACGCCATCGCCCGGGCAATCCGCTTCGCCATCGAGCAGCCCGACGATGTCGACGTCAACGACATCTCGGTTCGTCCGACCGAAAGTGTGGGGCTCTGACCATGGCAATCCGCTCGGCCCTTGCAGGCACGGTCTTTTCGCTCGCAGCCTCTTCATTCGCTCTTTCAGAGGAACAGAAAATGCAGAACCATCCCTATCTCGGCATGTGGATCACCGGTGACGGGCATATCCGTCAGGAGCTGCTGCCGAACGGTCGATATGACGAGGCGCGGGGCACGCGAAAGAGCGCCTATCAGGGCCGTTATGAAGTGACCGGCGACCATATCGAATATTGGGACGATACCGGCTTTACCGCCGATGGCGATTTCATCGACGGCGTGCTGCATCACGGCGGCATGATTTTCTATCGCGACGGCGAGAAGCCGGAATAAGCAGATGCGGGTCGGTGTGCGGCCTTAACCGGCCACACCGACCGCAACACCGCGTCCGAGCGCGTTGAAGACGGTCGAGACGATGCCGGCGCGATCCAGACCTGCATGGGCGATCATTGCTTCCGGCTTAGCCTGCTCCATCCAGATATCGGGCATGACGAGCGAACGGACCTTCAGCCCGCGGTCGAGCAGCCCATCCATCGCCATGAACTGCATGACCTGGCTACCGAAGCCGCCGACGGAACCTTCTTCCACGGTGATGAGGATTTCGTGATGCCGCGCAAGCTGGCGGATCAGAGCATGGTCGAGCGGCTTCGCAAAGCGCGCATCGGCAACCGTCGTCGACAGGCCTGCGGCATCGAGATCTTCGGCCGCCAACAGACAGTCGGCAAGCCTCGTCCCGAAGGAGAGAAGCGCGACTTTGGTGCCTTCCTTGACGATGCGCCCCTTGCCGATCTCAAGAATCTGGCCGCGCTCCGGCATGTCGACGCCGATACCTTCGCCACGCGGATAGCGGAACGAGATCGGGCCGGCATCATAGGCAACGGCCGTGCGCACCATATGCTTCAGTTCCGCCTCGTCGGCGGCCGCCATGACCACGAAGCCGGGCAGGGTGGCGAGGAAGGCCGTGTCGAAGGAGCCCGCATGCGTCGGACCGTCGGCGCCGACGAAACCGGCGCGATCGATGGGGAAGCGCACCGGCAGGCCCTGGATCGCCACATCGTGCACGACCTGGTCATAAGCGCGCTGCAGGAAGGTGGAATAGAGCGCTGCAAACGGCTTGAAACCTTCGGCGGCAAGGCCGGCGGCGAAGGTGACCGCATGCTGTTCGGCAATGCCGACATCGAAATAGCGTGACGGAAAGATCTCGGCGAACTTGTCGAGACCGGTGCCGCTCGGCATCGCCGCTGTGATGCCGACGACGCGGTCGTCGAGCGTGGCTTCCTGGACCAGGGTTTCTGCAAAGACATTGGTATAGCTCGGTGCATTCGGCTTCACCTTCGCCTGCGTGCCGGTGATGACATCGAACTTGTTGACGCCGTGATATTTGTCGGCTGCAGCTTCGGCCGGCGCATAGCCCTTGCCCTTCTGCGTCACGACATGGATCAGCACCGGGCCGTTCGCATTGTCGCGCACGTTGCGCAGCACCGGCAGAAGGTGATCGAAGGAATGACCGTCAATCGGGCCGATATGATAGAAGCCCATTTCCTCGAACATCGTCCCGCCGGTCACATAACCGCGGGCATGCTCGACGGCACGGGTGATCGCGCGGTCGATGTTCTTGCCGAGGTAAGCCGTCAATTTCTTGCCGAAATCGCGGAAGCCCATATAGGTGCGGCCGGAAGCGAGGCGGGCGAGATAGGCGCTCATCGCGCCCGTCGGCGGGGCGATCGACATGTCATTGTCGTTGAGAATGACGATCAGCCGAGCATCGAGAGCACCGGCATTGTTCAGCGCCTCATAGGCCATGCCGGCCGACAGCGCCCCGTCCCCGATGACGGCGATCACGCGGCGGTCCGTCTTGTCGATATCGGCAGCGACGGCCATGCCGAGACCGGCGGAAATCGAGGTGGATGAATGCGCCGCGCCAAACGGATCGTATTCGCTCTCGGCCCGGCGGGTGAAGCCGGAGAGGCCGTTTTCCTGGCGCAGCGTGCGGATGCGGTCGCGGCGCCCGGTCAGGATCTTATGTGGATAACATTGATGGCCGACGTCGAAGATCAGCCGATCATCAGGCGTGTTGAAGACGCTGTGGATGGCGATCGTCAGTTCTACCACGCCCAGACCCGCGCCGAGATGCCCGCCGGTGCGGGACACCGCATCGATCATTTCGTCCCGGACTTCGCGTGCAAGCTGCGGCAGATCGCGATCCTCGAGCTTGCGCAGGTCGGCAGGATAGGCGACCTGATCGAGCAGCGGGGTCTTCGGGGATTGTGTCACGGGCGGGCGCTCTTCTTTGACTGATCGGCTTTGCTTTATTCGATTGAATTGCGGCAAAACAACTGCATTTGCATAACCGCAAGATTTCCACCTTAGAGCACTTCAGCCCTCCGGCAAAGGCACGAATTCCTCTTCGTCGCCGGGAACGATATCGAAGCGGCCGGTGCGCCACTCCTCCTTGGCCTTCTCGATCCGCTCTTTCGAGGAGGATACGAAATTCCACCATATGTAGCGTTTCGAGTTGAGTGCAGCACCCCCGAACAGCATGAGATGACAGCCCTCAGTGCCGGCTGCGAGCGTGATCGCATCGCCTGGCCGGAAGACGAGAAGCTGGTCCGCCGCGAACCGGTCGCCGGCAATGACGACCTCGCCCGCGAGTACGTAGACGGCACGCTCCTCATGCGCTGCACCGAAGGGAAATTTCGAGCCCGACTGCAGGGAAATATCGGCGTAAAGCGTATCGGTGAAGACCTTCACCGGCGAAGTCAGTCCTTCGAACGAACCGATGACGACACGGCCGGTCGCCCCGCCATCGTCGATGACAGGCATGTCGCTCTTTTCGGTATGGGCAAAGGAAGGATCGATCTCCTCCTTGTCGTCAGGCAGTGCAAGCCATGTCTGCAGGCCGGACATGGAGAGCGGATGGCCGCGCAGATTGTCCGGCGTGCGCTCGGAATGCACGATGCCGCGGCCGGCCGTCATCAGGTTGATATCACCAGGGCGGATGACCTTTTCCGTGCCGAGACTGTCACGATGGCGGATTTCCCCGTCGAAGAGATAGGTGACGGTCGAAAGCCCGATATGCGGATGCGGCTTCACGTCGAGCGCCTCATCCGGTTTCAGGATCGCCGGCCCCATGCGGTCGAAGAAGATAAAAGGCCCAACAAGCCGGCGCTGGCGCGTCGGCAGGGCGCGCCGCACCTGGAAGCCGCCGATATCGCTGGTGCGCGGAATGATCAGGTTCTCGATCGCGTCACAGGCGAAGGCATCGCCGGGCAGGGGATCTTTACCGGGGAAGAAGGACATGGGGGATCTCCGTTCAGTTTGCGCACCTTAGTCAGAACGGCGACGGAGGCAAGGCCGCCACAGGGCCTGATATCCGAACCGCTCAATCTGTTCTTTCGCATCAATGACTCTTTCACCAAGGCACACTTTTGCGATGTGGGAAAATGGAAAATGCTTGTCCTTAGTTGAAAATTTTGCAACCGAAAGAGGCATTAAAGAGCAAGGCACATATACGACAGCATGGATTTAAAATGAGAAATCTGCGACCGCTGGCCGCCGGTCTGATTGCGGCCCTGACTGTTCTTTCATCCTGCGCAGAAAATCCCAATTCACTGAAAATGAGCGAGAGCACCAAGGTTGCCGGCAAACGAGCGGAAACCATGGTTCGGGAAAAGGGGGCGGCAGCCGTGGTGCGTGTCTCCTGGGACGGCACATATTGTTCGAGGGGGCGGGTTCGCCTCCAGAAGATCGTCGATGGCAGGATCGATCCAGGCCCCTTCGTCGAGATAGGACAGCCGACCGGCGTCTATGGCAACGCGGCATTGAAGGACTTCGCCAAGCTTTCGGTTCAGATGCTGACATTGAACCTGGCTGCGGTCGCCAAGGCGACCGCTATCGAGGACATCCGCACGTCGTTCCGGGCGATCGAACCTGGCCGCTATATCATCACCATGGTCTATTGCGACAACGGCAACAACAACGCGGCGATGGGATTCGCCAATCTCGGATGGATGGGCGAGAAGGGGGACAAGCCTCAAATCCCGCTGCTCGGAGACAATTCCATTGTGATCGGCAAGGGTGAAATCGTCGATGCCGGCATCGTCGATATCGTGTCCACGGGTTCGACCGGCTTGTTTTTCGGGCATGACACGGCCCGCCTTGCCGGATCCGAAGCGCCGCAGCCGTTGCGGGAGGCGATGAAGCTCAATCTGCCTGAGGTCTATGCCCGCATGACCTACACCAAGTTCTCGGCCTACGGAGGCCTCCTGCTTCCAGAGAATCCGAAACCAAAGGGAAAATAAGATCATGACATTGGTTGAACATCGCACCGCCGGCTGGATGAACGGCGGGGCGGCCCGCACCTTGCTGGCGGCGACATTCGCGGCATACCTCGCAACCCAACAAATCGCGGCAGCGGCACCCGTTGAGGCCGGTAAGGGCGTCGATGTCGCCATTACCGCTTTCAAGGATGTCTGCCTGCGCTCCGCACCATCCTTTGCCGCCGCTTCCGCTAAGGCAAAACGCTATGGCATCAAGAAACTCCTCACGTTCGGCAATGCCGCCATGGGCATGACGGATGACAGGTCTTTGTCCGTTCAAATCGAGCCCAATCGCGAATGCTCGGTAACGAGTCCCAACCGGTCCAATCCGGCCTTGCATGCACAATTCCTGCGCGCCATCGGCGAGTTTACCGATAAGACGCCGCAGGCCAACAAGGCAGGGACGCCCTTCCCCGGCATGATCAAGGGACATCGCTTCATCTTCCAGCATGACCGGAAAGGCGGCGAGGCTTACGTGATGCTAAGTCTGGAAAAATAGCCTGGAGCCTGATCTTCTCGACGCTGCTTTCGGCGGCCGAAAGCAGCGTTTCGCAGGACTTCTTCAGAGGGTTTTACCGCGGCGCTCGCTCAGATCGCGGTAAAACCATTGTCGACAAAAAGATGGGCGCCGTTAACGAAGATCGATTCATCGCTGGCAAGATAGAGTGCGGCACGAGCGACATCTTCCGGCTCGCCGATCCGGCCCTGCTGCGCGGCAATTGCTGCATCGGACACGTCAACGCCATGCGCCTGCAGTTCTTTCACCTCGCGCAGGCCATGCGGCGTGCGGATGAAGCCGGGGCAGACGGCATTGCAGCGGATGTTGCGGTCGCGAAATTCCACGGCAATGGCCCGCGCAAACATATGCACCGCCCCCTTGGTCGTGTCGTAGAGCACTTCCATCGGCGTTGCCGCGACGGCCGAAATCGAGGATGTGCAGACGATTGATCCTCCGCCGGCCTCGATCATTTTCGGCAGCACCGCCTTCGTCATCAGGAACATGGAGCGCACGTTGACGGCGTGCAGCCAGTCCCATTCCTGCAGCGTGGTTTCCAGGAACGGTTTGATGACGATCGTGCCGGCATGATTGAAAAGCACGGTGACCGGCCCGTAGCGCTCCTCGACGCCGGCAACGGCGGCATTGACGGCTGCTTCTTCGGAAACATCGGCCGTCCAGTAATCGGCCTCGCCGCCGGCCGCGCGGATCTCATTGATGGTCTGCGCCGCCGCCTCGCTGTTGCGATCGACGATCGCCACACGCGCACCCTCGGCCGCAAAAAGCTTCGATGCCGCGCCGCCCATGCCGGTGGCACCACCCGAGATAATGGCGACCTTGCCCTTCAATCTGTCCGTCATCAGTCAGTCCCCTTCTTGTCTTGAAAGGGGATCATAAATCGGGCGGAAGCTGGTCGCCAAGCGTCTTGAAAGGGAGTTTCGGTACGCCTTTAAGCGCCGTCGAGTGGTTCGACGCCCTGCGGCTTGCCGGCGCGGTCGAGGCGGATCTTCTCGATGCGGTTTTCAGCAGCGGTCAGCAGCGCTTCGCAATGCTTCTTCAGCGCTTCGCCGCGCTCATAAATCTCAATGGATTCGTCCAGCGCTACGTCGCCGCGTTCCAGGCGGGCAACGATGCTTTCGAGTTCGGCAACTGCCTTTTCGAAGGAAAGACCGGAAACCTCCGGCTTGGCGCTGTCAGTCATTCTCAACCCTTCATCATTCTGAGGATATGCATACCCGCCGACTCGGCGAGCCCTTCCAGATCATACCCGCCTTCCAGCAGGCTGACGACCCGGTTATTGGCGCTGCGGTCGGCAACCTCGAGAAGACGGCCGGTTGCCCAGTCGAAATCCTCGCCCGTCAGGTTGATCTGCGCCAGCGGATCACGGTGATGCGCGTCGAAGCCGGCCGAGATGATGATGAGATCCGGCCGGAAATCGTTGAGCGCCGGCAGCACGCGCGACTTGAACGCCTCACGGAAATGATCGCTGCCGACATTGGGCGAAAGCGGCGCATTGACGATCGTGCCATGCACGCCGTTCTCGTCCTTGGCCCCCGTACCGGGATAAAGCGGCATCTGGTGGGTGGAACAGAAGAGAACGGAGGGATCGTCCCAGAAAATATCCTGGGTGCCGTTGCCGTGGTGGACGTCCCAGTCGACGATGGCCACACGCTCGGCGCCATGAGCCTTCTGTGCATGGCGGGCAGCGATCGCCGCGTTGTTGAAAAAGCAGAAGCCCATCGCCGTCGTCTTCTCGGCGTGGTGACCTGGCGGGCGAGCGGCGACGAACACATTGTCCGCCTTGCCCCGGAAGACATCATCGACGGCGGCCATTGCCCCGCCGATACCGGTCAGTGCGGCCTGCAGGCTCTTCTGGCTCGCATAGGTATCGGCCTCGATCTGGTTGATCTTGTCTTCCTCTTCCGGGATCTGTCGCATCACGGCGATCAGATGCTCCTCCGGATGGGCAAGCAGCACGGCGTCCTCATTCGCCTGCGGTGCTTCCTTGCGGTCGAGGCGCTCGAAATTCGGATGCTCCAGCGCGACATTGAGCGCGCGGATGCGGTCGGAGCGCTCGGGATGGCCTGACGGCGTCACGTGCTCGAGAAAGATGGGATGTTCGTAAAGACGGGTGCTCATGCGGGCACTCTATCGGTCGCAAATGTCATGATCCACAGCAGATGGGGCGCAGCGCGTCGATTTCAACAAGCCACGTCGCCGCGGTTACTGCCCCAGTTCTGTTGTTTACGCTATTTTAATTGTTTCGTTTACTTCGCCGGACCCCATGCTAGGGTCGAACTGATAACCTGCAAGGCAGACCTGTAAATGAGTAAGACGAACCGCCCGGACGTGGTGGAATTGCGCGTACCGTTTCGTGATGTGGATATGAACGGCCAGATGTTTCTGGCCTCCTATATTTCCTATGCCGAATCCGTACTCGCGGGTTTCTGGTCATTGAGACCTGATGTGGAGGACGAGCCTGCCTATACTCCCGCCAAGGTGTCCTGCATCCTTCACCGGCCGCTGCACTATCATGAGGCGGTAACCTTCACCGCCGGCGTCGACAAGATCGGCGTACGCTCTATCGGCTTCCTCATCTCCGCCGAGATTGATGACGAGCGTGCCGTCGAGGTCGAAATCATCTGGCAGGCGCGTAGCCGCGACGACGGCTTGCCGGTCGCGCTACCGGAAGAGACGCGCGACTGGCTCTATGGTTTCCTGGATTAAGCGCGAATCCGCAAGAGTGGATAGCCGGCCATGACGGCCCGGCCGACGAGCGCTGCGACGAAGGCCTTTATGACGTCACCTGGGATGAATGCCATGCTGCCCACAAAGGCCTGCTTCAGGCCGATATTTGCTGCAAGGGCCAGATAGGCGATCCCGAAGGCGTAAAGCACGACGATGCCGCCGATCATGGCGGCAAGGAAGAAGCTTACCGTCTGGACGAGGCCAGACTGATTGCCGTGCACCAGCCGTTCACTGAGGAAGCCCGTCACAAAAGCGGCAAAGACCCAACCGAACAGGAAGCCGGAGGTTGGGGCCACGAAAGCGGCAAATCCACCGCGGCCGCCCGAAAGCACCGGCAGCCCGATGGCTACGAGCACCAGTACAATCAGCACGGCAATCGTGGCACGTCTTGCGCCAAGCACGACGCCTGCCATCATGACGCCGAGCGATTGTGCGGTGATCGGCACCGGGATGAAGCCGAGATAGATGGGCGGCAGCAGGCCGAGAGCCACGATGATCGCGGCGAAAAGAGCGGCAAGAACGAGGTCGCGCGTGCTCATCGTGATCTCCAATTCATAAATCGTTAACTGACATGCCGCCGAATGCCGCGCGCGTCAATCGCCGCGGCAATGTTATCCGCATCCCTGAGCGTTAAAATGATGAGCGGGGTAAGGATCGTCGCCGGTCGCACCTTCAGTCCACGCGCCGCATGCGCTTCGCTGATTGCATGGTAGCGGGCGATGATTTCTGGCACGAAGCGCAGCACGAGACCTACCGCCAGCCCAATGTCGTCGGCCTTCACCCAGCCGGTCCGTTCCAGCGGCCGCGCAAGCGCCGTTATCTCATCCATGAATTGCGTGATTGTCGTCGTTGCGGTTACGGCGGCAGCAAACAGCATCAGCGCCGTCAGCCGGAGCAGCGTCGCAAGCGCCACGTGCCACGGACTGACGATGAGGGTGAAGAGTGCCACGATCACGATCGTCAGCAAGAGTGGCCGCAGCCGGACGGCCGATTCCTTCAGCGACAAGCCGATGCTGCGATAGATCAGCGCCGTCAGCAGCGTGACGATGGCAAGCAGCGGAAGGTTGTCGCCGAGGAACAACACGAAACCGAGCAGGAAGAGCGAAAAGATCTTTGCGCGCGGCGAAAGCCGATGCAGCGCGCTGTTGCCTTCGACATAAAGCGACTGCATCAGACGGCAAGCTCCCTGTAGCGGGTGATCGCTTCCGCCGCCGGCGCATCGGTCTCCAGCCTGCCCTCATGGAACAGCAGCACCCGCTCGAAGCCTGATATCAGCTCGAGATCATGGGTGATAACGACGACATTTTCTTCGAGCCCGTCGATGGTCTTCTGCACCAGCGCGCGGTTGCGCAGGTCAAGCTGATTGGTCGGCTCGTCGAGGATCAGGATATTGGGACCGGTTGCCAGCACCGAGCAGAGCGCCGCGATCTGCAGCTCGCCGCCCGAAAGCTCATGCGCACGGCGGGTGGCGAGTTCCTCGGCGTTGAAGCGGGCGAGCACCAGCTCGACCTTTCGATCGATCTCCGCCTTGCTAAAACCCCGGCCCTTCAGTCCGAAGGCGATGTCGTCCTTGACGATAGGCAGGATGATCTGGTTCTGCGGCGACTGGAAGATGAAACCGACATCGGCAAGCGCCGTCTTCTCGTCGCGCGTATCCCGCCCATTGACGATAACCTTGCCCGTGGTGGGTTTCATGAGCCCGTTGATCATCCGTGCGAAGGTCGTCTTGCCCGAGCCGTTGAGACCGATGACGCCGAGACGGTTTTCGGTGAGAGACAGTGTTAGTGGCTCGACCGCCACCCTTGCTCCGAAACTGGCGCCCGCGTTTTCGAAACGAATATCCAAATCTGGTCCCCTTGTTAGAGCTCCTGCTTCTATAGGGCGGTGGCAACCCGATAAAGGATCAAAATCGAATCGGCTCGAATATGGTATCGGGTGGCTAGGAAGATTTTCCGCGCTATGATGGCGGCATGACGAATCTGCTCTCCAATTCCGATGCCCGCCGTGTCTTTCTCGCCAAGCAGGGGCTGAGCGCGCCTCCGAACCGCGCGCTGACCAAGGCTGGCCTGCTGGACCTTATCCATGATCTTGGCTTCGTGCAGATCGACAGCATCCAGACGGTCGAGCGCGCTCACCACCAGATCCTCTTTTCCCGCAATCAGACCTACCGACGCGAACACTTGACCGCGCTCCTGGAAGAGGAAGGCGTGCTCTTCGAACATTGGACGCATGATGCCTCCATCCTGCCGAGCGCCTTCTTCAAATACTGGAAGCACAAATTTCGCGACGAGGAAGTGGCGATCGTCGAGCGCTGGCGCAAATGGCGGGGCGACGGCTTCGAAGCCTCATTCGAGGAGACCTACGAGCGGGTGGTCAAGGACGGAGCGATCCTGGCGCGCGACATGAAGGCGGACGGCCATGTCTCCGGTGGCTGGTGGAACTGGCATCCGAACAAGACGGCGCTCGAATATTTCTGGCGCACCGGCAAGTTCGCCATCGCCGGCCGCTCCAACTTCCAGAAGATCTACGACCTCGTCGAACGCGTCATTCCGGCCGAATTCCATGAGCCGGAGGTGAGCCGCGAGGATTTCGTCGACTGGGCTTGCCGCAGCGCGCTCACCCGTTTGGGCTTTGCCACCCACGGCGAAATCGCCGCCTTCTGGGACCTCTTGTCACCGGATGAGGCGAAGGCCTGGGTAACCGAACACGGGGATGAGCTGATCGAAGTGCTGATCGAACCGGCGCTTGGCGGTAAGCCGCGCTCTTCATGGGCTTTTGCCGATTTCCTCGGGACGATAGACACTTATCCGGAAGCGCCCCCGCGAATCCGGGTGCTCAGCCCGTTTGACCCGATGATTCGGGACAGAAACCGGACCGAGCGCCTCTTCGGCTTCTTCTATCGCATCGAGATCTTCGTGCCGGAGCCGAAGCGTGAATATGGCTATTACGTCTTTCCGCTCCTGGAGGGCGACCGGCTCATCGGCCGCATCGATATGAAGGCAGACAGGAAAAAGGGTACGCTCGATGTGAAGCGGCTGTGGCTGGAGCCGCGCGTGAAAGCGTCTGCCGGTCGGATCGAAAAGCTGGAAGCGGAGCTCGAGCGCCTGGCGCGCTTCGCCGGTGTGGAGCAGGTCGTTTATCTGGACGGCTGGAGAGGGTAGTCCCGTCTCCTCGAGGAAGAAGGGATAATCAACAGATCTCCGTCGTAGAAATCTTGATTCCGAAGCCTTCCAGGCCGACATAGTGCCGCTCGCGGCTGGTCAAAAGCTTGATAGAACTTACACCAAGATCTTTCAGGATCTGTGCGCCGAGGCCGATTTCCAGCCATTCGTTGTCGCGCGTCTGCGCTTCGGCATGAGCCTCGCGGCCCTGATTGCGTGCCTTGCGGCCGTTATCATAGTGGCCGACTCCAACAGAGCCTTCGCGCAGGTAGACGATGACGCCACGGCCCTGTTCCGCAATCTTCTGCATGTAGAAATCGACCGGCTTGCGTTTGCCGAACAGGTCGTCGGCGACGTTTTCCGGATGCAGGCGCACCGGAATATCGACGCCGTCGCGGATGTCGCCGAAGACGACGGCGAGGTGCTGCATCGGGTCCCAGGGCAGGGAATAGGTGTGCGCCTTGGCCTTGCCGAACGGGGTCTCGATATCGAAGCTCGAACCGAGTTCGATCAGCGTTTCCTTGCGCTGGCGATAGGCGATGAGATCGGCGACCGAGAGGAGCTTCAGGCCGTGCTGTTCGGCGAAATCCACCACCTGCGGGCCGCGCGTCACCGTGCCGTCGTCATTGACGAGTTCTGAGATAACACCGATCGGCGGCAGGCCGGCAAGCTTGCAGAGATCGACAGCCGCTTCCGTGTGTCCCGAGCGCATCAGGACACCGCCTTCGCGGGAAACCAGTGGGAAGATATGGCCGGGGCGGACGAAATCGGAGGCGCCGACATTCGGATTGGCGAGATTACGCACCGTCAGCGTGCGGTCGTCGGCGGAAATGCCCGTCGTCGTACCGTGCTTGAAATCGACGGAAACGGTGAAGGCCGTCGTATGGGCGGAATCGTTTTCCGCCACCATCGCATTGAGGTTCAGCCGCCTGGCCTCTTCCTTCGGCATCGGCGCGCAAACGATGCCTGATGTGTGGCGCACGATGAAGGCCATCTTTTCCGGTGTCGCATGCACGGCGGCAACGATCAGGTCGCCCTCGTTTTCGCGGTCATTATCGTCCATGACGACGACGATTTCGCCGGCTTCGAAGGCCCTGATAGCATCGACAACGCGCTTCTGGTCATAAGGCATGGGACAAGTCCTATTTCAGCCGGCCGGTCTGGCCGCGGTCGCGAAGATAGTGGTCGGCAATGGCGCAGGCGATCATCGACTCGCCGATCGGCACGGCGCGGATACCGACGCAGGGGTCATGGCGGCCCTTGGTGCGGATATCGACATTCTTGCCGTCGGCATCGATCGACTGCCGCTCGGTGAGAATGGAAGAGGTCGGCTTGACGGCGAAGCGGGCGACGACCGGCTGGCCGGTCGAAATTCCGCCAAGAATACCACCGGCATTGTTGGACAGGAAGATCGGCTGACCGTCATTGCCCATGCGCATCTCGTCGGCATTGTCCTCGCCACTCGTCTCGGCGGCGGCAAAGCCGTTGCCGATCTCGACGCCCTTGACGGCGTTGATCGACATCAACAGCGAAGCGATATCCTGGTCGAGCTTTCCGTAGATCGGTGCACCGAGGCCTGCCGGAACACCTTCGGCAACGACTTCGACGACGGCGCCGATGGAGGAACCGGCCTTGCGGATGCCGTCGAGATATTCTTCCCAGACGGGCACGATCTCGGCATCGGGGGAGAAGAACGGGTTCTGGCCGACCTGGTCCCAATCCCAGTTGGCGCGGTTGATCTTGTGTTTGCCGATCTGCACCAGCGCACCGCGGATGGTGACACCGGGCACGACGAGGCGGGCGATGCCGCCGGCTGCGACGCGTGCCGCCGTCTCGCGTGCGGATGAACGGCCGCCGCCGCGATAGTCGCGAATGCCGTATTTCACGTCATAGCTATAGTCGGCATGGCCGGGGCGATACTGTCGGGCAATCTCGCCATAATCCTTGGAGCGCTGGTCGGTATTCTCGATCAGCATGGAAATCGGCGTGCCGGTCGAAATCATCGTCTCGCCGTCGGCGTCCAACATCACGCCGGAGAGAACCTTCACCAGGTCGTCCTCACGCCGCTGGGTGACGAAGCGGCTTTGGCCCGGTTTGCGCTTGTCGAGCCAGACCTGCAGGTCCTCGAGCTTGAAGCGCAGCCCCGGAGGGCAGCCGTCGACGACGGCGCCGAGCGCCGGCCCGTGGCTTTCGCCCCAGGTGGTTACACGGAAGAGGTGACCGAATGTGTTGTGCGACATATGTTCCGACCGGCTGCGCGTCACCGGTCGTCACCGGCCGCGCCATTACTCGAAAAAGGCGCGACACTCATAGGCCAAAAAAACGCTCAGGCAAAAGCCTTTCTTTGCGCCGAAAGGGACTCTCCGGGAAATGGTGTTCCCTGGATTTGCGAACGGCGGAAGGTGGACGCTGGGCTCTAGGATGCCAGCAACCAGGCCGTGCCGCGCGCCTCGATGGCGAAATCGTCGAAGGAGAGGGGGCGTGCGAAGGCATAGCCCTGCAGGAGATCGCAGCCGAGATCGCGCAGCAGTTCGGCATGATCAAGCGTCTCGACGCCCTCGGCCACCGTCTCCACGCCGAGCGAGCGGGCGATCTCGATGATGGAGCTGACGAGCGCACGCTCCTGTGAAGAGGCGACGATCGGCTGCACGAGCTGCCGGTCGATCTTCAGCCGCTTCGGCTTCAGCTTCAGCAGCGACACGATCGACGTGTGGCCGGTGCCGAAATCGTCGATCTCGATATCGATGCCGAGCGCCTTGATCCGTTCGAGATTCTGCGAGACCACATCCTCGCTCTCGTCGAGGAAGATGGATTCCACCAGTTCGAAGGAGATTTCGCCGGGGTGGATCTGCAGGTCACCAAGCGATTCCAGCAGACTGCCGTCGTGCAGGCGCCGCGCCGAGACGTTGACCGAAACCTTCGGCACGGAGATGCCCTGCGCAGCCCAGCGCATCTTGTCGCGCAATGCGGTCTCGAGGACGATGCGGTCGAGTGTCTGTACGACATTGATCTCGTCGGCAATGCGCAGGAACTTATCCGGCGTCAGCAAGCCCTTGGAGGGATGGCGCCAGCGCACCAGCGCCTCCACCCCGGTCAGCTTCATCGAACGTGCACAAAACTGTGGCTGGTACCAGGCCGTGAACTCGCCATTGTCGATGCCGGAAAGGATCTCATCCGCCGTGCGTTTATTGTTGATGATGTCGGCCTGCAGATTGTGGTTGAAGAATTCGAAGCGGTTACGGCCAAGGCTCTTGGCACGATAGAGCGCGATATCGGCATTGATCAGCACCTTGCGCGCGTCGACATGAATGCCGTTCGCCAGCGCAACGCCGATCGACACGCCGCAACGGCAGGGAAAGCCCTGGAAATCGACGGGCTGGCGCATTTCCTCGATGACGCGGGCCGCAAGCTCTGCCATCTCCTTGTCGCTCACGTCGAAAGAGAGGATGACGAACTCGTCGCCGCCGATACGCGCAACGACATCGTTGTCACGCAGGTTTCTGGAGAGCACGCGTGAAGCATGCACCAGCATCGCGTCGCCGGCGGCATGCCCCAGCGTGTCGTTGATTTCCTTGAAGCGGTCGAGGTCGATATGCAGGATCGCGAATTTCTGCCGCTCCCTGCGGCCGGCATCCGTCAGGCTTTCCAGTGCGATATCGAGCTTGCGGCGGTTGGCGAGCGAGGTCAGCGGGTCGTGGAGGGAATTGTGCTCGATCCTGTTCTTGGCGAGCTCCAGCTCGATGTTCTTGGTGATCGCCTCATCCTTCGCGGCCTTGAGGCGCAGTGTCATCAATGCGTCCTCAGTCGAGTCGAAGGCGATGCCGATGATCTTCATCTCGCCGGTCGGCGTGCGGTGCACCTTGCCGACGGAACGCACGTAGCGAAAGCCGCCATTCTCGTCGGGCACGCGGCAGACGAGCGTATGCGTGTCTCCGAGCTGCCTGAAATGCCGGGCGCTTTCGAGCGCTAGGCCGCGATCATCGGGGTGGATGCAGGAGAGCCAGGCGTCTTCGGTCACGAAGGCGTTGCTCTGCTTGAGCCCGTAGAGCTCGTGCATGCGTTCGTCCCAGATCGAGCCAGGTTTGCCGAGAATGGCTTCCCAGATTCCGCATTGATAGGAATCGAGCGCCAGATCGAGTTTGCCGGAGAGTTCGGAAAGCTCCGCCTCGCGGCTTGAAAGTTCTTCCAGCGCGAGTTCCAGCTCAGCATTCTTGAGCTCGCTCGTTTCCTTGGCAAGGCGGAGCGTGTTGGTAACTTCCGCATCGGCTGTCACGTCCCAAACGATGCCGATCGTCTTTCCGGTGCCGCCTGCATCCGTATAGAAGGCGCCGATGGAGCGCAGATGGCGGATGCGGCCGTCTTCCCGCATCACCCTGTATTGCTCGGTGCAGGCTTCCCCTGCGATGCTGCAACCGAAGAAATGAACCTCGGCGATTTCACGGTCTTCGGGCACGATCGTCGAAAGCCACACTTCCAGCGGCCGGCTGCCTTCGATCGCTTTCAGGCCGTGAAGGGTGGATGCGCGCGCATCCCAGGCAAGGCTGGTGGCGTTTTCCTGCAGCTCCCATATGCCGATCCGGGAGGATTCGAGCGCCAGGTTGAGGCGCTGCGACAGTTCCAGAAGTTTGGCTTCGCGGGTCTCGAGTTGCGCAATGTTGCGGTTGCGTTCGCCGAGCAACAATGTGGCGAAGAAGATCGGGATGATGATCACGCAGCCTGCGGCGACGATGATCAATCGCAGTTCGGACTGATTGTTGGGAACCGAATGCCAGCCGACATTCGGCACTGCCGCCAGTTCCCATCGCCCGCCCGCGAAATTGATTTTACGGCGGAGCGGATCCTTGCCGTAAATATCGGAGGGGCCGAAGAAGGGCGCGGCCGTTTCGTCTGGAGTGCCGATGTCGCGCACCGCGATCGAGAGATGGTCGAGATGCGGATAGCGCTCCTGGTTTTCGCTGTTGCGCGCGGGTTTGAGGCCCGTAGCTTCGTAGAACATGTTTTGGTCGATGACCGCCTCGACCGCGCCCCAGATGCGGCGTTTGCCATCCTGCTTGACGAAAACCGGGAAGAAGATCGCGAAGGCGTTTTCTGCATCCGTCGTCTTGAAGGGACCGTAGAAGCGGGCCGACTGATCGCCGGAATTGCGGTTTATCGACATGCGCTGCAGCAGTACTTCCCGCACATCCTTGCCGATCCGGTCTTTGCCTGATTGCGCCGGATAGACCGACTTGACGATGAAATCAGGCGCGACCGCAATATGGATGAAATGCGGGTTCTGGATCAGCAGCCAGCTGATCTGCCGTTCCATCTCCACTTCGTTCGTCTGCGTGCTGAGCGAGATCAGGTTGGAAAGGTCGCGGACGGCGGTGATGTCCATGTTGATCTGCGCCGCCATGCGGGCACGGATCAGGTTCGTCTCGTTTGCAGTTCGGATTTGCAGCTCGCGCAGATGGGCGGCAGTATTCGCACTGTCGAGCGCGAAGCCGACAGCAATAACGACGACAGCCACGAGAGCGGAAACCAGCAGCGAGACACGCGTATTCTTCAGAACATGCCGCAGCCGGTTGCTGTTGCTCAGCCGGAATTGCAAATCAAACACCCCTACGTTCGCGTCGACTTTAGGGTGCAGGAGTTAATTTACGATTGCGCGCATTCGAGGCTGCTAAATCGCGTAAACGGAGAGAAAAAGACGGTCAACGGAGCCTCTTGATTATCCGTAAAATCCTATTCATCAATTAGGCGCCGAAAGCCATTCTTCCGGGCAATTTTCGCCATATTCAGGAGTTTATCTGTGGCCACTCGATATCAACGGCAGCGTTTCAAAGGAATTGCCGATATGCGTTTCGTTATTGCTACGCTTCTGGCCACGGCAAATTTTCTTTCGCCCATGAGCAGTTTTGCCGAGAGCGCTGATGTCGAGGCGACCATCAAGAAGGTCGACACGACCAATCTCGTTCTGACGCTGGACGACGGCAAGACCTATCAGGCGCCCGAGGAATTCGATTTCGAAGGCCTGAAGGCCGGTGTCAAGGTTGTCATCTTCTATACGGAAGTCGACGGCAAGCGCGTCATCAACGATCTCGACATCGTCAAGTAATCAGGCCCCCTCCGGGCTGGATCCAGCCGATCAGGCTCTGCGACGTCTCGATCTTCAAAATCCGATCCTGGGGGATTTCGCCTTCAGAGGCGACGTCCTTCGGCAGGTCGGAGATTATCTTGAACAAGCTTCTGATGACGCCGCCGTGGGTAACGCAGACGGTCGGCCGATCGACCGAATTCAGCCATGCGCCGGTCCGCCACGACATGATCTCGTAGCTTTCCGCATCCTCGCCCGGCGGAATGAAATCCCATTTGTTGATGTTGCGTTCTGCGACGCGCTCATTCTGCGAGGCCCTGAGCTGTTTTAGCGTATAGCCTTCCCAGTCGCCGAAGGAGACCTCGACCAGACGTTCGTCGGTGCGGTATTCCTTGGGCGGGAGCCCCATGGCTGATCGCATGATCTCCATGGTCTCGCGCGTGCGGCCGAGCGGGCTTGCGACGAAATCGAATTCCGTATCTTCGCCCTTCAGGATCGCCGCAAGGGCGATCCCATTCTGTCTTGCCTGTTCGCGGCCGATCGCATTGATCGGAATATCCTTCTGACCCTGCAGGCGGCGCTCCGCATTCCAGTCGGTCTGGCCGTGTCTGATCACATAGATTAGCACGGGGATCGGCTCCGCTTGAGGGTAGTAGGACGCCTCAGTCCTTGATGACGGAAATATCAGGCGCGTCCACAGCCTTCATGCCGATGACATGATAGCCGCTGTCGGCGTGATGCACTTCACCGGTCACCGAACGCGACAGGTCGGAGAGAAGGTAGAGGCCGACATCGCCCACTTCCTCGATGGTAACCGTACGGCGCAGCGGCGCATTGTACTCGTTCCACTTGAGGATATAGCGGAAATCACCGATGCCTGAAGCAGCAAGCGTCTTGATCGGTCCTGCCGAAACTGCGTTGACGCGGATGTTTTTCGGTCCGAGGTCGACGGCGAGATACTTGACGCTCGCTTCAAGAGCAGCCTTGGCGACGCCCATGACGTTGTAGTTCGGCATCACCTTTTCTGCACCGTAATAGGTGAGGGTGAGCATCGAGCCGCCTTCCGTCATCAGTTTCTCGGCGCGGCGAGCGACCGAGGTGAAGGAGTAGACGGAGATCTGCATCGTCTTGGCGAAATTGTCCGGCGTCGTATCGACGTAACGGCCGGTCAGTTCGTCCTTGTCGGAAAAACCGATCGCGTGCACGATGAAATCGATCTTGCCCCACAGCTTCTCGACATTGTCGAAAACGGCATCGATCGTGGATTCGTCACTGACGTCGCAATGGCCGACCATGACGGCGCCGATTTCGGCGGCCAGCGGCTCCACACGCTTCTTCAGGGCATCGCCCTGGTAGGTGAATGCAACTTCCCCGCCCTGCGCATGAATGGCCTTGGCAATACCCCACGCAATCGAACGATTGTTGGCGACACCCATGATGACGCCGCGTTTGCCTGCCATGAGGCCGGATGCTTGAGCCATATTTCGCTTCCCTAGGAATTCTGATGATCCTGCCTATGGCATAGGCCGTTAATCGGTTCAAGCTTGGCTAAGATCATCAACTGTTAGGGATCGTAACAAAGGGTGCGATTGTCACTGAAATTTCATAAAAACAGCCCTTCACGCATGCTCCGCATGAGATCGGTGACCTTATCGTCGGGTTTTTCCCACAACATAATACGCAATTCGACGACGAGATCGCCTTTTCCGCCGCTGTCGTTGGGCAGGCCCTTGTCGGGAATGCGGATCGTCTTGTCGGAGCCGGACCAGGCCGGGACCGTTACATTGAGCGGTCCCTGTGGCCCGTCGATACGCGCCTCGGTGCCGAGCACCGCATTCTCGATGTTCAGCGGCAGCACCGCATGCACGTCGAAACCATCGACGGTGAAGCGTGGGTCGGGGGCGATGTGGATATTGATCACGGCGTCGCCGCGCTGCATGCCAGGCAGCTTGAAACCCTGGCCCTTGAGCCGGACCTGATGGCCTTCGGTCGTGCCGGCCGGCAGGGCAAAGCCCACTTCACGGCCTTCGGGAAGGGAAACCGTCGTCCAGCTTCCCTTCATGATGTCTTCGATCGTCACGGTCGCGGTCGCCACTTCGTCCGGCGCCTTTTCAAGGCCCGGTTGGCCGGCGCCGGTGAAGCGACGCACAAGCGAGGTCAGCAGACTGAGCGGCAGGGACATATTGGCGCCGCCGGCAGCGGAGGCCTCCATATGCTCGTCCTCTGCCTTGGCGGGGTCGGATTCGGTGGTTTCCTGTTCTGGCTGTTTGGCGGCCTCCGCTGCATGCGGCTTGGCCTGTGCTTGCTGCGAATGCGCCTGGGATTGGGCCTGTGCGCCGGCAGTGCGGGCTGTCTGCGCACCGAAGATCCGTTCGACCATCTCTTCAGCGGCTTCGGTAGTGCCTGCCTGCTGCTGTTTGGCACCTGCCGCGGCGGCCTTTTGTGCATTGGCGTTGGCGCGCGCAAGCTCTTCCATCACGCGCTCGGCATTGGCCTGCGCGGCCTTTGCGCGGTCGGCCGCCTCACGGGCTGCGTGCCGCTGCTGCATGATCGTTTGTTCTTGCTTCTTGGCCTCTGCCATGCGCACCGCGCTGTCGAAGAGATTGCGCTTTCTTGGATCTTTCAGCGTCTCATAGGCGCGGCCGATCTCGGCAAAACGTGCGGTCGCCGTCGGGTCACCCTGATTGTGATCGGGATGTACGGCCTTGGCCATGTTGCGCCAGGCCGCCTTGATTTCATCCGCTCCCGCGTCGCGCTTGACGCCCAGTACCTTGTATGGATCACGCATTGTTCGCACCGCCGCTGTCGCAATCCGGGAGGCATGTTCCTCGTGGCCGTTCCCGGAAACCGAATAATCAACTCATGACGCGCCGTCCGGTTCGCTTATGCGACAGGAAAGCCCGCTCGTCGGCCGATCGTGCGGGAGAGTTGCTAATCACTTCTTATTTCCGAAGTTGGATATGGGGTGTTTTGCCGCGAATGGTTAGCCTTTCACTAAACATTGAGGCGAATCGGCACGACACATTAACCCTGGCGTGTCAGGTGTGCTCCCCGCCGAAATAGCTGAGCAGACGGGCTCAGCTTTCCGGCTGGAAGCTCAGAAGCTGCCAGTTGCCGCCGCCGACAAGGCAGGTCTTGCCATAGAACTTGGCGATGCCGACATAGGAGTGGCGCGTCGTGCGGAACTGGCGGCAGACCTGGCCGGCATCGTTGTTCTCGACGATCGTATCGATGACACCGGCGCTGCCGGTCGAGGCATTGGCCCAGGGAAGGGGTTGTCCCTCGAGCTTTTGGATATCGGCTGAGGTTACGGCGTTGCGCACCGTCATCTCGTCGGAAAGCGTATCGGTGCTGGGGGCGGGCTGCGGCACGGTGCCTGTCGCCACCGAACGATCCACCTTTGCCGAACTCAGGAAATCGAACCCTCCGGCCACGCAGCCGGACAGTGACAGAATCGCGATACCGACGATGGAGAGTCTGAAGCTGCGGCGCAGCGAACCCTTTGTATGGCGATGTGTCTTTGCTATGACTTCCACCCTGTGTTCTTCCCCAGCGTCAAAGGCTGGGTCAGTTTTAATAAACCGCGGGATTTGAATTAATATGTCTGCAAACGGGTTAACAGGTGGTGACTTTACCGAAAGTGAGGAGCCCTTCAAGCTCTTTGGGGAATGGTTGAAGGAGGCGGAGGCTTCCGAAGTCAACGACCCCAATGCTGTCGCGCTCGCGACGGTCGATGAAGATGGGCTGCCCAATGTCCGCATGGTTCTCCTGAAGGGTTTCGATACCGACGGATTCGTCTTCTACACGAATTTCGAGAGCCAGAAAGGTCGCGAAATTTTGGGACAGAAGAAAGCGGCCATGTGCTTCCACTGGAAAACGCTGCGCCGTCAGGTGCGTGTTCGCGGCCCCGTCGAAATCGTGACCGACGCCGAAGCCGACGCCTATTTCGCCACCCGCGCCCGCGGCAGCCGCATCGGCGCCTGGGCTTCCAAACAGTCGCGCCCGCTCGAAAGCCGTTTTGCACTGGAAAAGGCGGTTGCGGAATATACCGCGCGCTACGCAATCGGCGAGATTCCGCGCCCATCCTACTGGTCCGGCTTCCGGATACGCCCGACCTCGATCGAGTTCTGGAAGGACCAGAAGTTCCGCCTGCACGACCGCGTCGAGTTTCGTCGCCCCGCACCGGAAGGCGCCTGGGATAAGGTGCGGATGTATCCGTAAGACGTTATTTTCCGAGCAGTTTCAAAGGAATGCCGGAAGCCAGCGCGGAGACATAGCGTGGCTTCTGGTAAAAGCCGTTGAGCGAGATGCGCGGCATATAGGTCGGGTCGTTTGCAGCCGGAAATCCCGGCTGCGTTGTCACCCCCACGGCAAAGCCGAGAGTTGCAGCAATGTCCGCTTCGCGGCCTGTCGCAGCCTCCCGCGTGCCATAGGGATAGGCGATCGCCCGCGGGCGGATGCCGGTGATCGATTCGACATAATCGGCCGAGATTTCCATCTCGATCCGTGCTTCCGCCTGCGGCAGGCGGGCCAGCGCCCGGTGGCTGATCGTATGGGCGCCGAGACTGGCGAGCGGGCTTGCCGAAAGCTTGCGCAACTCCTGCGGCGCCATGATCAGTTCCCGCGTGATGTCGACCGGCTCGATTCCGTGGCGTCGGGCCAGCGCATCCACCTCTAAGATGGCGCGGCTCTCGTCCTGCCTGTGGATAAACTCGGCAAGCCGGTCGAAAGCGTCCCATTTTCGGACCGCTGTGTCGAGCGCCAGTCTCTCCCTCCCGCGGCCGAAGTTGAACTCGATGCTGCTCTCCCTGCCGAGCAGCAGCGCCAGGGTTTCCCACCAGATGCTGTGCGAGCCCTCGGCAAAACCTTGCGTTACGAAAACGGTAAAGGGTGCCCGATGCCGCTCGAAAACGGGCAGGGCATGGACGAGATTGTTGCGATACCCATCATCCAGCGTGAAGGCGGCGAATAGGCGATCGTCCTGCCGGTCCGACAATAGCGAGGGCACGGCATCGAGCGGTACGAAACGATAGCCGCTCCGCTTCAGCCGGCGAAGCGCCGTATCCAGAAATTCTGGCGTTATTTCAAGATGTTCGTTGGGTTCGAACGGCTGAGCGATATGCGGGCGGACATGATGGAGCGTGAAGATGATACCGCGTCCGCGGGCCTTTTTCATGAGTCCGGCGGCATTCGCCAGCCACGCCGCTTCCAGCCCGCCGCCGATCGCGATGCGCTTCAGACGCCGCTTCCACTGCCCCATTTTTCCCGTGACCCCGCTTTGTAATCGTGTCACACAAGCTACCAATCCGCCGTTAAACCTTGCTGAATCCTGCCTGGAAAGTGGCTTCTTTATCGGCTGTTAACCAAGCGAAACAAAAGCTTGGAAAAAACTTGGGCGTTGCCTCAAAGTCGCGCCAGATTGTGGGCATCTGTCACAATACGGGACATAATTTCGGTTGTATCGACTCGCCGGATATAGTGAGGGAAGTGCATGAACAGGCTTTTGGCTGCCATTCTGACCGCGACGCTGGCACTTTCTGGCCCCGTTGCGGCCCTTGCCGGCAGCGCCTCTCTCGTCCTCGATGCCCGCACCGGCAAGGTCCTTGCGTCCGAAAACGGCGATACGCTGAACCATCCGGCCTCGCTGACGAAGATGATGACGCTCTATCTGACCTTCGAGGCGCTCAATCGCGGCAAGCTCACTTGGGATACGCCGGTCACGATGTCGAAATATGCGGCCTCCCGTCCGCCGACGAAACTCGGCGTGAAGCCGGGCGGAACGATCACCGTGCGCGAGGCGGTCTATGGCATGATCGTCAAATCCGCCAATGACGCTGCTGCCGCCATGGGTGAAAAACTCGGCGGTTCGGAAAGCAATTTCGCCAGGCTCATGACCCAGAAGGCCCGCCAGCTCGGCATGAGCCGCACGGTCTTCGTCAACGCATCCGGCCTGCCGGACAAGCGCCAGATCACGACGGCGCGCGACATGTCCACGCTCGCCGTGGCGCTGATGAAGAATTATCCCAGCGAATATCGCCTCTTCTCCATCGCGAGCTTCAATTTCCGCGGCCAGACCATCCGCGGCCACAACAATCTCATGTATCGCTACGAGGGCATGGACGGCATCAAGACCGGCTACACCAATGCCTCCGGCTTCAACATCGTCAGCGCCGTGAAGGACGGCAATCGCCGCGTGGTCGGTGTGGTGCTCGGCGGCCGCACGGCCCGCAGCCGCGACGCCAAGATGGCAGCACTCTTCGATCGCTATATGGGACGTGCCTCCTCCGGTGGCGCCAGGCTGACCGCCAGCATCAATGCAAAGCAGCAGGTCGAGGTCGCCTCGGCCGCCGATGACGCTGATGCTCCCGTGCCGGCGAGCGCGCCGCGTGTTGCAGACGAGCCAGCAGCACCCGCACCGAAGGCGCTCGGTTATGCCAACGATGGCGTTATTCCGCTGGAGCGCCCGGCGGCAATGGACGAGATCGTTAATGCCGGCAAGGCGCCGAAAGCGCCGGTCGGCAACGCACCAGTCGGCAAGGCCGGTGGCTGGCAGATCCAGATTTCCGCTGCCCCGAGCGCCGATGCCGCCCGCGCGCTTCTCGCGCAGGCGCAGTCCGAGGCCGGTGCACCGCTCGTTTCCGCCTCGCCTTACACGGAAGCTGTCGGCAAGGGCGCCAATGCGGTTTACCGCGCCCGTTTCGTCGGTTTCCAGAGCAAGGAAGACGCGACGTCTGCCTGCGATGCCCTGAGGAAGCGCTCTTATGACTGCATGCTCCTGCCGAACCAGGGCTGAGCTGCACACTCTGGACAATTTCCGGGAATCGGCGCTCTCCTCATAAACAAAAGGAGAACGTCATGCTGCAACGGCTCGCCGATCAGTTCGAGACCTCGTCGTCAACCTATGCCAGCGCCCACGGCATTGAGCGCGATGCCGACTGGTTCCTGCTGAAACTGCAGGAGGAGATGGGTGAACTGACCCAGGCTTGGAACCGCCTGACTGGCCGTGGCCGCACAAAGGGCCGCTCGCTCGAGGAGATGGAACGCGACCTCGCCGATGAGAGCGCCGACCTGCTGGGCCATATTCTGCTGTTTGCCCGCCGTAACGATATCGATCTCGCCGCCGCGATCGAACGGAAATGGCGGTTCGAGCCGGCACAGACGTGAGAGGGCTGACGCACTTTAGGCTAGATCATCCGGCTTTGGGAAATCCGGCTGCGCTTCCGGTCTTGCCGATCGGAATGCATCGAGCACCACACAGCGCTGCTCAACCGAAAGCAATAGGGGGTAGGGTGAGAGATCATGGCCGAGACGACGGGCGTTGCTCATCTGCGGGATAAGATGCAAGTCAGCCCAGCCCGGGCGGTCGCCGAAACAGAAGGGCGACTGAATTTCACGCTGCG
>Ga0102588_1000430_pt1 | contig 45615 bp, 36 predicted proteins | sample AraplaMF_Col_mMS_FD_76854 | JGI IMG/M metagenome (GOLD analysis project Ga0102588, IMG submission 76854) | Arabidopsis root microbial communities from the University of North Carolina, USA - plate scrape MF_Col_mMS (SPADES assembly) (version 2) | ecosystem: Host-associated > Plants > Roots >...
TGGGTGCTTGCCGCGAGCACCCATTCGCTCGCCAGCGAGCTTCCCACAGGAAAAAAAACGGCCACCCGAGGGTGGCCGTTTTCCATTCCAGCAAGTCAGCGCGAGGGCTTACTTCTTGGAATCGTCCGTTGCGCTCTTGGCGTTGTCCGCAGCGTCCTTCGCCTGGTCAGCCGACTTGTCGGCCTGATCGGCAGCGTTGGAAGCGGCGTCCTTCATGGCTTCGGTGCCACCGGCCGTGGAGGCCGAAGCGGCGGCCTGGGCCTGCGAAGCAGCGTCCTTGGCCTGGTCGGCGGACTGCTGAGCCTGGTCGGCGGCCTGCGAGGTCGCGGCGTTCTGCGACTGGTCGGCAGCCTGCTGGGCCTTGTCAGCCTGCTGCTGCGCGTCGGCGGCCGACTTCTGGGCGTCCTGCGCGGAATCCTGCGCGCCGTTGCTGCAAGCTGCCAGAAGCGCGACGAGCGCAGAGGCGAGAAGGGTACGCGTCAAATTCATTGTGGTTCTCCTTAGCCGTGGAATGCCGTTAGGCGGGCGTATTAATAGCTCAGTTGATATGACTTAGCCATATACGACGCCATGCGATCTTCAGGGGGCATTAAAGCCCATCGACATGGCGTGATCGTGCAAAAGAACGAGCGCTTTACCTTGTAGACGTCAGGTTCACACCAGTTCGATGGCGATCGCCGTTGCCTCGCCGCCACCGATGCACAGCGCGGCGACACCCCTTTTTGCCCCACGCTCCGTCAACGCATTGAGAAGGGTGACCACGATACGGGCACCGCTGGCGCCGATCGGATGGCCCAGGGCGCAGGCGCCACCGTGCACGTTGACCTTCTCGTGCGGCACGCCCAGCTCGCGCATCACGGCCATCGGCACCACGGCGAACGCCTCGTTGATTTCGAACAGATCCACGTCGCCGACGGACCAGCCGGTCTTTTCGAGCAGCTTCGAGATCGCACCCACCGGCGCCGTGGTGAACCACTCCGGCTCGTGCGAATGGGTGGCGTGGGCGACCACGCGTGCGAGCGGTTTCACGCCACGCGCCTTCGCTTCATCGGCGGAGAGCATCACCAGCGCCGCCGCGCCGTCCGAAATCGACGACGAGCTGGCGGCCGTGATCGTGCCGTTTTCCTTGCGGAACGCAGCGCGCAACGTGGGGATCTTCGCGGTATCGGAACGGCCCGGCTGTTCGTCTTCGGCGAAGTCCTGCGCACCCTTGCGGCCCTGCACGGTGACCGGGACGATTTCGTTGGCGAACGCGTTGGCCTTCTGCGCAGCCTGTGCGCGCTCGACCGACGCGATGGCGAAAGCGTCCTGCTCTTCGCGCGTGAAGTGGTACTTGTCGGCGCACTGCTCGCCGAAGATGCCCATGGCCTTGCCGTCGTACGGATTGGTCAGGCCGTCCCACGCCATGTGGTCGACGAGCTGCCCGTCGCCGTAGCGGATGCCCGTACGCGCGTTGACCATGTGCGGCGCGTTGGTCATCGACTCCATGCCGCCGGCGACGACGACGCTGGCCGAACCGGCCTTGATGAGGTCGTGGGCGAGCATCATGGCCTTCATGCCCGAGCCGCACACCTTATTGATGGTGGTGCAGCCGGCCGAGGTCGGCAGACCGGCTTCGAGCGATGCCTGGCGCGCGGGCGCCTGGCCGAGGTTGGCAGGCAGCACGCAGCCCATGATCACTTCGCTGACGTCGGACGGCGCGATGCCGGACTGCTCGAGCGCCGCCTTGATGGCGATGGAGCCGAGCTTCGGCGTGGGCACGCCGGTGAACTGGCCGAGGAAGGAACCGATGGCGGTGCGCTTGGCACCGGCGATGACGATGTCGGACATGGTAACTCCGTAATGCTCGCAGAGGCCGCCTTATCGGGCGGAAAACCGTTCGAGTATCGCAGCGGGGCCGGGGCGGGGGCAATCTGCGGCGCGGCAAGGGCCGCGGCCTCGCGGCGTGCCGGAGCGGGGCGGATGTGGCAGGATCTTGCGAGGGGTACCGGCGCGAAAGGCGTCGGCCGACATTGACGTCGCAAGGGGAAAAGCATGAAGGCAGTGGTGTTTCCGCGCCAGCGCGAGCTGGCGCTGGCGGTTTGTATGTGTCTCGGGTTGGTCGCGTGCGGCGGTGGCGGCGGCGGAACCCGAAGCGGTGGCTCGGGTGGCTCCGTCACGACGCCTCCGCCCGTCACGCCGCCTCCGGTAACGCCACCTCCCGCGGCGGATCCGCTGCTCAACGCGCACCTGGTGCTGACGCATGCCGACACCGCTCACGCGGCGGGCGTGACCGGCGCAGGCCAGTACGTCACCGTTATCGATTCCGGCGTGGATGCCGCGCATCCCGCACTCGCCGGCCGTGTCGCCATGCAGGTGTCGGTCGTGGACCCGAGCACCAACGATACGAGCCGGGCCGATGTGTCAGGGCACGGCACCGCGGTGGCGCAGATCATCGCCGGATCGGCGTTCGGCAAGTTCGACGGTGGCGTGGCGCCGGGCGCGACTCTCCGCTCCCTGCGAATCGTTCCCGACAAGGCACCCGTGGGACAGCCCGCGCCCGCGGTCACGCCCGAGGCCTTTCGGCAGGCCTGGAGCACACCGCCGTACGGGCTCGCTTCGTATATCCACGTGCACACGTGGGGCGGCACGACGATCGACGCCACGGACACGAACCTGATGCGCGACTGGGTGGCGACCGTCACCGGATCGCCGTATTCGCTGTCGATCTTCGCCGCCGGTGACAGTGGCAAGGCCGACCCCAACGACCTCGCGGCCCTGCCGGCACACTATGCCGCGCCCATCTGGCGCGAGTGGCTGACGGTCGTGGCCCTCGATGCCGCGAATCCCGCCGCGCTTGCCGCCGGGTCGAACCGCTGCGGCGTCACGGCGAATTATTGCCTCGCGGCACCCGGGTCGGTGACGACCGTCGCCGCCTCCTCGACGCCCGGAAACCCGGTGTACGAGACGTGGACCGGCACGGGCATCGCCGCCGCTCAGGTCGGTGGCGCCGCGGCGCTGGTGCGCGAGGTGTTTCCGGATCTCGATTACGATTCGCTGCGGCAGGTCCTCCTGTCGACTGCCGACGACCTGGGCGCGCCGGGTATCGATCCCGTCTTCGGCAACGGCCGCCTGAATGTCGCACGCGCGATCCGGGGGCCCTCCAGCATCGACGACGCGCTGCTGAAGCTGGAGGCTTACGAGGGACGCTCGCGTGTCTTCAGTAACGACATCGGTGGCAACGGGGCACTGCGCACCTTTACCGATGAAAACACCTCGATCACCTTCTCGGGGCGGCTCACCTACAAAGGCGAGACCCATGCGTTCGGCAACGTGACGTCGCTCCATGGATTCCCCGGCAAACTCGTCGTGGAAGGCCACATCACCACGCTCGGCGACGTCGGTGGCAACGTCCACAACAGTGCGACGCTCATCACGGTCGACACGCCGGTGCGCGTGCACGGCGATTACTGGCAGGCGGCGGACTATGCCGGTCTCCAGGGCAAACTGGGCGCGCCGCTGCAGGTCGACGGCACCGCCCATCTGTTGGGCGGCGACTTCAGGGTCGCCGGCGCGGTGCCGGGGTACGTGCCGACCGCGCATCAGGCGGTCCTGCAGGCAGGAGCGATCGACGGAACGTTCCAGACGCTGACCTTCGCACCCGGCGTGTTCCTCTCCGCGACGTTGCAGTACACCCCCACCGAGGTCTGGCTCGATACCCGCAGCCTCACCGTGTCGAGCGTCGCCGCCACGACGATGCGGGAGTCCGGCGCCGCGATATCGTCGGCCTCACGTCTCGATGGCGCCTTCGCGCAGATCGATCGCGCGCTCGCCGACCCGACGGCGAATCCGGCGACGCAGGATCTGTCCACCTTGCTCGCCGCGGGAAACATCCAGCAATCGCGCGATACGAAGGCGGCGCAAGCCTCGCTCGAATCGCTCTCGGGGCAGCTCTATGCCGCAGGCACCGCCGTGACGCTCGCGGGTATCGAAGCGGGCAACGATGCGCTGATCGATCATCTCGGCCAACAGGGGGCGGTGGGCGCGTGGACCCAGTCGCTGGGCTTGCAGGGCAGCATGAGCCGCGGTGGATTCGGCAGCGTCGGTTTCAGTCTGGGCGGCAACCTGGTCGGCACGGACGTTCGCCTGGGGCAGACGGGATTCGCGGGTGTGGCCGTGGGACAGATGCGAAGTTCCGGCCAGCTCTCCGGGCAGTTCGACCGGCAGAGGAACCGGGCGACGGAGGGCATGCTCTATGCCGGCTCGCGCGGAGATCGCTGGTACGGCGTGGGTCGTCTCGGCTTCGGTGGCTTCCGCGGCGACGTGAGCCGCCTGCTGCGCTTCGGCGATACGGCGGCGCTCGCCGGCAGCGAAAGCACCGGGCATTACAACGTGGCCTACGGCGAGATGGGCTATCGCAGCCAGATCGGCGCTTTCTCCGTCACGCCGTTCGCCAACGCGCAGTTCGCGACCATCCGTCGCTCCGGATTCGAGGAGCGGGGCGGCAGCGGTTTCGGGCTCCGTGCCAACGGGCAGACGACCTCGCGCTGGCAGGCGGGTCTCGGACTGCGCGCGGGCGCCAGCTGGCTGACGACGTTCGGCAACGTCCGGCTCGACGGCAAGGTCGCCTGGCAGGGCGCGTTCGCCACCCGGGGGGATGCATTTTCGGCGCGATACACCGGCTTCGCGCAATGGGCGCCGGTCGACGGCATCGGCCTGTCGCGCCACGCGGCCACCACCGGCATGACGCTGGCCTGGGACATGAGCAGCCGTGCCCGGCTGGGTCTCGATGTCGATCAGCGCTTCGCGGATCGCGACCGCTCGCGATCCGCCCAGGTGAGCTACCGGCTGGCCTGGTAACCCCGAAGCACGGTCGGCCACGAGGCCGGCCGTGCGTCAGCTCACGTTCCCGCGTTCACGTTGATCTTTATCTCAGAATCTTGTGGCACCATCCGCCACAGGGTGTGCCCACGGACCGCGGGCACGGACATTGATGTCGGGACCAGGGGAACATTATGAGCACGGTGCAACTGCCGCGTCGGCGCGACCTCGCGTTGGCCATTTGCGTGAGTATCGGAATGACCGCCTGCGGTGGCGGCGGTGGCGGTAGCGGTATCCGCAGTTCGAACATTCCGGCCAACTCGGTCCCGTCGAACAATCTCCCCAGCGACGCCAACACCAACTACAACATTCCGAAGACGCCCGGCACGGGCTCGACGATCAAGCAGCCGCCGATCGACGTGCAGATCGTCGCGACCAACGTGAAACCGGCGCACGATGCCGGCTTCACGGGCAAGGGCGTCACCATCGGCATCGCCGATTCGGGCATCAACGCGAACAACCCGGCGCTGGCCGGTCGTGTCGGTTCCCAGTTCAACTACGTCGATCCTGCCGCGAACAACCTCGCCGTGGGCGATGTGCTGGGCCACGGTACCTTCGTCGCCGAAGTCGCCGCGGGACGTCCGGTCGGAAACTTCGTGGGCGGCGTGGCGCCCGATGCCAACCTGGTGTCGGCGCGCATCATCGCGGACAAGGAACCGAAGGACGACGGTTCCGGCAAGGGCAACAAGGTCACTTCGTCCGATCCGCTCGGCGACGTCAACGACAAGCTGCGTGCCGCCGGCGCAACGATCATCAACAATTCGTGGGGCGGCATCTACTGGGACGAATCGGACAAGGACACGAGCGACAATTTCGGCGACGCGTATCTCGCGGCGCGGTTCGGCTCCGCGCTCTTCGTCTTCGCGGCCGGCAACGAAGGCAAGGCCGATCCGTCGACGATCGCCAAGCTGCCGAGTCTGGTCTCGAACCTCGAGCAGGGCTGGCTCACCGTGGTCGCGCTCGACAGCGACAACACGAGCCAGATCGCCTCGTACTCCAACCGTTGCGGCGTCGCGAAGAACTACTGCCTGGCTGCCCCGGGCACCATCATCGTCACCGCACCCGATGCGACGGCCGACAAGCTCTCGTACGTCTACGGCGCCGGCACGTCGTTCGCGGCACCTCAGGTATCCGGCGCCGCCGCTGTCGTGATGCAGGCGATCCCAGGCCTCGCACTGGACGAGGTAAGGCAGGTATTACTCGGTACGGCGGACGATCTCGGCGATCCTGGCCCGGATGCGATCTACGGCTACGGGCGCCTGAATGTGGGCCGCGCGATTCGCGGCCCGGCGAAGCTCGACTGGGGTCTCTTCCAGGCGAGCTTCTATGGTCGCAATGGCGAGTTCGCGAACGACATCTCCGGCGCTGGCGGTCTCAGCGTGTACGGCGATTCGAAGCTGACGCTGAGCGGCACGAACACCTACACCGGCCTCACCACCGTCAGCTCGAGCCTCACGCTCGAGACGATGCATGGCATCCCCGGCGCGTTGTCGGTCGATAGTTCGGCGCGCGCCATCGTGCACGGCGACATCGGCGGCGACACGATCGTGTCGTCCATCCTGCAGACGACCGAGGCATCGACGCACATCGCGGGTAACTACCTGCAGACGCCGACCGGCCGTTTGTCACAGTTGCTCGGGGCTCCCCTGATCGTCAGCGGTACCGCGCAGCTCGCCGGTAACTTCTACGTCGCCGGCGCGATCCCGGGTTACGTGCCCACCACCCACCAGCAGGTGCTGACGGCGCAGTCGATCTCGGGAAAGTTCAGTTCGACGACGCTCGCCGCCGGCGTGTTCCTCAACGCGACGTTGCAGTACCTGCCGGCGGAAGTCTGGATCGACACGTCGACCCTCAGCGTGACGCAGGTCGCCAGCACATCGATGAGCCAGTCGGGCGCCGCGCAGTCGTCCGCGCAGCGTCTGGATGGGGCGTTCCAGCAGATCGAAAATAGCCTCAGGAATCCTGCGAGCAATGGTTCGTCGTTCGCGACGGGCACGCTGATCGCCGCTGGCGGCATTCAGCAGTCGGCCAATACGAAGGTGGCGCAGGCCTCGCTGGAGTCGCTGTCGGGCCAGCTCTACGCCGCGAGCACGGCGGTGACACTGGCCGGCATCGAGGCCGGTAACGACGCGCTGATCAGCCACCTCGACAAGCAGGGTGCCGGCGGCGCCTGGATGCAGTCGCTGAGCGGGCAGGGTGGACTGAATCGCTCCGGATTCGGCAGCGTCGGTTTCAATCTGGATGGCGGCCTCGCGGGTAACGACATCCGTATCGGTAGCAACGGCTTCGCGGGTGTCGCGTTCGCGCAGATGCGCAGCAATGGCCAGCTTTCGGGCAACTACGACCGTCAGCGCAGCCGTTCGACCGAAAGCATGCTTTACGCCGGTTCGCGTGGTGCGAACTGGTATGGCGTCGGTCGCCTTGGTTTCGGTAACTTCCGCGGCAATACGCAGCGTCTGCTGCGCTTCGGTGACCAGGCGTCGTTCGCCGGTGGCGACAACACCGGTCACTACAACGTCGCCTACGGCGAAGTCGGCTATCGCACCGATGCGGGCGCGTTCTCGCTCACGCCGTTCGCGAACGTCGAATACGCCAGCATCCGTCGCGACGGTTTCCAGGAACTCGGCGGGCAGGGCTTCGGACTCAGCGCCAACGGCCAGACCACGTCCCGCTGGCAGGCCGGGTTCGGACTTCGTGCCGGTGCGTCGTGGCTCACCAACGTAGGCAAGCTGCACCTCGATGCCAAGCTCGGCTGGCAGAACGCGTTCGCGACGAAGGGCGAAGTGTTTTCCGCGCGCTATAACGGCATCGCGCAGTGGGCGCCCGTCGAGGGCATCGGCCTGTCGCGTCGTGCCGGCGTGGCGGGCATGACGCTCGGCTGGGATCTGAGCGAGCGCACGCAGGTGGGGCTCGACGTCGATCAGCGCTTCGCCGATCGCGACCACTCACGCTCGGCGAGCGCGACGTTCCGGATGAACTGGTAAAGCAAAGGGCCCCGAAAGAGGCCCTTTTTCTAAGCTCTATAGTGCTGACCTACCTTCGGGTGGGAGCGCTCCCGCGCGCGAATCGGACTTGCCGCAAGCACCCATTCGCGTGCGAGCGCGCTCCCACCCGAGGGTCGGGATATGTGCGTTCGAACGGCTTACGACTTGCCGTGGAACAGCTCGCGACCGATGAGCATGCGGCGGATCTCGTTGGTGCCGGCGCCGATCTCGTAGAGCTTCGCGTCGCGCAGCAGGCGGCCGGCGGGGAACTCGTTGATATAGCCGTTGCCGCCGAGTGCCTGGATCGCTTCGAGCGCCACCTGCACCGCGTTGGTCGAGGCGTTGAGCAGGCATGCCGCGGGATCGATGCGCGACTTCACGCCGTTGTCGAACTGCTGCGCCACCATGTAAGCGAAACCACGCGACGACTGCAGGGCGGTGTACATGTCGGCGACCTTGGCCTGCATCATGCCGAACGTGCCGATCGGCGCGTTGAACTGCTTGCGCTCGCGCACGTAGGGCAGCACGAGATCCATCGCCGACTGCATGATGCCGATCGGGCCGCCCGAGAGCACGAGGCGCTCGGTGTCCAGGCCCCCCATCAGCACGCGCACGCCTTCGTTCACTTCGCCGACGATGTTCTCCGCCGGAATCTCGCAGTTGTCGAACACCAGCTCGCAGGTGTTCGAACCGCGCATGCCGAGCTTGTCGAGCTTTTGCGCGGTGGAGAAGCCCTTCATGCCCTTCTCGACGACGAAGGCGGTCATGCAGCGGCTGCCTGCCGGGCGCGGCGCGGTGCGCATGTACACCAGCAGCACGTCGGCATCCGGGCCGTTGGTGATCCACATCTTGGTGCCGTTGGCCACCCAGACGTCGCCCACGAGTTCGGCGTGGCAGCTCATCGAGCCGACGACGTCGGAGCCGGCGCCCGGCTCGCTCATGGCGAGCGCACCCACCCACTCGCCGCTGGCGAGCTTCGGCAGGTATTTCCGGCGCTGCTCGTCGTTGCCGTTGTGGTAGATGTTCTGCACGCAGAGGTTCGAGTGCGCGCCGTACGACAGGCCTACCGAGGCCGAGGCGCGCGAGATCTCCTCCATCGCGATCATGTGCGCGAGGAAGCCGAGGCCGGAGCCGCCGTATTCCTCGGGGATGGTGACGCCCAGCAGGCCCATGTCGCCGAACTTGCGCCAGAGGTCTTCGGGGAACACGTTTTCGCGGTCGATGCGGTCGGCGCGCGGCGCGATTTCCTTCTCGGCGAAGGCGTGGACGCTTTCGCGCAGGAGGTCGAGGTCTTCACCGAGGGAAAACGGGCGCATGCAAGCAACTCCGGGGGTAAGCGAGAAAAAAGCTACCCATCGTAGCGTGCGCACACCGTCAAGCCACGGCGCGACGCAGCAATCTACAGGGGCGGAAGAGCCGCGATACGGTCGTGGACGGCGGCCAGCAGCCGGTACTGGCCGCTCACGAGGCGCAGCGCTTCAGGCGTCGCGCCGTCGTCGCGGGCATCGGGCAGCGTACCGATGAGCCCTTCGGCGGTGCCGGCACGGACGTGCTCCGCGAGGGCGTCGAACCGGTGGGCCAGGTCGGTCGCCAGCCCGAGGGCGACGCGCGCGTCGTCCACCGGCAGTGCCTGCCGATGGGAGCCGAGGGTCGACAGATGGGACAGGCCGGCCTGCAGGGCGGAGACGAGGCGTAGCGCCTGTTCGCCGCGCTCCGGCGAATGCCCCGGTTCGGCCAGCAGTTCGGTCACGTTGCCGGCGACCGCCGCCTGGGCTGCGTGCGCGTCGCGCCGCGCGATGCGATACGGCAGGTCGTCTCGCCTGCCCGTGGTGTACTGGGCCGAGATGGCCCGCAGGTAGCGTGCATACGCGAGCAGCGCGTCGGCCACGATCTCGTCGAGGCGGCGGACACGCCAGTCGGGCAGCACGAATCGGATAACGACGACGGCGATGAACGCGCCGAGCAGGGTATCCAGCAGCCGGGGGCCGATGGCCTCGTAGCCGGCGCCGACGAGATCGAAGCAGAGCACGACGAACAGCGTGATGACCGCGGTGGCCTGTGCGTAACGGCGCAACCGGAACGCGAAGAACGCGGCGCCCGACGCCACGATCATGGGCAGCCGCCAGTCGCCGCCGGGCAGCAGGCGAAGCATTGCCCAGCCGGCGACGAGGCCTGCGATCGTGCCGGCGATCCGCTGCAGGGTGCGACGGCGCGTGGCGCCATAGCCCGGCTGACAGACGAAGAGGGTGGTCAGGAGGATCCAGTAGCCATGGCTGGGGTGCAGCAACTGCATGAGCACGTAGCCGCCGAGCATGCCGGTGGCGAGCCGTATCGCATGGCGGAAATGCATCGAGCGCCGGTTCAGACGGACGCGGATGCGCGCGAACGCCTCGCGCAGCGAATCCGGCTCGCTGCCCTGCAGGGCGTTGTCGGCGTCCGTGCTCAGGCTGCCCTCGTTGCCGATGGCCTCCTGCAGCCCCGCCATGTTGGCCAGGAGCGCGCTCAGGGCGCCATCGAGCGCGGGGTTCGCGGCGCGATGGCGACGCTCCCAGGCGATCGCGTCGCGCACGTCGTCGAGAGCGTCGCGTGGCAGCGCGATGGGCGCCGGTGGCGTACCGCGACGGATCGCATCGGCGCGCGCGCGACAGGCGATCGCCTGCTGGCGAAGCAGGTGACCGAAGCGAAACATCACGTCGCTGTGGTACAGCGCGTCGGCGAGTTCGTCGTACGGATGATGCGACGAACTCACGCGTTCGTGGATGTCCTGTGCCACGAAGAACATCGCCAGTCGCGCGGCCGAACGCCCGCGTGGCTGGCGCCGTCCGATGCGGTCGAGCAGCGCGGCGCGCGCCGCGGCCAGCGCATCGACGGTGTCGCGGTTGCGACGCGAGAACGCGATCGCCAGCGCCTCGCGATCGAGCCCGCGCACGGGCTCGAACAACGCGGCGCGCGCTTCCATCAGGGCGGCCAGCGACGCGAAGAGGCGCGCCAGCGCGTGGCGCACCGCCCGTTGCGGTGCCAGGGCGCTCCAGAGCAACGACAGCAAGCCGTACCACGCGGCGCCAGCCAGCAGCGCGACCGTACCCTGCCAGCCGGCCGCCGTGGGCTGCGCGGCGTCGGACGCGATCATGGTGTAGACGGAGAGGATGAGCGTCGCCGTGGCGATGGTGGCGTAGCGGCCGCTCGCCGCGCCGAGCATCACGAGCACGAAGGTGCCCAGTGCGAGCACCGGCGCGAACAGGAGAGGCGTGCCGATGAGCGCCTTCACGACGACCGCCGCGGCGGCGAAGCAGACGAGCGTCACGACGAGGCCGCGCAGGCGGCCTCGCCAGGCTTCGTCGGTTTCCGCCAGCGCGCAGGCGATTGTGCCGAGCAGGGCGGGCACCAGCGCCTCCACCATCCCGCGGGATGCGCACCAGCCGACGATGCCGCCGAGCGCGAGGCATACGCGCACCACGTCGGCGAAGCGGTCGGATTGGGCGAGGGCGCGCAGGGTCGGCATCGGTGCAGATTACCCGCGCCGCGGATGGATCAGCAGAGGCCGCCGTTGACGGCGAGCACCTGACGGGTGATGTAGCCGGCCTCGGGGCTCATCAGGAAACGCACGGCGGCGGCGACGTCCTCCGGGGTGCCGGTGCGCTCCATGGGGATGATCTTGAGGATCTGCTCGACCGGTACGTCGGGATCGAGCATGTCGGTGTCGATGAGGCCCGGCGCGACGCAGTTGACGGTGATCTTCCGCTTCGCCAGTTCGACGGCGAGCGCCTTCGCCGCACCGATCACGCCGGCTTTCGACGCGCTGTAGTTCACCTGGCCGCGGTTGCCGATCAGGCCGGACACGGACGTGATGCAGACGATGCGGCCGGCGGCGCGGCGCCGGATCATCGGCATCGCGAGCGGATGCAGCACGTTGTAGAAACCGTCGAGGTTGGTCCGCAGCACCTGATCCCAGTCGTCGGACGTGAGCCCGGGAAACGCGCCGTCACGGGTCAGACCCGCGTTGCACACCACGCCATAGTACGCGCCGTGCGCGGCGACATCCGCTTCGAGCGCGGACGCCGTCGCCGCGCGGTCGGAAATGTCGAACTGGAGCACGCGCGCCGCGCGGCCCTTCGCCACGATGGTTTCCTGCACGGCTTCGGCTTCGTCGCGTCGCGAACGGCAATGCAGCACGAGGTCGTAACCGGCGTCGGCGAGGTTCAGCGCGATGGCACGCCCGATGCCCCGGCTGGAGCCGGTAACGAGAACGGTGTCGGTCATGGTGGTGTACCCCGGGAATCGAGTGAATGGCGCGGATCGAGGAACGGCGTCGGATCCGGCGGACTGAAGACGGTGAGGCGCGCCTCGGCGTGCATGCCCGGCGCGTCGATGCGGCAGGCGAACGCGCCCATGCCGTCGTCGTCGTGGAACTGACGAACGGCCTCGACGGTGAGCCGGGTGCCGTGCGGGAAAGCGTCGACATCGGCGCGGTAGGCACGCGTGCCGAGGAGGAATCCCGGCCGGACCTCGCCACCGGCGGCGAGCACCTGGCAGCCATTCCACGCCGCGATCGCCTGCGCCATCAGCTCCACGCCCGACCACGCCGGCAGACCCGTGGCATCGACGAAGGCATCGCCGGCGCGCACGACACGCTCGACGACGATCCGCTCGGCATCCCAGGCGACGACGCGGTCCAGAAGGATCATTCGCCCGGTGTGGGGCAGCAGCTGATCGATGGGCCAGAGAGTCATGCGCCCCCCGCCAGCACGAGGCTCGCGTTGTTGCCGCCGAACGCGAACGAATTGCTCATCAGGTGCCGACGCCCCGGGCCCAGCGTGTCGCCCGCGCGCGTGAACGCGAGCGGCGGTAGCGCCGGGTCGGCGTCGCCATCCCACACGTGCGGCGGAAGCCGGCGTTCGGCATCGGTCAGCGCGAGCCAGCAGAACGCCGCCTCGAGCGCACCGGCCGCGCCGAGCGTGTGTCCGGTGAGCGCCTTGGTGGACGAGCAGGGCACCGGTCGCGCGAACATGGCCGCGACGGCGCGGCTTTCCATCGCGTCGTTGTGTTCGGTGGCGGTGCCGTGCAGGTTCACGTAATCGATGGCTCCGGCGTCGATGCCGGCCGCCGCGAGCGCGCGGCGCATCGCTTCGGTGGCACCGCGCCCTTCGGGTTCGGGCGACGACATGTGGTGCGCGTCGGAACTCGCGCCACCGCCGAGGAACGTCACGGGCGCGGCGTCGCGGGTCATGAGGAACAGCGCGGCGGCTTCGCCGATGTTGATGCCGCGACGCGCGCGCGAGAACGGCAGGCAGCGGCCGGCGTCCGTGGCTTCGAGCGCATGGAAGCCGTTCGTCGCCAGGCGGCAGAGCGTGTCGGCGCCACCGCAGACCACCGCGTCGCAAAGGCCCAGACGCAGCAGCCGCCCCGCCGTCAGGAGCGCGCGTGCGCCAGAGGTGCACGCGGTGGAGATGCCGTACGACGGGCCGGCGATGCCGAGCCATTCGGAGAGGAACGCGGCAGGCGCACCGAGCTCCTGGTCGGCGTAGCGATACGCGTCGGGCCACGCGCCCGTGACGCCGCGCGTGGCGATGCCGCGGGTCGCTTCCTCGATACCGGTGGTGCTGGTGCCGACGACGACGCCGATGCGAGCCGCGCCGAAGCGCGCGATGGCGGCGCGAATGTCGTCTTCGATTTCACGCGCCGCGAGCATCAGCAGGCGATTGTTGCGGGTGTCGCGGTGCGCCAGATCTGCGGGCATGTCGGGCAACGCGGCGTCCACGCTGCCAAGCGGCAACGCGCGGTCCGGCACCCAGCCGTCGATCGTGCGCAGGCCGTCGGGCGATGCGCGGAACAGGGCCTCGGCGACGTCGGCCTTGCCGGCGCCCAGCGAGCACACGACGCCGAGCGCATTGAGGTAGGCGGTCATGCGCCTGCGAGCGGCTTGCGGGCCGCCACGTTCACGAGCGTCTCGTCGCGCTTGCCGGGCGGCGGCGGTGCCTTGATGCCCCAGCGCTCCAGCAGGCCGAAATCGCGCGACCGGCTCCACCACAGGTAGGGCAGCGAAACGTTCGCGTCCGAAAAGACGAAGCCCCGATGGCGCAGCATCGCGAGGTATTCGTCGGCGGTTTTCTGCACGTGCATGGGATGCCGGAAGAACCAGCGGATCACCCACGTATCGATGTACGCCTTGGTCGACTCCGCGAACAGCAGCAGGCCACCCGGCTTCAGCACGCGCCAGAACTCGTCGAGTGCGCGCTCCTGCTCCACCAGATGGTGGAACGTCTGGTGGCAGAACAGCACGTCGATGCTCGCGTCGGGCAGCTCGATGCGTGCGCAGTCGCCCAGCATCAGCGTGGCGTCGATGCCTTCGCGGTTCGCCTCGTCGCGCGAGATCGCGACGCTTTCGGGGTCGGCATCCAGCCCGATCATGCGCGAGGGCGAGAACGCGTCGCGCAGCAGGCGGAACGAACGGCCCTGGCCGCAGCCGACGTCGAGCAACGTGCCGCCACGCGGCAACGGCTCGCCGGCGAGGTGTTTCAGGTCGTTGATGGCCACGCGCAGCACGTGATGCTGCCACGTATGGGTGCGCAGGAAGACGAACCCGATGCGGGTTTCCTCGACATAGGTTGCGCTGGCGTACTTCATGGCGACGTTCCAGAGGATCGGGAGGACGCGAGGCGCGCGAGGCCCCGCTCGATGTCGGTGACGAACACGGAGGGCGAGACCAGCTGCATCTCGCCATCGGCGAGGCGCACGGCTACCTGGATCGTGCTGGCGCGCGTCAGGCGCTCGCCGGTGGCGGCGTCGCTGACGGTGTAGTGGATCTTCAGTCGGTTTTCCCATTCGACCAGCTCGGCGCGCACGACGAGTGCCTGGCCGAAGCGGGCCGCGCGCGCGTAACGCAGCTGGATGTCGATGATGGGCCAGACGAAGCCGGTTTCCTTCATTCGCGTGTAGTTGTGGCCGAGTTCGTCGAGCAGCGCGCAGCGGGCGATCTCGAGGTACTTCACGTAATGGCCGTGCCATACGACGTCCATCGAGTCCACGTCGAAGAACGGGACCGTCACGTCGACCGCGGTGGCGTAGACGCCTTTAGCGCGCATCGGAAGCTCCGTTCGTACCGTGCCAGTACGCGTGAAAATTGAACCACTGAAGAGGGGCGTCGAGGCAGCGCTCGCCGAGCCACGCGGCGTACCGCGCGACGATCGCCGGGACGATGGCGTCGCGCCTGCCGCGTTCCCATCCGGCCGCATCGTCGAAACGACGCAGATGGATCCGGTAGCGTCCCGCGAGCTTGAGGCAGCAGACGACGTTGACCGGGCAGCGAAGCATCGCGGCCATGAGCCACGGGCCCTGCGGAAACGAAGCGGATGCGCCGAGGAAGTCGGTGTCGACGGTACGTCCGCCGTGCTCCGGCACGCGGTCGCCGGCGATGGCGATCCATTCGCCGCGATCGAGGCGTTGCGACAGGTCGAGCATGGTCGAGGTGTCGAGGTCGCCCACGTGCATGAGGCGCAGCCGGCGATCGCCGGATTCGCCGAGCAGGCGATTGAAATGCGCCGCGTCGGGCAGGTGCATGAGCACGTTCAGCGCGACGCCTTCGCCCACCTCGGCCATCGCACGGCACACGTCGAGGTTGCCGAGGTGCGTGCAGACCAGCAGCTGTCCGCGGCCTCCCGACAGCAGCGCGTTTCGCACGCCGTCCGGATCGTCCATGTCGATCGACGACAGACGCAGCTTGCCGCGCCACACATCGAAGCGGTCGAGCATGCATTCGCCGAACGCGAGGTACTGCGCGAACACGGAGCGCGTGCGCGGAAAGAGGTCGGCGCGGCCGCTCCACGACGCGAGCCGTCGCTGGTATTCGCGAACGTGTCGACGCGCGTCGCGCCCGGTGCAGAAGAAATACAGCACAATCAGCCGGATCACGGGCGCGACCGTGCGCCGGCCAAGCACGCGCACGGCGATGGCCGTGAGCTTGATGCCGATGAAGCTGCCGCGCTCCTTGCGCGCCGCCCAGTGCAGTGGCGCCGTCGACTCAGGCATGCGTTGCCGCCACCTGGAGATAGCCCGACGAGACGGCGTCGTCGCCGACGCGCCAGGCGAAATGCAGGCGCCCGCGCGCGGCGTCGTGACGAACCACGAGCTGCACACGGTCGCCCGGACGCAGCAGGCGCTGGAACTTGAGGGCGTCGATCGCCCGGCACGTCGTCGGCGTGCCGAGGCGCGGCGCCGCGTAGGCGAGCACCCATTCGATCTGCAGCACGCCGGGGAGCACGGGCGCGGCCGGGAAGTGGTCGGCGAAGCAGGCGAGGTCGAGCGGCAGCGCGAGATCGAGCACCCAGTCGTCGCCGTCGCGCCGTTCGTTCAGCAGCGTGGCGGCCACCGGCAAGGGCGCCTTTAGCAGCGCGTCGACGGCGGTGCTTTCGGGAAGTGTTTCCACGAAGCGCCATACGAGCGGCGTCGACAGCGCGTCGTCGCCGGCCGCGTGCTGGCCCAGTTCGTTGATCAGGCCGGCGCGGCCGTGGCGCAGCAGCGCATGCCGGCCCGACGGCGACAGCGCCACGACCATGCCCGGGCCGAGCTTGCCCGCGTAACCACCCGCGGCGCCCGCGACCCACGGATGCGAGAGCAGGCGTGCCGCCGCGCCATCCATGGGTGCCTTGTTGATGCGGCGACGTAGCCGCTGGCGGAACAGCCACTCGCCGACGAAGAGGGCGGCCATCACCGAATAGGCGAAGATGCCGTTGTAGAAGGTCCACCACGACAGCGGGCCCCAGCCGGCGAGCAGCGCCGAGGCCGTGCCGTTGAGCGCGAAGAAGGCCACCCAGACCCACGTGACGCGGCGCGTGTAGCGCACGGCGACGGGCGGAAGATCGGGTTCCGTGACGCGCGCGATCCGCTCGATCATCGGCGGACCGAACCTGAGGCTGAGGCCGAAGGCGCCGAGCAGCAGCGCGCAGATCAGGCTCGGGTACCAGCGCAGCAGTTTGTCTTCGCCGCCGAAGCCGAGCACCGCGCAGTAGACGAGCGTGATGGCCAGCATCCACCGGCCACCCGGCTGGCGCAGCAGCGCCGGGGCACGGACGAGCCAGAGCCCGCCGAGGATCAGGCCGAACATCGGCGTGGATACATGATCCATGCCGAAGTAGACGATGAACGGGTACAGGACCCCGATCACCACCAGGACGGCGTTGCTCAGCCTGCGCATGCGTTGCCTTCCGTCCGCACATAGAGCGCCAGGCTCCGTACGGTGGCGAAGTGCTCGCGCGCGTTCTTCGAATCCGCGGCGAGGCGCAGGCCGTAGCGGTTCTGCAGGGCCAGCGCCAGCTCCAGCGCGTCGACGGAGTCGAGGCCCAGCCCCTGGCCGAACAGCGGCTGGTCGGCGGCGATGTCGCCGGCGGCGAGGTGCTCGAGGGCCAGCGTATCGACGATGAGTTGGGCGATGTCGCGTTCGAGTTCGTTCATGCCTGCAGTTCCCTGGCGTAGAGGGCGTGGAGATGTTCGTTCAGACGTCGCGACGCTATCGGCGCGGGCGCGCCGTTGCTGAAGTCCGAAACGAGGATGTCGTCGCCGACACGCAGGTGCATGTGCACGCGGCGGTGCGGAATCCGGTACCAGGGTTCCGCCTTGGTGAGCGTCGTCGGACGCACGGTGATGAAGACGGGCGTGACGATTTTCGCACCGCGCACGGCGATGGCCGAGGCGCCGCGATGGAATACGGGCGGCTGTCCCGGCGTGGTGCGGGTGCCTTCGGGAAACACGATCAGGGTCTGGCCTTCGCGTAGTACGTCGGCGGCGCGTTCCAGCATGTCGGCGCTGCCGTCGTTACTGATGTACTGCGCGACGCGCACGGGGCCGCGCATGCATGGGTTCTTCCACAGGCTGTGCTTCACGATGCAGTTCGCGTCGGGCACGTGGCCGAGCAGGTACACCACGTCGACCAGCGACGGATGGTTGGCGACGATCAGCTGGCCGGGTCGGCCGAGGCGTTCGAGCCCTTCGAAACAGTGGCGGATCACGCCTGCGCGGTACATGAACTGCGAGTGGAGCCAGAACGCGCGGCCGACGGTGCGTCGCGCACGGCGGCGGCGTACCGCGACGGGACCGGGCCAGTGCAGCACGATGGGCAGGATCAGCACGCGCAGCAGCACGCCGCCGATGCCGAACAACGCGAAGCTGAGCGCGGTGCCTACGAAACGCCACGCCCAGGCGTCGCGGCGGCGGGTCACGCTATCGGCTGCCATGTCCATCGTCGCGTCTTCCACGGGTGGTCGAGGGAGGCGCCATCGTGCAGGGCTCGCACGAAGCGCAGGGCATGCGGCACATCGGACGGCGCCACGGCGCCGCGGTTTTCAGCCAGCGACAGGCGCCACCCCGGTCCACCGTTCGCGCGCGACAACCGCAACGCGAGGGTATACGAGAACGGCACGTCGTCGATCCAGCCGTCGTAGGCCGGGGCGGGGCGTTCTTCGGCGATGACGGCGATCACCGCTGGCGCGCCTTCGTCGAGCAGCGTCGCCGCTTCGACGATCGCGTGCTCGAAGGTGTCGGCCTCACCGGCGATGGCGACCGATTCGCCGCGCTGGCCGCGCAGGATCGACCACTGGCCCGCGATGGCGTTGTGCACCGACAGGCCGAATTGCGTGGGCGACAACGGCGCGTCGCGCCTGATCTCGTCGAGCATCGCGAACGTGCGCGTCGTCTCGCCGTGGCGCGATGCGAACACGAAGGGCAGCTGCTCGTCGTCGCTGCACAGCGGCCACGCGGCATGCATCACGATGCGCGCCATGCGGCTGAGGCGGCGGCGCTGCATCGGCGGCACGAATTCGCAGGCGGGTTGCTCGCCGGCATCGACGATCGCGTGCGGCGTCGCCGCCCATGTCGCCCAGTCGGCCGGGGTCTCCACGCCGGGTGCCCAGGCCTGCCATGCCTCGATGCGCAGGTCGATCATGCGTCGACCCCGTGGTAACGGCGGATCATCAACGCGGCGCAGCTGCCGCCGAAACCGAAATTGTTGGAAAGCACGGCGTCGACGCGCACGTCGAGTTCGCCGTCGATGAGCGGCGCATCGGCGAACGCCGCATCGCGTTCGGGCGGAAGCGCCGCGCCGAGCAGCACCTCGTGCTCCATCATGCCGATGGACACGATGGCATCGAGCGCGCCCGCCGCCGCGGGCGCATGGCCGATGAGGCCCTTGATCGACGACATCGGCGGCACCGGATGCCCGCGATCGCCGAAGACGCGGCGCAGTGCCTGCCACTCGGCGAGATCGCCGGCGACCGTCGCGCACGCGTGCGTGTTCACGTAGCCGGGCAGGGTGCCGGCGAGATCGATGGCCTGGTGCATCGCCTCGGCCATGCCGTCGGCGGCCGGGCTGATCATGCCATCGGGATCGGATGCCGCGCCGTAGCCGGCCATTTCGGCAAGGATGGTGGCGCCGCGCGCGAGCGCATGGTCGAGCGATTCGAGCACGAGCACGCCAGCGCCGCCGCCAAGCAGGATGCCGTCGCGATCCGCCGCATACGGCGTGGAAACGCGTTCGCCGGCGACGCTCGTGGTCGACAGCGCGTTCATCACGTCGAAGCACATGGCGGCCTTGTCGTGCAGTTCCTCGGCGCCGCCGCAGATCACGACCTCCTGCCGGCCGAGCTGGATCAGCTCCATCGCCTGTCCGATCGCGTGCGTGGCGCTGGTGCACGCGGAGCCCACCGTGAAGCCGCGGCCACCGAACCCGAAGGCCTGCGTGAGGGTGGCGGAGACGGCGCTGCCCATGCTGCGCGGCACGATGAACGGCGAAAGGCGCGAAATGCCCTTGGCGTGGAAGACGTCGAGCCCCGCCTCGTATTCGCTGAGTGCCGCCGCGCCGCCCATGACGATGCCGACGTCGCGTTCGCGGATGCGCGCATCGTCGAGCCCGGCTTCGTCCAGCGCCTCGCGCGTGGCGTGCCACGCGTGCTCGGCGGCCATGGGCAGGTAACGGCGCAGTTTGCGCGGCGGCGGCTCGAGCGCGGACATGTCGGCCGGCGCGGCGACCTGGCAGCGCATGCCCAGCGCGCCGAAGTCGTGCATGGGACGAAAACCGGCACGCCCGGCGCGCACGCCGTCGAAGAGGGTCGCGCGTCCTGCGCCGAGGCACGAGACGGCGCCCATGCCCGTGACGACCACACGCCGCATCAGCGGTGCGCCCGGAAGATCAGCGACGTGTTGATGCCGCCGAACGCGAAGTTGTTGTTCATGACGTGATCGGTGCGGATCTCGCGTCCGTCGCCCGTGACGTAATCGAGCGCGGCGCATTCCGGATCCGGCGTGTCGAGATTGATGGTGGGCGCGAACCAGCCCGAGCGCATCATCTCGATCGTCCACCATGATTCGAGCGCGCCGCAGGCGCCCAGCGTGTGGCCGACGTAGCTCTTCATGGAGCTGATCGGAACGCCGTCCCCCAGGACGTCCGCGGTGGCCTGGCTTTCCGCGACGTCGCCGCGATCGGTAGCCGTGCCGTGTGCGCTCACGTAACCGATCGCCGAGGCGTCGAGGCCGGCATCGTCGAGCGCCATGCGCATGGCGGCGGCCATCGTCTCGCGGGTGGGCTGGGTGATGTGCGCGCCGTCGGAGTTGGTGCCGAAGCCGACGATTTCGGCGTAGATGCGCGCGCCGCGCGCCACGGCGTGGTCGTATTCCTCGAGCACCAGCGTCGTGGCGCCTTCGCCGACGACGAGGCCATCGCGCCGCGCGTCGAACGGACGCGGCGTGATGCCGGCTTCGTCGTTGCGCGTGCTGGTGGCGAACAGCGTGTCGAACACGGCGGCACCGGGGCCGGAGAGTTCCTCGGCACCGCCGCAGAGCATCAGCAGCTGCTTGCCCTGCTGGATCGCCTCGTAGCCGTAGCCGATGGCCTGGCTGCCCGACGTGCACGCGCTCGACGTGGTGATGACGCGGCCTTTCAGGCCGAAGAACACGCCGACGTTCACGGCGGTCGTATGCGCCATCATCTGGATGTAGCTGGTGGCGGTCACGCCCTGCATGGAGCCCGTTTCGAGCATGCGCCCGACGGTGCGCGCAGGCTCGATGCTGCCGCCCGACGACCCGTACGCGACGCCCATGCGGCCATCGGCGATCCGTTCGTCGCCGAGGAGGCCGGCGTCGGTCAGCGCACGTTCGCTGGCGGCGACGGCGAGCTGCGCCACGCGACCCATGGAGCGCACGTGCTTGCGCGACCAGTGCGCAGGCTGCACGAAATCGTCCACCGGCGCGCCGAGGCGGCCGTTGAGCTTGTCGAAGTAATCCCACTCGCCCATGCGGCGGATCGCGTTACGACGCTCGCGCAGGCGGCCCTCGATCGTCGGCCAGTCGTGGCCGAGCGGGGTGATGCCACCGAATCCGGTGACGACGACGCGCTTCGGTGCGCGTCCGGTCGTGCTGTGCTGCTTTGCGTTCATGGTGTGCGGGGTCATCGTTTGCCCGCGCGAGCGAGCCGGCGCATGACGAGGCGCGGCGCACGCGGGAGCATGCCAAGGATGAGGCGCGTATGCATCGCGCTGATGCGCACGTTGTCGCGCCACATGCGGAAGTGCGAAAGGCCGTCTTCGGGATAGGTGACGCGCGTCGGCACGTTGCGGACCGGCACGCCGCGCCAGTGCAGGCGCACCGCGATCTCGGTGTCGAAATCCATGCGCGCGGGCAGCGGCTTGCGCGCGATTTCGGCGCGCGTCTCGGCCAGCGGATAAAGCCGGTAGCCGCACATCGAATCGTCGATGTCGAACGACAGCGTTTCGAGCCAGACGCAGGCGTGCGTGACGTAGCGGCCATACAGGCGGGCTTTCGGCACGGAATCGTCGTAGACGGGGCGGCCGCAGATCATCGCCTCCGGCGCGCTCGCGCTCTCCGCGAGGAAACGCGGCACATCGGCCGTGTCATGCTGCCCATCGGCGTCGATCTGCAGCACATGCGAATGACCGGCGTCGTGGGCGACGAGGAAGCCCGCCGTGAGCGCCGCGCCCTTGCCGCCGTTACGCGGCAGGCGAATGAGGCGCAGGTCGTCGCGTCCCGCGACGAGGGTGTCGAGGATGGCGCGGGTTTCGGTGTCCGAGCCGTCGTCGACGATGATGACCGGCAGGCCATGGGCGGCGAGGGCGTTCGCGGTGGCCGCGATGGTGCGGCCGTGGTTGTAGATCGGTACCACGGCGCAGGGCGCGAAGCCTCGCGCCGCGTCGGTGAGCGGTCCGGTGCTGCCCGACATCGGGGCCGCTCAGCGCGAGACGAGCGTCTGCACGGTGGCGACGACGTCGCCGACCGTACGCACGCTCTTGAAATCCTCGGGCTTGATCCGGGTGCCGGTCATGTCCTGGACCTGGATCGCGAGATCGATCGCGTCGATGCTGTCGAGTTCGAGGTCGGTGAAGAGGTTCGCTTCCGGAACGACCCGCGCGGGGTCGATTTCGAACGTTTCGTGCAGCACGGAGCGCAGGCGCACGAGAACGTCGTCGGAGGTGAAGGTGTCAGCTGGGATCGCGCTCATAGCTCGGTAAGTCCATTTCATCCCCGGATCGCGCTGCGCCGCCCGCGCCCTGGGGCGAAAGCTACCGCGCCACCACCGAGGCGACGAAGGTGATCGGAATACGTTGGTTGTCGCCACGGTCAGGTGGCATCCCCTGTCCCAAAAGCCTCGTACAGGCAAAGCCTTACAAGACAACTCGGGGCAGGGAAAGTGTAACAGATCGCAATCCTACACAATCGGGCTTGCGAAAATTCTCATGTGAAGAGGGCGCCCCGATGGCGGACGCTGTCCGGGCACCCCGGACACAACGTCCGCGGACACCGTCGGCGCGGGGGGAGCACGGCGGGCAAGCGCGGAAGAATGCGGCTTGCCGGGCTTTTCCCGGGTTGGCATGGCTCTTGCGATATCCCTCGTGAAAGCCACTTCCACCATCGAGAAAGGACACCGACCATGAAATTCGAAACCCTCCTCCTGAAGACCTTCTTCTTCGCCGCCGTGCTGACCTGCGTGCTGACCTTCGGGGCCATGGTGGTCACGCCGTCCGCGGCGACCGCGGAGTTCGTCGCGCAGGCGCGGTGAATCCGAAAAGAAGCCCACCCGTCCGTTGCGGACGGGTGGACGGTTGCCGCGCGGTCTTGCGTCAGGTCGCGATCACTTCCTCGGCGGCAAGGCCTTTCGGACCCCGCACGCCCCTGAAGGTCACCTTCTGGCCATCCAGTAACGTTCGATGGCCGGTGCCCACGATGTGCCTGAAGTGCACGAAGAAATCTTCCTTGTCGACGTCGCGGGTGATGAAGCCGAATCCCTTCTGGTCGTTGAACCACTTGACCTTCCCGCTGTGCTTCTTATGCAGCGTCTCGCTCATGACCGTATCCACTCCTTGATGTGGTGCAGCCTGTGACGACTTCTGCGCGTCGTCACATACAGCGTATGTCGGTCATGCCGGAACGGCCCATCGCGCGGACTCGGCCATGCGTCGTAGGCGTGTGAGGGGGAATGCGATGACGCATCAGTGCCATCGCGCGCGCCGTTCCGATTCCGCTTAGGACTCGTCGGAGGCCTTTTCGTCGTTGGCGGCCGCGACGACGCACACATTCAAGGCGTAGGGCGGACCGTCGACGCCGTCGAAGCGATCGAAAGCGACGCGATCCCCGGCTTTCAGGCGTGTCGCGCCCGGTGGCATCCGGCAGAAGCGTGGTACCGGCGGCGGGCCACCGGGTGGCGTGGAATCATCTCGCCTCGTGTCCATGACCGTCGTCCTCCCTGGCCTTTTGCTTCATCGGTTTCGACGAAGTGGCCGGCAGCGGTTCGACCTCTTCGGCGTGCAATCCCCTGGGGTTCTCGGTGACGATGCATTCGACGCGCTGGTCGTCCTTCAGTGTGCGGAAACCGTTTCCCTTGATGTCCTTGAAGTGCACGAAGGCGTCGCCGACGTTCTCGTCGAGCGTAATGAATCCGTATCCCTTCACCTCGTTGAACCACTTCACCTTACCCTGATGTCGCCGACGCGAATGCCTGGCTCCGTCGCCGTGCTCCTGGCTCGCGTGGGTATCGTGCTGCTTGTTGGTCTGCCTCATGACGTCCGCTCCGCTGGATGATCCTGCCAACGGCGGCGTTCACAGCCGCCGTTTCCAGCGTATGCCGATTCTTGCGAGATGCGTTCCGGCACGGGTAGGCCACAGGTCGTAGGTGCGCTGTGCGATTCGCCACAGCGATCATGCACTTGGTTCGCCGGTGCCGAATCCGTGCCTTACGCTGGATGTCGCTCATCCCAGGCAGCGTCCCGGACCTAGAGCTTCTTCACGTTGTTCGCCTGCGGCCCTTTGCCGGCGTCCGAAATGTCGAACTCGACCCGCTGACCCTCTTCCAGCGACCTGAAACCTGGTCCGGGAATGGCGCTGAAATGCACGAAGACGTCCTTGCCTCCTTCGCGTTCGATGAAGCCGAAGCCTTTCGCGCTGTTGAACCACTTCACCTTGCCTTCGATCCTTTCCGTCATGACGAACTCCGTTTCGTGATGGACCGGCGATGGCTCCATGCCATCGGCTGTCACGCTACGCCGCGCGGTTGCACACCACCATGCGCCGTTCGGCGTAAGCCGCGTCGGCCCGTTTCAGGCACGAAAAAGGCCGCCGGCTTTCGCCGGCGGCCTTTTTCGTCGTGCGACGCGAGAGGCTTACTGCCCGCGCATGCGGCCCTGGAAGCGGGGCGCGCCGTTGCCCATGTGCGGCAGGCGGATCTTGCCGATCGCGTTGATGCGCTCTTCGGCCATGCGGTCCGCGGCCTTGTAGGTCGGGATGTTGTCGCGGCCGGAGATTTCGAAGATGCGACCGACGTTGTAGTAGATCGTGCGCATCATGCGCATCGCGCGCTCGCGGTTGTAGCCGTCGATTTCGAGCGAGACGTTCATCACGCCGCCGGCGTTGACGGCGTAGTCCGGCGCGTAGAGCACGCCGCGACGGGCGAGCTCGTCGCCGATGGCATCGGTGGCGAGCTGGTTGTTCGCCGCGCCGCAGATGATCTTCGCCTTGATGCGGTCGATCGTCTGCTCGTTGACCGTGCCGCCGAGGGCGCACGGGCTGTAGACGTCGGCGTCGACGTCGTAGATCTCGTCGAGGCCGACGGCCTCGCAACCGAGCTCGTCGACGCAGCGCTGCACGGCGTCCTTGTTGATGTCGGTGACGAACACCTTGGCGCCCTGTTCGCGAAGCAGCTTGATGAACTCGCTGCCCACGTGGCCGCAGCCCTGCACGGCGTAGCTGTACTTGCCCACGTCTTCGTTACCGTGCTTCGCCTGCAGTGCCGCCATCAGGCCCTGCAGCGTGCCGAACGCCGTGAACGGCGACGGGTCGCCCGAACCGCCGTGGACCTGGTGCACGCCCGTGACGTACTCGGTTTCACGGTAGACGTATTCCATGTCGTTGACGTCGATACCGACGTCTTCCGCCGTGATGTACCGACCGTTGAGCGAATTGACGAAACGGCCGAAGGCGCGGAACAGCGCTTCGGACTTGTCCTTGGAGGGATCGCCGATGATCACGGCCTTGCCGCCGCCGAGGTTCAGGCCGGCCACCGCGTTCTTGTAGGTCATGCCGCGCGAGAGGCGAAGCACGTCGTTGACGGCATCCTGCTCGGTCTTGTACGGCCACATACGAAGGCCGCCCAGCGACGGACCAAGCACGGTGTTGTGGATCGCGATGATGGCCTTGAGGCCCGCGTCCTTGTTATGGCAGAAGACGACTTCTTCGTGGCCCGTGTTGGCGATGGTTTCGAAAATCATCGAACGATAACTCCGGTTACAAGCGGCGGCAGCACTGCCGTCTAGATGAAAAACCGATGGTGGGGACCACCGGCCATGGGACGAATCAAAAAAATCGCCCCAACCTTGGGAGGTGGGGCGATATGTCGTGTCAGCTGCCTAGTTTAAACCCTTGTGCGCGTCCGTGTGGGTGCGCCGCAGCAAGGGTGTCTCAGCGATGCCAGTGCGGGTCGCGGTGCCAGGTCTCCCGCTCGATCCGCCAGCCACGGCCATAGGGGCGCCAGACGGGCGCGCGGTACACGTAGCCCGGGCGGGCGCCATGCCAGCGGCCGCCCACCCAGACGTAGCGGCTGCCCGCCCAGTTCCAGTAACCCGGCGCCCAGACGTACCCGGCGCGGGGGGGCGGCACGCGCTCGAAGCGCGGCGGCGGCGGGCGGGTGCCGACGGTCACCGATACGTACTCGCGCGCGGCGGCGGGCGGGGTGTAGCTGGCGGCGCCGACGGCGAGGCCCAGTGCGGCCACGGCGGCGAGGGTGCGGGTGAGGGAGGTCATGCGATGTCTCCTTTTGCATCGGCCGCACGGTGCGGGCTCGTGGACGGAAAAACGCCGGCGCCCGATGACGGTTGACCCCGGCGGGCGGGAATGTTCAGCTTCGTGAAAGCTTCGGGGCGCGGGAACCTTCCCGCGCCCCTTGTGCTCCAAGCCCCACATGTCGCCCCCTTCGACCACCGGTTCCCGCATGAAGCCACCCCGCCGATTCGGCGTTCGTACCGTCGCGACCCTCCTCGGCATCCGCGTGGCCTACCGGTTCGGCAGCCGGTTCGCGCCCATGCGCACCGTGACCCATGCGGCGCGCGTGTTCCAGACGCCGCTGCCGAGCAGTCGCGAGCGCGCGGCGCATGCGGCGGCATCGATGACCGCGCGACGCGACACCGTGAACGTGGACGGCGAAGCGGTCGCGACGTACGTCTGGGGCGATCCATCGGCTCAGCCGTACGTGCTGCTCGCGCACGGCTGGTCGAGCATGGGCCTGCGCTGGGAGACCTGGGCGCCGCGACTTCTTGCGAAGGGCTGGGCGGCGGTGGCGTTCGACCAGCCCGCCCACGGCCACAGTGCGGGCGGGCTGTGCACGTTGCCCGATTTCGTGCGCACGGTGGCGGCGGTTGGGCGGCATTACGGCGATGCCGAGGGCGTCGTCGCTCATTCCCTCGGCGGCGCAGCCGTCACGCTGGCACTGGACGATGGCTGGACGGCGAAGCGTGTCGTGCTGATCGCCGCCGCCGCGGATCCTCAGGCGGCGACGCGGCGGTTCGCTCGCTTCGTGCGCCTTGGCGACCATCTGCGTCCCCGGCTTCACGATGTGCTGGCGGAGCGCACCGGCGTGCCGATCGATGGGCTGCACATCGAACACCATGCGCCGCGGCGCGCGCAGCCGGCACTGATCGTGCACGACGTGTTCGATCGCGACGTGCCGGTGGAGGAGGCAGAGCAATACGCCGCGCACTGGCCGGACTCCACATTGCTGAAAACGCGCCATCTCGGCCACCGCCGCATCGTCGACGACGAATCGGTGATGACGGCCGCCATCGCGTTCCTGGGCGGCACGGATTTCCGCTAGCGCGGACGGGCGCCGCCTCGCTGCGGCGCAGCACGGGTGCCAGGCACCTCCGCAGTAGAATCGACCGGTTCCCATCCCCGTCGTCGGTCGTACCCGGAGTTTCCATGAGCTCGCAGCCCAAGCACATCCCCGCCAGCCACACCGATGCGGAGGCGACGCCGCTGCGTTTCGTCACGGCGGCGAGCCTGTTCGACGGGCACGACGCGGCCATCAACATCATGCGCCGGATCATCCAGAGCCAGGGCGCCGAGGTGATTCACCTGGGTCACAACCGCTCGGTGGAAGACGTCGTCCGCGCGGCGCTGCAGGAAGACGCGGACGCCATCGCGCTGTCGTCGTATCAGGGCGGCCACGTCGAATACTTCAAGTACATGGTCGACATGCTGCGCGAGCGCGGCGCGGGCCACGTGCGCGTGTTCGGCGGCGGTGGCGGCACGATCACGCCCGAGGAGATCAGGGAACTGCAGGCCTACGGCGTCGAGCGTATCTATCATCCGAACGACGGCATGAAGCTCGGCCTCACCGAGATGATCGAAGACGTGATGTCGCGCACGCGTGCCGCCGCGAAACAGCGCACGGTGGAAGTGCGGGCCGAGGCGTCCGTGGAGGACGAGATCTCCATCGGCGCGATGCTCTCCGCGATCGAGGAAGACGGGCTCACCGACGACGACCTCGCGCGTCTGCGAAAGGAATGGAAGCTCGCCGGCGGCAAGACGCCTGTGCTCGGCCTCACCGGTACCGGCGGCGCGGGCAAGTCGTCCGTGGTGGACGAACTGCTGCTCCGTTTCCTGCACGCTTTCCCGCAGATGCGCATCGCCGTGCTCGCCGTCGATCCGACGCGCCGCCGTAGCGGTGGCGCGCTGCTGGGCGATCGTATCCGCATGAACTCGCTGCGCAGCCCGCGCGTGTACATGCGTTCGATGGCCACCCGTCGCCAGCATGCGGCCACGTCGATCGTGCTGCACGACTGCATCGATTTCCTCAAGGCGCAAGCCTACGACCTGGTGATCGTGGAGACCGCCGGTATCGGCCAGAGCGATTCCGAGATCGTCGACCTCGTCGATTTCCCTGTCTACGTGATGACCAGCGAATACGGCGCCGCGAGCCAGCTCGAGAAGATCGACATGCTCGACTTCGCCGAGCTCGTGGTGCTGAACAAGTTCGACAAGCGCGGCGCCGAAGACGCGCTGCGCGACGTGCGCAAACAGTGGAAGCGCAATCGCATCGCGTTCCAGCTGGCCGACGAGAACGTGCCGGTCTATCCGAGCATCGCCAGCCAGTTCAACGATCCGGGCGTGACCTGGATGTTCGCCAACCTGTGCCGCCTGATGCGCGAAAAACTCTCGCTGCCGGAGGCCACGTGGACGCCCGACATCGACACCAGCCTGCGCGAACCGCGTGCGACGGTGCTGATCCCCGGCAGCCGCGTGCGTTACCTCGCCGAGATCGCCGAGCAGGGCCGCGGCGTCAACGCGGGCATCGCAAAGCAGGCCGAGGCGGCCAGCAAGGCGCAGCATTATTACGAGTCGCTCAAGGACATCGGCGACGAGGACCTGCCGCGCGCCTTCGACCTTTACGACCACGCGTTGCTGGCGGCGCATGGCGATCGTGCGCTGTCGGTACTGCGCCAGCGCTACAACTCCGCCGTGCGCGAACTGTCGAGCGAGGCGGTGCACCTGATTCGCGAATGGCCGGCACGCTTCGAATCGGTCACGGCCGAGTTCAACGAATACAAGGTGCGCGACAAGGTCATCCGCGTCGAGAACTACCGCGAATCCCTGAGCCACCAGAAGATTCCGAAAGTGTCGCCGCCTAAGACGAAGGACTGGGGCGAACTGCTCTCGTTCCTGATGCGCGAGAACCTGCCGGGCTATTACCCTTACACGGGCGGCGTGTTCCCGTATCGCCGCGCCGGCGAGGATCCCACGCGCATGTTCGCGGGCGAGGGCACGCCGGAGCGCACCAACCGTCGTTTCCATTACCTGTCGCTGGGCGGTGGCGCCGCGCGTCTGTCCACGGCGTTCGACTCGGTGACGCTCTACGGCGAGGATCCCGCGCCGCGTCCGGACATCTACGGCAAGATCGGCAACTCCGGTGTCTCGATCGCCACGCTCGACGACATGAAGAAGCTCTACTCGGGCTTCGACCTGTCGGCGCCGTCGACGTCGGTGTCCATGACGATCAACGGTCCGGCGCCGATCATCCTCGCGATGTTCATGAACACCGCGATCGACCAGAACGTCGAGAAGTATCTCAACGAAGACGCCTCGCGCTGGGACGTCGCCAACGCGCGCATCGCGGAGCTGTACCCGGATGGCAACCGTCCGCGCTACAACGGCGACCTGCCGAAGGGTAACGATGGCCTCGGCCTCGGGTTGCTGGGCGTGTCCGGTGAAGAGGTCGTCGATGGCGAGACGTATTCGCGCATCAAGGAATACACGCTGGCCACGGTGCGGGGCACCGTGCAGGCCGACATCCTGAAGGAAGACCAGGCGCAGAACACGTGCATCTTCAGCACGGAGTTCGCGCTGCGCATGATGGGCGACATCCAGCAGTATTTCGTCGACCACAAGGTGCGCAATTTCTATTCGGTGTCGATCTCGGGGTACCACATCGCCGAGGCGGGTGCGAATCCGATCAGCCAGCTCGCTTTCACGCTGTCGAACGGTTTCACCATCGTGGAGTACTACCTCGCCCGCGGCATGGCGATCGACGACTTCGCACCGAACCTGTCGTTCTTCTTCTCCAACGGCATGGATCCGGAGTACACGGTGATCGGCCGCGTCGCCCGGCGTATCTGGGCCCGCGCGATGCGCGAGCGCTACGGCGCGAGCGCGCGCAGCCAGATGCTGAAATACCACATCCAGACGTCGGGCCGTTCGCTGCACGCGCAGGAGATCCAGTTCAACGACATCCGCACCACGCTACAGGCGCTCTACGCGTTGTTCGACAACTGCAACAGCCTGCACACCAATGCCTATGACGAGGCGATCACCACGCCGACGGAAGAGAGCGTGCGCCGCGCGGTGGCGATCCAGCTGATCATCAACCGCGAGCTCGGCCTGAACTTCAACGAGAACCCGTGGCAGGGCAGCTACGTGGTCGACGAGCTGACCGACCTCGTGGAAGAGGCCGTTTACAAGGAGTTCGAGGCGATCAGCGAGCGCGGCGGCGTGCTCGGCGCGATGGACACCATGTACCAGCGCGGGAAGATCCAGGAAGAGTCGATGTACTACGAGCACAAGAAGCACGACGGCTCGCTGCCGCTCATCGGCGTGAACACCTTCCTGCCGAAGGACCACGGCGGCGAGATCGCCACCGAGATCGAGCTCATCCGCTCCACGCCGGAGGAGAAGGGCCAGCAGATCGACAACGTGCAGCTCTACGGCAAGGCGCGCAACGGCCTCGCGCCAGACAGCCTGAAGACGCTGCAGGCTACCGCCCGCGAGCGCCGCAACGTGTTCGAGCAGCTGATGGAGGCCGTGCAGCACAACTCGCTCGGCCAGATCAGCCATGCGCTCTACGATGTGGGTGGGGAGTATCGCCGTAACATGTGAGGTCGTGTGGCGGCTCGGCTTCGCCATCGCGCTTCGCTTGCGCGTGGCGGAGCGGAGGCCTCGGCCGCCATTTTTCTCGCTAAGTCCTCGTCCGGCCTTCGCCTCCCTGCGGAGACGCTCGAAAAACGGCAGCCGACGCCTCCATCGGGCGTGACGTTCGGTTGGTGGGAGAGCCGGTGAGGAGATCGCGACAACCGATTTCATCGCCGTGGATCCCGGCGTTCGCCGGGATGACGTGACGTGATTCCGTAGGTATCCAGACCCCCTCACCGTCACCCCGGCCTACGCCGGGATGACGTGACGTGATTCCGTAGGTATCCAGACCCCCTCACCGTCACCCCGGCGTACGCCGGGGTCCACGGCCTCGGTCCACGAGGAGGCGGGGCGTCAGAAATTCCAGCGCGCGCCGACGTTGAATCCCCAGCCGCGGGCGCCTGCGTCACCGAGTTGTTTTTGCCAGTCAGCTTCGCCGTAGAGCGAGAGGCGGTTGGTGAATGCGTAGGTGCCGCCAAGGCCGACCTCGACCATCCGGCCGAAGGAGCCGCCGGTGAACCGTTGCGACAGGTCGTAGCCTTCGGCGCCGACGTCGACCGACGTGCGGCCGCCCCAGCCCTTGATGTAGTTCACGCGGGCGTACGGCGTTGCCTTGCTGCCGCTGTCGGTGACCCAGGTGCGATCGAGGCGGAGGCCGGCGCGGCCGATGTTCTGCGACAACGGGTCGAAGTGCGTCGTGGTGCCGTCGAGGTCGGTCTGGTTGCGTAGCGCGACGTGCTGGCGCGTCAGTTGCAGCTGCGGTTCGATCTGCCAGCCGCTTTCGAGCCGGAACGGATAGCCGGTTTCGAGCGACGCGCTCCAGCCGGAGCCGCGGATGCGTGCGGTGTCCTTCGCCCGCGCCGTATCGACGTCGCCCGCGTGGCGGTCGCCCTGCGCGATCGCGTCGATGTAGAACCCGTTCGCCCGCTGCCAGGTGGCGAACATGGCGATCGAGTTCGTGTCGAATTTCGCATGGCTGTACCCGTCGGCGGCCTTCGGATCGATGCGGGTCGTGCCGTGCGTATAAGCCACGCCCGCGCGCAGACTGGAGCGGTCGGCATCGAGTGCGAACACGTTCATGCCGACCTGTACCGCATGCGTGTCGATGTCGGCGTCGTAGCCGTACTGGCTGAAGGAACGGTCGGTGGTGTAGTTGTAGTTGCCGCCGATGTAACGCACGAACGGTTCGCCACCGAGGCCTTCGCCCATGTCGTCCATGTTGCGCGCTTCGCCGAGGCGACGATGCAGGTTGTCCATGCTGCGGTAGCCCGATAGCGCGAGTGCCGATGGCGAGGCGATGTACGACGGCAGCTGTGGCACGACGGCCGGGCGCACGTTGCCTGCCGCGATGGGCGTGATTCCGCCGGTGGAGGCCGGCTGGGGCGCCCCATAGGCCTGTCCGGGCGCTGGCGTCGGCGCCGGCGTGTCGACGGTGGGCGCGGGGCAGGGGCCGTCGCAGACGAGCACGTTGGCGAGGCGGTAATCCCAGTACGCGTTGCCGCTGCTCGCTCCGCCGACGACGCGTTGCGCGGCGTCGCTGCTGCCGGGCTGGAAGGCGTAGAGCCCGTATTGCCACGGGCCCGCGGCGACATAGCCGCCGTCGAGGCGGAACGCGCCGCCGGACGATGCGCCGGCCACCTGCACGACGGAGATGCCCTCGTCGCGACCGACGTAGCCATTCGCGTTGCGGTCCGTGAGCGCACCCGTACTGGCGGCGGATGGCGTGAGGTGCAGCACGGTCTCGCCGTTGGCATCGCCGCTCACCAGCAGGCGATCGGTGCGCTGTGCGTCCAGCGGACCACCGGCGTCGAGCGTGGTCGCGAGGTTCAGGTGTCCGCTGTCGCCGGTGTAATCGCCGTCGATCGTCAGGCTGTTGCCTGGCGATCCCGAGCCGTTGGTGAGGTCGATCGTTCCCGCGTTGATCACGCGCGCGCTGCCCGGCGCGGAAGCGGCGACGAGCGGGTGCACGGCGTCGCCGCCGAAGAGCGTGGCGCCGGGGCCGATGAGGAGATCGCCACCGGCAAGGCGCAGGTGGTCGGTGAGCGTGAATTCGGCGCCGTTGGTCAGTGCCACCGTGTTCCAGCCGGTGCCGAGGTTGCTGCCTTTCGCCGGCGCATCGGCCGCGAAGCTGCCGCCGCGCGCCACGGTGCCGTCGAACGTCAGCGTGTTGCCTGCGCCCGAACCGGCAAGCAGGTGCGCCGTGGACGACGTATCCACCCCGCCGAGCGTCGCGTGGTTCCCGTCGCCGTCGCCCATGGTGAGGCCGCCGTCGAGTGTCCCGCCCGACCATGTGAACGTGTCGCTTCCGGCCCCCATGGCGATGTCGCCACGAACCGCGCCAGAGGCGTGCGTGACGGCGTCGTTGCCCGCGCTTCCGCGCACCGCCTCCGCGGTGCGGGATGATGCCGCGATGGTGCCTGCGTTGGTGAACGTGGTGCCGTTGCCGCTGGCGAGGTCGACGACGGGGGCGGTGGTGCTGGCCGACGACAGAGCGCCGGTGTTGAGCACCGACGACGCGGTGCCTGCGACGAGCGCCGCGCCGCCGGCGGACGAGAGGATGTCGACCGTGGCGGCGGTGTTCACCGGGCCGGTCGTCAACGCCTCGATACCCGTCGATCCGTTGCCGTTGCCGCGGATGGCGACGCCGTTGCCGATCGCGAGATCGCCTGTCGTGGCGCTGCCGTCCGCACGGCGGAACGCGTAGCCCGTGCCGCTGCCGTCGACCTCGATCGTCGCGGTGGACGCGGGATCGATTGGCGTCGCCGTGCGCAGGCCCGCGCCATCACCCACGCGCAGTGTGGCGTCGCGGAGGGAAATCGCACCGGTTTCCGCGGCGTTCTCGATCGCGTTGCCGGTGCCACGCGTCACGATGGTGGTGCCATTCGCGCCGAGCGCACTCGCGCCCGTGTCGAGGAGGATGCCGTGCGCGGTGCCGCCGGTCGTGATGGCCGAGTCGCCCGCGCCAAGGGCGAGCTCCGCGCCATCGACGAGTTGCACGCCGGCTACGCCGTCGTCCACCGAGATGGCGCCGGCGGGATTCAGGCGCTGCAGGCCGGCACCCTCCACACGTACCCCCGTGCCGTTGCCAACGTGGATCGTGCCGTTGTTCGCGAACGTTCCGCCAGAGCGCAGCAGCGCGCCGGTGGCGCGTGGTCCCGCCAGGTCGACCACCGACGCATTCGTCGCGACGGCGTTGGATTCGACGATGAAACCCGTCGTGTCCGCGCCGGTGAGCGCCATCGTGCCGGCGCTGGCGAGGCCGGCGCCGTTGCGTGCGACGTAACCGATGACACCATTCGTCGCCGAGGTGAGGTTCGCGAAGCTATCCAGGCGCGTCGCCGCGACGGGCACGCCGGACGCCGCGCCCGTGAGGTCGTGCTTCTGCCCATCGGCGAGGCCGGCGATCGCGCCGGCACCGCCGAGGTTCACGCGCGTGGCGGCATCGATCGTCGCGACGGAGCCGCCTTCGGCCACCACGCCTTGCGCGCCTTCGCCGGATACCGTGATGGCGGCGTTGCGCGTGCTGACGATCGAACCCGTGCCGCTGCCGACGATGCCGCTCGAGCCCGAGCCGGAGGCCGTCATCGTGAGGCCGGTACCTTCGAAGTCGGCGCCGGAGTCGAGGCGGAAGAGCGTCGATTGCGGTGTCGACACGTCGAGCGCACCGTTGCCGGCGACGTTGATATGCGCATCGTTGCCGAATGCGAAAAAGCCGATCTGTCGCGTACCACCCGCGAAGGTGGGTGCGGCACCAGCGGCGACATCCACCGTGGCGCGACCGCGCGCATGGATGCCGATGGCGCCGTCGCCGAGCAGGTTGACCGCGCCGCGCACGCTCGCGCTCGCTGTCGCGCTGCCCTGGCCTTCGGCCCATACGCCATAGTTGCGCGTACCGCTGGCCGGATCGGCGCCGCCAGCGACATTGATGGTGCCGGTGTTCGTCACGAGCGATGGCGTGGCGCCCGTCGACAGTGCCTTGATGCCCGTGCCGTTCACACCGTTGAGGTTGATCGTGCCGCTGTTGACCACGGTGCCGGTCGCGCCGCCGTTCTGCGCGTAGATGCCCACGTTCTCGCGCGGAACGGCCGCCGCGCGACCCTCGATATCGATCGTGCCCGAGCTGTTCACGCGCGCACCGGGCGCGGTGACAAGGATGCCGGCGGCGTTCTGCGTGAGGGAGCCCAGCGTGATCGCGCCCTGGTTATTCACGGTGGCGGCGTAGGGCACGTAGATGCCCGTGGTCATGGTGCCCTGGTTGACCGCGATATCGGCGGCCGGCGTATTGCGCGCCGTCTGGGGGCCGCGACCGATGTAGATCGTGCCGCCCACGGCGTTGGTGAAGACGGCGGTGGGATCGCCCAGTGCCAAGCCATCCATCGATCCGTTGGACCGCGAGCCGGTCACGCCAACGTTGACGATGCCGTTGTTCGTGGCCGCCGCGTTGGCGCCGACGCGGATTCCGATGGACTTGCCCGCGCCGTTCGCCGAACCGGTGGCGAGGTTCACGATGCCCTGCGTGGCGTTGACGAAGCGGCTGCCCGATTGCAGGTCGATCGCCGTGGCGCCGACCGCTCCGTTGGTGATCGTGCCATTGGCGTTGCGGAAGAAATTGGCGTTGACCACGCCGTTGTTCGTGCCGGTGGTGCCGTTGCCTGTCAGCGTCAGCGCCGTGCCGTCGCCGGTGTTGTGCGTGGTCGCCAGCGTGCCGTTGATGGTCACCTGCGCGCCGGCTTCGCCGCGGACGGCACCATTGTTGCTATTGACGGCCTCCAGTGCCGCGCCGGAAGCGATCGTGCCGCGGGCATTCGGCCCGACCAGATGCATGACGATGCGATTGCCGATGGGGGTCGCGACCTCGTCGGCGGGGTTGTTCGCGCTGATGTTGTAGGCCACCTGCTCGGTCGTCGTGCTGTAAGCCCGGGCGAACAGGCTGGCGTACTGCGCCGGGTCGAGGTTGCCCGTCTGCAGGTTGCCGATGAGGAAGTCGTTGTACGCGCGGAGTTCCGCGTCGTTGGTCACCGTGTGCGACGTCGTGCTGCCGTCGCGCGCGGTTACGTCGAACGTGCCGCCGTAATGCGCGACATAGCTCACGAAGAGGTTCTGCGGCTGCGTCGGATTCGCGACTTCTCCGTTGAAGGTGATCCGGTTGCGCGACGTCCAGTCGATGGTGCTCGCCGCCGTCCCGGTGCCATCGGCGTAGAACAGCGAGCTCTGCTTCGCCGCGATGGTCCACCCGTTCGTCGCCGAATCGGTCGGCACGCCGTTGCTGCCGATCGCGACGTTGAGCGCGCCGCCGCCACGCGTCACGGTGCCGACGCGAAGGTCGATGTACTGCTGCCCATTGACGTTCACCACATCGGGCACGGCCGTCGTGCCGTCGACCGGCGTGAGTCCGACCAGATTCGCACTGTTGTACGTGGAGACGACGCGTCGCCCGCCAGTGATGGGGTCGGGCACGCTCACGCCGAAGTTGCGCGTACCGGGATTAAGCCGCGCGGCGCCGATCCACTGGGCGCCGGAGACAATGCGGCCGCGATCCTGCAGCGATGCGATCGTCGTGTTGCGTGTACCGGTATCGCCCGCGAGGAAGCGTTGGGGTCCGGTAAGCGTCACGGTTGCGCCGGGCGCGACGACGGTGGCGCCGGCCTTGTTGTCGTTGACGAGAGGGTCGTACGGCCCGAGCGTGACTGTCTGGGCGCGGAGCGCACTGGTGCCGGAAAGCGCAGCGGCAACGGCGAGGAAGAGGATGGCGCGACGCGGTCGGCCGGCGGAAACACCGCGGTCTGCAACTTGGAAACTCATCGAATTGTCGTACCCCGATCGGACACCGTTCCAGGTGCCGTGAAGCACGGCATGCCCTCCCTGTCGAATCGCCGCGAGTCCCCCTCACTCGCTTGCGTGGCCGTCCTTCGGCCGCCGTGCCAAGCGATGACCTGCGCACGTGCAGGTCGGCGAAGGAGTGGGTATAAACGGCAAAACATGAAAATGTCGTGGTTGATTTGCCGAATTCGTGTAAATCGCCTGTGTCAGCACGGTGACAGGCCGATTTGAACTCGACTGCTACTGCGTAGTCCCATGGAGGCTTGGTTTTGCCGTTGGAGTGGTCGTTTTGAGCAGTCAGTCGTCGGATTCGAAGTGGGTCGCGGGTGCGTTGATCGTCGCCATCGCCGTTGCGGCGGGCGTTTTCTTCTACCGGGAAAAGGAAGCCCGCGAGCGGGCTGCCGCGCCGCCTTCCGCCGTTGCCGGGTCGTCGACATCGGCTGCATCAGCCGGTTCAGGCGTGCCTGCTACGCCGAAGCATCCCGTCGATCCTGCCGCGTCGTCGACCGCGGCTCTACCGCCGCTCGACCAGAGCGACGACGCCATTCTCGCCGGACTTCTGGCCCTCACCAGCGACGGCGCGCTCAAGTCGCTGGTGCGCCCCGATGCCATCGTTTCGCGCATGGTCGCGACGATCGACGCGCTGCCGAAGAAGACCGTGGGCATGAACGTGCTGCCGTTGCGCACGCCCACCGGGCGGTTCCAGGTGCAGCCGGACGACGGCATGTTCGTGGAGTCGAAGAAGAATCTGGACCGCTACGCCACGTACATGTACGTGGCGGATCGCGTGAATCCTGCGACGGCAGCGGCCTGGTACAAACGGAACTATCCGTTGTTCCAGCACGCGTACGCCGACCTGGGTACCGGTGGTTACTTCAACGATCGGTTGATCGAAGTGATCGACCATCTGCTCGGAGCGCCGGAGCCGAAGGGCGTGTTGCAGCTGATTCCCGCGAAAGAAGGCTACGTGTACGCGAACCCTGTGTACGAGCAGCTCTCGGTGGGGCAGAAGTTCATGATTCGCGTCGGCGCGGAGAACGAGGCGAAGCTGAAGGCTAAGCTCAAGGCGTTGCGTGCGGCGATCGTGGCGGATGCGCCGGAAGGTGCGACGCCGGTCGAGACCGCGCCTTTGCACTGAGGGTTCGTGGGAGCCAGTGCGTCACCGGCGCATTGCCCGCTGCCACGGGATCGCCGATACGATCGGCTCCCACCTTTCCATCCTTCCACACTTCGGTTTCCCTACCGAAGGTGTGGGAGCCGATCGTATCGGCGAAAGGCGTCAGGACTTCTTCGACGGATCCCTGACCGGCACGCTGATGTTGCACAGGTCGATCTTGCCCGCCGGGCGCGTGTAGAAGGCGTCCTTGCGGTTGCGCTTGGCGTCGACCACGGCGGCGAACGTCTTGCTGTCGGTGCGCAGCACCTGGATCGGCGTGCGCTGGGCTTCGGGCACATCGGCCGCGATGCGCACGCTCCTGATCGTGACGCGCTGTTCGGGCTTGTCGTAGAAACCCATGGGCTCGCCGCCGCGCGGGTACGCCGAGAGAATCTCCATGCCCTTGATCACCTTGCCGGCGACGGCGAGGTTGCGGTCGAGATTGCGCGGCGCCTGGCCGATGATGGCGTAGAGCGAGCTGCCGTTGCCGGTCTCGGCGCCCGTGTCGCGCGCCACGCCGACGGTGCCGTAGCAATGCGTGATCCACGCTTCGCCCTGGCCGTCGCGGGCGACGGGGAAGCCTTCGGAGAAGCCGACTTCCGCCGCGTAGACGTCGCCGTCCGGCAGCTTCGTGAAGGGATAGGCCTTGCCGTCCTTGCGGGTGAATTCCGGTGCGAGCGTTTCCTTCGCGGTGCCGAGCGACTTCGCCTTCTTCTTGTCGTCGCCGTCGGGATCGCCCCACTGCGTGACGAAATTGTCCTGCACGCGGATGACCTGCGTGCCATCGAAGTAGTGCTCGCGGATCAGCGTGCGGATGTTCGCGGCATGCAGCGGCGACCAGTCCTGCGCGAGCTCCATGACGACGCGGCCCTGCGGCAGGTCCATGTAGACGAGGTTCTGCGGATCGGGCGTGCGCCAGTCGGTGGCCGGGGCCTTCGCCAGGATTTCCTTGGGCGTGGGCGTCTTCGCCGCATCGTCGGCGAGGGCGGGCAGGGCGGCGGCCGCGATGGCGAGCGTCAGGCAGGTGCGTGCGAGCATGGGATCCCCGGGGTGGTTTGACCCCGGGGACGTTAGCAGAGATGAACCGCGTTGTCGGAGCTCAGGCGCCCAGGATCGCCTTGGGCTCCAGATACGCCTCGAGGCCCAGTACGCCGTATTCGCGCCCCTGGCCCGATTGCTTGAAGCCGCCGAATGGCGCCTTCGGTTCGTGGCTCAGCGTGTTGATCAGCACGCGACCCGCATCGATGCGCGATGCCACGCGCAGGGCGCGGGCTTCATCGGTGGAATGGATGTACGCCTGCAGCCCGTACGGCGTGTCGTTCGCGATGGCGATGGCGTCTTCCTCGTCGTCGTACGCGATGATCGAGAGCACGGGCCCGAAGATTTCCTCGCGGGCGATCGTCATGTCGTTGGTGACGCCGGTGAACAGCGTGGGGCGCACCAGCCAGCCCCGCGTGTATCCGTCGGGGCGACCCTCGCCGCCGGCGAGCAGGCGCGCACCTTCGTCCATGCCCTTGCGGATGAAGCCCTGCACGCGCTCCCACTGCTTCGCGCTGACCATTGGGCCCACCGTCGTGGCCTGATCGGCGGGATCGCCCGAGACCACGGCTTCCACGGCTGCCTTGGCCAGCGCTTCGAACTCGGCGAGGCGCGAACGCGGCACGAGGATGCGCGATCCGGCGATGCACGCCTGCCCGCTGTTGTTGAAGCCTGCGGCGACGGCGAGCGGTACGGTCGCGGCGAAGTCGGCATCGTCGAGCACGATGCTGGGCGATTTGCCGCCGAGCTCGAGCGTCACGCGCTTCATCGTGTCGGCGCCGGCGCGAACGATGCCCTTGCCCACGGCCGTCGAACCGGTGAACGATACCTTCGCCACGTCGGGGCTGGCGACGATGGCGGCACCGACGACGTCGCCACGGCCCGTGACGATGTTGAAGACGCCCGCGGGCGCACCGGCGGCATGCAGCGCCTCGGTCACGATCTTCGTCTGCAGCGCGCTCATTTCGCTCGGTTTGATCACGGCGGTGCAACCGGCGGCGATCGCGGTGGCGAGCTTGCCGCAGATGAATCCGGCATTGCTGTTCCACGGCGTGATGAGGCCCGTGACACCGACCGGCTGCATGACGACCGTGGCGGTGCCCATGCGGCGTTCGAAGGCGTAATCGCGCAGCGTCGCGATGGCATCGAGGAAGACGCTGGAGGCGTGCTTCGTCATCCAGCTGCCGCGCGACACGGGCGCGCCGTATTCGATACGCACCGCTTCGAACAGCTCGTCTTCGCGTGCGACCACGGCGTCGTGCATGCGCTGAAGCAGCGCGATGCGTTCCTCGACGGTGGTACGCGAGAACGTCTCGAAGGCGCGCTTCGCGGCGGCGATGGCGACGCGGGCATCGTCGGCGTCCGCCAGCCGCACGCTGCCGATGCGCTCTTCGGTAGCGGGGTTGAAGAGGTCGAAGCGCTCGGTGCCGTGCGGCACGACGAAGGCGCCGTCGATGTAGATGTGGTCGATGCTGAGCATGGGCGTGTCCTCGGGAATGGCGCGAAGGGGTTCGATCCCAAGGATGCGGACGCGCGATTAATCTGATAAGACGGATAAACCCAAATGACTTGTTAAACGGAGGCGGATAATGCGCCCGGGACTGACCGAACTCGAAGCCGTGCTGGCGGTGGCCCGCCACGGCAGTTTCCGCGCCGCCGCGGCCGCCATGGAGATGTCGACGTCGGCGTTGAGCCAGTCGGTGGCCGCGCTGGAGGCTCGCATCGGTACCCGTCTGTTCCACCGGACGACCCGTAGCGTGCGGCTGACCGAAGCGGGGGAACGCTTCGTGGCCGACATCGGCCCGGCCGTCGCCGATATCCATACCGCGCTCGAGCGCGCGAGCGACGAAACGGGTGAGCCGTCGGGCACCCTGCGCCTCAATACCTCGACGGGCGCGGCCCGCTGGGTGATGAGCCCCTACCTGATCCCCTTCATGAAGCGTTATCCGAAGGTGCATCTCGACCTCGTCACCGAGGACCGCCTGATCGACATCGTGCGCGAGGGCTTCGACGCGGGCTTCCGCACGGCGGACACCGTGCCGGGCGACATGATCGCCGTGCCGTTCGGCACCGCCGTCCGTTTCGCGGTGGTCGGATCGCCCGGCTATTTCGCGGCGCATGGCCGGCCGCGGGTGCCGGCCGACCTCGCGCGGCACGCGTGCATCCGGGCGCGCATGCCCGCAGGCCACATCTATCACTGGGAATTCGAGCGCCACGGGCAGACGATGGCCGTGGACGTCGACGGCCCGCTGACCCTCGGCGAATCGCAGCTGATGCTGGAAGCGGCCGAGGCCGGCCTGGGCCTGACGTATCTCGCGGAGTTCAACGTGGCGTCGGCGCTGTCCGAAGGCCGGGTGGAACGCGTGCTGGACGACTGGACGCCGTCGTTCGAACGGCTCTGCCTCTATTACCCCGGCCGTCGCCACGTTCCCGCCGCGCTTCGGGCCCTTATCGGCCTCATCAAGGAAACAGGCTGAAGCGCAATGGGCCAAGGGTCATGGCAAACCTTCTTCGGCGCACAGGCATCCTTTCGTAAGTTTCCACGTCCCGGAAAGTTCATGCGCCGTCGCCTCGTGCTTGCCAGCCTGCTCGGCCTCGCCACGCCCGCCTTCGCGGACGTGACGATCGACGGCCATATCGACCCCGCCGAATGGTCGGGCGCCCGCCATATCGTGGACTTTCGCCAGACGCAGCCGATGACCGGCAAACCCGGTACCCAGCCAACCGAGGCATGGGTGCTGTCGACGCCCAAGGGGCTGGCGGTCGCGATCCGGGTGGTCCAGTCGGCCGACATTCCGCGCTCGCGCCAGCAGAGCCGTCGCGACGAGAGCGCGCTGGTCGACCGCGTCAACGTGATGGTGGACTTCGACGCGGACGGCCGCGTGGGTTACGACTTCGAGATCAAGTCGCAGGGCGGCGTCGCCGACGAGGTCATCACCAACGAGTCCGACTTCAGCTACGACTGGGACGGCCGCTGGGATCACGCGGTGAGCGAGGATGCCGAAGGCTATACCGTCGAGGTGCTGATCCCCTGGTACATCGCACCCATGCGCAAGCCCAGCGGCGATACGCGCACCATCGGCCTGTACATCGATCGCGTGATCGGCAGCACGGGCGAGCGCATGGCGTGGCCGGCCGTGAGCTTCGATCGCGGTCGTTTCCTTTCCAGCTTCCAGCGCGTGGAGCTGCCGGCGTATACGCAGTCGCTGTTCGCGGTGACGCCTTACGTCGTGGGCAAGGTGGAGCACGGTCACGGCGGCGCCTCGTTCGAGGAAGGCGCCGATATTCTCTGGAAGCCGAACGGCCAGACGCAGCTCACCGCCACGATCAACCCCGATTTCGGCCAGGTGGAGAGCGACGACCTCGTGGTGAATTTCTCGCCCGAGGAAACCTTCTTTACCGATAAGCGCCCGTTCTTCACCGAAAACCAGGGCATCTTCGATTTCAGCCTGCTCAACGACTATTCGCAGCTCGTGTACACGCGCCGCGTAGGCGGCGCGTCCGACGACGGCCATGGAGCCGCGGATATTTCGGCGGCCGTGAAGGTCAACGGCAGCGTGGGCTCGACGAGCTACGGCATCCTCACCGCGCAGGAGAAGGGCGACGCGGGCCGATCCTTCGGCGCCCTGCGCCTGAGCCAGAACGCAGGCACGCAGACGTTCGGCCTGCTCGCCACGCACGTCAGCCATCCGTACCTCGATCGCGATGCGAACGTGCTCGGCATCGATCACCGCTGGCAACCGAACGAGGGATTCACCATCACGAGCAACGTGGTGGGAAGCCTCATCGACCAGCCCCAGGCGAAGTCGTCGGGCTTCTCCGCCACGAGCGTCGCGTTCTGGGAAATGAACGACGTGTGGAGTCAGCAGTGGCTCGGCATGTTCTTCAGCAAGCGTCTCGACATCGACGACTTCGGTTACCTGCCGCGCAACGACATGAGTTACCTGCACTACGAAGTGCGCCGGCGTGTCACCGGGCTTCCCGCCGACTCCGCTTACACGTCGCACCTGTGGCGGTATCGCATCTCCGCGCTGGACAACACGGAAGGCGTGACCGTGCATCGCCGTTTCCGCGTGCAGCGCGACAGCCATCGTCGCGACGGCGGCGAAGAGTTGTGGCGGCTCGACGCCTTCACCGCGGCGTACGACGACCTGCTGACACGCGGCCACAACAACCTGCGCACGCCGCCCACCGCGCGGTTGTCGTACGAGCGCGAACGTCCGCGTGTAGGGCGCTGGGGCTGGGAGGCCGAAGGCTTCGTGATGGGCAACCAGCTCACCGGCTATCACCGCCTGAGCTACTACTTCAAGTTCACGCCCACGTACTTCATCACCGACGCCTTCAGCCTGTTCGCGGGAGCCAGTTACGAGTGGGACCCGAACTGGCTGATCTGGCAGCACGACAACCTCGTGGGCGTGTTCGATGGCCGTACCGTGGGCCTCGACAGCGGCGTCAACTGGAACCTCGGCAACAAGCAGGAGCTCCGCGTGAAGCTGCAGACGCTGGCGGTGGGTGCCAAGCTGCGAAAGGGTCTCGAAGTCACGCCGAGCGGCGGCACCGTGGTGAGCGACGAGCCCGTCGACGATCTCGGCGTGGCCAATCTGGGCTTCCAGATCCGCTACCGCTACGAGATCGCGCCGCTGTCGAACCTCTACATCGTCTACAACCGTGGCGGCTACATCGACGACACGAACGACGACGTCAGCTCGCAGTTCCGCCACGGCTTCAGCCTGAAGGACGTCAACGAGGGTCTGGTGAAGGTGGCTTACCGCCTGGAATTCTGAAGAGCCGCCCTTCACATTCCCTGTGGCATTTCTCTTCGCGAACGGGCCCGGGAGAGACGGCAGTGCCACACCGCGCGAACCCGATGCCGGGGCGCACCATCGGCGACCACGGCATCATCGGCAACATGGACACCACGGCGCTGGTCGCGCTCGATGGCACGATCGATTTCATGTGCTGGCCGCACATGGATAGCCCCTCCGTTTTCGCCGCGCTGCTCGATCCGGTCAAGGGCGGCGAATTCTCGGTGACGCCCGCCCTCCGCGATGCGCGCAACATGCAGCTCTACGTGCCCGAGACGAACGTCCTGCTGACGCGCTGGATGGCCGAGCAGGGCAGCGTCGAGCTGATCGATTTCATGCCGCACCCCGACGCCGACGTGCGGGTGCCGCGCAGCCTGCTGCGGCGCATAAGGGTGTTGCGCGGAAAGGTGCGCATCCGCGTCTGCTGCCGTCCGCGCCTCGACTACGCGCGCTGCGTGCCGGAGGTCGAAAAATATGGCGAGACAGCGGTCTTTCACGACGGCGGACACTCGCTGCGGCTCGGCGCCAGCGTGCCGTTGCTCGTGGGCGACGGCGAGGCCATCGCCGAGTTCGAGCTGGCGCCGGGCGAAGAGGTGTGGTTCGCGCTGTGTGATGAAGCGATGGATCCGCTGGACGTCGCCGAGGCCACCGCCGCACTGGACGCGACCAACGCCGCATGGCGCGCGTGGTCGCGGCGTTCCACGTATCGCGGCCGCTGGCGCGAGCGCGTGGAGCGCTCGGCGCTGGTGCTGAAGCTGCTGACGTCGCACGAGCACGGCTCCATCGCCGCGGCGGCCACGTTCGGCCTGCCCGAGGCGACGGGCGCGGAACGCAACTGGGATTACCGGGCGAGCTGGATCCGGGACGCGTCGTTCACCGTCTATGCCTTCATGCGGCTGGGCCACATCGAGGAGGCGGAGCATTTCCGTCGCTGGACGGCGGCACGGATCATGGCGCTGGGTGAGGGTACGTCGCTGCGCATCATGTATGCGCTCGACGGCGACGAGGCACTGGAAGAATCCACGCTGGATCACCTGGCGGGCTACGCGGGATCGACGCCGGTGCGCATCGGCAACGCCGCGCGCACGCAGAGGCAGCTCGACATCTTCGGCGAGCTGATGGACAGCGTGTATCTGTCGAACAAGTACGGCACCGCGATCAGCCATGCCGAGTGGGAGCACGTGAAGCGCTTCGTCGACCACGTGCGCGCGCACTGGGGCGATGCGGACGAAGGCATCTGGGAGATCCGCGACACGCCGCGGCATTTCCTGCATTCGCGCCTGATGTGCTGGGTGGCACTCGATCGCGCGGTGCGGCTCGCCATCAAGCGTTCGTTGCCCGGTCCACTGGTCGAGTGGGCATACGATCGCGACCGCATCGCGGAAGATATCTGGGCGAACTTCCGCCATCCGGAGCACGGCCATTTCGTGCAGTCGCGCGGCGGTGTCGATCTCGACGCGTCGCTGCTGATGATGCCGCTGGTGCGTTTCGTCTCGGCGACGGACCCCGTCTGGCTGAAGACGCTGGACGCCATACGCGACCAGCTCACCGACGACGGACTCGTGTTCCGCTACCGCAACGCCGATGGTCTCGAAGGCGGGGAGGGCGCCTTCACCACGTGCACGTTCTGGTATGTCGAGTGTCTTGCCCGTGCGGGTCGCCTGCACCAGGCGCGCGAGGTGATGGCGCGCGGCGTGCAATTCGCGAATCACCTCGGCCTTTTTTCCGAGGAGATGAGCCTGCGCGCGGATCCGCTGGGCAATTTTCCGCAGGCGCTCACGCACCTGGCGTTCATCAGCGCGGCGTATTACCTCGATCGGCAGCTGTCGCATACGCAGGGTCAGGTCTGGCAGCCCTAGGATGCTGTCAGTAGTTTTTTGTGGGAAGCGCGCTGGCGCGCGAATGGGGGCTCGCAGCCAGCGCCCATTCGCGCGCCCGCGCGCTTCCCCCAGGGGTTCGGCCAGCACCCCTTCGCGCGCGCGCGCGCCTCCCCCCATGGCATGCACCC
>Ga0102588_1000431_pt1 | contig 45573 bp, 44 predicted proteins | sample AraplaMF_Col_mMS_FD_76854 | JGI IMG/M metagenome (GOLD analysis project Ga0102588, IMG submission 76854) | Arabidopsis root microbial communities from the University of North Carolina, USA - plate scrape MF_Col_mMS (SPADES assembly) (version 2) | ecosystem: Host-associated > Plants > Roots >...
CAGGCCACGCCACAGTCCTGCAACGTCAGGGCCTGCTCCCGTAGCTATCGTTCTTTCCGCCCGTCCGACTGTACATATCAGCCCTACTCTGGTGAACGGCGACTCTGTCGATCCCGCTTACCTTCTTCAGCAACGCGGACAAAGATCCTAGCTATAGGCGCAAGGAGGTGGCTTAGGCGAGACACGGGGAGCCATCGTGGCCAACGTAGAGTAGCGGCTACCTCTACTATATCGAGAGCAAGGGCCGGGGGACGCGTTGCGAGGTTGCCGTCGGGCAGGAGGGTCGGCCTTCAAAGTGAAGCCACTATCGGCTGGGACGCGGTGATTGGTCATTTGGTTCTTGCCTCGGTGAGGCGGCGACAATCCGTTCGATCTGTGTTCTTTCTGCACTAGTCGGCCATATAAGCCCCCACTACTATTTGATTCGTCGCCTACCGCAAGGTTTGCCGATCTAAGGAGGAGAACTTCTTGATGAGCAGAATCTAGTTGTGATCATTGCATGTTAGCCGTTGCCAACTTGAGCGCTTGCAGGACGATTGGCAAAGGCAAGGGGAAAGCCTCGCCGCCGGCCGCAGCGGTCTACAAGTAGACTCTGGCCATTCGAACCGGGGAAGAGCAGGTTGGTCCTTCCCCGCATAACCTCGCCAAGCTTGACCCCGTTTGCAACTCGCGGCGCAAGAGTGGCATATCAGTATATTTCAAGCCTCCGCTCGTCGGGGCACGCAAATGGAGTGTAGTGATGAAGCTCGGAATTGGCGGTTTATCGCTGGTTACCCTAGTAGCGCTTGCGTTATCCTCTTGCCAGACGGAAGATAAAAGTCCCCAACCGCGTTTCACGTCCGACAGCCGCGGCACGAAAGCTGCCTCCGCTCCGTACAAATCGAGCCAACATTTCATCGAGTTTCGTTCGCGCTACGCGCTCACCTATGGGCACACTTACGTCGTCTTTGGGCAGGTGGATAAAGACGGAAATATGATCGATCCGGAGGTCGCCGGCCTTGCCCCGGCGTCGCCCGATGCCGCGCCGTATGTCATTGGCCACTTCCTGCCGGTTCCGGCCACGACCGGGCAGACCGACGGTGATTTGGAAGAGCAGTACAGGTCGGCAAGTTGGCGGGTCATGCTCACGGACGACGAATATAACGACGTTGTCGCCTTCATCCGCAAGCAGCAGGCCAACTCTCACGTCTGGCAGGCGTCGGTCGACAATTGCAACAACTGGGTAGGTGAAATCGCGCGACACATGGGTTACAAGACGCCCGGCATCTGGCTCAGACCACAACAGTTTATTACAGATCTTCGAGAGATGAACACGGTGGGTTCGAGCAGCCATGCTGCATAGTGGTAGACGTTGTCCATGCTTGAATCTTTTCATAAAGAAGGCGCTCCTTGCTCACTCCTCCTAATTAGCGGCGGCCGAGACGAGCGTTGGCGAGCCCGTCTCACCGACCAGATCGTCGCATCCTATTTCCGGCATCGGACCCACGACATATCGGTCGCACGGTGTCTGTGATGTCTTTCGAGGAGACTATCAGCGGAAGCAGACGTGGCTCCCAGGCGAAAATTCGGCCCGACGGCGCTGCGTCGCCATTTAAAAGGTCCGTTCAATCTGTGTTCTTTATCCATGAAGCAGAGGCTGACATATATATGTCGGAACGGAAGGAATGAATAGCAGATCCGGGCCATCCGATCTTCGTCCTTGGTTCGCACGAGTGTTCCCGACTGAGGCTGAAGTATTCACTACGCAATGATCGTTAGAGGAAGGGGGGAGGCTTAGCAGCTCTGACAAGCGCATTGCATTTTTGATGGAATGGAGATGCGGACGAATTCTTGGACTGCTTATGCTGCAATCCCGAGATTCCGGGGGTATTCGGCGGGGCTAATTCCGCCCAGTGAGAGCTTTATGCGGTGCTGATTGTACCAATGGATATAAGAATCCAGCTGCCGTATGAAGTCGTTAGTGGTCGTATTGATCCAGTTGCGATTATAATACATCTCGTTTTTCAACCGCCCAAAGAAACCCTCGCAAGCCGAGTTATCCGGTGAACACCCTTTGCGTGACATGGATCGGGCCAGTTGAGCATTTTGCATGCGCGACAACCAGCCGGGCCAACGATAATGGGCACCCCGATCAGAGTGCACAACAGGACGGTCGGGACTGTCCGTAATTGTTTCGATCGCGGCATCAAGCATCGTGTTTACGAGCTCTGCGTCTGGACGCGTGCTCACAGACCAACTGACCACCAGGCCATCGAAACAATCGATCATGGGAGACAGATACACTTTACCCGCTGGCAGTTGGAATTCGGTGATATCGGTCAGCCATTTCTCGTTTGGCTTTGCAGCGCGGAAATCACGATTGACCAAATTTTCCGGCGCAGGATCTAATTCGCCTTGGTAGGATGTGTAGCGCCGCCGCCTAGCCGTGGTCACGATAAGCTGCTCCTGCTTCATCAAGCGGCGCACCACCTTTTCGGAGACCTGCTCTCCGCCTCTGGCCAGTGCAGCATGAATGCGTCTGTAGCCGTAGCAGTTACGGTTGGTTTCGAAGAGCACCACGATGGTCTGGCGAAGACCTGCGTATCGGTCCTCGAGAGAAAGCAAAGATCGATGATAAAAATAGGAGCTGCGGGCGAAGTCAAGCCGAGTGAGGAGTTCCGGTAATGCATATGTCTGTCGCAGGGCATCAACCAGCAGGGTCTTTTCCCGATTTCCCAGGAGCCGCAGATCGATGCCCAGATCTTTTTTTATGAGTTCGTTCGCCTTCGTAAGCAGATCATGTTCGAGTTGAAGGCGCTGCACATCACTGCGCAGTGCCTCGAGTTCACGCTCGAGTTCGTCTCGGCTGGCTGTCGGTGGTAAATCGCGACGGCGTGTCATGGATGCAGGGACCTCACGACCAAGTTTCTGGTTCTTCCAGTCGTACAACGTCTGCCGGCTCACGCCTACCTTCTGAGCTACCGAACGGGCACTCTCACCCCGAGAGCACAAATCGATCACCGCAGTTCGCTTCTGCTGCTCCGATCTCGGGCTAGCGCTTGAGTTGCCGGTGAGAACTCGCCGCCTGCCGCCGGGTTCATACTCGTCGATCCAATCCGAAAGCTTTTGACGGCAAGGGTAGCCAAGCGCCTTCATCGTCCATGCTAGACAACGGCCGTGGTCGAGATAGTACTCAACAGCAATCCTCTTTTGCTCATCCGAATACCGTTGTTTGGTGCGTACGTACCCTGTCGCCAAGTCGTGCCCACGTGCGAATTCCCGATACCAATGCTTAATCGCATTCTTAGTCGGATAGCCCAACTGACGGATGGTGGCATTCGCTCTTTTGCCGAGCTTGATATAGAGCTGCACAGCTCTCATGCGGTCTTCGTACGAATACATGAACTATCTCCTGTTAGTCCAAGAATTCGTCCGCACCTCCAATGAGTGATCATTCCAACCACAACGTCGCCTTCCATGACCGGAATAGCGCCGACATCATCCTCGGAATATCCTCCACGCTATCAGCCGGCTGGCCGAGACGGGCTGGCGTTGAGCAACTGACACATCGCCGGGGCGATCTTCACATCAGCAAATCGTGCTTGTCACATGAAAACAACAATCATCTAAAATGGCGGTCGCAAGCAATGATTTTGACACGTGGCGAATTGATCGATTTAGCCGCGAGTGGAATAACTAAAGGGAATGGTCGGAATGCCCGATCCCGCTGGCGGGGGGTTGCATCGAGGAAATGGATTTTCAAATGAACATACGGATGGCTTTGCTGACCTCCGCCGCAGCATTTGCTGCTGCGTCCACGCCGGTCTTTGCTGCTGACGCAATCGTCGCAGCTGAACCCGAGCCGGTTGAATACGTCCGCGTCTGCGACGCGTACGGCACGGGCTACTTCTACATCCCGGGCACCGAAACCTGCCTCAAGGTCAGCGGTTACCTGCGTTTTGAAGTCTATGGCGGCCCTGACGAGAAGGGTACCTCCGACTGGAACGCCCGTACGCGCGCTCATGTTCAGTTCACCGCCAAGAGCGACACCGAGTATGGTCCGCTCACCGGCCTCATTGTCATTCGCAACAACGGCGACAACGCTTCCACCAACTCGATCCTGGACTCGGCATACATCGATATCGCCGGCTTCCGCGCTGGTCTGTTCTACAGCTGGTGGGACGATGATCTCTCCGGCGAGCCGGACGTTCTCTCCAGCTTTGAAACGCTGCACAACTCCGTTCGCTACCAGTATGAAAACGGCGATTTTTACGCCGGCATCAGCGTAGACGAATTGGAAGACGGCTACTACAAGGACGGCGAAAACCCGAACAACTTCGGCGTTGCCTTCGGCATCGGGGGCAAGGCCGGCGCGATCAGCTACCAAGTGATCGGCGGCTACGACACCGACAACGAAGAAGGCGCGGTCCGCGGCATGCTCTTTGCTGATATCGGCCCAGGCACGCTCGGCCTTGCAGCTGTCTACGCGACTGGTCCGAACTCCTACTACGCTCAGTCGGAATGGACCGTTGCTGCCGAATACGCTTACAAGGCGACCGACAAGTGGACGATTACACCGATGGCCCAGTACTTCGGTAACTATGTCGAGGACACCGATAATGGTGCCATTCCGGATTCCTTCGACGGCCTGGGCGACGCGTGGGAGGTCGGCATCACAATCGACTACCAGATCGCCGACAATCTCTATGCCAAGGCGACCGTCGATTACACCGATCCGGATGATTTCGACGACGTGACCAAGGGTTTCTTCCGTCTGCAACGTACGTTCTAAATTTAGTTCGGGAGTCGGTGTCACAGGCCCAAGCTAGGGCATCATTTTGCCGACCCAAGCCCTTGACCCCGGTCGAGTCAAGATGACATTCGCTGGCTTGTTTACCACAATTTCAATGCGTTAAGGTTACGCGAATTGCCTTTTCAGGCTGTCCAAAGCCTGGTCCCGGTTCTCCGGCTCGCGGCGTTCGTTAAGCGCTGCAACGACGCCTGCGCGGGCGCGCCCAGGAAGGGACTGGTCATCTCTAGGGACCTTGACCTGCCACGGGTAATTTCCTCCAGGATGGATTAGACGTCGACGTTTTGAACGCTGACCGATTTATGATAAGTGCACATGCTCAGGGTTTTCGTACTCAAATCGTGGGATCCGGCCGCAAAGGCGTCCTTTAGGAATTCAGTAATCGTCTGCGCGGATTCGACGATACTGGAATGGTGCCCGTCCTCTCCACCACCCATGTCACCAGTTTTCTTCACCGCCGCTCATCACATGATGAGAATGCATCCGCACCGCCCCTTGTATATCTCTAAGGCTCAATTTGCCCGTATTTCGATTAGCACCAGCCGCGGTAAGGGTTGGCAAGCCAATCAGCTCACCCCTTATATCTGTGAAGGCGGCAAGGGCATGCTCCATCGCATTCACCGCGGACGTGGCTGACCTTTACCTCTTTCCAAACGGATACCAGCGAAAAACCCCGCTTGTAGTTTTTTTCACCGTAGACAACATCTTCCAGAACACGACCCAATAACGCGCTTATAGACGAGAAGGCGCACTCCCGGTCAGTCAGGGTGCTTGTAGCTTGCCGCACAGACTCCCATGCCGTGACCTGCTATGTCGGCGAAAACAACGCCCCCATCCTGGAGAGCACGGAGTAACAGCGCCGCGGTCGAACGATGCAAGCCATGACGATCCCCCTCATAGTCACGGATCGTACTGCGGGACACTGTCGAGCGGGCAGCAAGTTCTTCCTGGGTCCAATTCAGGAGCCCGCGCGCGGCCCGACATAATGCGGGCGTAAGGGTGAATTCTTTGCTGGCACGACCCATGCGATTGATATAGTCCATAAAGGGCGAAATGCAATCAGAGCCTCAGGCCACGGCGGTGATTGCGGTGGCATTTTGCGCCTCGCCGACCCCTCAACGAGAGCTAAGGAGAAGAGGATTGGGATAGATTGGGCTTCAAGCTTTCTCCTGGTGATCATAGCGCTCCCCTTCGTCGGAAGCCTTCTCACGGCGTTCTTGCTCCGGACGGCGTCGAGGCTTTTGCCTGCATCTATTGCAGGTCTTGTGGCTGCAACCTTGACCTTGGGCACCGCTTCTCTCTATCCGTTCGTTGTCAACGGAGGTGTCGTTCGCTTCGAGATTGATTGGCTGCCTCAGCTAGGCGTCAACCTCACTCTGCGCATGGACGGGTTTGCGTGGATGTTCGCGATGCTGGTGAGCCTAGTAGGCGTTCTAATCGTCCTATATGCCCGATATTATATGTCCGAGGACGATCCAGTGCCTCGATTCTTTTCCTTCCTACTGGCTTTCATGGGCTCGATGTTGGGGATCATTATCTCCGGCAATGTCATTCTGCTCTCTGTTTTCTGGGAGCTCACAAGCCTTTCATCGTTCCTGTTGATCAGCTACTGGCATCAGACCCCTGCGGCGCGCGATGGTGCTCGCATGGCCCTGATCGTGACTGCGACTGGCGGCTTTTGCCTGCTGTTGGGATTGTTGATCCTCGGCTCTATTGTTGGAAGCTATGATCTCGACGTCATCCTCGCTTCCTCCGACACGATCACGGCCGATCCACTTTACCTGACCAGTCTGGTACTGATCCTCCTCGGTACATTCACAAAGAGCGCGCAATTCCCATTTCACTTCTGGTTGCCGAACGCGATGGCCGCGCCTACACCGGCGTCCGCCTACCTTCACTCCGCGACAATGGTGAAGGCCGGCGTGTTCCTACTGGTTCGTCTTTCGCCGGCGCTTTCTGGAACTTACGAGTGGTTCATGCTCGTCGGGCTTGTAGGTATCTCCACGCTCCTTCTTGGTGCCTATTTTGCGATGTTCCAACAAGACTTGAAGGGGCTGCTGGCGTATTCCACGATCAGCCACCTTGGATTGATTACGACCTTGCTAAGCCTTGGAAGTCCAATTGCCACGGTTGCCGCCATATTCCATATGGTTAACCACGCCATCTTTAAGTCATCTCTGTTTATGGCCGCCGGGATTATTGACCATGAGACTGGCACCCGCGACATGCGCCGCCTCAGCGGCCTGTTGCGCTATCTGCCTATCACGGGAAGGCTGGCAATGGTTGCAAGCGCCGCGATGGCAGGCGTGCCACTTCTGAACGGCTTCCTTTCCAAGGAGATGTTCTTTGCCGAGGCGGTTGAGACACACGCCGACTCGTGGCTTGACACCGCCCTGCCCTACCTGGCGGTGATTGCGAGCGCCTTTAGCGTCGCATATTCACTTCGGTTTATCCATTCAGTATTCTTCGGAGCGCGCCCCTCTGATTTGCCAAACAACAACCCGCACGAGCCGCCGCATTGGATGCGTTTCCCAATCGACTTCCTGGTGATCGCCTGTCTCGTCATCGGTATCGTACCCAACCTGACAATCGGGCCGTTCCTGCAAGTCGCTGCCTTCAGCGTTCTTCGCCAGTCGATGCCGCAATACAGCCTTTCAGTGTGGCACGGTTTCAATATTCCACTGCTGATGAGCGTGATTGCAATAACCGCTGGGTGCGCAATCTATATCATCTTTCGAAATTACTTCTCGAAATGCGATGATGGACCTCCATGGTTCCGCCTCATGCGAGGGCAACGTATCTTTGAGAGGGTTCTCGTAACGATATCGTGGCGCTGGGCAAGGAATCTTGAGAGCTGGCTCGGAACGAGGAACCTGCAGCCACAACTGAGGTGGGTTACCATCACAGGCTTTTGTTCCGCCCTTCTTCCCCTTTATCTCGCGGGCTTCCAGCCACGGATGATTGCTCCCTCCAATGTCGACATTACCTTCATGGGCATCTGGACGATTGGATGCTGTTTGGCCATTGGAACCGCGTATGTTGCTAAATATCACCGGCTGGCAGCTCTGATCATGCTGGGTGGCGTCGGCCTCATCGTATGCCTGACCTTCAACTGGCTCTCGGCCCCGGATCTTGCCGTTACTCAATTGCTGGTCGAGATAGTAACCACTGTCCTGATTCTTCTGGGTCTGCGATGGCTGCCGAAACGTGCGAAGGGGCTGAAGGATGAAATGGCATTCCGTGCACGGTTCCGTCGCTTCCGAGATTTTATACTTGCTGCGGTTTGCGGAGTGGGGATGACGTTTATTGCGTACGGCGTGATGACGATGCCGGTGCCAGACGCAATCGCGCACTTCTTCCTTCAAAACGCATATACCCAAGGCGGCGGACGCAATGTGGTCAATGTCATCCTTGTAGATTTCCGCGGCTTCGACACGCTCGGGGAAATCACGGTGCTCGGAATCGTCGCGCTGACCGTCTATGCGCTGTTGCGCCGCTTCCGGCCAGCGGCCGACAGTATGGCGCCCCCCGAACAGCAGCAGGTGCAGTCCCTGTTTGACGAGCAACAGCCAGACCGAGACATAGGCGACACGGCCCGTGACTACCTACTCGTGCCTTCGGTAATCATGCAATGGTTGTTTCCGGTTATCATTATCCTAGCAATCTACATCTTCATCCGCGGCCATGACCTGCCGGGCGGCGGATTCTCCGCGGGACTGACGATGTCGATCGCGTTCCTGCTACAATATCTGGCAGGAGGCACGCGTTGGGCGGAGGAGCGCATTCGCATCCTACCGCTGCGCTGGATGGGGTCCGGGCTTCTGTTGGCGGCTGCAACGGGGATCGGCGCATGGTTGGTCGGATACCCATTTTTGACCTCACATTCGCGATACCTGGAGCTGCCATTGATCGGGAGGGTGCCGGCAGCTTCAGCAATGATTTTCGACCTCGGCGTGTTTCTCCTGGTCGTCGGCTCGACGGTACTAATTCTTGTTGCGCTCGCTCATCAGTCCATCCGCATCAATCGAATCCGAGCACTTGAGAAAGCAAAGGAAGGAGTTGCCTGATGGAACTTGTTCTCTCCATCGCAATCGGTGTGATGACTGCTTGCGGGATCTGGCTGATACTTCGTCCGCGGACCTATCAGGTGATCATCGGGCTCTCGCTTCTCTCCTACGCCGTAAACCTTTTCATTTTCGGCGTAGGGGGTGTGAAGTCCAACGAGCCGCCCCTGCTCGGCGATGGAGTGTCGGTTTCCCGACTGGCGGATCCCGTCCCGCAGGCCCTTGTCTTGACAGCCATCGTAATTGGGTTCGCCACCACTGCGCTGTTTTTAGTTGTTCTCCTTGCCTCGCGTGGACTCACTGGAAGTGATCACGTTGATGGAAGGAGCGATCACAGATGATCGCGTGGTCACAGCATCTCATTACCCTGCCGATCCTGATCCCACTTATCACTGGTGCTGGCTTGCTGTTCATTCCTGATCGCCAGCGCCTATCAAAGGCGATGGTTAGCTTGGCAGCCACAATAACCCTTGCACTCGTCTCATTGCTGCTGATTGAGTTATCCAGGGAGAGCAATTTCGATGGGGTCTACCCGTTGGGCAATTGGGGTGCGCCTTTTGGCATTGTCCTGGTACTCGATCGCCTGTCCGGTCTGATGGTAGCCCTGACCGGGATCCTAGCTTTACCGGTAATTATCTTTTCGCTGGCGCGATGGCATTCCGCCGGCGCACACTTCCATAGCCTGTATCAGTTTCTTTTGATGGGACTCAACGGCGCCTTTCTGACGGGCGACTTGTTCAACCTGTTCGTCTTCTTTGAAGTGATGTTGACCGCCTCGTACGGGCTTCTCCTCCACGGCTCCGGCCCGCTCCGCGTCAAGGCGGGTATGCATTACATCGCCGTCAATCTGGCGGCGGCATTACTTTTCCTTGTAGGCGTCAGCCTCGTGTATGGTACGACGGGAACACTGACTATGGCCGACCTCGCAGAGCGCATTCCAACCCTGGAACCGGACCGCCGAATGCTGATGGAAGCCGGTGCCGCGGTCCTGGGAGTGGCATTCCTCATCAAGGCGGGAATGTGGCCCCTCTGCTTCTGGCTTCCCAGCGCATACAGTGTCGCGGTGGCACCGGTCGCCGCAATTTTCACATTGATGAGCAAGGTAGGTGTCTACATCCTCCTGCGTCTTACCATGCTGTTGTTTTCCGATGGGCCGTCTGCTGGCTTCGGCTCCGAGGTGCTGCTTTATGGCGGCTTGGCCACCTTGGCCTTCGGCACGATTGGCGTGGTGGCGTCGCAGGCTTTGGCCCGGATTGGCGCCTATTCTGTTCTCGTCTCATCCGGCACGCTTCTCGCGGTCATCGGACTGAATAACACGGCCGCAACGTCAGGGGCGCTTCTCTACCTGCTCAGCTCGACCTTGACCCTCGGCGCTTTCTTCATGCTGGTAGAGCTTGTCGAAAGAGGCCAGGATGCCGGTGCATCGATTTTGGCAGTAACTATGGAGTTTTACGGGGAGGCGGACGACGACGTCCCCGATGAAATCCAAGGTGCCACCATGCCCGCCACGCTAGCGATGCTCGGAATTTGCTTCGCTGCCTGTGCTGTCCTCTTGTCTGGACTTCCGCCGCTGTCCGGCTTCGTCGCGAAGTTCGTGATGTTATCGGCCTTGATCGGTACCGGATCGATTGGCGTGCATCCAAGCGGGCCTGCTTTGTTGCTGGTAGCACTTGTCATCCTCGGCGGCTTGGCGACGCTGATTGCGCTTTCTCGTGCTGGAATTCGTACTTTCTGGAGCTCGATTGAGGGCACGGTGCCGCCTGTCCTAGTCATGGAGATCGTCCCGATCATGCTGATTTTGGCGCTGACGGCTGCGCTAACGATTAGAGCTGGGCCAGCCCTCGACTTCATGGATGCGGCTGTGCATGCGATCGCCAATCCGAGCATTTATAGCGAGGCTGTCGAACGGGCAGCTCCTCAACCCCCGTGGCGGGACAAAACGCTGCAAGGTTCTGGAGAGTGACGATGTTCCCCTACCCGCTCCTCGCGTTTGCCTTGCTGTCGATGTGGCTGCTGCTTAACAATCTGACGCTCGGACACCTACTACTCGGCGGCATGATCGCGGTTTGCTCAACATGGGCGATGGGGGCGTTGCGGCCGGAAGAACCGAGGATGCGCAAATGGTATCTGCTTCCAAAGCTCGTTGGAATCGTGATGCTGGACATTATACGCTCTAACTTTGCGGTGAGCGTTGTCATTCTTCGCGGACGAGCTAAGGGACGTCGCTCTTCGTTCATCGACCTGCAACTCGAACTTAGCGATCCCACTGCCCTCGCGATCCTCGCAGTGATTGTGACAAGCACTCCGGGGTCCGCGTGGTTGGAGTATGACTCGCGCCGCAGCTCCGTGCTGATCCATGTGCTCGACCTTGTCGATGAAGACGATTGGCGTGATCTGATTAAGAACCGCTACGAAAAACTGCTGCTGGAGATTTTCTCATGAGCGCCATTATCATATTCACTGCCATCGGCCTTGCCCAGTTGATGCTGACGATAGCGATGGGCATCACTTGCGTGCGAATGCTTTACGGACCACGGGCGCAGGATCGGATCCTCGGGCTCGACACGCTGTACGTCAACGCCATGCTACTGCTTATGACATTCGGCATCGGAACGGGTAAGACCGTCTATTTCGAGGCCTCGTTGGTGATCGGATTGCTCAGCTTTGTTGCAAGCACCGCGCTGGCAAAGTTTCTGATGCGTGGGGAGGTGATCGAATGATATACTTAGCGGCCGACATTCCGATTTGGGCTGCAATCCTAATCGCGTGCTTCGTACTGGTCGGGGCCGGTTTGGCGCTCATTGGCGCGATAGGATTTCTGCGGCTTCCGACCTTTTACGAACGCATACACGCCCCCACGCTTTCCACCAGCTTGGGAACCGGTGGCATCGTGGTCGCTTCGATCCTGTTCTTTAGCATGGCCGGGGACCGATTAATCGCGCACCAGGTTCTCATCGGGGTGTTCATCACCGTGACGACACCGGTCACGTTCATGCTTCTGGCCCGGGCGGCGTTACACCGCGACCGATTTGAGAACAGTCCCCATGTGCCCCCTCGGGAAAGTCATATCGAGTCGTGAAAGGCCGGACACCGAGCCGCCTACTCAACGAGACCAACAAATCGTGGCGATCAACTGGGACGGACGAATGAAGTGGCAGGCTGCGACTGGCTACGGCACGCGTGCGCTGGTCGAAGCCGCGATCGTCGCTACAAGTCGTTCATCGGTGGTCCATTGGGCGCACGAACCTTCGAGCGCAACAGGCCGAGGCTGCCATCGGCTGCGCCCTTCTCAAATCGTTTGCTTGCGTGCGCACACCCGAAATCCATCCGTCGCATTGGAACCAGCTCGAAAATGACGGCATCAAAGATCCGAGTCCGAAAACTCTACGATCCCCGCACCAACGCTACCTGAAAGCAGAAGGAATCCTTCCTCGGCTTTCTGGAAAGGTTGCTGTCCAGTGGCCTGGCTTGACTATCCGGCTTGCTAAGACCATCTTAGGATCATGTTGATCTCGCGTCTCAATGTCGTTCTCAAGCGGGTGTTCCTCATCGCGGGAATCTGACCCCCGACCCGGTCGTGTCGCGCCCGGCCGAGGGGCGTAAGCATCGGTCAATGACCAAGGCGCAGCCTAGAGCGACATCCACCTCACGAATTTGAAGTGCTGGCGGCCCCCGAAGGCGACCGCTGAGACCTGCAGGAGAACTCTATGGTTTTCAAGACCCGGAAATCGCTTAAACCCGCGATTACGATTGCCGTCTCCGATTACGAGCGGCTGGCGAGACTCGCGGAGAGCCACGCTTCGCGTCTCCCCGAGGTGGCCGACGAACTGATGGCCGAGCTTGAGCGGGCGCGCGTCGTTCCCGACGAACGACTGTCCGCGAACGTCGTCCGGATGGGCTCCAAAATACGCTTCACCAGAGACCTCGGCGAAAACCGGCAGGTGACGCTCGTCTTCCCAGGCGACGCCGACATCGCCCAGGGCAAGGTATCGATCCTGACGCCTATCGGGGCGGCCCTCATCGGACTGTCGAAGGGACAGTCGATCGACTGGACGGCCCGCGACGGTCGCGTCCACAGGCTGACGGTCGCTGCGGTAGAGGCGCCGGATCGCGCGGCTGGCCCAGCCTCCTCTCAGCTTCGGCCCGCATCATGACGGGCGGCGCGCTCTCTTGTTCCTTCCCCGGAAGGCGCCTCATCGCAGGCTCGTAGCCCCTGTGCCGCCTTCCGCGGCCAGGGGATCCTGATCCATGCCAAACGTGAACGCTCCCGTGAGGGGCGCTGGAGAACTACGATGAGAGAACACTGCATCCTCACCACCCGAGACTTCACCTTGTTGGAAGCCATGCTCGATGATCCGTTCGTTCGCGACACCCGGCTGGTGCCTGTCCTGAGGCGCAAGATCGCAACAGCGATCGTCGTGTTCCGCGAGGACCTTCCTGAGAACGTCGCCAGCCTGAACAGCCGCGTGACCTACAGGATCGATGGCGCCAGTCGGGACACGCGCGTGCTATCCGACGACCGTATGACGACACCGATCGGCATGTTACTGCCGGTCACGACGCTGCGCGGGATGGCGCTTCTTGGTCTTGCCGAAGGCCAGGAGTTCGTGTTGACGAACGTCGACAGCGTTGAAGAACGTATCCTGCTTGAGACGGTCCACTACCAGCCGGAAAAGGCAATGCGCAGGAGGGTTTCCGCCTCGAACCCACCTAACTACTCCGAGCGGAAGCCACTGCTCAGGATCGGACCACTCCCGGTTCGAAATGGCGGCGATGGACGGCGCTGACGACCGGCGGCATAGCCACCTACTGGGTCGCCTCCCGGCCCGCGCTCCGACTTAACGCAGTGCAGGGCGATCTCGCGATGTCCTGCATCATGCAGTGAAGCGCTGACAATCCACTCGAGAAATCCTGCCGCCGAAACATCGGAAGCCGGATAAGTGACGGCCGAGTTGCGTTGCGTAAGCCGGCCGGAGTTCCGTCCACATGGTTGAGCAAAGCCTCCACCTGTGAAGGGTCATCCGTGTTCTGGTCTGTCAGCCTGTGGGCGATTTTGACAAACTCGCCAAGCTTCGTCCAATCTCGCTCGTTGAGGCAGGCGATATAGTCGTTGTAGATGAGGGTCAGTCTGGCTTGGACCACTAGGCTGTCCTCACATCATTCCTTGCTCTGCTGCCTGATAAACCGTCCTCACAGTCGGTCGGAAACCAAGACTCCGCGCGAGCGATGCATCGACGTGGAGATGCCAGGGATTTTCCATTGCCTTGGCCGAGGGTTCCATTTGGTGGCCCACGAGTCCTGCCAGTTCATGGACCGTCGTTGGCGCTTCATCAGAGATATTGACGATCCGGCCATCGAATCTGCCTGCCAGCGCCATTCCCATCGCTGTCGCAATATCGCGATGATGTATCGTACTCATCCGATTGGCGGGATGGAAGCCGCAGGCGACCAGATGCTTTGGCAGCATCTCTAGATGGCCGTCGCCGTCACCATAAACGAACGGGAACCGTAAGATCGACCAGTTCAAACCACTCTCGCGCAGCACCTTCTCGGCCGCAACTTTGCTGGCGGGGTAGGCTTGATCCGGCTCGACGCTATCCGTCTCCCGGCCGGGGTGGGTCGAGATCCTGTTATAGACATTCGACGTACTCGCCAGGATGAAGCGGGCGTCAGGAGCATCAGCTTGCACCGCGGCGATCAGATTGCGGGTGCCCTCCAGGTTACTCCTCCAGATCAAGTCGATATCCGCGCTGCGAAAGACGGCGGCAAGGTGGATAATCGCTGTAACACCCCGAACAGCTTCCGGCAGCGTCGAAGAGTCGAGAATATCGCCGGTCACGGCCGTAGCGCCTGGGGTGCATGCTTTGCCGGTCCGCAGCAGCAGCCGGCAATCAAGACGTGCTTCCACCAACCGCGGAACAAGCCGCTCGCCGACAAGACCTGTCGCTCCAGTTAGCAGGATTGTCATTAGCTCATGCCTTTCGTGAAAGGGTCTGTAGCCGCTCGGTCGCCAATCGAAGGACGCGGATCGTCGTAGCCAGATCGGACCCGTCGATGCCGTCAAACGCAGCTTGGTGAATAAACGAGAGGTCTGGGAGTTCGCGCCACAGGGCCCTGCCTGAACTCGTGAGTGTCAGAAGACGCTGGCGCTGGTCTTCTCCGTCCGAGGTCTGCTGGACCAAATCCTTGCGGACCAGCGTGGCGATGATCCCGCTTAATGTCGCCCGTTCCAGCTCAAGCGCACGCCCGAGATCGCGTTGCACCGTCGGACCGGAATTTGCCAGATGCCAGAGAATGTACCACTGCGTCGAACCCAGATCGTATGGTCGCAGTGTCGCGTCCATCAGGGCTCGTCCCGCAAAGTAGCATCGCTTTGTCAATGCCCCCACAGTCAGATGTTCGTCTTTCATGCCGCCAATACTCTCCAGTTCGTTTGCTACCTTGCGAATATCGTAAGGTAGCAAACGAATGTCAAGCGCATGCCGGTGTTCGCTCACGCGCGTCACTCACCTACACCGATCCGGATGATTTCGACGACGTGACCAAGGGTTTCTTCCGTCTGCAGCGTACGTTCTAGTTCGGGAGTCGGTGTCACGGGCCCAAGCTGGGGCAGCATTTTGCCGACCCAAGCCCTTGACCCCGGTCGAGTCAAGATGACATTCGCTGGCTTGTTTACCACAATTTCAATGCGTTAAGGTTACGCGAATTGCCTTTTCAGGCCGTCCAAAGCCTGCTCCCCGGTTCTCCGGCTCGCGGCGTTCGTTAAGCGCTGCAACGACGCCTGCGCGGGCGCGCCCGGAAGGGACTGGTCATCTTTAGGGACCTTGACCTGCGACGGGTAATTTCCTCCAGGATGGATTAGACCGTATGTTCTCGGGGTGAGCGTGGCCCGCCCCCGCGGTAAGCTGAATTCGGGGGTTGCTCTGGATTGGCCGGAGCCGAGCCCCAAGCATAGCGAGGGCGAACATGAAAGAAGGAGCGTATTTTTCATTGGCCTGGATACATCCAAGTGGAAGATTTCAGTTGCGGTTGCCGATGGAGCGCGCAACGGCGAGGTGCGGTCTTTTGGCGACATCTCTTCCGAGCCGGCGTCTGTGACGTCGATGGTCAACAGACTTTCAAAGCGTGGAGGGAAGCTTCACTTTTGCTACTCGCTGGTGCCCAAGCGGGCGGGCGACCGAGTGAAGACCAACCGCCGGGGATGCCGTCAGCCTGGCGCGCCTGCACCGCGCGGGCGAACTGACCGCGGTCTCGGTTCCGGATGAAGCTCACGAGGCGATCCGAGACCTGGTGCGAGCCCGCGAGGCTGCCAGCGATGCGCTGAAACAGGCGCGTCAGCAACTTCAATCTTTCTTGTTGCGTCACTTGCCGCATCTATACTGGACGCAAGCCATGGACGCGCGTCCATGGACGATGGCTGGCGTGCCAGGCATTTGATCACCTCGCCCACCACATCCTGTTGGCAGAAATGCCAGGCCATCGAGGATGCCGGCGTGCGTCTGACAGCCTGACGAAGTTGTAGCGGAGACCGCAGCTTCCTGGTCGATGGCGCCGGTTGTGGCCGCCTATCAAGCGATGCGCGGCGTTGCTTTCATGACAGCCGCCACCTTTGTCGTCGAAATCGGCGATCAGACGCTTTGATAATCCCGGTCAGTTGATGGCGTATCGTGCCGTCGGAGAGCTCGACGGGCGAACCGGTCAAGCGTGGTGGGATTACCAACACAGGTAACACAAGGGCTCGAAGGGTCCTACCTGTCTCCTGCTTCCGCAACCAGCAGCTCCTAGGATGGACGAGACCTATATCCAGGACAAAGGCAAGGGGACGTATTTCTACCGCACTGTCGATAAATTCGGCAAAACCCTTGATTTCATGCTGTCGGAGCACCGCGATGAGGCCACAGCCAGCGCCTTCTTCGCCCGCACGATTAAGAACGATGGCTGGCCCGAAAAGGTCGTCCTCGACAAGAGCGGTATTGCATGGATGGTTCTGGCTGATCGAGATCCTGCAGGTCAAATACCTCAACAACATGATTGAGCAGGACTACCGGTTTATCAAGAAGCTGACCCGCCCCATGAAGGCTTCAAAACTTTTCAGTCTGCGTCAGCAACACTGGATGGTATCGAGGTAGCTCACATGATCCGCAAGCGGCAATTTTCAACCAGTGGCCTTTCGCCATTTCAGCAATTCGCCGCGCTCGCTGCATAAGTGTGTCCAGCGATAGCCCTTCTGCGGCCTTTCCAAAAACTTGCGACAGAACCGGATCATGCGGTCGCCTTCAATGAAACGCAGCTTGCCGTGAACCCGGGTCCCATCGCTGTCAGCAGGGTACGAGGGGGCAAGCCAGCGCTGACCAAGCGGTCGAGGACAAATAGGGCAGTCGGTGCAGACATGTTGCCGTAGTCAGAGAGTACCTCGCGCTCATGATTGAGCGTTCCCTGGCCCAGATCAAGAGCGGATTCCAGCGCGTCGATCACCTTGGCGCCGCCGGGGTGGCAGGCAAAGCGATCAATATCCGTGAGGAATAGGCCCGATCGAGCAAGAACGGCCTTGATGGCCGGCTTGACATGGCTTTCGGCGAATGGCGGGATGGCGCGGTCGAAGATGACGCCAAGGCCCTCAGGGTCGACACTCCAACCCATAATGTCGAGCGTGTTTGGCCACGTATGCTGACCACTCATCTCAACCTCGGCAACCCCCTCGCTGATGGCGCAGAGGACACAGGCTGCGGCACCATCGCCGAAAAGGGCCGTCGCCACGATATTTGCCTTAGTCAACTTGTCCATCCGAAAAGCGAGCGTGCAGGTCTCGACGGTAACCAGCAGGACGATGCAGCCGGGCCTTGATGACGCCAGCTTCGCGGCGATCGCAAAACCGGACACGCCACCGGCGCAGCCCAAGCCGAACACCGGCACCCGCAGGATATCATCACGGAAGCCGAGCCTGCTGCCGACCCGTGCATCGAGGCTCGGTGTGGCAATGCCGGTTGACGAGACGGTCACGACGATATCAACCTGTGAAGCCGACAGCCCTGCTGCCTCCAACGCCTTGCCGGCCGCGTCCGCGAACAGCTCGCTGGCACCTTCGATGTAGGCAGCGTTTCTGTCCCGCCAACCGGACGTTTCGAGATACCATTCGATCGGCCGAACTCCGTAGCGGCGTTTGATCCCGGCGCTCTCGAACACTTTCGACATACGATCGAAATCGCTGAAGCGAGACGCAAAAGCATTATGGGACGCCACAGCGGCATCATGCTGGTTGATGACGTGAGGAGGAACGGCTGTTCCGATGGAAATCAGCTTGACGGTTTCGGGCATGGAAACCTCAGTTTCGAGTGCGAAAGCCCTCGCCAAACCGGTTCAAGCCAACTTTTATAACGATTCAGGGTGCATATAGTTTCGTGACGGGTCACAACAATCCAAAAACCGGTGGTCCTGGAAAATTGAAATGAAGACCGTCTTGGTGCGCCTGGTCTCTATTGCAAAAGCGGCCATTGTGGTGGGAGCCCGGCTCCTCCAAGCCGGACTCCGGCTCGGAGAGTAAGGAAGCCCCGATTTTCTTCAGCATCTCGATTGCTCAGATATCTGGCAGGGAACTGCTTGCGTCTTGAAGGCCGTGGCCCCGCCTTTGACCGCTCGGGTGGGGTCCGATCGGAACCGTCCCTGCTCCCAATTTTTCGAGCGCCAGGAAGGCCAAAATCGGATTGCGCATTGCCACTATCCACCATCTGGCGCCTATCCAGTTGTCGGGACTTGGAAAACGCAGGCTGCGAGATCTCGGTCATCGATCGTTGCGACTCTCAATACTGCATCCGTCGCCAAATCGGGCTGGTATGCTGGCCAAAAGTTGGGATCATTTCAGGCGGATGCCGGCACGTACAACCGTCGGATTACTGACCCTCGAAACAAAGCGACCTACAGCGGCAAACTGACGGTGTCAGGCGACAGCTTGAAACGTCAAGGCTGTCGCCGCCACATCGCCGCCTTCGAGGCGAATTGGTGGTACCCCGCGGGAGGTGCTTTACGATCGGATGAAGACGGCCGTTATCGGCGAAGGTCAAAGAGAAGGCATCGTCTATAATCGCGCTCTCATCGACCTGGCTCGTCACTATGCTTCCATCCCAAGGCATGCAAACCCTATCATGCCAAGGTGAGGGCAAGGTCGAGCGGCCGTTTCGCTATATCCGCGAAGACTTTTTTTGCCGTAACCACCGACCTACTACTGCCACCGGTTCATGGCGGCGTCGATTAGCGTTCCCCGAATGGCCTCCAACGTCGTGCGCATGCGCTTCCTGATCGCCAGACGGACAATCTTGAAGCCCCCATCATTGCGCCGTCTGCCACAGCAACGTGTGAATCCCAGAAAGTCGAAGGTCTCTGGCTTGCTGATACCACGCTCCCGGCAGTTTCGCGCAGCATACCGCCCAAAGCGTATTAGCCGCGTCTTTTCCGGGTGTAGCTGCAAACCAAACTGAAAGAGACGCTCCCGCAATGCTTGCAGGAAGCGCTGCGCATCTCCCTCATACTGGAACCCAATCACGCTGTCGTCGGCATAACGTACAATGATCACGTCGCCTTTAGCATCTCGAGTACGCCATTGCTGGACCCATAAATTCAATGCGTAATGCAGATAGATATTCGATAGCACCGGGCTGATTACAGAGCCCTGAGGAGTTCCTCGCGTTGATGTGACGCGACGGCCATCCTCAATCGTGCCCGCTTTCAACCATTTGTGGATCAGACGTATCAGCCGGCGGTCACCGACTCGATGCGACAGGAAACGAAGCATCCACTCGTGCTCTTCGGAATGTAGACCCGTCGGGACGGTTGCGCACGATATGCACCGGATTGGATCTCCCGGTGCAGTTCGTGCACGCGCCCTTCGAAGGTCTTCTCATAGACGTACCACGTCACGCCATCCACACCGCTCGCCGCCTGCTTGCGAAGCGCATGAAAGCTCTTCACCAATAGCGCCGGAGTGATGTGGTGCATCAGCGCCGTGAAACGCATCTTCGGGTTCCGCTTGGCGGCTTCCCGTACACCTTCAATCCCCATCGAAGCGTATTTTATCTGGCTCTGTGTCCGCCACGCTGGAGTCTCGAAGGCGTTCCCTCCGATTACACCCCTTCCCTCCGTTGCCTCCGCAGGCTCGACTCCTTTGTTCGGCAACTTCTGCGGTACTATGGGCGTATCCGACTTCTCATCGGCGTTGACGACTGGATTATGATCAACGACCTTCCCAGTCCCGTCCAGTCCATTCGCACTGGACACTGATGAGATCTCGCTGCTTCCGTATGAAAGACTTCCCGGCATGCACACCGACCGCGCGGGATCGGGGGATGGCTTGCGATTGACGCCATGCACCGTGTTGCCTTCCGCTTGGCGTTGGTGCGCGGAGATAAAATCGAACGCATTTCGGTCTTTGATGTTGTCGGTTATGCCGGTTGGACTTGATGCCGGGCAGACTCCGGACGTCCACACGCCAGCACGCGGTTGAGAACGATGCAACCGATGGCAACTCGTTTTGCTGAGCTGTGAACGAACGAGCCCGCAGGTGCGATCCGATCAGCCCCTTGTATCGCCCGATGGCGGTTTCGATCAGCGCACGCTTGCCATAACCGGTGGCCGCCCGCCATTTCAGCCGGCCGCCGCTTGCGATTGCCGCTATGTGCTTGTCCCGTTGACCAAGCGGTCCGGCCGCTGTTTGGTATTGCTGTTGAACGAGGTGGAATAACGATGTTCGCGGTGCTGCTATGTTGCAGTCTGATAGGTCGGCTTGCCATCATAGGCTCCGTCGGCTGTGAACTGGCCAATCTCACCGTCGATCTGGTTGAGCAAGGCCTCCACCTGTGAAGGATCATCCGTGTTCTGGTCTGTCAGCCTGTGGGCGATGATCTCGCCACTATTGGCATCCACGGCCAGATGGAGCTTGCGTCAGTTGCGGCGTGATCGGGCGCCATGTTTCTCCTCCAGCCATTGCCCGGCGGCGTACACTTTACAATCCCGTGCTTTCGACCAGCACGTGCAGGGGGCCGTCCGGCAGAGGCGGGTTTGGTCGGGCGGATGGCTTCCATTTCTGTGCCCGACGGCTCAGCGCCGTATGATCTGGGACGGGTATATCAAGTCCCATAAGATCGAACACCGAATTCACGAGCCCTTCGGTCTGGCGCAGCCGCATTCCGAAGACACAGCTCAGGGTCAGGGGGCGTTTGGATGGCAAGATCGGAATACCAGGGTTGACCACCTCGCGTTTTTCGCCGTGGTGCAGACCATCCAGCCAATGCTTCCGGCGTCATCCACAGTGTTAAACTGCCACGCCGACGCAGGCCTGCCTCGTACTTCGGCCAATTCGTCGCCCTGTATTTCATTTTTGCGATGTGATGACGACGATCGGCGTTGTGTTTACATGGCACTCGGATGAAGCTGATTGCGATCCTGTTTACCTATCGCCGAACCGTTCAGAAATTATTCATGCACCAAAACCGTGGAGGGTGGTAACGACGCAGCCTCCTAGCAGGCTTCCGATCGCCGCGAGAGGCGTAGACATCTCAAATCGTGGTGTCGCCTACAACTCGTCGGAAGGCTGAGCAAGGCCGAAACCCGTTCTTTCAAAACGAGATCCGGCTGGCTGACCCGTAGCTCGCCTCAAGCCGTCATCACTACACGCCCGAAGGGACGCCCCTCGATCAGATAGCGGACAGCTTCCGGCGCCTGATCGAGCGGGAAAGACTTGGCGACGGTGGGCTGGAGCTTTTTCTTTGCCAGATATTCCCGCAGTTTCGCCTGGGCCGCGCTCAGCTTTTCCGGGGTGAACAGTCTCATCGTAAAGCCTCGGATCGTGGCCGCCTTCCAGATAACGTCGGTCACGTCAACTTCGGCTTCGCGGCCTCCGGCATAGCCCACAACAGCGAGCAGTCCGCCCTGTGCGAGTGACCCGACCGAGTCCTTTGTGAGCTTGCCGCTTACGCCGTCGATAACAACGTCTACGCCCTTGCCGTCGGTAACGCGCATCACGCCGTCCTTCATGCTCTCCCTGGAAAGATCGATGACATGCTCGTATCCCGCAGCCTTGGCCTGCTCGGCCTTAGCGGTGGTGCTGGCCGTGGAGATCGCCTTCGAAGCTCCGAAGACCTTTGCGAGCTGCACCGCTTCCATGCCAACTGCACCTCCGATGCCCGGAGAAAGGATGGTTTGGCCTTCCTTGAACTGCGTGAATTCGGTGAGGACCAGGTAGGCAGTCAGATATCCCGCGCCCGCTAGGAAGGCGGCGGCGTGGGCGTCGTCCACATGGTCTGGTACCTTGGCCAGTCCGGCCGCGGGAGCGACGACGTATTCGCGCCAGGTGCCATCAGCGACGAGGCCAAAGCCACGTCCGGTCACGAACACCCGGTCACCGACTGCGAAGTTCGCGGATTTGGATTCGGCGACAATGCCTACGCCCGTCTGGCCACCGATTCGCGGCAGGTTTTCAGGAGTTGCTGCGTAAAAGTGGCCGGAGCGGAATGTGTTGTCGAGGGGATTGATGCCGAACGCTTTCATGTCGACGAGAACTTCGCCGTCGGCCGCCTGGGGCGTCGGCAGGTCCACCACCCGGTTTTGATGGTAGTCGCCGTAGGCCTGGTATTGGACTGCTTTCATGTCGAATTTCCTTCTGTGTTGGAATAAATGTTACCTGGAGCCTTCAGGCCGATTTCCGTGCGAGAAAAGCTTTGGCTGCGTGAGCGGCGCCCCACAGGGAACCGGGATTGATCCGGTCAGGGTAAAGCTCGATCATGCGGTCATACAGTTCCTGCGCGGTGGCCGTCTGGCTATCGAGCCGATCGAAGGTCTCGATGTATTTCCGGGTGGCGACGAGATGCGCCGCTGCATGGTCTGGATCCAGCGGACCATGACCAACAACGACATGACGCGGTTGTAGCAGGGAGATTTTGTCGATGGCGGCAATCCACTCCAGGCGTCCAACATGATCGGACTCGCCAAGATACGGATGTGTGCCGTTGTAGGCAGCATCTCCCGCCACGACGAGACCTATCGAGGGCACGAACAAACTGGTCGTGTGATCGGTGTCCGTGTGGCCAACCTCGATGGGAATGAGCTTGTCACCTTCTAGCTCGAACCCATCGGAGCCGACTTCTTCGGCGGCGGCAAGCCTTTCAGGGATCTGGCCTGGAAATCGCTTCTCCCAGTTCTCGGCAACGAATTCAGGCGTGATGATCTTGCGCATCAGGGCGACGACCTGCGGCAGCGCGATCGCGCGGGCGGTTGGAAACCGTTTCAGAAGCAGTGCAAGCCCAAAAAAATGATCAGGATGGGCATGGGTGACGTAGATCCAGCGCAGGGTCTTGTGACGCGCCTCGATCCAGTCCGCGAGTTCCCTGTTCTGCTGGTCGCTGAGCAATGTGTCAACGAGAACTGCATCGCTGTCACCGTAGATGAGTGTGACCGCGTTCGATACCCATTTGAGGTCGGCCTTGCGGGATGGAGCTCCCTGGGTCGCGCTGGCGCGCTTGCGGATAAACACTTCCCATTCCAGAGGTAGGGCACTCTTGTTTTTCGCCATAACAGCACTCCGAAATTTGGTTTAACTTTGCAACTACGTTAGCTTTACGTTGTTGGTTTAAATTTGCAACTAATTTTTTTCGTGATATGGTTTGGGATATCGCAGGGGCGGCCGTCGCCCTCGTGTTGAAGGGAACTGACATCTTGAAGGGCAAACGCACAAGCTTCGAGAATAGCGCATGTGCCATAGCACGCGCTGTAGGCGAGATCGGAGACTGGTGGTCTCTGTTGATCGTTCGCAACGCCTTCTATGGCACGCGTCGATTCAGCGATTTCCAGAAAAGACTGGGCCTAGCGAAGAACATTCTTGCAGCCCGCCTCAAGAAGCTGGTGGACGAACGAATCCTTGAGCTGATCCCAGCTTCGGATGGAAGCGCTTTTCAGGAATATGTGCTGACCGAAAAGGGCAGGGATCTGCATGTGATCATTGTCGCTCTCTGGCAGTGGGGGGAGAAGCACACATTCGAACCTGGGGAACTTAAGGCGAGCATGGTCGACAGCAAGTACCACGAGGTGCTGCCGCATGTGGTGCTCAAGGCGGTGGACGGACGTGAACTCGACGGCTACGGATTTGAGTGGCAGCGGTACGAGGGAGCACGGTAGGCCCAGAAGTAATCCCGGTGCTCATCCTGCAGCTTGTTGCTCTCTCGCTCGCCGAGGAAGTCGAAATCTTCCGCTGGCTGGACCGATACCGCGTCTCGCCTCGCGTGGCGGGTGCTGCCGCCCGTGTCTGGGTCTTGGCATCGACCGCATCAAGGGCGACCCCTTCACGATGACATTGCTGGAGCCGTGGAAGGACGTGGACGCGAGAGCGCTTCGTCTTGGCGTCGCCCTGACGATCCGAGACGGCAGACGGCCACCGTCGAGGAGGCGTTGACCATCCGCTTCCGGGCAGGGAACATGGCCTCCCCTTCCCCGGTTCTGAAGCCTCTAGTGAAACGCCTGCTGGCACCCTGGTCCGGCGATCCGACCAATGCCATCCATCTGGCCGTGGCCAACGGTCGCGTGGTCTCACCGTCGCCCGACCTTCTTCAGTCGAGAGCGTGTCGGTTCATGGAGGAAGAGGTCGCTCGGCAGATCGGCGCGCATCGGTCGCGAAGTTCCATTGCATCCGCCGTGCGCACCGGAAAGGCGGTCGGTTTCCGGTGCTTCGATCCGAACGTCGCCCTGACGCCTGGTGTCTATCTCTTCCCGGCGTCGAAGGACGACGTGGCGGCGAAGACCATCGCCGCCTTCCGCGCCATGTACGGGCGGGTTCCGACCTATGGTAAGACGGCCGCCCTGCACGAGATGGACGTCCAGATACTCACGCAAGTGAAGAACGTCCCCGTCGGATCGAAGGAGCTGAACCGCGCCATCGAGGTTAAATACTGGGGAAGCAGCCCAACGTCGAGGATTGGGGCCTGAGCGTCGGCTCGAAGATCATGTGGCTGAAGAACGACTACTCGAAGTCCCCTCAGCTCGACGCCGAAGGGAAGCCTGTCGTCGTCAAGGTGACGGGCGATCCGATCTGCGCAGAGTTCATGAACGGCTCTCTTGGCGTCGTCACCAAACTCCATCCCAAAGGGGCATGGGTGCGGTTCGACGACGGCGCTGAGGACACGATCACGGCCGCCGACCTAGAGAAGCTCACCCACGGCTGGGCGATCAGCGTCCACAGGGCCCAGGGGTCGGCATCTAAACGGGTGATCATTCCCGTGGTCCGGTCGGAGCTGCTGGACCGAACGATGCTCTACACAGCGATAACGCGCGGCATAGAAACCGTCGTTCTCGTCGGCGCCATCGATCTCATCGACGAGATAGTTGGCGCATCGCCGACAAGCGTAGAGCGCGACCAGCACCTTGATCTGACTCAGCACTCAGCCTCGCTTGATCGTGCCCTGATGGAACAGCATCTGCCACCTATCTCCGTTGTACTTCCAGATCGAGCTTCGCATAACATGCCGCTTTGACCCGTCGCTTTGTGTGCGCTCACTTTCGTAGGTCAACAGCACCGCGTCATCCGAAATCGTCGTTATGGCGTAGTTGGTGGTCTTGAGTTCATCATTGCCACTATCGTCTTCCTGTAGCAGAAGGTCGATAATAATCGTGGCTCGATTGTAAACCGAGCCTGAGGCTCCGCATTCGATAATGCCGACTGCTAGCAAATCCTCCAGAGCATCTCTCGAACGTATCACCTCTGGACGGTGGAGGGCCTCCTCAAGAGCTTGAATATCGGCAAGCTCGGGCCGAGGGCTTGTCAATCACTGGCAACTCCAATGGGATGGGCTACTTGCAGTTTATCCGTCCTACTTTCGGCTTGCGCGGTCATTCGCAGGGTTCCAACGCTTGTGGGTCACGCCAGCGATGCGGCTGCGTGTCTTCATGGAGATCGCGGTCTCGTCCTCGAGCTGCTTCAACTTCTTCATCTCCCGCTGCAACAGGCCGGCGTATTTTCTCTTCCAGTTGAAATAGGTCGCCTGGCTGATTCCCGCCTTCCGGCAGATCTCAGCGACCGCAATACCTTCATCACCCTGCGTTCAGAATGAACGCCTTCTGCGCGTCCGAAAATGCGATGGCCTTCATCGTCTTACGCTCCTTTCCCAGCCACGAAAATGCACCGGAAAACTCTAACCAAAAACGATCCAGAGTTTGAAGGGTTCAGATCAAGTCATTATCTGGACAATCGCCGTGACGAGAAGCACGTCATCAGGCTGCTAGCGAACGCTGGTAAGCGCGGCGTTTCTATTTGTTAGATCTAACATACCTGCTATTCATTGCAACCTAAAAAAGGCTCATTGCAACTCACCATAGTATGCTTTGCCCCCGCAGTGGTGATTATCCAATCCAACCGCTCTCGGCCACCATCCTCGGACCTGAAAGCCAAGACACCAAGCCCTATCGGCCGGTTGCCTTTCCTGTCAAACCAGCAGGCCACCGGATTTGCCTCACTTACGTCTTAGTGTGCAATTTGACGTGATCATAAATCATTGAATTCTTCCTAAATGCCCCATTAAACAGAAGCGATATCGATATTTGCTTCCGCTCCTTCTGATGCTTGGGGGCGACGCCTGTTACCATCGATAATGATCGGTTATCGGAAGTGAGCGCTTTCTGGTCAAAATCGCAACTTTCTCGAACATATAAGCTTTCTCTCAATTCCCGAGGAGCCGTCTCATCATCTGTCGGATATGGACTTGTGCGCCAAAGAAGATGGCAGCGACGACGATCGTCCGACGTTGGACCATTGGCAAAAACCAAACTGCAGCCCTGTCTCGTCGCAAAAAGCCGATCCCCGGATAAATATCGGGTCGCAACGTTCCATGCTCGGCGTCTCGGCAATCCGCTTGATCGACATACGAAGATCACTAACTCGGCCAGCAGCACGCTCCAAGGCCTCGTCGGGATGGTCACCGAGATCGCAGTAAGCGGCGAAGAGATGATCGAAGGTCAGTTCAAAAATGGAAGGACGACCTCGGCGTGTGGCAGGGCGACGCCGCCGGTTCCAAGGCCACGGCATGAGGGATCTTCTCGATAGTCACACGGTCTACTAGTGGACGATCGGCAGCGACCGGCTTTCACTGAAGGCGCACGTTCGACCCGATTTTGCATGAACGTGTCTGGTAAAGGTAACGACAATGAAGATTTGCGTCGAAGTTGCCGAGGCAGCGGAGCGGCTTGAAGAATTGATAGACCTTGCCTTGCGGCGACGACGTTGTCGCCTGTCGTGTGGGCAATCCCGTTGCAGTCATCATGGCTGTGCGGAAGGCGGACGAGGGCACGATCGATGACTTTCTGGCACTGGCAGACGAGGGTCGCCCGACGAGCAATGACCTGACCTCAAACCACGACGACCTCTATGACGAGAACGGACTGCCGACATGAGCAGCGAATCGCCAAGTTTGATCGAAAAACGCGCAAGAGAACTCGATACCATCGCTGCGGTGTTGCCGATCGGGCGCCGCTATGAACTGGCCGAGCTTCTCACCGATCAGGATGTCGAAACCCTCCTCCATCTTGTGCGGGCATGGGCGAGAATACGCTGCGGGCGCTGACGTCCGACCTCGCCTATCTGCAGGCCTGGTCGCTGGCGGCCACAGGCAGCCCCCTGCCCTGGCCGGCGCCGGAAGCCTTGCTTCTGAAATTCGTCGCCCACCATCTGTGGGATCCGCAGAAGCGCGAAATTGAACCGGGCACGGTATGCCGGCGGCCACCGAGCAGCGCCTGTCCGACCAGGGCTTTTTGAGATCAGGTGGGCCACAGTCCCCGACACGGTGCGCCGCCGGTTGGCCACCTGGTCGACGCTGACCAAATGGCGGGGATTGACGGGGGTCTTCACCTCCCCTGCCCTCAAATCGGCAATACGGCTGGCGGTGCGCGCCACGCCGCGCCCGAGAATGCGCAAGAGCGCGAAAGCGGTGACAGCCGACGCGCTGGCGAGGCTGTTGGCGACCTGCAGCGGCTGCAGCCCGCGCGATATCAGGGATCGGGCATCTTGATGGTGGCCTTCGCCTCAGGCGGCCGCCGGCGCAGCGGAATTGCCGGGCTGCGCAAGGAGCAGCTCACGGTCGAGCCCGCAATCGAGGTCGACGACAGCCCTCCCCTGCCCTCTCTCGCCATCCATCTCGGCCGCACGAAAACATCCGGTGCCGATCAGGATGAGGTCGTCTATCTCACTGCCCGGCCGGTCGAGGCGTTGAACGCCTGGCTCGACGCCACCAACATCGACAAGCAAAGGGTGGCGATGGCTGGGTTGGAGCCTCGGGATATCTCCGCGCATGGGCTGTGGTCGGGGTTCTGACCGAAGCGGCCAATCGCGGCGTTCCGCTCCTTGCGGCAATGGAGCAATCGCGGCATCGAACCGTCCAACAGGCGTCGAGCTACTACAACAACGCGTCGCGGCGCAGCGGGCGCGCCGCCCGCCTGCTCTTGGACCACAACCACCACCAAGATGACGTTCGATTGAGCCGGAACCACGCTTCTCCCCCAATCCGACCCATGGACCTTGAACCAGCCGATTCGCCATCTGCCAGCCCGCCGCTCGACGTCGAGGCGGGCTCGTCCGGAGGCGGCTCCGAAATCCTTGCCGCCTTCCTTGCTTCGCCAATTGGCCCCGGCTGCTTCCGTCCTTGACCCATCGGTATATGGTGCGGTTCGGGTGCACCACGATCCTGTGGGTTGCCTGCCGCGACCCGTTGTAGCCTCCAACGAAGTCGACGATGCTATACCTGGAATCAGAGGGGTACTCATAATGCAATCCGGCCTGGCGACGATTACAATTGCTGATGATGGCCATAGCGAACACGTCGCATTCGAGCTTTCAGGCCGCTCGGGACTTCTCTTTGCACACCAAGAACTCCTAATGCGTGCCAAGAACGCAAAGGCCGTGCGACTGGCATTTCTGACGGCAAGGTCCGAGCATCTGATCCGGATCGGAAATGTAGACGCCAGCTGTGCAAGTTTCTCCATCCTCCAGGACTTCAACCCGTCCTGACAGCAATTGCGACGGGCAACTACTGCGAGGGTCGTCTTGAATCAAAGGCTTTGACGGTTCGCGCCGCGGGGCGCGCCAATCGCTATGATCACGACAGTGCCGCTCCGGTTTGTCGATCGGATCTCGGAACAACGACTTTTCACCTCCGTTTCAAAGTTAGTTGCAATCACGCAGCGGTTTTATGGAGGCAGTCATGCATCTGAAATTAGTCGCCACGTCGCTCCTGGCCATCGGACTTGCCAGTTCGGCCTTTGCACAGTCAAACCCGGCTCCGGCGGGCTCCACCATGGACAAGAACCATGGCGCCGCCACAAGCACGACCAAACCCATGAAGATGAAGAAGGTTGACAAGTCGACCACCGGCAGCACGACCCAGAACGTCAACAAGGAAAACTGCAAGTCGATCAAAGGAAAGAATTCGTTGCAGACCCAGGGAGGTAACAGCAACACGGAGAATGCCGAAGACACTTGCGCGGACAATAACAACTGATCTGCCGCTCCAGCTTTTGGAAGGATGGCGTAGTTTGAGACTTCGCCATCCAGTGTCCTTCAATGCCCTCTTGTCGATCCGAGGCTCTGACGGGCGACAGGTTTAGGGTTAGCGGCGGAGGTCCCTCGACAGGCATTGTCGATCGCATGGACGCCACGCCGGTCACTGCCGAATTGCTCTCTAAAACAATTTTTGGTGGACAACACCGATTTCTGGAACTGTGCGGCCGCGAATCTTTTGACAGCCGTGCAAACACCAAAAATATCTCGCAAAATCAGCAGGTTGATTCGCTTTTAGCGGCTCTGCCGTGCGCACTTCGCCATTGGAAGACGTTTCTGCCGGAGAACCGGGCATATTAAGCCGTTGTTAACTAAAAACTTCTTGCGCCATTCAGAGAATCGCATCTAAATCACGCTTAAGATGCAAATCGCTTGAGAAAAGCGTTATTCCGGAAAATGGCAAGATATGAACACGGCACCAGTCTTCATCGAAGACCTTGAATTTGACAAGGAAATCCTTGAACAAGGCGAACTCATCTCCGACAAGCTGAACATGCTTCGGCTGGAACAGTACCCACCGAACGCTATGAAGGGCCTCAGGCACTTCTCGTTGGCCGAGGTTGCCGAGTACCTCGGCGTCACCCAGAACCATATCAAGAAGCTCCATCTCGAAGGCAAGGGCCCTGCGCCTCAGCTGTCGGGCTCTGGCCGTCGCTCGTACACCGCCGAGCAGATGATGGAACTGCGTCGCTATCTCGACAAGCATGGCCGATCGGATTTCAAGAAGTATGTGCCGCATCGCCGCAATGGCGAAGAGCTGCAGGTCATCTCCGTCGTCAACTTCAAGGGCGGTTCGGGCAAGACGACGTCCGCAGCCCATCTCGCGCAATATCTCGCGCTAACCGGTCACCGCGTGCTTGCCGTCGATCTCGATCCTCAGGCATCGTTCACGTCGCTCCACGGCATCCAGCCCGAGCTCGACCGCAATCCATCCTTCTACGAGGCTCTCCGCTATGACAGCGAGCGCAAGTCGATCAAGGAGCTGATCCGGCCGACGAACTTCCCAGGCCTCGACATCGTTCCAGCAAATCTCGAACTTCAGGAATACGAGTATGAGACGCCTCTTGCCGCCTCATCCAAAAACCAGCAGGAAGGCAAGCTATTCTTCACCCGCATTTCGCAGGCCCTTAAGGAAGTCGACGCGGACTACGATGTCGTCGTCATCGACTGCCCGCCGCAGCTTGGCTACCTCACGCTGACGGCCCTCAGCGCTTCGACGGCGGTTCTCATCACCGTCCATCCGCAGATGCTCGACGTCATGTCAATGAGCCAGTTCCTGTTGATGCTTGGCGGCATCCTTGAATCGATCAAGGGGGCAGGGGCCTCGGTCAAGCTGAAATGGTTCCGTTACCTGGTCACGCGCTATGAGCCGATGGACCAGCCGCAGGCGCAGATGGTCGGTTTTCTCCAGGCGCTGTTTAACAAACGCATGTTGAAGAACCAGATGCTGAAGTCCACGGCGATTTCGGATGCCGGTATTACCAAGCAAACCTTGTACGAAATTGAGAAGTCGCAGTTTACCCGCTCCACCTATGAACGAGCGGTAGAGAGCCTGAATGCGGTCAATGGAGAGATTGTTTCCTTGATCCACGGCGCGTGGGGACGGAAGTGACGTTTTTGACAGCCGTGCAAACGATCAAAAAGTCGATTGCTTTCAGGGAGATGAATACCAAAGGCGGAGATGGAAATGGCTAGAAAGAACCTCTTTGCGAGCGTAACGGCGACGCTGGGCGACGATGTCGACCGCGCCGCCGTCACTGCGTCTGAAGCACGCGCCTCCTATACGCGGCGAGGGGCGTCACGCTCGATGATCCAGTCCCTTGACGAGCTTGCCGAGACCTCCATGCGGGTGCTTGACGGCGAGACCGTCATATCGCTCGATCCCGGCGATCTCGATGGTTCTTTTGTTGCCGATCGAATTGGCGACGACGACGAGGCATATTCCGGTCTTCGGGAGGCCATTCGGCTCTCAGGCCAATCCACCCCGATCCTCGTGCGGCCGCATCCAACCGATGACGGCCGATATATGATTGTATTCGGCCATCGTCGTGCACGTGCTGCACGCGAGCTTGGTTTGAAGGTACGCGCCGTCGTCAAGCCGCTTGCCGATATCGAGCACGTTATCGCCCAAGGCCAGGAAAATACGGCCCGCGCCGATCTGACCTTTATCGAAAAGGCGATCTTTGCCAGCAAGCTGCAGCGAAGTGGAATGTCCCGCGACGTCCTTAAGACAGCACTTACCGTCGATGACAGCCTTTTGTCGCGCATGCTTTCCGTTGCCGAAGTCGTTCCTGACAGCGTGCTGGACGCTCTGGGGGCTGCCAAGGGCGTCGGCCGAGATCGGTGGGAGGAATTGAAGAAACTCGTTCTCAATCCGTCTGTAGCCCAGCGAGCGTGCCAGGCGGTAAAGGAGGACGGCTTTGTCGCCTCCACGAGCGACGACGCGAGATTTCTTTATCTTCTCACCGCCCTGAAGAGCTCAAGCAAGTCGGTTCGTCCGTCCAAGCAGAAGCCCGCCGTTTCGGCCTGGGCTCCGGTAGATCAGTCCGTCAGCGTGACGGCAAAGCCCAAGGCCAACGGCCTTGTGATGGAGTTTGGAAATCCGAAGGGCAAATCCTTCGGCCTGTGGCTCTCCAGCAATATGGACAGCCTCTTCGAGCAGTATTCAAGATCAACCGAAAAACAGCAAACGGGAGACTGAACAGCAAAAGAAAAAGGCCCCCTCAACGTTGCCGCCGTGGAAGCCTTCCTCTGAACTAGACACTTAGAGAATCGCATTTCCTCGAATCGCAGTCAAGAGTCTTTGGCACCGTTTTGGTGAGCAATTTTCTTTTGCCTTCTGAAAGGTGAAGGAAAATGCACGGTGAACACATAACGACGCCCTTTGGGCGGCGACCGATGACGCTTGCGCTCGTGAAACGTCAGACAATCGTTTCCGAAATCAGGCAAGGCAAATCAGCAAACAAGTGGAAGATCTTCCGCGACGTCTCCGAGGCCAAGGTGATGCTTGACCTCAAGGACCGCAGTCTGGCGGTCCTCGACGCTCTCTTGAGTTTCCACCCGGAAAATGAGCTAAGGCAGGACGCACAGCTTGTCGTCTTCCCTTCGAATGCGCAGCTTTCGCTTCGCGCGCATGGTATCGCCGGAGCAACGCTTCGCAGGCATCTCGCTTTCCTCGTCGAGGCAGGTCTCATCGTGCGCAAGGACAGTGCGAACGGCAAGCGCTACGCCCACCGGGGCAGGGGAGGGGAGATCGAAAGCGCCTTTGGGTTCGATCTGTCACCGCTGCTTGCGCGCGCAGACGAGCTTGCAGCGTTTGCAAATCAGGTTGTCGCAGAACGAACAGCGATCCGCAGAGCCAGGGAGAAGCTTACAATCTGCCGGCGCGATATTCGCAAGCTCATCGCCATGGCCGCCGAGGAAGGTGTCAGTGGCGATTGGGACAGCATTAGCGAAACCTGCACCGCCCTGCTGAAACCACTGAACCACTCGGCCAGCCTTGAGACCATCAATCGTGTTCTGAACGATATGGGCCTTCTGTTGTCCGAAGTCATCAATATCCTGAAATTCCACTCAGATTCCGATAATCCAAGCACCAATGATGCTCACAGTGAGCACCACACACAGAGTTCTAATACTGAATCTCATATTGAATCTGAACGTCACCGCAAATCTCTCGCTTGCGAACCAGACGCCCATCATGGATCTGCACGAAGCCCCGCAGAGAACGTGCCCCTGAGCATGGTGCTCAGGGCGTGCACAGACATTGGCGCCTACGGACCAGGAGGAACCATTGCCACTTGGCGGGACTTGATGGCCGCATCGGCCGTCGTCAGATCGATGCTCGGCGTCAGCTCCGCCACCTTTGAGGATGCCTGCCATGTGATGGGACCGGAAAACACCGCCATCACTCTCGCCTGTATCCTTGAGCGCGCTCGCCACATCAACTCGGCGGGCGGTTATCTGAGGGATCTAACCCGACGCGCTCGCCAGAAAGCATTCTCGCCCACGCCGATGCTAATGGCCCTGTTGCGCGCGAATTCAGGTGCAGCGGGCCGCGCTCGCACAATCACGTAGAAACCTGGTCATTTCACTGCCTATTGCATCGTGACAAAACATCGTCAGGAACCACGAATGACGTCCAAAAGGCAGCGCTTTTGCCCTTTCGCCGAAGTCATCGACGTATACCTGGGTTTGGCCACCAACCAGCAACGGAAAGGAACGCTTTGTTTACTTCCGCAATCGGCGCGGCTACTTGGAATGTCAAGGATGTTAGACCCGACCAGAAAATGCTCACAACGACGTCACGCCAGGCGAACGACATTGCATCCTTGGCCGATCTTGCGGATCACCGGCCGTGGTCGCGGTTTCCGCTCAGTCGGACTTGAAGCCTATCACCATCGAGTCCGGCCCCAGCAACGGCTCGACGCGCGTGGCCACAAAACCGGCGTCGCGCATCCAGGCCTCGCAGTCGCCGCCGGTGTAGTCGAACCCGCCGGGAGTCTCGATCAGCATGTTCAGGCTCATCAGCAGGCCGAAAGCGTTCAAGCGGCGCTCGTCATCGATGATGGCATCGTAGACGATAACGGCCCCGTCCTTCGGCAACGCGGCAAAGGCCTTTTCCAAGAGCATCCTCTTCTCGGCAAGATTCCAGTCGTGCAGGATGTGCCCCATCAAGATCACATCCGCATTCGGCATGGGGCCGTCAAAGAAGTTGCCGCTTTGGAAGCGTATACGGTCAGCGAGACCCTGTCGGGCGACGAACTCGTCGAATATAGGCTGCACGGCGGGCAGGTCGAAGCCGATGGCCTGAAGATGCGGATGCGCTTGCGCGATCACCACCGGCACCATGCCCTGGGCCGCGCCCACATCGACGAAGGTCGTGTATTTCGACCAGTCGAACCGGGCGGCAATCGCCTTTGCCGCACCGGCGCTGATCCCGCTCATCGCTTCGAGGAACCCGCGCAACCGCGCCGGCTCCGCATAGATCGCGGCGAAGAAGTCTTCGCTGTGCTTGGCTTCATTCTGCGGCTCCCCGGTGCGCAGGGCTTCGGTCAGCGAGCCCCAGAAACCGTAGAGCCGGGCATTGGCCATTTCGAGGATGCCGCCGATATAGGAGGGCTTGCCTTTGTCGAGGAAGAGGTCTGTATCAGGGGCATTGCGATAGCGGCCGTCCTCGCGTTCGAGCAGCTTCAGGGCCACTAGGGTGTCGAAGAAGTCGCGGGCCGCGCGGGGGTGCAGTTGCAACCTTGCCTGCAGGTCGCTGAGGTTGGCCGGGCCGGCCGCGAGCGCGGTGAAGACACCGACCTCGACCGCGCTGAGCATGGCTTTGGAAGCCCAGAACCCCATGCCGAGCTGCATGATGTTGTCCGGCGTCGTTGCCCCCATCGTACCTCTCCTCCTGATCGTATCGTCGCATCTGGGATTGGTGCGGAAACCGGAGCGGTCGGGCCCGGCATGCCCAGCCCCGTCTCGTCGAGGCACCCTGCAAGGGAAAATAGAGCGTTTTGTGATGTCCGGCAATTAATCAAGAAGCACTACGTGAGCAGGCGAATGCTCGTGCATCCGACGAGCCGCGCCTCGACCACTTGCCGCCCGTGTCTGTCATGTAGACGCAGTTGCAAACATGTTTCCCGCCGCCCGTCCGATTAGCTCGGATGTAGTACATTCCTACAATCACCGTGGCTTCAACGACAAACGTGTGCCGCCGATTTTGCCCCGCTTACTCATCAATGTCGGTTCAAGCTGCAAGAGCGGAGCTTCGCCGATACAGTGGCTAAGTTGGGCGTCTGGCAAGCAAACCGGCACGGATACGGTCTACCTTCGAGGGGAGAGAAGGAGCGATGTCGGCGTCAGGGTCGAGCTGCAAATCGGATCGTTTGAGACGCTGATAGCGTGCCTGAGCGGACAGACGATCTGCAGTGGAGACAGGTTCGATCGGCTTGCCCTGGAGATCAAAACGCATTGAGTCCGGTTGCGCAGTGGCAAAGAAATATCGCTTCGAGTGGATGTAGGCTCCGGTCGCTTTCCTAAGCGTCGTTACGGAGATATCCGGCTTCAACAGTAGACGGACTTCGTTCCAAAGACCGACTGCAAACGGTTTGATCGGATCGCCGATCGTCGCAGGCAAAACATCAATGGGCTGGCGCAGCAGCGCGTTGATTTCTCCTGCCTTGACAAGATCGGACTCGTTGGCCGCAATCGGTCCACGACTATAAGTCCACGGCTTGGTCATCAAATCTCACCTCTGGCTTCGTCCTAGTGGGCGATCGTGAAGCGAGTTTGACAAACGAGAGGTCCGCTTCACGACTTCAGTTGGGAATGGATCAAGGCGCAGTCAAGATCGATGCGGTGGAAGCAAGGCAAGGCATTTCAGTATCCAGCCAAAACTCGGCGTCGGCCCCGCCAATGGGCCCTTGGAAGTCAACTCGTTTCTAGGCCGATGACGTCAGCATGACGCGACTGAGATCCAAGGACCTCTCTGTCCAGTTCCAACAGCAGCCTGAAGCAGACGATGGCATCATCCGGACGGTAGGGTTTCTTCAGGAAACGACAGCGGCGAGGAAGGCTCGATTGCCTGAGGCTGACGATCCCTGATGTGATGACGATCGCAATGTCCGGCCAGTGACGGTGAATTTGAACTGCCAGGGCGATATCACCGTGGTGATCGAGACATAGCAGGGCCCCGTCGCCAGTTTCGGCTTCAATCGCGCGAAAGCCCGCGGCCCCAATAGCTGCAACCATCGCCGTGCGCAGGATTGCGTCGGCCTCTACCACGAGAATCCTGTGCGAATCTTCTTTCCCGGTTGCTGACTGTTGCAAGGCCACCTCCGTGTCCGGAGCTGGATTTAAACACGATTGATGCATTGCAACAATATGCAGCCGCATCGCACTCAAAGTCAGTCGGCCGTTGGAGCGCGATCGGCTTGCGGAGCTTTCGTCCCACCACCGAACGCGTTATCGAGATGATAGCCCGGCCTTCAGGCCGACGCAGCGCATCGCGCAGGATAAGGATCGGGTCCTTTCCTGGATGCCTCGACACATATGTATCGTAGGCGTCTGCTATCCCCGCTACGTTGATCGGCGACGCATCCGCGATCTGATCGAGATGCACCCTGACGCCGCCGCGTGGCGGGACATGAGACAAGCGTCCTCGTTCTTGCCCGCTCCACGGGTCAACGCTGTCCGGTCTGGCCGGAAGCGAAATTGTTGCCGCTCGCCCGTTTAGCACAGTGGCATCCACGGCAGCTTGCGCCGGCAACACGGGAAATTTCATTCCGCTCGTGTCATGTGAGTCAGCCGCTACCAGACGATCCTCAACCCAACCCGCCCGGAAACGGCGCTGAAGTCTTCGCCCCCAAGGTTGAAATAATAGGATGCGTTGGCATAGACCCGCACATTCTTGGAGAGATCCGCTGTCGCTCCCCCGCCCAGTTCCAGCGTTGTCGCCTTGCGAGTAGCATCGACCGGCGTTGTGTTGAAAGTAACGACATCGGTCGTTTCGAACCCGTGCCAGAGGTTGGCGAGCAAGAAAGGCGAGACCGGCTTGCCATTATAGTCGTAACTGCCCTGCAGGCGTACGCCGAGCCGACCGGTAAAGGCGTCGTTGTCGTCATAACTGATCGTGCCGCCCGGATCGTGGGCCTGGTCGAAATTCAGGTACTGCCAGATGATTTGCGCTTGCGGCTCGATATCCCAGTGATCGGTGGCTTTGAACCTGGTCCCAGTCTCCAGTGACGCCGTCACTGCATCGCCCTTGAAGCTGCTGTCATCTCCGCCTATCGAGTGGGTGTCGGTATCCAGCCATGAATTCATCAGAACGCCGTCGATGTAGCTGCCATTGTCCCAGGTTCGGGTCCAGTAAGCGGCAATGCTATAGCTGTCGATCGAAAGATTGCCGACGTGGATGCTGTTGAGATTGAGCGCGTCCGCCGTGATGTCGCCCCACGCACGAGAATAGCCGGCAAAGACGCCGAACGTATCCAGTACGCCCTTTCCCTCGCGTTCGTAGAACGGCGCCCCTATTTCGAAGCCGAATGCCTGTCCATCGTACGTTTCGTCGAGTAGGCGGGTTAGATCCTGATCGTAGTTCTCGCCAAAAACGCGCGTCCAGACTGCGTTGCCAGCCTTTTCACGGGCCATCCAATCCTGCTCGCCGTGGCGCTCGTGGAAGGTGCCGAGTGTCGTCCTGAGTAGGCCGCGTGACACTGCCGGAACGACCGTCATGATCGGAACCTCGGGTCGGATCGTCGGACCGGGATCAAAGGTTCCCGGATCACCACCATCTCCGTCAAGTTCGTCGCCACCGTCGCCACCGTTCCCACCGTTGTCACCACCGCCGCCGTTGCCACCGTTGTCACCCGACTCGTCGCGCAGATACCAGTTATTTTCCGTGCCCGGCACGGACGAGCCCTTGTACAGCATATATTCGTAGATCCCCGCGCTGACGCGGCGACTTAGAAAGAATGAGCCGTTCGCGGTCGTGGCCCCATTGATCGCCTCGACAACCAAGATCCCTTGATCTGTCTCGTCACCGGCGCCGCCGACATTCGTTTCGACAATTCCAGTCAATCCAGACGCCGTTCCTGAATCAATCACGAGCTTGTCTGCCGGCGAGCTGTCGTTGCCGAGCGTGCTCTGGAGCCACAACTGACCAGAATTGCCGACGTAGTTGCCGACAATCTTGAGCGAGTCCGAGGTGGAGTTCGAACCGGTTGTGAGGTCGATCACACCAGCGTTGGTTACAGTCACACGTCCGCCTGCGGTCGCTGGCGAAATCGTAGACTGGAAGCCGCTGCCGTTCAGCACGCTGGTCGAGTCGATGCTCAGTGCGCCGCTGCCGGTACCGCTATCACCGAGGACAAGATTGTTGTTCATCTTGAGGGTCGAGCCCTGCTCGAGCGAGATCAGTTCCCAGTTGATCAATCGATTCGGGTTGCTGCCCTGAGTATCCTGCCAGGTCAGCGTGTCGTTGCCTTGGCCGCCGTTGATCTGGATCGTCTTCAACTGGGTATCGGTGAGCCCCCGGAACACCGCCACATCGTTAGCATCACCCATGTCGATGCCGCCAATCAGACCGCCGGTCCAGAGCATCGAATCGTTGTCGGCTCCGCCATTGAGAAATCCCGTGACTTCGCCGCCTGACAACTCGAAGCGGTCTGTGCCCGTGGATTGGTTGACTGCTGTGTTCACCCGGCCGCCCAGCATTTGAAAGAGATCATTGCCGGCGCCCTGATTGACGGTGCCATTGAGTTGCCCCGGATTGTAATTGACGATTGTATCGTTGCCGGTGCCGAGCAATGTATTGCTCTGGATGGTGCCGTAGTTGTCAATGCGGGTCTGGCTTGCTCCGTTGATGAAGACGCCATTGTTGATGAAGGCGCCAACATTGTTCAGGATCGTCGTCGTGCCGTCGCCGTTGACCGTGATGCCCGGGTTGAGTGTGCCGTTATTAGTGATCGTGTTGTTGCTGTTGCCCGTGAAGGAAAAGGCCGTATTGATTGAGGCCTTGGCGTTGTTGGTCACCGAGTAGGTGCCATTGCCGGTGATCACAAGACCGCTATTGATGTTCCCGGAATTTACAAAGGTGATGAAACCGTTGTTGTCAAGCGTGACGCTCTGCAGGTTTCCCGCGGTGGTCACGCCAAGAGTGCCAATATTAGATAGGGTGAGCGGACCGTTGAAGTTGGTACCGGAGAGGATGTCGACCGCGAGCGTGCCGAGGCTGGCGGTGCTGCTGAAGCCGGATGGATTGCCCGTGCAGGTCACCGTTTGGCCGGAAGCGGGGCTTGCTGGATCGCAATCCGCGAAAGCCGGCAGAGTGATGAAGAAGCTAAGGATGCCGACTAGGGGAGGAAGAGATCGTTTGCGGGGATAAGGAAAAGATTTGCGACGGCACTTCGTTGATCCATTCCATCTCGTCATACTGCGCTTCTCCGGCATACGGTTAAAGGATCCCCAGCAGTGGCTTCATCATTGTACAGGTCGACCTGATTGGGAAGCTTGGAACTAACACTCTGGAGCGAAAGCGATTTGAGCCGTGTTTGGCTGTGATTTTTCCACCTCAGTACGCGCAGCTCTGGCGGCAGGGTAACGTCGGTTTGAGGTCCAAGGTGTCTATTTCGGAGTAAAGGGAGTAGAGGCCTTCCCCTTAGAACCGCGCGCCGACGAAATCCCGGTGCAATATACCCCCGATGAATGGACTGATCTCGCTGGCTATCACCAGCCCATAGCGGGGTGTCAACGGCCTTCACGCGTGCCGCGGCCAATGCGAACTGGGCGCGATACTGCGGTCAGACCGAGTCGCGCTGAGTACGAAGATTGGATACAACGCGCCGGTTTTGCACCTTGCACGAGCGGCTCGTGCAGTCGCGGACTTCGCGATCGTTGCCGTAGCCCTTGGCCCATACGCGGTTGGCGTCCACGCCCTTCGAAACCAGATAGGCCATCACTGCATCGGCGCGTCGCTGTGAAAGTGTCGTCATTGCTGAACCAGATCCGGAATCGTCGGCAAATCCCTGCAGCTTGACCAGCCATTGCGGGTTGCTGTTGAGCCAGGTTGCCTGCTTATCCAACGTTGCCTTGGCGACGGTATCAAGCGTGGTCGAGTCCTGCGTAAAATAGGTCCGTCGGCCGACATTCAGAATGAAGTCCTGTTCGCTTCCGGCCGCGACGTTCTCGAAGCCGGGCGCCGGATCGTTGGTCTGTCCGGTCATCGGCGCCACGGCAGGCTCCTCCACCTCGGCGATATCGGTGGTGCTGCAGGCGACAAGCGTCAAGAGCATGGCCACAGCGACGAGAGGCCTAGAACATCCGGTTAAAACAGACATCAGGGTGATATTCCTCATTCGACCGGAACCGTTTGGTTCGTCTGCGCGGCATTTTGAGCTTGATCGGCAATGTGGGGCAGGACTTGTACCGCGGTGCCGATGGGGCACCGCTGATAAAGATCGATTGCATCTTCGTTGAACATGCGAATGCAGCCGCTGGAGGCATCCTTGCCGATACTGCCTGGCTCCAGAGTACCGTGGAAGCGATAGCCGGTATCCACGCCGTCGCGAAGCAAATACATCGCGCGCGGCCCAAGTGGGTTCTTCGGTGAACCTCCATCCACCGACTCGGGCAGCTCGGGGTGGCGTTGACGCATCTCCGGCGGCGGGGTCCAGCGCGGCCAAAGCGCCTTCTGGTCGATCGTCGCGCGGCCATACCATTTGAAGCCCTCGCGGCCGACACCGACGCCATAACGAATGGCCGTCTTGTTCTCCATGATCAAATAGAGAAAATGATGCGTCGTATCGACAACAACCGTACCAATCGGCTCGCTGCTGAAATATTTGACAACCTGACGGTGCCACTTCCTGTCGATCCTGGAAAAGTTCGTGCTTCGGAACGTCACACCGTTGTCGATAATGGTTCCGGAAAAATAGGAAGCGGCCGCAGCTAAAGTCGGCTTCTCGACCGCCGCTACGGTTCCGACCGAAGCCAAACCGCCAAGCAGAATATCCCTGCGCGTCCACCTCATCGGCATCCCCCGAAAGCCAAGCAGCGAGGCGCTCATGTAAAACAGATTTTTCGTGGCCGACAAGAATAAAAATGCATTGCTCGCATCCTCGGTGGATGGGCGCTACCGCCCTGTCACAGTCGCATGTCGGACAGGACGACCGGGCTTGTAGCGGCTAAGAACTGCGCGGTTGGATCCAGCGGTCTTGAAAAGCTCATTGACGCTGTTAGAAACGCTATGATGTTAATCAAAGATCCCGTGCCTGGACCTCATCAAGCGCAACATGCACAGACGAGTTGCGCTCGATGTCCGGTAGCCGCGATCGATAGGCGCGACTTACGGATCCCACGTCAGCAAAAACGCGTCAGATCCGAGGGTTAACCCGGAACGGACAGCCGAACTTGGCCGGCGATCATCGCTGGTTACAAGGTCGCCCGTGCGAATAGGTTGGTTCAACGCGGACGTTGCTATTGTCGCAACCCAACTATTCCCTATCGGCCGGTCTTGTCCCACATGCTCCAGTGGGCCGGTCCCCGCGTGCAGCACTTTGCAACTAAGTCCGCTGTAGTTTGAATGCTGTACTTGGTTTCAAGTGTTAGGATACGCGGACACTCCCTTCCACATTTGGCATCGTTCAGACATATAGCGGGCAACTGCGGTACTTAAAAAGCATAACTATTTTTAACCCGTCATTTGTACTTGTGCCGTAGCGTGTCGCTCAACCTGAGCGAGGATGGCATGCACGGTCTGGGCAATGATGTGGCTAATTTTTCCGGTCGAGATTTCATTCGACGGATCGTCTATCCCATGGCAGCAGTCATGGTTGTCGCAATCTTGGTCGTAACCGTCGTCCTTGTCTTGTCGGCACGCCAACAAAACAAGCTGGAAGTCGACGCGTCCACGAGACTTGCGACAACCGCACTCCAAGTAAAGGCCCGAGAGGTCGGACGGGATCTGCGGAACTATACCATTCGTCAGGATGTCTACGAAAACGTCAGCAGGAGCGGCAACATTGCCTGGGCCGCGACGGACGGGAATATCGGCCCGAACATTTACAAGGACCTCGGCTACGAACTGGTATTTGCCGTCGCTCCAGGCAACCGCACGATCTATGGGCTGATCGATGGAGAGCCGAAGGACGTCGACGCGCTGAAAGTGATGCCACGTGGACTTCGGGATCTTCTGAATGTCGCCTCCATTCAGGCCGACCCAACGACAAGCTTGATCAAGTCCGGGAGCGATATCTATGTGGTGGCGGCAAATGGAATACTTCCGCCCTCCATTGACCGTTCGAACGTAAAACCAAGAGACCTCACCATGTTGGTTTTCGCCGAACGACTGGACCAGAAGTTTCTCGATCGGATGGGGCGCGACTACCTGCTATCCGATTTGAAAATCTCGCTTGATCGAGTGGACGATGCCGAGGCCTCGATCCCACTCCTGACTCAGGATCGCGTTTTCCTCGGAACGATCTCCTGGTCTCCGCCAAAACCTGGCGAGCAGCTCCTTCGCTTCATCTTGCCACCACTCGGCATCGCTCTTGTCGTGCTCGCGGCATTTGCCGTTCTGGTGGTCAGAAATGCTCGACGTTCGACCTCGGCTCTGGAGGCCTCGGCGAAAACTGTTGAATCCTATGCACAGACGCTCAAAGAGAGTGAAATCAGGTTCAAGGACGTTGCTGAAGCCTCCTCTGACTGGATATGGGAAAGTGATGAGAATCTCCGACTGGTATACTTCTCGACGCGCTTCAGCGACGTGACGGGACTTTCGCCACAAGCCATTCTCGGCAAGACGTTCGAACAATTCTTTTCGAGCGACTCGGATGGAGATGGCTGGAGGCAACTGATGGCAGGTAGCGGCGATCAACGCGCCTTCCGGGATCTGCGTTGTGCTTATCGGGACGCCAACGGCAATGGGCGCATTTGCCGGCTGGCGGGGCGCCCGATCGTTGCTTCGTCAGGGGAGTTCCTGGGTTTTAGAGGAACGGCGACGGATATCACCGAGGAGGTGGAAGCACAGGAGCGAGCCAGCCATCTTGCCCATCATGACGCGCTCACGGGTCTACCCAACCGAGCGCTCTTTCGCGAACGGCTTAACATCGCACTGGCCGCGACCGCCGAACAGACTGCACGCGTGGCAATCATCTGTCTCGACCTCGATCACTTCAAGGAAGTGAATGATACGCTCGGACATGGGGCAGGGGACCAGCTTCTCCAGCAGTTGTCGAACCGTCTACTCGGATGCGTGCGCAAGCACGATACGGTCACCCGTCTCGGTGGCGACGAGTTTGCAATCATTCAAATGGGCGTTGCTCAACCCCTTGAAGCAGAGGAGCTTAGCCGAAAGCTGATCGACGTCGTGCGCGCACCCTTTACGATCGAAGGGCAGGATCTGCACGTTGGTGTCAGCATCGGCATCGCCATTGCAGACGCCACAGAGACCGATCCCGAGCGCCTGTTGAAGAATGCGGACATTGCTCTTTACAGAGCCAAGCAGAGCGGGCGTGCAACCTACCGGATATTCGAAGCGCAAATGGACGCCGAACTCCAGCAGCGCAAGGCATTGGAATACGACCTCAGACAAGCGGTTCTAAAGGACGAGCTGGAAGTCCACTATCAGCCCCTCATCGATCTCGGGAAGCGTCAAGTCGCTGCCGTGGAAGCGCTCGTAAGGTGGCGTCATCCAGCACGCGGCTTGGTATCGCCTGCCGATTTCATACCATTGGCTGAAGAGACTGGCCTCATCGTTTCGATCGGCGAGTGGGTTCTCGAGACGGCCTGCCGCCAGGTGCTCGATTGGCAAAACCTTCGAGTTGCGGTCAATCTCTCCCCGGTCCAGTTCCGAAACAGGGAGTTGGTTGAAACCGTCCGCCAGGTTCTGGTGCGGACCGGTTTGGCGCCTGAACGGCTCGAACTTGAAATCACAGAAAGCGTGCTGATCAATGATGCGTCGGCTGCGCTCGAGATCCTGAACGGTCTGAAGAACCTTGGCGTGAAGATCGCCATGGACGATTTTGGAACCGGCTATTCGTCACTGGGCTATCTGAATTCGTTTCCGTTCGACAAGATCAAGATAGACAAATCCTTCATCGGCGACATGGACAGCAAGGACAAGTCCGGGGCCATTGTGAAATCCGTGATCGGCCTGGGGCAGAGCTTGAACATGGTTACGACAGCCGAAGGCGTCGAGACACCGGAGCAAGCGGAATTCCTAAGGCAAGAGGGTTGCGACCAGGTCCAAGGCTATTATTTCAGCAAGCCCGTGACAGCGCCGGAACTGTCCACGTTCATCGAGCGATGGGATGGCGCCAGAGCCTGGGGCGACGTCGCTGCCTGACCGAGTGTTATCGGCGGCAAAAGACAGACGGCAGGAGTTTCCCGGCACGTTCCAATAGTCAATCTGGAGGCGCGCATAGCAGCTATTCGGCTTTTGCGTTTGCCTCACATTCCTGTTTGCTTATTTTGCATCTCCCGCCAGGCCCGCGTTCCCTGGCTTTGGTCCGAGGCAGACATAATCGGAGGCATGATGCAAAACATGATTGTCGCGGACAATCACATGGCGTCCGTTGAAAACGGCACCAAGACGATTGCGGTTCGCGTTGGATACTGCCCGGTTAAGCCGGGGACCCTCGAGATCAGATCCGCGAGTGGATGTTGGCCAACGGCCCTGGTGCACGTCGTTTCCGTCCAGAAAAAATCGATCTCGGCACTGAGTTCGGACGAGCTCAGCCAAAGCTTTTTTTCCAACGTCAACACACTGGTCAAGCAACTCCAGCCCACTCATCCCTGTCTTTCAACAGATTCCGATGTCACCGTGATCAATTGGAAGGTGCCTAGTTAACAATTTTCAGGGTTCCCCGAGACATTCCGATCAGTACGTCCGGCGTCGAGGTTTCAGTCGCATCGGCGCGGAGGAGGCACCCCCTCTAGACGCAATGGCGTGCCTTTGCCAGCCAAGCATTACAGAGCCGCCGCTTCTGGCTTGAAATGCGAGCGACACTTGTGACAGAACGCCGGGGAAATCACGAAGGAAACCGAACGTGAAACTGGACATCGAAGCTGTCGCCGAAGAGGCAAAGACTTGGCGCCGACATATACATCAAAACCCGGAACTGCTTTTCGATCTGCCTGAGACGGCGGCCTTCGTTGCAAAGAAACTACATGAGTTCGGTTGCGACGAGGTTGTCACGGGGATCGCGAAGTCGGGTGTCGTGGCCGTCATCAACGGCTCAAGAGGTCGGGGCAAAACGCTCGGCTTTCGCTGCGACATGGATGCTCTGCCCATGTCGGAGCAAACCAATCTGCCTTACGCATCAAAAGTGCCGAACCGCATGCACGCCTGTGGTCATGACGGCCACACTGCAATGCTGCTTGCTGCGGCGAAGTGCCTGGCCGCAAGCCGCGATTTTCCAGGTGCGATCGTGTTGATCTTCCAGCCTGCCGAGGAAGGCGGTGGCGGTGCTCGCGTCATGATTGAGGAAGGTCTCCTGGAGCGCTTCGGGATCGAAGAAGTCTACGGTATGCACAATGAGCCAGGTGTCCATGTCGGTTCATTCGCCATACGCAGCGGTCCTTTCATGGCAGGTGCTGACCGGTTCCTGGTGACGATCAACGGCAAGGGTGGGCATGCGGCATCCCCGAAC
>Ga0102588_1000432_pt1 | contig 45545 bp, 48 predicted proteins | sample AraplaMF_Col_mMS_FD_76854 | JGI IMG/M metagenome (GOLD analysis project Ga0102588, IMG submission 76854) | Arabidopsis root microbial communities from the University of North Carolina, USA - plate scrape MF_Col_mMS (SPADES assembly) (version 2) | ecosystem: Host-associated > Plants > Roots >...
ATGTCGACATCGCGATTCCAGTCGCGCCTGGTATCTTTCTCTACGGCGAGGGAATGAACAGCGACCATTACCTTCTTTGGAGCAATCCAGATGCACGCGCCTTCTGTGGCGAGGCAGATGGAGGCAACGCGACGTTGAAGTCGGTTGTCTTCATGCTGGACGGCCTCCCGGCGCGGAGAGAGATGGAAACCGAACGACCGTTCTGCTCGCGCCCGCGCCCTGAATATCCCTGGGCGGAGATGGCCTGTCACCTGATCCCGATAGACGTTATCCCTGATAAGCCTGTCAAAATGACCGTTTCCATCAAGGCCCCGAGCGTTGATCCCTCGGTCCGCGAACGGGAGGCCATGTTAAAGAACCAGCCCACCGTGGCTTCCGACGGCCTCAGAACCTATCGCTCACAAAATGACCTGTATCTGCAGCGGCCGGACGGTTATTTCGCGCGATGCCACGACCATCGTTCCAAAAGCCAACCGTGGCTCTCCTGCACGGCAACGGAGGAGTTATCAGACAAGCTCGCCATCTCGTACAACTTCAGAAGCACTGCGGAGCTTTTCATAACGCAGTCGGCAGATGTCGCGGACAATGCCCGAGCGATCTTCAATTCCCTAAAGCCGTGAAAGCTCGCTCCAATGGACCCGGCTGGCAACCTCCGAAACGATATCGAAACAGCACTACTTCGCCAGAACCTAACGGCTTGGCAGCGAACCTTTCTGACCGACATCCACGCTCGTCTCGAACGATCCGATGGACAGGCTCGCCTTTCCGATAAACAGTGGCGGAAGATTTTCGAAATTCTCGGGCGACAGAACAGCGTGATTACGCAGCCGCCGACTATTATCAGCGGCTATCCAACTCGCCATCGGGCAAGGAGATCATTCAGGCTCCCTTTGGGCCGCACCGGCAGACGGTTGAAGTGGCGTCTCGAACGTCTGGTCCTGGGGTTTCTGATCGTCGCAGCTGTGGCCATCGCCCAGCAGATATTCGAATTCGGATCAGGACAATTTCAGTCAGCTCCGGCGACGACGCTTGCGTCGCAGACACAGGAATTTACGGTGACCGATGGAGACACTGTTCACGTTGTTGGCGAGGCGGCAGGTACCCGGTTGGTTGGCTTTAATACACCGGAGAAGTTTTCGCCCGAATGCGAGTACGAACGCCAGCAAGGCGAGCGGGCCTCGGCACGGCTTCGGGAACTGGTCGCCCATGGCAGCGTCCAGCTGACAAAGGTCGCCTGCGCATGTGCGCCAGGCACGCAGGGGAGGGCGAAATGCAACCACGGGCGCTATTGCGGCACGCTAACCGTCGACGGGAAGGACGTCGGCAGCATTCTCATCAGTGAAGGCCTTGCTGTGCCATTCGTCTGCGGCAGAACGAGTTGCCCGCCGACGCCCCGGCCATGGTGCACGGGATGACGCAATGAACGGACCTTCTCGCAACGCAAATGGCTTGTTGACGCTTGTCCGCACGTTGATCCGCTTCGTCTTAAGCTTCGTTTTCTGGGCGATCCTCCTTGTATTTGCGGCCATCGTCCTCGTGCCAATGTTACTGATGGCGGGCAAGGCTCCTCCGACCCTAGTGCTGCCGACCAACGAGACGAGAGAGCAAATCTACAACCTGGCATGCAGCAAGGGACTTTCCGGCGGATCGCATGCTGAACGCGAGTTGATATCGCGGCGACGTTCTCTCGTTGAGATGAGCCATCCAATTCGGGTGGTCCTGGCGTCGCAACCTTATGATATTCCTTGGGGCTACTTCGCTAGTAGACCAAATCCGACGAGCTTCAACTGCCCGCCACAAAAACAAGCAAACCTCCAATATTGGATACCCAGCCTCGACATGCCCGAGGGAGAGATCAGCTATAGCGGAACGACAAACAGACCAAAGGAACGTGCCAGGCCTAACCCGAGACCTGACGAGTCGGTTGTGCACGCTTTATGGATCGTTGGATACGACGATGATCGTTCGCACGGGCGAAGAACGATTGAATGGCTAAAGGAGGCAAGACAGCTCGATGGTCGTTCCCCAGGGAGTGTCGAGGAGCACGGGCTTTGGCATACCCTGGTTCCCAAAGGCAGCTTGCAGATGACCTATTGGTATAAATTCGGTCCTGGGGAGGATGTTGTGATCGAATGTTATGCCCCATTCCAGAGATGTGAGGGGAATGTCGATTTGAAGGATTTGCGAATGTACGCGCGGCTGATCTTCGATAAGGATGCCATCCCTCAGCACGAAGTCATTGTCGACGGACTTCGCACCCTTCTATCCCGCTGGCGGACGTCGCGCTGATCACGAAAGGACGAACCGCAATGGGTGCAAATTCGACGCGAAATCGGAAACGAATGCTTCAGGAAAGCCTGAAGGCGATGCGAGCTGAAAACCTGGTCCATCCGGAGGAGCGTCTTCTGCCCCTAGAGTTTCGTGAAAAACTACGAAAACATGGGCTAGTTGGCGGGGCTCTTCCACTTTTCGTCAGTACCCACGCCAGCTACCCGTCTGGCTATTCGATAGCTTTGCCGGAATCTGGCGGTGGCAATACGCTTTGCGGCTGCAAGGCCTATACCCGTGACGATGAGGGGCACGATCAAATAACACGTATGCCCAGCCTGCAGCTTTGGGGAGAAGCAGGCAACTGGAACATCTGTGTGTGGGAATGGGTGCCTGGGCCGGGCCCTGGCGACTTCACGAAGAGACATATGTCCTTGGACGAGGTTCTTGACAGCATACTCAGCTACTTCTTCGACCCAAATGATGAGAATTTCAAACAAGCTGAACTCGCCCGTCTCGATATGGAACGGCGAAGCCGATGTTGAAACGGCCTCCGCAATGCCCCTCCGGTCATTGACGCGCTTCTTTGCGTGGCTCAAGTTCATCAGATGGACGACATATACTCGCCTGACATTCCCAGAGACGATCCTGAACGCTTCATCCGATGCCAGGAAGCCCTCCATCTCGCGTTTGCAAGCTTCGTGGATCGAGCAGTCGCGCTCGGTTGGCAGGCCGACGAAGTGCTCGCCGTCATTATCGAGCTGGCGGACAATCACGCACTCATGCTCGCAGCCAATGCAGACCTGGAAGCGGCGTTGACACCCTTGAGAAAACGCCCCTCTTGACTCCTCCGAAAAATAGAACAAAATAAGAACATCCGTACGGCAGTAGCTTCTAATCCTAACCAAACAAGGAGGATTCCGCATGCCTACGATCTTATTCAGACACGAGCCGGACGTCTCGTCGCAGGACGTTATGAAGGTGGCGGTCTTCGCCGAATATGTCGGCAACCAGTGCTTCGACGTCTTTGGCGGTGACGGATCAAAATCTCGGTCGGAGACCCTGTCGCTTCGAGCGCAGGAAGTGCCCGACGCGCTCGATTTCGGAGACGAGCCACACTTTTCGCATGAGACGATACAGAAGATCATCGATCTCCGAAGTATCGTTGCAGGATATGCGCTTCGATAAGTTCGGCGAGCGGGGACACATGGGAAAGTCCATGGACTTGATCCGAATGGATCAGGAGGTGAATCAGGTCCTCGACAAACTTGTCGTCGTCCAGCTGTCGCCTGAGGAGGCAGAAGAGGCTGAAGCCGATTGGGACCATGAATCCCAGTTCTATCCAACCGTGGACGGTGGCAGTTCCGATGCAGTTCGCCACAACATGGACTTCCAGGCGGACGTATGAATCGTACGATCTGATCAACGCCACAACCTCGATAAACGCGGCGGCCAGCGGCCGCCGTTTTCTATAGTCCTGTCGCTTCAAGCGTTCTCCTAAGACGTATTGGATAGTCCCGCGCGAGACCCGGCCCACGGCGGGTACTACAGCAATCCAGACAATGCGGCGATCGCTTGAAATATCGGGTATTGTGGAGGGAACGCTGCAAGTCTCCCTTAACCTGGATCGTGCTTTCTAGTGTTGCTGACTGGGGAGAGCGCGGAGCCGTTCTTGACAATCGGCGTTCCCCGTCGTCGGCCATATCGGGGGGGAAGATGTTGACGGAACTCAATCTGAAAGGACAACTCACTTTGAAACGCATCTTCAGGTCGCTTGTCGCGCTCTCCATCTTGTCGGGGTGCAATTCTACCGCGACTACCGGGCCCGCCAAACTCCCACGTCCGGCCTCAAGCACGTCCGCAGACATTTCAGAGCTTGCTCAATTCAAGTCAGACCCGAAGACACTGACAGCCACCCGCTCGTTTCCAGAGAGTTTTGATGTGATGTATAAACGTGTCGCAAATCAAGCGGACCGTTGTTTCAATGGAGCAAGTGATCTTTATGCCGATCAAGGTATTGGAATTGCGTTCAACAATTACGATCTTGGCGGTGCTTATGTGTATTGGGTAAAGATCGAAAAGGCAGGCACAGGTTCGAAGGTTACGGTCTATACCGGCAATAATATGGCGAAACAAAAATACGTTGACGACATGTTCCGGTGGGCGTCCGGCGATACAAAATGCACCAAAGGTTGGATTCTCTAAAGGCCGCAAGCTCGTGCAACATCGGATAGATTAGCAGGCCTTCGGGTGTCATTTCGCCCCCCTGCCGAAACTGATCTCTTTTACTTAGCGGGTCACCCTCTGGCCCGGCGCGGCGCTCGGCGGAAGGAACAAGACGCGCAAGCTTCGCGAGCCGCATCGTGGGCAACGCAAGCGGTCGGCAAGATTCAGGATCGGGAAATCTCGGCCTCTGGTGGCGACAAGCGTCGCCATTTCGAGGTCGTATTTCCAATCGCGGGAAGGCGGCGCTGTCCTGCCACGTGGTCGGTCATCGACTGAGCTGCGTCGCCCAGCGTTGCGATGACGGACGACAGCAGCATCATCGCGACTACTCAGATGCCGGATCGGGCCCCCTGACTGAAATATGGAATCTAAACAGCTACTGAAGCGCCTACAGGCGGAAGCCTCGCCTCAATCTCAGATGATCTTGATAACCCATCTCCCCGCAGTTATGTTTTCCGCATTGGGTGCCTTACCGAACCTGCTGCCGGGTTGAAGGGTGAATATCGCAATTTAAGGACGGCCGTGTTTAACAAGGTCGATGGGTAATCGGCGGACTTCGACACAACACAGCGGATCGTCTTATGCGCCCGTCTCCGACTTTCATATTTTCGGCTGCCAACGTCGCAGCGTTAAAGAAGGCACTCCGTAACGAGTATCCCAATATCCGGTCATCGCACGCAGATGAGGCTTTAGCCGCGTCGTTCGGGTTCAAAACGCACGCTGCAATGCTCATTGTTTTGCGCCAACTAGATGGCGCTGCCCGCTTGATCGTTGGAGTAGATCATGTTCAGCTGGCCGTTAGACTGGCGCAACTCGGTTATCTACACGTTTCAGCCGCCCGCTTATGGTCTTTTGTTTGGACGATTGAATTTCCCGTTCGCCAATACGATGACGAAGGCGAGCGTAGTATTAGGATGCAGCTAATGCCTGATGCTGCAAACTCCCCGTAAAGCGAGGCTTGTTCCGACCCCAGTTGACTTATGGGCATCTCATGCGGTTGCCGAAGCGGTCGAGCGAACACCGAGGCTGCGGCCCAAGATTGGAAACTGACCATCCGCGGGGATGTCATGTGAGCGTCTGGAGCAACCGCCTATCAGGGCAGCACTCAACAAATTTCAGTTATCAGAACGAGTGCAAAGACGGTGATTTTCAGGTGTCTGCCAGACTGGGCAGGAACACGTCGAACAACAGCGCGGCAGGTGCCCTCCACTGATCCGGGGAATTGTAATTGCCGGCGGTGATGGCGAGGACAAAGTCAAAACCGGGGAAGACGAACAGCCGTTGCCCACCATTGCCGAACGCAGCGATGAAACGCTCGCCATAGGTTCCCGTCTTGTCTGTTATAGCCTCCTCGCCGAGATACCAGAGATAACCGTAATGCATTCCCCGCCAGCCGATATCAACGATGGCGGCAGGTTGGAAACTTTCATCGAGCCACGATTTTGGAATGACACTGCGGCCTTGCCATTCGCCGCCCTGCAAGATCACCTGCCCGATGCGGGCCAGTGAGCGAGGCGACAGCCGTAGCCCCGATGCAGCCGATGGCTCACCATCCTGGCCCCGAATCCATTCCATGGCGTCAATGCCGAGGGGATCAAACAGCACCTCTTTCGCGAAGTCCGGCAAACTCTGGCTGGTCCCTCGCTCAATGATCTTGCCAACCAGCGCAACCGCCCCGCCACTGTAAATCCAGCCCCTTCCCGGTTTGGCAAGGATCGGGCGATCCAAGATGAAGCGATAGCGGTCGGGCGCTTGCTCCATGGCGATCTCGCTATTGGCAGGATCGGTATAGGGGGCGTCTTCGTTCCATTCCATGGCCAGCGTCATGGTCAGTGCATGGCGAATGGTGATGCGCTCGCGTTCAGGATCACGGCCAAGATCAGCATATTCGGGAAACTGCGCGACGATCGGCGAGTCAAGCGCCGGCACTCGCCCCTTAGCAAGCGCAATACCGTAGAGCAGACCGACGATGCTTTTAGTAACGGATCGGATGTCGTGAAGGGTTTCTGGCCCGAACTTAACATTTTCTAGCGACTGCCCCCACTTCATGTCGTTGCCGTCGATATAGCGTTCAAAGACGATACGACCGCCGTGCAAGGCAACAACCCCGTGCACGCCCGATAGCTTTCCGCTTTCCGCCAGATCGTCGAAACGCGTTACGGGGTCGGACTTGAATCCGGTCTCACCTGTGGCAGCGATCTGCCAATCGGTATGCTTTCCGTCCGCGATGGCGGGTGTAGTGCTGACCATTATTGTTGCTCCCATGTACTTGAGGATGTCTCTGCGATTTGCTCGGGTGGTCATTGGCAACCTGTTAAGGGGTCTGCTCTGTGATTTCTTGATAGATTTTGCTGACCTCGAACAACTTCAGCCCATCATCGCGGACGCAACGAGCTAAGGCATTCTTCAGACCGCCAGGTCCTTATTGCGAGGATCGTCGAGTTGCATTCACTCCTCGGAGGCAATACGGAAAAAACTTCGGGTGGAGTTTGGAAGCCACCATACTGAGGGACAGACTAATTGCACTGCTGGGAGGGCCGATCAGGTTGGGTCTGTTCCAATCCGTGATGGACGACAGTTAGAGCAGCAATGCCAGCTTCATTGGCCGCACGTAAGAGGATTTCCCGAAATTGCTCTGGTGAGATGTTTCCGGTAATGGCGTCGACGCAAGCTTTCACGGCAGCCACATACTCCTCGCCGTCATCGGACGGCCAGTCCTTCATTAGGAGATGTGCTGCATCACCCAGTGTGCGCACGACTCTGCGTGTTGCTCTGTCGCGCAAAACAATCCCGACCGGCGTGAATGCCGTTGATGTATTCCAGCACATTTTCCTCAACCCCAAGGCACTAATATTTCAATCCTCGTGTGCAACATACGCGCGTATTATATAATTTGGAATTGAAATTATCTTGGAGAAAGCGACCCCATCGAAGCTGTCGGGTATAAAAGAAAAGGGCGCTCTACGACATATGTCGGAGCGCCCTGAGCTGCGTCAGCCTTTGTTGCGTTGGTGGACGACCGCAGCAACACCAGTTGATTGGATTCGTAATAGATTGCAACCGGAGGCGTTTCGACCAGGTGTTTTACGACTATGTATATTTCGCCTCCACTCGATGATGTGGTGTGGCAGATTCCATCTAAGCCGCAAAGACCAGTGTCATTTGACTTTAATCTCGTTTGGGTTACGGTGTATTTCAGTGAATTACGGAGCGGTTTGCCATGTTACATAACGAAAAAACCCAGGTTTCCCTGCGTCTCCCAGCCCATTTGGTTGCCCAGTTCGATCAGATCGCAGTGCTTCTGGATCGGGATCGTACTTGGGTGATGCAGAAAGCCCTCGGACAATATCTGGCCGGTGAAGGAGCTGAAGTTCTCCGAGATGCCCAAGGCATCGATGAGCTGGATCGCGGCGAAAGTGTTGATCTTGAGGAAGTGCTTGAGAAGGCCCGAACTATCGTTGACGCCGCCGAATATCGACGCGGTCAACGGGTCGGTTGATGCCTCCTATCCGTTTATCCAAAAGCGCGGAACGCTGGTTCCTGGGCAAGGTTGCAGAAATTGCTGAGCTGAACCCCGCTGCCGCCAGAAAGCTCATTGAGCGTCTGGAGAGGCAGAAGGACCTTCTTTCATCATTCCCGCAGATGACCGAAAAAGGTGTTCTGGAGGGGACACGGAAGGTGAGCATGCCTCCTTTGGTCCTCACCATCCGTGCACGCAATGGCATCGTTGAGATTGCTGCAATCAGGGACGCACGGCAGAAAGACGCGTATGCGCCAGCCGAACTTGGTGTCGCCTACGACAACGATGATGACGACGACAAAGAGGATGCGTATAGCGGCGGCGCAAAGCCGGGCCCCTGACCTTACACGTCGTTAATGAGTAGCGAACACGAATGCTGACCGTGATTTGGCCAAGACCGGGCGTGGCGGTGCGTTTCGCTGGATGGCATCCCGGCGCGGAGAGAGATGGAAACCAAACGACCGTTCTGTTCGCGCCCGCGCCCCGAATATCCCTGGGCGGAGATGGCCTGTCACCTAATTTCCAGGGAACTTATTCCCGACAAGCCCGTCGAAATGACAGTTACCGTAAAGGCCCCGGGCTTTGATCCCTCGGTCCGCGAACGGAAGGCCATGTTGAAGAACCAGCCCACCGTGGCTTCCGACGGCCTCAGAACCTATCTTTCGCAACACGACCTCTATCTGCAGCGGCCGGACGGACATTTCGCCCATTGCCAGGACTATCGTTCCAAAAGCCAACCTTGGCTCTACTGCACAGCAACGGAGGAGTTACAGCCGCTGGCAATAATTGACTTCGACAGCGCATCACCTGGACCTCGCCTACACGATCTGGGCTACGCGGCATGGATGTGGCTCGATCTCGGTGATGACGATATCGAGCCTGATCTGCAACGACGCCGGTTGACCATGTTCTGCGGGGCCTATGATGAAAATGTGGATTTGCCGCGTGTTGTCGATTTTATCTTGCTTCGCCAGCGGATTCTGATTGCTCAAGGGCGACGCGTTGGTGATGCGACTATAGAACGCTGGGCGGACGATTGCCTCCAATGGACCATCAGGAACCTGCACAATGCATTCGACACATCGGACGCCAATAGCGGTACTGGCCAGTAACGCAGCTCTCGGGAACGTCCAGTCGAGCGCACACGCCCGGGGGAGGCAGGCCATTTCGTCAATTTGGATTTGAACTCGCAGAAAATTCCCGTTTAAATTACCGAGATCGATATGACCGCGAATGTTCGGGAGGCGCAATGGATTCTATCAACCCATCAACCCCCTTCGAGCGGGTTCTCATCATGGGAAACGGCGGCTCCGGCAAGACGTGGCTCGCCCGCCGCATCGGCGAACAACTTCGCCATCCTATCATCCACCTCGATGATATCCATTGGGAGCCGGGTCGGTACGGGATTGCTCGCGACAGGACGCTCAGAGACGAGATGGTCACGGCTGCAGCTGACGGCGACCGTTGGATCATGGAAGGGGTGTACGGCCAGTTGGTGAACATGGTCCTCAGGCGCGCGACAGCGTTGATCTGGCTTGATTTGCCCGAAGAGGCCTGCATCGCCAATGTCACGGAAAGAGGCATCCAGGGCGGCGAGACCCAGACGCAGTTTATCGGCCTTCTCAAATGGGTGGCGGAATACCGGACACGGACCAACAACTGGAACTCATTCGAGGCGCATGCGAAGTTGTATTCGGCTTTTCCGGGCGCGAAGTGGGTGCTGTCGGATCGTGGGGCCGTAACCCTGTTTGCCGACAGTCTGCTGCTGGCCAGAGAAGATCGCCAATGAGTGAGGTTTTCTTTCCGGATGGCGAGTGGGAACATGGTCGGTCCCAAGCATGGCAATCCGATCTTCTGTCCCGTGCGGCGGAAGCGCTGGTTGCCTTCGGTTCAATTGGCACCGTCGTCATTCACCAGGGTCGCCTTGTTTTCGGCGTCGGAGCGATCGACGAGAAAGTGCTCATCCGGTCCGTTCGCAAGAGCATATTGAGTTCGCTAATCGGCATCGAGGTCGAGCGCGGCTCTATTCGGCTCGACGCGACGATGGAAGAGCTTGAAATGGACGATGTACAAGGCCTGACCAAAGCCGAGCGGCAGGCGACTGTCCGCCATCTCCTTCAGGCCCGATCATGCATCTATCATCCGGCCCTGGCTGAATCGAAAGCCATGACGGAAGCAAAGCCGTTCAGAGGAAGTCAGGCACCGGGGAGCATTTGGCACTACAACAACTGGGATTTCAACGCGCTCGGGACAATCTATGAGCAGGCGACCGGCCGGTCTGTCTATGACGGCGTCATGATCGATGTCGCGTCCCGGATTGGTATGCAGGACTTCGAGCCGTCGGACGGTAGCTACATGCGAGGACCAGAGTCCAAGCACCCTGCCTATCACATGCGCATGACGGCACGAGACCTTGCGCGTTTCGGTTGGCTCTATCTTAACGGCGGCAAATGGGTGGGCCTCCAGGTGGTCCCGGGCGAATGGGTGCGTGACAGCGTGGCGGCGCACACGTTCAGCGGCGAAGGTGGCTATGACTACATGTTTTGGACGACCGGCCATAACGGCGAGGCCCAAAACCAGAGACCCTCGAAAAATACCGCGAGTTTCTTCCGCCATTCCGGTATTTCGCTCACGGAGCATACGGTCAAATGATCGCAGTGATGCCCGAGAGGGAGATTGTAATCGCCAATGTCGCGCATTCAATTGGCCGGTCGCAGGAACAGACGAGTAAGCTGTGGGAGGCCATATCGCTGATCATGGAAGCTGCCATCAGGTTTGACGATGGTTCTTGATATTAGACCGGCCGCAGACGGCGACATTGCAGGCGTGGCACGGGTGGTCGTCGATTCTTGGCGTTCCACCTTCACTGGTCTTCTTCCCGCCGATTTCCTGGACGGCATGTCGTACGCTCAGCAGGAGCAACGACACCGCCGGACGTTCGCAACGCCCGATACCAGCTATCATGTTGCCACAGCCGATGGTGCAATCGTTGGCTTCGCGAGTGGCGGCCCGACCAGGCGACCAGAATTTTCCCATGAGAACGAACTTTACGCGATCTACATTCTTCCGGGCTTTCAACACCGGAACATCGGCTCGACGCTGTTTCGTTATGTTGTGAGCGACCTCCACTCGTCAGGGCGCACGGGCTTGGTCGCGGTGGCGCTTGGGCTCAATCCGTATCGCAGCTTTTACGAGAGGCTGGACGGTGTCCCAGTGAATGGAGGAACCATTACATTGGGCTCGGCGGTCGTCGATCAGGTGGCCTATGTATGGGAGGATATCGCAGAGCTAACGATTGAGGTCGTCCAGGTGACCACGGATGAACAATGGCGAGCTTATCACGATATCCGTCGGACTATCTTGTTCGAGGCTCGTGGCCTGACTGGGTACGATGCAAACCATCCGGATGACCATATGCCAGGGCATATCCCGTTTCTGCTTATGCTTGGAAGCAGGGCTGTCGGTGCGGCTCGTCTCGATCTGATGGCCGACAGGGAAGCGTGTGTTCGAACGGTCGGAATCAGGCAGGATTTCCAACGAAAAGGATTTGGCCGTACGCTCATGGTCCATCTCGAAGCGCTCGCATCATCTCATAGCGTCGAGAAATTGGTCGTGAACGCTGCGAGAGATGCTGTTGGATTTTATCGGGCGCTCGGATGGACCGTCATCGATGCCGCACGGGATAATCCGGTGCTGACCAAAGAATTGGGAACAGATGTCTAGTGGGACCATCTCGTGCCTTTCGCGCCGTAGTGCCGAGGAGGTTTGATAGCACGGAGCCTTGCTGTACCAGAGGCGACGGGGCTCACTGAGGAGCAGATGCAGACCGATCTGGATCGTCATCCACTTCTGTAGAAACGGATTTGATGAGGCTCGCCAGGGCTTTCCTGACGCCAGCATTCTTCACCCGGTCAAGGTCGGCGGAGACGTACACGCGACCTGTCGCCTGTAGGGAGATCGTATCCCGCTCGACGGTTTCGGCACCTTGAAAGAAGTCGTCCATGGAAACGCTGAGAGCTTGCGACAGATGGTAGAGAACGCTGGCACTGACGCGATTTGAACCCTTCTCGTACTTTTGCACCTGCTGAAACGAAATCCCCAAAGCCTCGGCGATGGCGGATTGGCTTAATCCCTTCGTCTTCCGGATACGTGCCAGATTTCCGCCAACGACCGCATCGATCGGGTCTCGTGCGTTTCGCGCCATCTTGTTCTCCGTTCAAATGTTCGTCCGCCCCCGGTATGATTTGCACGCCTCTGAAGGTCGGCAACGTATTCACTGGAAACTGCCCCTCTAAGGTTCCTCGGACGCGACAACCCGGACGACCTTTCTCGGACGAACCATGGAAGAGATGTCCGGAACTTTCGGCATTCGACGACCGCTTCGTGATCAATATCGGAGGCGCGATTTTGGTCGACGACTACGCGCCACGCGAAACGACAGCCACTAGGGTAAAGCCCGAGATGTGGCTCGGCTTCTGACCGACCACATCTCGTGATCGCCGCTCCTCCTAACTGCTAAAGCTTCGGCGCAGGAGCCGCATTGCTCGCGCTTTTCGCTTTCGCCGCGCCGATCCTCCTCTGGGCGTCGAGGTTGACCGCCAAAGCCTGGTTGCCGGCGGCACCGTCACGCAACAGGTAGCGCAATGCCTGGAGCGTCCCAGCTTACTACTTTATCTCGTTGAAATCGTCGGTGACGTCTCGCAAACCTCAACGGGCCGTTGTAATCGTTGGGGCATGAGAGGTGTTTGATGCGGCGAGTTCGAATCCTTCAAATTGGTGACATCCACTATCCGGACTGGCGGCTGCACCAAAGCAATCTCGACGCAAACGACAGCCAGTTTGCACCCGGAATCACGGACGGCCTTCGCCGTTCATCGTTTCCGGCAATTCTCCGAAAAATCGGCCAATTGTCGACAGCCCCAAACTGTCATGGTGTCGTCTTTGTCGGCGATTTCACGACGGCTGGGCGATCCGAGTATCTGGAAGGAGTTTTTCGCCATTTCACGTTGCTGTGCCGGCGCAATGGAAAGAAATTCAACACACCGCTTCTGTTTGTCCCGGGAAATCATGACGTCAACCGAGCTGATGCCCGGGACCTGGGCCGCTTGGAGAAATTTCGCGCCATGGTCCAGTTGGCCGCGAATTATCACTGGGAAAAGGTCCCCCTCGAACAGCCGGTCCAGGTCAAGCTGACTGGCAAGGACTGCACCCTTGGTCTGACACTTCTCAACACCGCCGTCGGAAGCTGGGAACTGCACAACCTGCCGGAGTTTTTACGGGACAAACTCCAGGCCGCCGACACGCACACTGCAGCGGTTGACCTTGGCAGTTTTTCAAGAGCGGAAATCGACCCTTCAAGCTCTGACGGTGTGCCGCCTGCAAAGCTCGTGGAGCAATACTACGGTCAGCTCGACACGCCATATATGATGCCGCAAATGCTAGACGCCGTGCAGAGGACGCTGGATGAGGGGAACGCGACATTTGGCGTCCTTGTCGGACACCACAATCTGCTTCCGCAAAAAATACCGCGTATTTCGCCCTACGGGGAAATGCTGAACGCGGGCTTTGTTCGAAGCCAGATGCTCGGTCTCAATCGGCCAATCGTCTATCTTCACGGCCACATTCACCAGGATCCGATTGAGGTTGTGAGCGATCCTCGACTTCCGGATAGCAAACTGGTTCTCATTTCGGCCCCGGAGATCAAGGATGGGTTCAATGAGATCGTATTCTACATAAGCGAACATGATGACCTTGTGGGTATCCGTTTGATACCTCACCGTGCCAGGTCTGAGGATGGTACCTTGGTCGAGGCCGCACACTGTTTCATTTCGACACTCTCGCCTTCGCGCGCGAGTATCGACGGCAGGACTTTCGAACTGTTTCGCCGGCTGAAACAGCATAAGGAAGAGCGGAGCGGAGATTTGCTGTTCTGGAACGAAGTCCAGGACTTGGCTGGTTCCGACTTCGAGGGGGAGGCGCTGGAAGACGCCCTCATCATGCTGCATGCGTCGCATTCAATTGAGATCGATGACCTCAACAAGCCGAACAAAAGTTGGCGTATTCAGCTGAAGGGAAAATAAGATGCAAAATCCATTCGGCCCTAATCGCATCGAATACGAGAGCCGCCCGGTCTTGTGGTTCAGTCAAAAATCGCGCGAGATATCGAAGGCGAAGAAGCCCATATTTGTCTCCGGAACGCGAGGCAGCGGCAAGACGAGTATCCTCAGATCCTTGTCCACCATTCATATTCTGGAAGATGCCAACCTCGTCAAGCAGGTCGGCATCTTGCCCTGGTACGGGGTATTCTTCCAACTTAATGAGACCTTTTCCCCCCTGATCGACAACGCTGCGCTGACGCTGATCCCTGGTCCAATCAGGCTTGATCCCGAGGCGGTCAAACATCGGCAATTCGTTATTTTCTCGCACTATCTCGAGCTGAAAGTCATTGAGCGGCTTTTGGAAACGGTGTCCGCACTTAGAGAAGAAGGTAACCTTGGCTACACTGGGACAGAGGATCGCAACGCCGCGTTGGAAATACATCGCGAAGCGCTGCACTTCCTGGAGATTGGTGGGCGGCAAGATTTCTTCGGGCTCGGCGAGCTTAGGAGGTTGGTCTCCCGTTACATAGATAACTGCTTCAATGCTTTCTTCGTCGGGAGTGAGAAAGCACGCGAGATGTTCTTCGCCACGGACCCAGGATCATTGATCAACAAGGTCGTGAAGGCGATTTCCCCGTTGATATCAGGGCCAGCTTTCGCAAGCGACCAGCCGCTGCAGTTCAAGATCATGATCGACGACTGCGAGGCATTGACGCCGCTACAGCAACAGTTCCTCAACACGATCGTCCGCAAGACAAGGGGCGAGGTAAAATGGGTCCTCGCCTTCATCGGTGGGATATATGACACGATCAGGACGGTAATTCCGGGGCAGTCGCTATCGAGCGCTGATCGGGATGTTGAAAACCTGGACTCCGCCACGGATAGTGAGTTCGCCACTCTTTGTCAGAATGTGGCTTCGCTCAGGCTCTTCTATGCGCTTCCCGAACCCTTGAAAGACGAACTCCGTCGTAATGATCCTCTGACCGCATTTTCACTAAGGAACCGACTTGGAAAAATGTCCGTGAATCAGATCATCGAGCGGGTGATCGAATCCGGATCGTCGGAAGGCAGGCAACGGCTGGTCAGGATTGCCGAGGAAGCGCGGCAGTTCTTTGAATTGCATGTCACCAAAGCCGAGAGGGAGCAATTCCCACTCAACTCAAAGGCCGGACTTTACGTTGAAGGACTGGCGCTCGCTCAGCTGCCGGAAGACGTCCGGCCAAAACCAGAGCGTCGCGTCGATACGGTGTTGCTGAAACGCGTAATTGCACGAAAGCAGGGGTGGGCGTTCTTGGAGGCTTGCAGGATACTTCGCCTCCACGAATATCCGTATGTCGGCCACCAGATGATTATCCAGCTCAGCGATCTCTGCATCCGCGACTTTCTGGACATAATGGGCGCAATTTATTCGGAGGAAGTCTCCGGCGCGTCACCCAAGCGTCTGTTGGAATTCATCAATTCGGACAATCCGGTAAACTTGGAGAAACAACGAAGTGCGGTAACCGCGGCTTCCGAGAAGAAGCTTCAAGGACTTCAGTCGCTCTCCCAGCCGTTTGAGGAAGAGAGCGTGAGGATGGTGCGCGCTTTAGGCCGACTGACGTCTCGCCTTCAAACCGATGTCATAGAGCGACAGGCGGCGACAACGACCGAGCGCGGCCTCTTCCGTATCAACCGAGCGGAGATGCGTGCACTGGCCATGGGTCTCGACCCGATCGGAACGAAGATCGATGAAATCCTGAGGCGTGCGGAGAAGGACGGCTTTATTCGAGAGGTCTCCGAGAAAGGGAAGCTCGAGGCCGCCGAGCACAACCCCGAAGCAAACGAAATCACCGTCCGCCTTCATCGTCGGTTCGCACCACACTTCCAGTTTTCCTATCGCGGTCCGTATGTGGTGAACGTTTTGCCTGCTGGGAGGGTCGTCGAACTACTGCTTAATCGGAGCCAAACCGCGGAAGAGTGGGCCGACAGCGTTCTCGACGAGCTCTTCCCGCCCGCAGATGACCTGGGTTTGCGTCAAGGTTCGCTGTTTGAGGTCAGAGACCGATGATGACCGATGAGTATAGCGTCTGCGGCAACATAGCGGTCGGTCATAAGCTGCTGAAGGGTGGCGATGACCTCGAAAAGGTTACGGCCGACATCGCGATATTTGCGCTGGGATGGGAGACCCGGTTTTTGGCGTTGGAATCCCACGTCGCGCTGAATATCAAGCGGATTTTGGTTTTGGATTTTGAACTCGCGGATACGGGCGACCAGGCCATTGAAGCCAACCGTAAAAAGCTTGTCGACCTCGCGAGGAAATGGGACGTCGCAATTACCGAGATAAAGCTGGCTCCGTCTACGGAATTCCTCAAAAACATCAACACGCTCGGACACACCCTCGCTGAACTCGCGAGGCAGATCGGAACCTACCATGGAAGTCTGAGACGGGTATTCGTCGATTGTTCTACAATGCCGCGCGTCTATATCCAGTGGTTGGTGGCATTCGGATTCGGCAGCATCGGCGCGTTTCCCGCGGTGGATTTCGGATATGCGGAGGGCTCCTATGCACCTCCGTCCGGATCGGCGGAGTTTTCAAGCGCCGTTGACCGATACGAAACAGTGCCACTGCTCAATGGTAGCGGTGGCATGGGAGAGGAAAAGTTTCTCATTGTGGGCATCGGCGGCGACGCCGACATGTTTTACGGTCTAGTGGACGAATTCAGCCCGGAAAGGGTGGCCGTTCTCGTCCCGCAGAGCGAACGTCATACACACCTCGACACTCTTCTCAACCAGCAGGTTGCCAAGATCACGGAAATGTACCGACTGGGTGACGAGGAAGTTCGGAGAGTTGGGTCCTTCTCGATCGATGCTTACCTCAGAGCCTTCGAGGAATATGCAATGAAGGTTGGGGAGCGGGCTGTGATCAGCGTCTTCGCAGGTGGTCCCAAAGTGCAGGCTGTCGCGGCGGCCCTGTTTGCTTGCGCCGACCGCCGGGTACAGGTCAAAGCCCGAATTCCCAAGGGTTACGTACGACGAGACGTGCAGCAAAATGGAAGCTACCACTTGTTTCGTTTGGTCGACTTGACGTCGCCAGCTTGTAGTTTGCTGGATACGTGGTAGCCAGCTCGGTGTGCCTGGGGCGTTAGCTTTGCTCCCAACGATTCCTGCTGCCTAAAACATCCATCAAGTGTTTCAGCCAAGGAACTTCGGCGCATCCAGGTTTCAGCGGCGGCCAATAGAGCTGTGCAACTTGACGGGCATTGCCGCCTAGCGGTCACTGGTGGTGATCGTATTGTCGCGGAAGCTTGGATCGCTTTGCAAGCCATCACTCATTTCTTGGGACGTTTTTTTATCTCTCGGGCGACGGCCGCCCAGTGTTTGTCGGTCTCCGAGGTCCCCCGCGGATTGATCTTTTCCACAGACACCGCGGCTCGGTCTTCAATCCCATCGGTGACGGCGAGGTGAACAGTTGCTTCGTCTTGCCGGTGGAAGATAATTCCCCTTCGCTCAAACGAGTGGCTGTCTCGGCTGCGAACTCCGAGAGCGAGCAGATTCTTGAGAATCTCAGTGTACTCCGGGTGGCGAGAGCCCTCGTCGAGGGTCACAAGATAGGTCTTCATTGTCATCCGCCTGGCGGTAGGTCGTTTCATTCTGCTCGATCCAGTTGAGTTGTCTTGAACTAATTCGAGTTCGCGAAAACCCGCTGAAGATTTTTGGTAAAATTCGTTTCGTATGCTTTTTTTGTCAGACGCCGTTCTCTGATATCGCGTATCTGTTAAAGTACCTGCTGTAAGGTTTAGACCCCGACTTTGTCATGCACGGCCTTCCGTCCGTCCAAACAGACTCCGCTCCTCCTCGGAACTAATGCGCCGTTTCCGCCATATCGATCTCATCAAGATCGGGGATTGCGATGGCCGACTGTCTTTCAAAATACCGCGAGTACTGCGACTTCAAAAAATACGTCCGAACCGAGCGGCGAAGCGTCGGTGAAGACTTCAAATCGTCGCCGCATTGTCATTCAAAATATGATTGCGACTGAGGCCAATTGTAACGCTGATATCCGCTCGCTTTGCCAATTACGCACTGATCAGCCGGATTAGGTGCCCGGCCTCTTTCCCAAGACGTCGTACCCGCAGTGGTCGCCTTTCGCAATGATGTCGGTAAACGGACAATCAGCATCGCAGCTGGCTGCTGCCGTAGGCTCCATGAAACTTCCGACGAAATGATATATCTGCTGACCTGGACCAGGCAATCCGAGAGGCTTCAGAACATAGTTGAGCATCTGCATGACTTGGAAGCTGGCGCACGACATGGAAAACGCAAACACGTTTTCCCGAGCCTTGAGGGCGTGGTCGCGGGGTAGGCCCTCGATGTAAGAAGGGTCGTCGAGCATGCCTTCGCGCTCAGTCTGAACCAATCCCGTCGAGTATTGCCCGAGACAGGCCATACAAGCGCGACCAGGAACACAGGTATGCGCTCTCCAGTCGGCTCGAAGAAGGTCTCCACTCGGTTTCGAACGTACGGCAATACCGCCATCGAAAACAGGAATGAGATGGGCGTAGGCTATCAGGTTCAACACGTGCCGACCCCAGGGACGGTCCACGCACGAGAAGATGAGATCGCAATCGAGCGCGGCTCGGAAGCCGGCGTCTTCATACACGGCGGCGATTACCGGGTCACACCTGAAGTCATTCGCTGTCGCGCTTCCCTGGAGACGTGATGCGAGAACGTCCGCCTTCAACAGGCCGACATCAGCCTTGCTCGCGTAAACGAGCCGATCGAGGTTGTGCTCTTCGATGTGGTCGAAATCAATCGCACTCACGCGCTCGAACCCTGTTCGAGCCAGGGCTTCGGCCACCATGCCGCCGACACTGCCAGCCCCGACAACTCCGATACGAAGCCGGGCGAGATCGGCATGTCGCCTTTCTCCCCAGGATGCGATAGTTCGTACCTGCGCCTTCGAGAAAACAGGTTTCGGCGCGAGCTTGTCATAGAAGGAAATGGCGAGCGTGTCGCCGATGACGCGCACGGAGAGGCAGTCTTTTCGTTCGTACTGACGAGGAGCAACCCGCTGCCAGAAGCGAGCGCTCCAGGCACCGTCGCCCGCCAACGTCATTCCCACGAGCGGCAGACTGGTTGCTCCGAAGCACGCGGGCGCGTTGCCCTGTTCCGCGTTGATGTCGTCACGGCTCATGCTCTGCCAGCCACGACCGTCCGGATGGCTGTGCAGGAGCGCGAGACCACCGCCTGCGCGGTTTGCCTCGGAAAGTGCGCGTTCGAGATACACAGGGTTGAAGCTCACGTTTCCGTGGACCGACCTTTCGCCGGCTTCCGGCAAGATCAGTCCTTCGATCAGGGCGGTCATCCGGGATGCTCCGCTACTGGGATGCCAGACAGCGAAGCAGAGGTCTTCCTGCCCGTCAGCTCTAAGAAGATGGGCTTTCAGGACAGCGTTGGCTTCCGCTGTCAGTGCGACGCTGTATGTTTCGGTCATTGTGAATCCCACAGCTGCCAAATGTGCGTGAGGTATGCCTGCACAGGTTCGATGCGACCGCCGCGGTAGTTGAACGGCCGCGACCAGTATTGCCATTGGCCACCTAGCGCGGATTGGAATTCCGCGGAATGTTCCCGATAGATTCCGCCTTTGGGATGTTCGCCGCCTGTCTGAAGCGGATGCACGTCCGGCGACACATGGATGCCGCTCGGCCAGCTCAAGGGAAAATCGGTGGGGACGATGAGACCCAGCTTGACCACGCGGCCTGCGTAGGGGCCGCTCTGAACACTGTAGTCGAAGATGACGTGGTGCGTCTTGCCGTCGACAACGCTGGCGGAATATCCCATCGCCGCCAAGCCCTTCAACACCATTCCGACCCCGGCTTCGTGCGCCGGATCGGAAACCGGGGTCGGGCCGGTCGATACGGTGATGAAGTTCATGCCGTCCCGGAGACGAATCTCAACGTCACCCTTGCCCTGATAGCTTTTACGCTCGTCGCCACGCTTAATCCGGACGAGATACGTGTGCGATGGGTCCTGCTTGGCCGCCTCGACGATAATCGAATTCGGCGTCATCTGCCGCTTAGGCGGCGCATAAGGTTCGCCATCGACGGTGATGGTTATTTTGCTAGCGGGGCGCGTCAGAAACTTTTCGACACCCGGCGTGTCGAAGCGGATTTCGTCGTCGCCCTCATAAACTTCTGCAGGTCCATCGTCGCGGTGGCTGACGACCTCGCTCTCCGCGTCGGCGCGAGCGAGATAAATCATCTGGTCCGCGGTCAGGCCGCCGCGGGGCCATTCCATCGACAGACCGTCGACGTAGAAGGCGTTGCCTGCGCCGGTGCTCTTGATCACGAAGAAATGCTGGTTGTTGTCTACCAGTTTAGTGATTTCGGTCGGCCGTTTGGATTCCAGTTCTCCGGTCGGGAGGTGATGGAGGACAACGTAGTCCTCGACCGGATGTTTTCCGACGAGTTCAGCAATCTGGGCTCCGGAAATCTTGTCGTCGTCCGTCACCCGTCGTTCGAACGAGAAAGTCTCGTCCGAAATGAAAACCGTGCGCCGATCGCCCGAAGGCTCGCGTGCATCTGGCTCATTCTCGAAATTTTGGCTCATGACAGCTTTCTCCGATGGCTCGTGGCCGACGGGAAAGAGATAGGACGGAATTCGACCCGCGTCAATTCCGTGTTACCTATTGCGTGTCGTTTTTTTTAAAAAAAATGTTACCTATTGCGTGTCATTCGACTAGTTCCATTCGAGCCTCTCCTTGAGGCTGTTCAGCCGATGATGAGGGACGACGCCGCTGTGCTGGAGTTGGCCAACGACGATGCCAGGCGCGATACCGAGCCGTGCAGCGAAGTCGGAAACTTCGTCTTCGTCGCCGGAGAAACTGTTTTGAAACTGTCTCATGTCAGCTGAAGGGATCAGGAATTCGGAAGCCCAGGTGTTAGCTTCCATTTCTTGAAGGGGAGTGGCGCTGCCTGCGCCTTTCTCGACGTCGATGAAAATCTCCTTGCGGCTATGGAGCAGAAGGTGGGCGCACTCGTGGAAAAACGTAAACCAGAAATGGTCGCCGGTCAGATGACGCGCACTCTGTTGTATGAGAGCCTTTCGTGGAGACAGCCACCGCGACGCGCCGCTGGCGCGCGTTTTCGGTAGAGCCTTCTCCAGCACAAAAGCCACTCCGGCTTTCGCGCATCGAGCCTCGACAGCGGGTAATACCTCCTGCAAGCGCATTCTGGTGAGACCGCGTAGTTCGCCGAGTGTTTTCACGAATACGTCGCGATCGTAGGAGTCCGTTTCGATCGAAGTGGCCCGCCTTTCGCCGATACGGAGCCACGAGGCCAACGCGAGTCTATCAGCACTGAACTTCTCTGTGGTCCGGAAGTCGACCTGGAGTAGCTCGTCGATCTTTTCTTCACAGGCTTTTACCGTTCCCACGCCGAAGAATATTAACAACTCTTCGACCTGCGTGGACTTATCCGAGACTTTCTTCAGGCACTCGCGCTCCGCCAATTCCTTGAGGGGAAACAACTTCGCCCAGTCGTATGACCCGGCCATCGACTGATGTTCGGACTGTCTGGCGGCGTGAAGTTGGTAGTTGGCCTCCATCGCGATCCAGACCGATGCGGAAACATCGAGAACGCGCTCAAGCTGCAAGGCGGTCTCCGGCTCTATCGGTGCTTTGCCGGCGATGATCTCGGACATGAGCTTGCCGGACCGACCGCATCGGCGGGCGAGTTCTCTAGCGGAGATATCCAGTTCGGCCAGGTATTCCTGGATCAAATCACCTGGTGGAGCACAGTAGTCCGGATTGAAGGTGTAGATTTGCGCGTTCATGTCCGTTTCCCTGGTGGAATGGGGATTATATCTAGAATTTGAATTTCTTCGACTTTGACCGGATCGGGAGGCCGCGATCGATCGGAAATGATCGCTCGCAGCTGCAGGAGGTGCGCTTTGCCGACGTTGACCGTGAAGAGATCGGTGCCGGCGGCCGCCTTGCGATTTATAGGTGGGGAAACCGGCACTTCGGCTAGCGAGTGTGCGCCGCGCAGGAGCGCCAACCGACAGCACACCAACCGGGTCAGCTGTTCTCCGTGGCGCTGAGCGATGTTGCGGCGGCAGTTGTAGAATTCCTGTCGTGCTTGGTCGGGAAAGGAGATTTTCAAAGTAAATCCAAAAATTGTTTCCAAATAGGTAACAACTATTTCGATTCCCGGCAACAAAGGGTCTTCCACGTTGCAAACGAGTATCTTGATCCGAGATGGCTAGCCGATATTCTTGGTATTTGTCTCCCCCATACGAGCAACTCCCTCAGTCGTCGTGCGCGGCCCCTTACGATCCCAGCGCCCTCATCATGTCCCGCTCGAAAGCCTCGACCAACCCGTAGGGTGCGCCTGCGCCGAAGAGCAGACGCGTGACCCCCGCGGCCTCAGTGGCAGCTTGCGCGCTGCGGGTGAAGAGGTCCGCCTGATATGAAGCAAGCGCGGCTTCGATATTGCCGGGAGCGGCGGCGATCGCCTTGCCGAGTTCGGCACCATCGAAGATTGCGAGATTAGCGCCTTCGCCCGAGGGCACCATCAGGTGCGCGGCGTCGCCCAGAAGGGGCACGCCGGGAATACGGGGCCAGCGGTGCTCTATCGGCAGCGTGTGGATAACGCGGGCGACGGGGCCTGTGTCGCAGCCCGTGATCAGCGCCGTCAGCGCGGGTGCCCAACCGTCGAATTCGGCTGCGATGCGGCGGATAGCGGACGCGCGGTCGCCAAGGTTGATGGTGTCGATCCGTGCCAGTGGCGCTGCAGGGCGATGTAGGCGTGAAGCGCGCTATCCGACTCGCGGTGCGCCATAATCCCCTTATCGGGTGCCAGAGCCATCATCGAGCCGCCACCGACGAGTTCGGCGCTCTTGGTGTGGCGCGCGTCGGCATCGGCAAGCCATGTCTCGAAGAATACCAGACCAGTATAGGCTGGAACCGCATCCGAAAGCAGTGGTCGCACTTTCGACCATACGCCATCCGCGTCGACGAGCAGATCCGTGATGACCGTGAGACCGGTCGCGAAGGTCAGTTCGTGCCTGCCATCACCGAGCGCGCGGGCCGAGACGAGCTTGTGGCCCCAGCGCAGCGCGCCTCGGGCGGAAGCGATTCAAGCGGGATTCGGCGGAGTTTGCCGGGCTTCTATCTCTATCACCCAAGCCGGCGGCAAACGCGCCCCGGCGCTTAGAGCGCTTATTTCTGCTCTCAAAAGCGACTGATTGTGTAATGTGAGCTTGTCCCGGATTGGCTGCCGAAGCGTCGCGGCAACCGGTTGGATACAAGATGTCGTTGCCCTATTTTAGACGGCACATGGACCCAAGTCGCGACCACCGGGTCGGATGGATAGCAAAGCTTAGTGCTGGCAAAGGAACGTCGTTTGAACGAGACCGAGCAACTGTGGGAATGGCGGCAAATTATCGCGGATCTCTATCATAGTATCCGGATGAGCGGGGACCCCGCGATTGCGTGGCAAGAGTGGTGCGACACTCGTGCCCGACTGTTTCGGACCCATCCTCAATCGCCGATCGAGCCCCAGGACGGCGAAGGGTATGAGGGCCCGTCAACGTTTCCTTATGATCCGGCGTTGCGCCTGTCAGTTCGCCTGGAAGCGGCAAACGAGGAGAGGCTCACCGTTGCGACAGGCGACGATGGGGAACTGACGATGCGCGCCTTCGCGCGTACAAGCGGGCTTCAGGATGCGCTTGGAGGAGAGTTGACCCTTTATTGGATCGAGGGGTATGGCGGCGGCGTCTTCCTTCCGTTCACCGACGCCACGTCAGGCACCGAGACTTACGGAGGCGGCCGCTATCTTCTCGATACGATCAAGGGTGCCGACTTCGGCGCGCTACGCCCGGACGGCAGCGCGATCCTCGACTTCAATTTCGCTTATTTCCCATCTTGCTCCTACTCCACCCGCTACGTTTGCCCACTTGCACCTCCGGCCAACCGCTTGAAAGCCGCGGTGCGGGGCGGGGAGCGTATGCAATAGATCACAAATCACGAGCCTGCGCCTCGCCTCTCTGCAACCCGAGTGGTGTCCATGCCCGCGCCTCGGCGCACATCGACGTGGGTTGGCTATCGGTAGGCTAAACGCTGAATCTGGACGTCCACCAGCGCCCTTCAGACGAAACTCTGACATCGAGGCTTGGCCGGCGGCGGCTACGAGGCGCGCGCCAATCGGAACTACTCGGCGGCTTGCTTGAACTCGCGTTCAACCGGAATCTCGATGCGAGAGAGTATCTGGAGATCGGCGATCATGTGATGCTGTTCGGAGCCGACCGTCGCCATGGTCCAATACGCCGGGTCGTCGCCGAAAACCGTAGAAACCTGCACAATGATCGTCTCGCCGGCGGAAAGCTTATCGGATTTCGCGAAATAGTATGCGCCTGGCACCAAACTCGTCATCACGCTCACTCCCCACAACACTCGGGGAACATAACAGAAAATGTGAATATGACTATCCCACGCATTTACCGTCTTTCAGGGTCCTGCCTCCGACGTGATTTTTCGGGGCGGCCTCGACGGCAGCTTCCCGATCGTCTTGTTCAAGGGGAACATTGCGAGAATGCCGGCGTTTTTTCTTCCTCCAGGAGACCAACGATGGCCAAGCAGACCAAAGCCCCAAAGCAAGTAGATCTCGTCGATGAAAGCTCTGTCTCGACCGGAGACGCCCAAAGTGGTCGAGCGGGAGCAGCGGTGACCTGCCACGGGTAACTTCCTCCAGATTGCATTAGAGTCCGGCCCATCAAAGGACGGACGAATGAAGAAGCAGAGATTTACTGAAGAGCAGATTATTGCGGTGCTGAAGGAGCAGGAGGCTGGCGCGAAGGTGGCCGACCTCTGCCGCACGCATGGGATTTCGGACGCGACATTTTACAATTGGAAAGCCAAATACGGCGGCATGGAGGTTTCCGAGGCGAAGCGCCTGAAGGCGCTCGAAGAGGAGAACGCCAAGCTGAAGAAGCTGCTCGCCGAGCAGATGCTGGACGCTGCTGCACTCCGCGAGCTTCTTGCAAAAAAATGGTAGGGCCCGCCGCCAAGCGTGAAGCCGTCGCGCATCTGAAGGCCGTCATGGGCCTCTCGGAGCGGCGGGCCTGCCAGATCATATCGGCTGACCGGAAGATGGTGCGGTATCGGTCACGCCGCCCGTCAGAGGCCGAACTGCGAACAAGACTGCGCGACCTCGCCAACGAGCGGCGGCGTTTCGGCTACCGGCGACTGTTTGTCCTGCTCAGGCGGGAGGGAGAGCCGTCCGGTGTCAACCGCGTCTACCGGCTATACCGAGAGGAAGGCCTGTCGGTTCGCAAGCGGAAGGCCAGGCGGCGTGCCGTCGGAACGCGTGCGCCGATACTCGTCGAAGCCAAGGCCAATGCCCGTTGGTCGCTGGATTTCGTGCACGATCAGTTCGCCTGCGGAAGAAGATTTCGCGTGCTAAACATCGTTGATGACGTGACGCGCGAATGCCTGGCGGCGATCCCGGACACCTCGATCTCCGGCCGTCGTGTTGCTCGCGAATTGACGGCGCTCCTCGAGCGGCGGGGCAAGCCCGGCATGATTGTCTCCGACCATGGCACGGAATTCACGTCGAACGCCATCCTCGCTTGGTCAAAGGAGCACAAGGTCGAGTGGCACTACATCGCACCGGGAAAGCCTATGCAGAACGGCTATATTGAGTCCTTCAACGGACGGATGCGCGACGAGCTGCTGAACGAAAGCCTGTTCTTCGGTCTCGATCATGCCCGCAGCGCCATCGCCGAATGGGCGGACGATTACAACCATTCCCGGCCGCACTCATCGCTCGGATACAAAACCCCGGCAGACTTTGCCGGGAGCGTCGCCGCAACCGGCTCCAACGCTGCGCAAGATGAAGGCTACGCGTTTCCGCCGGTTGCTCCCACCGCGCCAAGTGGCGTATCGAAAACCGCCGAGGCTCTAATCGCCGTTGGATGAAGATTCAGAGGCAGGTCAGAGCGAACAGATCGCATTCGCGATCGTGCCCATCAGATATGGGAGGCGGAGGGACGTCCCGACAATCGCCACGACGAGCACTGGCTTCAGGCCGAGCGAGAGATGTCGCACGACGGCGACATGTTGGAAGGGGACGACCTGCCGAACCTGGATGCCGTACGGGAAGCTGCCCGCGAGCATAGCGACGCCTTCATCGTCAAAAGCGATCTTGAGGACGCGGACCAAAGAGAGGCGACGCCGGGAGTGCGTGAACAGCCGTAACTTATCTGGTGCGCTGTTTCGCGTTCGGCCAAGTCATGTTTTTCGGCGGGGCTCCGGGCATCGAACTAATACCGACTGGGCGCGAGACTCTGCCAGGGAGGTAACGCGTTTCGCTTTCCTCAATGGCAATCGGCGTCTGCGATTTGGCCGCCCGGTGCATTGACGAGGCGAGGCGTGTGCCCTCCAATCGTCAATATTGCAAGACTTCAAGAAACGCCACTTCATCGCTCTCTAGCCATCCCTGACAAGCTTGGTGTGGCGACCTCATGTACTTCGTAATCGCCAATGAAGACCTGAATTTGCACCCCATAGAAGCCGAAAGAAAGACTCCAATAGAATATGGTGTCTTCAATTTGGTATCCTCGTGTGGATTTTGGAGTCTTTGAATGGAAAACTAAATGGTACCTCGGAGTCTTCGATTGCAGTGCGGAACCATAGGAAGGTGCTGCCGTTCCCTAACGGGAACAGGTTCAGCGCGCAGGAGCTCGAATACTCATCCACCGGCTTTTCTTTCCCAAGCTGGTTCGACGTCGTCAAAGGGACGGAGTTAAGCCTCCGGGAGAGGGGTGGACGGGTCGACGAGCTTGTATCCGTCGCCCTCGTTAACGAACTGGCTGTCCCGCCAAAGTACGCGACCGACGAATTTTGCCGGATCTTTGCCGGGCACCTCTACGCCCATTGCCGTGATGAACTGAAGTAATTCCATCCTGCCGAGCGGCCTTTGGGCTTGTTTGAGCACTCTTATGGCCGCTTTTCTAACCTGTTCACTAGCACTCGCGTTGCCGTCCGATTTGCGGCGGTGGCGTGTCGGCCTGTTCGTACCGATCCAGACGCTCTGAGCGTGAGGGTTCGCCCGACCCCTCATTTCATCGATAAGCGCGAGCATCTTTCTCCGCTGGGTAATGGCCTGGCTCCAGGTCGCCATCGAATGTTCTATGACGGCAATATCTGCACTCACGCGAGCGTGCAATTCGTCCAGCCCATCCGAATCCATATCCAGGGTTGGAACGGCAAGCTCAATTTCCATCGTCGGACAGTCCTTAACTGAAATTTCGGGGAGGGGGCTTTTCATGCGCTCGGATTCCGGATAGCTTGGTGTCAGTTATGGTCCTTGAACGCTTAGTCGATATCGGCCCCTGCTGCGAAGCTTCGGCCTAAAACGGAGCCGAAACTTGGAAACAGGTACCACGAATCCGTCCACAATTCCAGTTGTTTCACTCGTCGACGCGGGCTGAGATCGCCCGCACGTCTCGAGAAAACGCAGCCGAGCCGACCGTCGTCGCTGTTGGGAGTGGCGGGGAGGGATAAAGCGCGGACATAGAGGAGACTTGTCCGAATGGCATCGCACACTCCGTCCCAAGACCAATTACGCGCCGAAAAAGCCGTTGCCCGATTCAGTCAGGATTACCTTAACGGAAGCATTCCTCCGATTGCGGCTGTAGTCGACCGTGAACACTACGTCAGTATCTTGGGTCTCGAAGCGGACGACGTTGGAAAGCTGATACTTGATGGTCAGGCCATTGATCTGAGTCATTCTACCCTGGAAGACCGCCTATGGTCTGAGAGGGTTGTCCTCGCTGCGTTCCTCCATTGTGACTTAGTGGACGGGAAACTGGCGCGACATGCGAAGGGGCCAATTCTCCGCAGCCATTACCTGTCTTCGTTCCGCAGTGCGCGAAATTCGACCCATAGATATGGCCCGGTGTTCTCCAAGGTCGAGTGCCATCTGCCCCTTCCCGATTCACCACTCTCGCAAAAGACGGATGAAATCGAGGCGTGGTTCTCTCTACGTTTCTCCGAGCGAAGCTTGGACGTCTTTTGTGGGAGGGTGAGTAGACGGCAGGTCTACAATGCTTTCGGCGTGCCGATGAAAAGAAAAATTCCGGAGCTGGAAGCTCTGCTTGAGCGATGGTCGGACCGCATCGTTGCCGACGGCTACAAGCCTGATCCCCTCAAGGTTCGACAATGTATTGCAAACGCCAGTCTTACTTACGAGGAAAACCGTCGGAAGACGGCGGATACAGTTGAACTGAGGGCACGACTTTCCGAGCGACTTCTGCAAGACCTTGACGCCGGTACGCTCGTTTTGATGAAGAACAGAAACCAGGTCTCTCGGCAGCACTACGCGGGCGAATTGGGCTGCTCGGTTTCGTCGGTGAGGGCCCAGAAGGATATTCTTGCCAGGTTCGATGTAGAGGCCAGCAAAGTTCGAGGCCTCATTGGCACGAAGACGGAGGAGGTACGGGAGTGGCTGAAGGAAAACCTCGCCAACCGGACACTCCAGGTCGTCAACGGGGAAGTTTGCCGACAGCAGCTCGCCTCCGCGTTTGGGGTGACCTTGAGAGACATCAAAACGTCAAAGGAGATAACAGAACTGCTCCTCGAGTACGGTAAGAACGCCAAATGCATTGAAGGGTTGCCGAACTCGCGTCGGACCGCAGAGAGAGAAGAGCTGAACGCGGCAGAAGAGGCCCGCCTTCGGGACTACGCAAACGGGGAGTGCGTAACACTCTATCGCGGCAAAATCAGCAGGAGAGCGGCTGCTGCTGCGGTCGGTATCCCCGGTTCCTCTCTTGGCAGGACCGCCCTCAAGGCCATTCTGGAAACGGCCGACGAGAGGATCATGGGGGAGTTCCTTTCGAAGCCGGGCAACTTTGTCCATGAAGGTACGCCGTTCGAATTCGCGCGAATTACAGCCCTTGGGTTTCCAGAGGCCGTATCTAGCCTATTAAGCGATACTTTCCTTGAGGCGCTAGCTGAAATGTCATTTAGGCGGGCGTTCGACGTTTATGGCGTCGCCCTCTCCGTTTTCGAGACTGCGTCACCGATCGCACATAGTCTGTACCAGTCGGATGGCTCGCCAGCGAGAGGCAGCGAATACGTCTGGACAAGGTTACTGGCGTCATTACGCGCAACGTCGGTGGCAGAAACAACGCGTGTCATGACGAACTCATTCGTGGGCCTCGCCAACCATCTGATCAAACTGCTGAAATCATGCGATCTGATGCCGTCCGGCGTGCGGCCACTCAAAAAGCTCTCAGCGGTGGAGACGACCCAACTGCGTACCGTGGTTGAAGCGCCGAGATTAGGAAGAAGCGCAGCCCCTGTCACTACGAACTCCGTCGAACGCTATATCGAGCTTTTGGAGGCAGTCGTACTCAGCGTCGACGTCGGTATGGAGGCGAAAGAGGTATCGGAGTTCGTTTCGGCTGTCGCACGCCAAGTACAGGCTGATGGCAGTCTCAAGAACGATCCGGTCGAAGCCGTGAAAGTCGTGCTCCGCCAGCGTTTGGACGCCTCATCCGATGCAGCCTGGGAAAGGTTTTGCAAATGGCGCGAACATTTCGATTACGGACAAGGCCTAATCGCGGATATCGAGCGGCAGGAGGGTGAAGACGAACGTCTGGAAGACATATTCTTGAAGGGGCATGCGTCGCCGCATCTGAATCTTATTCTTCCGGAGGAATTCTCGGAAGCCGGGTTGGCCAGATATCTTTTCATCATGAAGAAGTACAACGGGTCGATCGTGTCTGACTGGAAGAACAAGCGCGTCGGGAAGCGTTTGACCAAGCTTTACGGTCCCCGGTCGCAATTGCAGGCATACCTCGTGCCGCACGTCGATAGTTCGGCCGCCGCGGTGCTGGCCTGTCTCGCCTCCAAGGGGCCGAACACCGCGGTAGGTCGCGAGCTACCCACCGATTTCACTCGGTCGGTAGACGATCAAATAGCCGAGATCGTGGGGATCAAGAGGAAGGGTGGCGCGCCCAAAGTGATCCACATCGACCTTCCTGCAAACGGTCGTGAGATCCAGATGCTCGACTGGATGAAGACGGCGACCCGACATCTCCGCGGTTCCTCATCGTGGTCTAATCGTCTTTTCCTGGTGTGCCACAATGGGCGCATCAGACCTCTTTCCGAATGGACTGCGCGCGACCACATCCGCGAGATTTGTCAAATGAGGCCGATGCTCGCGGGGTTGAACATCGTCCCATCTATGTTCCGAACCTCTCGCTTGCTGCTTCAAGGTTTGTTGGACAAGGGTATCATCAACGTCAGCCGTGCGCTCGCTCAACACACCGAGGACGTGGCTTGGAAAGACTACCATTCCCGCCCTCCGGAGAATCTCATCCGCGATAAGGTGACACGGTCGTACCTAACGGACGCAGAGACGATCATCGTCCATGACGACAACGAATTGGCCAACGCCTTGGGGATTTCCGACGAAGCTCTGGCCGAGCGCCGTCGAAGCGGGAGACTGAGGCGTACGGGTTTCGGCACCCTGTGCGGTGACACGCTCGGCAGGCCAGGTTCGGGCGGCACCTTATGCGCCCAGCAAGACTGCGAGCGCAATTGTCCACAATTGATGTTTGTAGCTGAACCGGTCCAAACGGCGCTGGTGCAAGCCTGGGGGATCGCCCTGAGGAGCGCCGAAGACGAGTTCTCTCGAACCCGACCGGAGCGATGGGTAGATGTCTGGCTGCCAAGGCTCAAGTTGATCGAGAGCATCGAAGAGCTCATGACGCGTGGGCAAAACATCAACATCTGGGACGAAGCCACGATCCTCCGGGAACAAATCTGGGCCGATCCTTCCGCTCCCGCTCTTAGGCCCTGGTGACCCATGGACAAGATATCCGATTCCGGGATTTCAATTCTGTCGCCCAACGGGCCGCGCGACGCGGAACGACAGGCCGAATGGCTGGGCGAAACCCCGTACTCGGCAGACCAATGGCCTTTGGGCGTTGACCGGGCCACGGGAAAAGCAATTTTCGCCGATTTCGACTACATGCTCACGCCGACCCGCAAGCTGAAAGACACGCCCAGCCTCTACCGCACCGCGAAGGAAGCCGCCTTTTGGGTCCGGCAATCCGACATTGCCGATTTGGGGCCATTGAGTCACAAACAATGGATCGACAACATGCTCCACATTCTGTCGGCGGTCGCTCGAAGCGGGATCTATGACCTTTCGCGTCTACTGCCGAGGGACCTTCATGTATTATTGCGGAAGGCCATCGAAGGGGCTGAAGGGTTGCTCGGATTTGCAGCTTATTTGGACGCGGAGTTGAGCAAATACGCTCAACTCGCCGAGTTGCCGGCTAACTGGCTCGATGTAGATGGCCAAGCAAACCTGAGGTTGATTTGCAGAGAGCTGAACTTGAAAGGTGGCTGGAGAACCAAATCTGTAAAAAAGACGTTTCTGCAACACACCCGCAGGTGGGCAAATGATGAGGCGGCCCCCGAAGCGTCGTCAATTAGGAAACTAACACGCAGCCCGTATGATCGCTCCTTCATTGTCTGCGACCATATGTATGCGTTGCGCTTCCACATGGATGCCCACAGCATCGATATCGACCCCATCACCGTAGCGCCGGAGGAGGAGGTTGACCGAAAGACTGATCCAATCCAGCACACGCCAATTCCTCCCCCGCGTCTGGTATTCGAATTCGCCCGCCACTTTGGGCGCGCCGTGGCGATCGAAGGTCCTTTGGTGGTTGAGGAATATGGCGATCGTCTAGCTGCAAGCTCGCCCATCAGCCGCGAACTCGCAGGAGCAATCAACGCGAAAATGAGATTGTTGCTGAAGAACAGCTTCGGGCTTGTTCTCGCTCTTCTGCCGGTGCGTCCCGCGCAAATCCGCATGCTCGAAAAAGATTGCTTGTATAAAGATCCTTCGGGGCAATGGTGGATCAAGGTGCCAAGGCTGAAAAAAAGGCGTCCGGATGTCCGCTTGATGCCGGCGGTCGAAGCTGTCGTTTTCACCGTGCAGCAGCTTGAAGAGGTGATGACATACCTTCCCCCAGACGCGTCTCCGCGGCTCTTTCAGTTTTCAAATTTGCACGATCGCCAGGCGGAGTTGGTTAACTTTACCACAAGCGGAGCCAACCACCTTGCGTCCGTTTACAAGATATCAAAATTCCGTAGCAAAACTTCGGAATGGGAGCGCTGGCGGTGGCAACTACGTCAGTTCCGACGGTTTTCGCCTACCTTGTATTATTGGAAATACGAGAGTTCAGTCGAGGGCGTGGCGAACATGCTCGACCAAGAGAACCTCACCACTACCCGTCGCTACACCGCGCTTGACCCGGATGTCGCCACCCTCTGGCACGAAGAGGAGTGGCGGTACGTCCAGAACGTCGTCGAAAGCGTTCTTGAAGGACAGGAGGAGTATGGCGGGACACCCGCGATCACCATCCTAAGGCTCGGCGAAAAAATCAAAACGGTCATCAAAAACAACCTCAAAGTCGTAACGATGAGAAACGTGGCGTCCGCCGTCGCGCAGTTGCTCAAAAATCACGGCGTGATGGTCACCATGCAAGACTGGGGTATCTGCTTTCATTGGGATTACCCGGGAAGCGCGCCAAGAGAGGCGTGCCGCCGACTGAGCGGCAAAGAGGGGCGGGGGCCCGATCTAACCTATGCAGCACCGGAGGTCTGCGGCTCGGGTTGTCCATTCTGCTTGTCCGCACGAAAGACAAGGGCAGTGATGGACGAGGTGATCAAGTTATGCGGCGAGCCGGTCCCAGCGCCCCTCGAGGGAACATTGTTTCAAGAACTTCAGGACGAGCGGACCATGAAGTTTCTGTCGTTCCGAGGAAACCTCGAGCCCCGACCGGGATTGCAATTGGAGGACGTCCCAAATGAGCCATAAAGGCAATCGCGCCCGAAAGACGCTCCCAACCAACGAAGAACGTGTGAAGCGGTTACGCGATTATCTCACGGCGGTCGACGAAGGCAAGGCGACGGTAGAGGACTGGACGACGTTTCCTAAGACGCTGGACGGCACGCGAGTTTTTCTCCTGCCGCAGGTCGGTGTGTTTCCTGTAACCAACACCAACATTCTCACGAGGACGCACCCCACATGCGGACCGCTGGTCTCTGAGATCAAAGTGCGTTTAGAGTCGATAAACAAACGGCGACCTGCCCAGGAACAGCGGACAGAGAAGCCGAAAACGACGCCGGCGTTGACTACCGAGGAAATGCAGGAACGGATCGTCAGGCGCGAATATCTCGCTCAATGGTCGAAAGCGCGGCTAGAGGCCGAGGACGCCGTGGCAATGAGCCGTGAGATCGAGCGATTGCGCAAAGTTGAAGACGAACGCGACAGCGCAGTAGCCGAACTGGAGCGACTACGGGCGTTGACCGAAGAAGCCCCCGGACACAACGCTCGAGCTAAGCCCAGTTCCGGCCCTTGTCACGATAGGAGCGGAAAGAAGGGACGCGGCAAAACCCCACATCTGCGGTTGGTGGAATGAAGCTGGAAAACCTTGAAGATATCTGGGGCGACCTGAAAGGTCTTTCCAATCGGGACAAAGCGGTTGTGCACGGTCGGCGTGGACAGGAAGCCTTGGATGCCGCCAAAGCCTGCGGGAAACTCGAAGCAGATGACAAGGGGGTCAAACGCGCCTGGTTGGCAACCTTGTTAGGCGTTGGTCGGTCGGCGCTTCGGCAGAACACTGCGCTCCGGAGGATTACTTCCGAATTTGACAAGTTGGCGGCGGAGCTTTTCGCCAACCAACAGGTCGGAATTGGCGACATAGAGCAAAGACTAAGCAATCCACAATCGAACGTTATCGACCTGGTGGAAACGAGAGCTCGTCTCGACCGATTGGAGGCGGGCGAGATCGAACTCGTAAGTTTCGAATTCGACAATGAAAGCTACACTGTACCTGTCCTATTGTGGGGTGACAGGATCGACGAAGATGCCTCCGACTTTCTACGAGACCGCGTGGTCAAGGGCGGGGTAAGCTTGCTGACGGTAAGGAGGGACGCGAGCATCCTCAGACGGTTTCTTCGTCATTGCCGAGCGAAGGGGTGGGAGCTGAGGTATTTGACCGACCGCCGCCTTCGCGACTATCGCAGTTTAATCAGACATGTTGACACGGCGATTTTGAACGACGAAGGGCGAAATATCTGGGCAAGGACCTTCAACAACTATCTTTCCGTTATTTTCCGCTTTCTCACCTGGGCTGAGAAAACTGGGCGTATCCGGGGTGTGGTCGAGTTGGATCAAGCGCCGAGCCAAAGGCAGAGACCGCCTGTCACAGGTCGGGTGCACTATGGCATAATGCCAGGTGGTCGGCGGATCCGACAGTGGGTATCCAACGTTACTCTGCGCGATAAGCGTGGCAATGCTGCGGACCGCGGCACACCCGACGAACAGCAAATTCGAGATACTCATCGTGTAGCCGCCTCACGCCGGCATGCGACGCGCGATACCTTGTTGTTCCTATGGGGAGAGTACACTGGCGCTAGGCGAGCATCGATCCTTGGCGTCCGTCTGACTGATCTTCCGAACCGGGACCAGTTTGACGAGCTCCGGTCAAACGGCGGCAGGTGGGGTATCAAGATTTTCACAAAAGGAGGATCTTGGCACACGATCTACCCCGACCTGTTCCTTCTGGATGCCACCCTAGACTACATCGACGTCGAGCGCGCTGCGATCGTCGAGGTGAATCTCAAGAAGGGACGACCACCGAGCGAGTACGTCTTTCTTTCGCAAAAAACCGGCGACGTTCTTCAGGGCGACAGCCTTACGAAGATATCCATCGAGTGTTTTCGTAAAGCTGGGATATTCGACGCCAGCTATCATCGGTTCCGTGGAACCTATGTGACTAAGAAGATCTGCGTTGCGCTCGACGCCTACGGCTCGACGATACAAGGCCTCAGTCCGAATTCGAGTTTTATCGAAACGCTCATCACCCGCATACACAAGGATACCCATCACCTTTCGCCAGAGGGGTTGAAGCCGTATATCGGACAAGAGCTCGACCGTCGTTTGAGGCAGGGCAAAGCGTTTAAGGCGCAGGAACTCGATGGAGAAATTCGTCAGAAAGAGCTTCATCTCGAGGCAACAAATAGACGACTAACCCGCTCGGAAGAGAAAAGGCAGCTACTTCGGGACATCGATCGAGGAGACAGAGCGTCCGCCGAAGCTCGGCTGGCAGTACTCATGTAAGTTGCGCCGCGCTCACTACCACAGCACGGAACGCGCCGGGCGTACCTCACGCGACGGCCAAGGTCTTGCACCGCATCGGCCACTGATAAATCAACGGTATCGCGCACAGAATCGTGCTATCTAACGGGCGCTAGCCTACAAGCCCGACCTTCGGTCGGGTCCCAGGCCATCTTCAAGGCGTTTGCCCAAAACCAGTCCGAAGCTGCTCTAGCAATGGTTCATGCTTGCTTCGGACTGGTTTGCATCACCCTTCATGCTTTGAGAAGTTGCCTCGATTGATAAAAAAAGGTGATAAAAAATGTGGAATGCCGGAAAGCCCTTCAACATCGCTTCCTATGCGCTGCTGACGATGATGGTGGCGCAGGTGACAGGGCTGAAGTATGGCGAATTCGTCCATACGCTCGGCGATGCGCATCTCTACCACAACCATTTCGAACAGGCGAAACTGCAGCTGACGCGCCAGCCGCATGCGCTGCCGCGCATGGTGATCAAGCGCGACGTCAAGGATATATTCGGCTTCGTCTACGAGGATTTCGAGCTCGTCGGCTATGAGGCCGATGCCAGTATCAAGGCGCCGATCGCCGTCTAAAGCGTGTCGCGATCTTTCAGATCGCCTGCTTCAGGTTTCTGTTTCGCATGTCGTTACCGTGGACCGCTTCACAGGTTTGCGTGGCATGCTCCAAGCCGGGAAGGCCGATGTCCGATATCCGCAAGACCATCTTCGTCGCCGTTGCCCGCAACGGCATCATCGGCCGCGACGGCGACATGCCCTGGCGGCTTTCGACAGACCTCAAGCGCTTCAAGGCGATGACGGTGGGCAAGCCCGTCGTCGTCGGCCGCAAGACCTTCGAGAGTTTCGGCGGAAAGCCGCTGCCGGGACGCCAGCACGTGGTGATCTCGCGGGATGCCGATATCGACCATCCCGATGTTCATATGGCCCGCTCGCTCGACGAAGCGATCACAATGGCCGAGGCGCTCGCCCGCAAGCAGGGCGAAAACGAAATCTCCATCCTTGGCGGCGGGCAGATCTACGCGCAGGCCATCGCTTTCGTCGATCGCATGTGCGTCACGCATGTCGAGGCCGATGTGGATGGCGATACTGTTTTTCCGGCCATCGATGCGGCCGCCTGGGTGGCGACCGAAAGTCTTGATGTTCCGGCAGGGGAGAGGGATACCTATCCCACGCGTTTCGTCGTTTATGAACGTCGAGATGCCTGAAAAGGAACTATTTTCCAATTAAATTGACCAAGTTTCTGACGCCGCGTTGAAAGCAGATGCGGTGATACCTATAACGGTCCCATCGCATCCGCCGGTAGCCCCCACGGCGGTCGGATGTGTATGACGTAACGAACAACGAGGTTTTGATGCCCTGGAGCAATCAGAATGGCGGCGGCGGCCCTTGGGGCGGCGGCGGCGGAAATAACAATCAGGGACCATGGGGGCAGGGGCCGAACCGTCCACGCGGCGGTGGCGGCGGCAAGGGCGGTCCGCCCGATCTGGAAGATATCATCCGTCGCGGACAGGATCAGTTGCGGGGCATCGTTCCCGGCGGTTTCAACGGCGGTGTCGTTGCGATCATCGTCGCGGTCATTGCGATCTTCTGGCTTTTCCAGTGCATTTACGTCGTCCAGCCGGACGAGCGCGGTGTGGAACTGCGCTTCGGCAAGCCCAAGGAAGAAATTTCCATGCCGGGCCTGCATTTCCACTTCTGGCCGTTCGAAACCGTCGACCTGGTCAAGGTGACGGTGCAGCAGCAGAATATCGGCGCCACTACGGCCGGCTCTTCGAGCGGGCTGATGCTGTCGGGTGACAGGAGCGTCATCAACGTACAGTTTGCCGTCTTCTACACGATCAGCGATCCGAAGGCCTACCTCTTCGGCGTCGAGAATCCGGCCGAGACGCTGCAGCAGGTTTCCGACAGCGCCATGCGCGAGATCGTCGGCCGCCGTCCGGCACAGGATGCGTTCCGCAGCAATCGTCAGCCGATCGAGACACAGGTCCTCAACATCGTTCAGGATACGATGAACCGTTACGGCGCGGGCATTACCGTCACCGGTGTGACGATCCAGAACGTGGCGCCGCCGCGTGAAGTCGCCGATGCCTTCGAAGAAGTGCAGCGTGCCGGCCGCGACCGCGACAGCACGATCGAGGACGCCAACCGCTATACGAACCAGAAGCTCGGCCAGGCGCGAGGCGATGCCGCCCGTATCCGCGAAGACGCAGCCGCCTACAAGGATCGCGTCGTCAAGGAAGCCGAAGGTGAGGCCCAGCGCTTTACCGCCATCAATGACGAATATTCGAAAGCTCCCGACGTGACGCGCAAGCGCCTGTTCCTGGAAACGATGGAACAGGTCTTGAAGAACTCCAAGAAGGTCGTGATCGACGACAAGCAGGGCGTCGTGCCCTACCTGCCGCTCAACGAGATCAATCGACCGGCGGCACCGGCACGGCAGGGAGGTTGAACCATGCTATCGAACAGACTTCCCGTAATCCTCATCGGGCTCGCGATCATTCTCGCCATTCTTTATTCGTCGATCTTCGTGGTCAATGCGCGTGAGCAGGCAATCGTTGTCCGCTTCGGTCAGATCCAGTCGGTCAAGAGCGAGCCGGGCCTCTATTTCAAGCTGCCCTTCGGCTTCATGGATGCCGATCGGGTGCAGTATGTCGAAAAGCGCGCACTCAGGCTCGACCTCGACAATATCCGCGTTCAGGTTCAGGACGGCCAGACCTTCGATGTCGATGCCTTCGTGATCTACAACATCTCGGATGTGCGCCGTTTCCGCGAAACGGTGTCGGGTGATCGTGACGCTGCCGAGGCACGTCTGCGCGCGCAACTCGATTCCTCGCTTCGCCGCGTCTACGGTCTGCGCGACTACAATGCCGCGCTTTCCGAAGAGCGCGTGGCGATGATGCTCGAAATCCGGGACGATCTGCGCACCGACGCCGAAAATCTCGGCCTGCATATCGACGATGTCCGCATTCGCCGGACCGACCTGTCGCCGGAAGTGGCTCCGAATACCTATAACGCCATGCGCTCCGAGCGTCTGGCCGAGGCCGAGCGTATTCGCGCCGAGGGTAACGAAGAAGGCCAGCGCCGCCGGGCCGTCGCCGACCGTCAGGTCGTCGAGATCACCGCTGATGCCCAGCGTGACTCGGAAATCCTGCGTGGTCAGGGTGACGCGGATCGTAACCGCATCTTCGCAGAGTCCTTCGGCAAGGATCCGGCCTTCTTCGAGTTCTATCGCTCGATGTCGGCCTATTCCACGGCCATGTCCTCGCAGGATACGACGCTGGTTCTGTCGCCGAGTTCGGAGTTCTTCCGCTACTTCGAAAATTCGAACGGCAATCAGCCTGCAGTACCCGGCCAGACGGGTGGCCTTGTGCCGCCGCCGGCCGCGCAGCCTGCGCCTGCTCCGGCGGCGAACTGACGACATAGAGAATGCAGGATTTCCTGACGGGACTTGCATTCTTCCTCATCATCGAGGGGCTGGTCTATGCACTGGCCCCTCGTTTTCTTGTCGGGATGGCGAAGCTTCTTCCCAGCATTCCAGAGTGGCAATTGAGAGCCTTCGGCCTGGCAGCGACGGCGCTTGGCGTCGGAGGGGTCTGGCTTTTGCGAGGGTAGGTCACATTCGGAAGGGGATTTCGCGAAAAGGTGATTTCGCCCTCCATCATTCCGCCGTATGCTGATGCTGTATGTGCGCCTTTACCCCAGCAGAGGAAGCTTGATGGCCCCCACGAATCGCTCGCCCTTCAGACGAACGCTCGCGCTCCTGGCCGGCACCGCCCTTCTGGCAAATGTCGGCGCAAGCGGTGTTGCGCATGCGCAAACCGCTCCCGCACCAGCGACACCTGAACAGGCAGCACCGGCCCCTGCGGCGCCTCAAGCACCAGCGGTTTCTCCTGCTGCGGTCGCACCCGCCGCTCCGCCGGTGCAGATGACGGCGCCGGGCAACGGGCCGGCTTCCGTTGCCGATCTCGCCGAGGGACTGCTCGATGCCGTGGTCAATATTTCGACCTCGCAGAACGTGAAGGATGACGAGGGGGCAGGGCCGGCTCCGCGCGCGCCGGATGGCTCGCCGTTCCAGGAATTCTTCAACGATTTCTTCAATAAGCAGCAGGGCAATCGCGGTCCCAACCACAATGTCAGCTCGCTTGGTTCCGGTTTCGTCATCGATCCCAGCGGCTATATCGTCACCAACAACCACGTGATCGAAGGCGCCGACGACATCGAGGTCAATTTCGCCAACGGCTCCAAGCTCAAGGCCAAGCTGATCGGCACGGATACCAAGACCGATCTTTCGGTGTTGAAGGTCGAGCCGAAGCAGCCGCTGAAATCCGTCAAGTTCGGCGATTCCAGCGTCATGCGCATCGGCGACTGGGTCATGGCGATCGGCAACCCGTTCGGCTTCGGCGGATCGGTCACGGTCGGTATCATTTCGGGCCGCGGCCGCAACATCAATGCCGGCCCCTATGACAATTTCATCCAGACGGATGCGGCGATCAACAAGGGCAATTCGGGCGGTCCGCTCTTCAACATGAAGGGTGAGGTGATCGGCATCAATACGGCGATCATTTCTCCCTCGGGCGGCTCGATCGGCATCGGCTTCTCGGTGCCGTCGGAACTCGCTTCAGGCGTCGTCGATCAGCTTCGTGAATATGGCGAGACGCGCCGCGGCTGGCTCGGCGTACGCATCCAGCCCGTCACCGACGAGGTGGCCGACAGCCTCGGCCTCGACAGCGCCAAGGGCGCTCTGGTTGCCGGGGTCATCAAGGGCGGACCTGTCGACGACGGTTCGATCAAGGCCGGTGATGTGATCCTGAAATTCGACGGCAAGGTCGTCAGCGAGATGCGTGACCTGCCGCGCGTGGTCGCCGAAAGCCCTGTCGGCAAGGAGGTCGATGTCATCGTGCTGCGCGACGGCAAGGAGCAGACCGTGAAGGTGACGCTCGGCCGTCTCGAAGACAGCGACCAGGCGGCTGCTGCCGGCGACAATTCCGGCGATGACGGTGTCATCAATCCCGATCCCGGCGAAAACAACGATATGGACGAACCGGATCAGGGCGGCGATCAGGGGCAGACCGCGCCGGACGGCCAGGACCCGCACCAGCAGGATCAAGGACAGGATCAGAAAGGCCCAGATCAAAAGGGCCAGAATCAAAAGGGGCAGGATCAGGCGACACCGGGCCAGGCCACGCCAAAGCATGTGCTCGGCCTGTCGCTCTCGCTGCTTAGCCCCGAAACCCGCAAGGCCTTCGGCATCGCCGAAAGCGTCGACGGTGTCGTCGTGACCGAGGTCGCGCCGGGTTCTGCTGCGGCCGAAAAGGGTCTCAAGCCCGGCGACGTGATCGTCGAAGTGGCGCAGGAATTCATGAAGTCGCCGGATGCGGTTGCCACGAAAGTGCAGACGCTGAAGCAGGAAGGCCGGCGCAATGCGCAGATGATGGTCGCCGCTGCCAATGGCGATCTGCGCTTCGTAGCCGTGCCGATGGAGTAAGGGCTTCGAATACGGTTCCGAAGATCAAAAAGGAGCGGTTAGCCGCTCCTTTTCTGTTTTCAGATGTGGCTCGCTGCGCTCAAGCCGTGACGAAATCCGTCTTGCGGTAGCCTTGGATATAGAGCAGCGCCGTCAGGTCGCCGTGGTTGATCCGCATGCCTGCTTCAGCGGCGACAGCCGGTTTGGCGTGCAGGGCGACGCCGGAGCCGGCCAGATGCAGCATGCCGAGATCGTTGGCGCCGTCGCCGACGGCAATGGCGTCTTCAGGGGAGATGCCGAGGCGGGCGGCGATGTCGTTCAGGGCGTCGACCTTGGCCTGCCTGCCGAGAATGGGTTCGGCGACGTAGCCGGAGAGGACGCCGCCTTCCTCAAGCAGGATATTGGCGCGGTTTTCGTCGAAGCCGAGGGTCGCGGCGATGCTGCTGGTAAAGACCGTGAAGCCGCCGGAGACGAGGGCGGTGTAATAGCCCTTCGATTTCATGGTGGCGATCAGTTCCAGGCCGCCCGGGGTCAGCGTGATGCGCTTGGCAATGACTTCATCGACGACCGATATCGGCAGGCCCTTCAGGAGCGCGACGCGTTCGCGCAATGCCGGCTCGAAGGCGATCTCGCCGTTCATGGCGCGGGCGGTGATCGCCGCGACCTTGTCCTTGAGGCCTACTTCGGCGGCGAGTTCATCGATACATTCCTGGCCGATCATGGTGGAATCCATATCGGCGATCAAAAGCTTCTTGCGGCGGGTTTCCTGCTCCTGGATGACGAGATCGATCGGGTTGCCGGCGATTACGGCGTGCAGGCTGGCTTCGGCCACCTGGCTGTCGGAGCCGTCCGCGAGCACGATATCGCAGGCAATACCGTCCGCCAGCCAATAGAGCCCCGATGACTTGACGGCGTCGGCGGCGCGCTCGGCGATCGCGGGCGAAAGAACGGGGTTTGACGGATTGGCAACAAGCGTGGCAACGAGGGCCATGATGGAAAACCTTCTGAGCACTTTGAATGCGATCCTGATAACCGGGCCGACTGCCAGCGGCAAGTCCGCGCTCGCTGTTGAACTGGCCAAACAGCATGGCGGCGTGGTGATCAACGCCGACAGCATGCAGGTCTATGACACGCTGAGGGTGCTAACTGCGCGGCCTTCGGAAGAGGATATGGAAGGCGTGCCGCACCATCTCTACGGTCACGTGCCGGCGGGGCAGGCCTATTCGACGGGCGCCTGGCTGCGGGATGTGACGGCGCTCTTGCCGCGCATCCGCGCCGAGGGAAAGCTGCCGGTCTTCGTCGGCGGCACCGGTCTCTATTTCAAGGCGCTGACAGGCGGGCTCTCGGAGATGCCTGTCATCCCCGAGGCGATCCGCCAGCGGCTGAGGGGCCGACTGCTGCAGGAGGGGCCGGAAGTGCTCTATGCGGACCTTGCTAAGGCCGATCCCGCCGTCGCCGGAAGCCTCAATCCGCAGGACGGGCAGAGGATCGTGCGGGCGCTTGAAGTCTTCGAGGCGACGGGCCAGTCGATCGCCGAATTCCAGGGGCAGGCGGGGCCAGTCATCGTCGATCCCGAGACGGCGCGCAAGATTGTCGTGCTGCCGGATCGCGCCATACTGCACCAGCGCATCAACGGCCGTTTCGAGAAGATGCTGGAGCAGGGAGCAGAGGAAGAGGTGAAGGCGCTGCTGGCGCTCGATCTTCCCGCCGAGATGCCTGTCATGAAAGCGATCGGTGTGTCGCAGATCGCGGCGATGCTGCGCAGTGAGATGAGCCGCAGCGAGGTGATCGAGCGCGGGGCGGCCGCCACGCGGCAATATGCCAAGCGGCAGATGACATGGTTCCGCAACCAGATGGATGAAAGCTGGGAGCGGTTGACATGAAGTGTTCCAGGAATGCGTGAAATATATCTTGTTCGCCATGCAGAGACGATGCCCGATCCGGAGCGCCCTCCCGCCTCCTGGCAGTTGACCGAGGCTGGCCGTACCGTGGCTGCATCTCTCAAAGGCCTATTGCCCGAACTGGTCTTCAGCAGCCCCGAAGCGAAGGCAATGCAGACGGCGAGACAGTTGACGCACCTGCAGGTGACGGCTGTCGAGGAGTTTCGCGAGCATCGAGCCGAGAAAGTGGCGTGGATATCAAGCGACGATTTCGCGATATCGGTCGAGCGCTACTTCAGCGATCGGGAGAACCGGGTCTGGGGCGATTCCCATGCCGAAACGGCAGCGCGATTCAGAGCCGGTCTGAGCCAGATCGCCTCGCAGCTGGACGGAGCGACACAATGCACCGTTGTTTCCCACGGCCGCATTCTCTGCAGCTTCCTCGGGAATCTCTCTGGGACGTCCGGTTACGACTTGTGGAAGCTCCTCACCATGCCAACCGTGATAAAGCTGGCGGTCGCAGACGAGACCATGCGGATCGAGGCGATCTCCTATTTCCACTGAGCCAACGGCTCAATCCTTATTATAAAGGCTGCTCAGCGGCTTCTTCAGGATGCTTTCGCGCAGTGACATGCCACCCTCGCGGCGTGGCTGTGATGTCTGTTCGCCGAAGGCCGGCTTCGGCTGCTCGTCGCGGCGCATTTCCCGGCGCAGCGCTTCCAGGCGCGCGTCGATGGAGGTTTGCGGCGAGAGCGGCGGAGGCTCGGGCAGTGGGGCCCGGGTCTGTGGCAGGAGTGCTGGCCGATAGGGCTCGAGCGGCGCCTCGGTTGCCGACGGAGCGGCGTAGGGCTGGGCGGCGTCCTCGTCTTCGAAATCCTCGTCCGGCTCGTAATCCGTCATCGCGGAGCTGTAGCTCTGCTGGAAGGTGGAAATATCGGGGCCTGATGTGATCGCCCGCATGCGGGTGACGATGCGGCGCAGGTCGACGGTGTCCGGGTCTTCCTCGGCATGTTTGCTGGTAGCGCTATGGGCCTTCGGCAACAGGGTTTCATCGACGCGCAGGAAGCGCATGCGCATCGGCACGCGGATCGCCTCGCCGAAGGCGATCGCCTCTCCGTTGCCGATCGAGGAGATGAAGCTCGTCGTCGAGATCGAGGAATTGGGGATGGCCGAGCGGATGATTTCCTGGTCGCGGTCGTTGGCAAGGCGCATGGCAAAGAGTGTCGAGCACTGCGACAGGATCGTCTGGTCGAGCTCTCCCGGGCGCTGGGTGATGATACCGAGCGAGACGCCGTATTTGCGGCCTTCCTTGGCAATGCGGGCAATCGCCTGGCGGGTCGGAACGAAACCGAGGTTCGGATCCGAGGGTATATAGCGATGCGCCTCTTCGCAGACGACCAGCATATGAATGGCGCCTTCGCTCCAGAGCGCGATTTCGAAGGCCATGCGGCAGAGCACGGACGCGACCGAATTGACGACTTCGGAGGGGATGCCGGCGAGCTGGAAGGTGCAGATCGGCCTGTTGTCGCCCGGGATGCGGAAGATCTGCGCGATGGTCTCCGTGATCGTGTCGCTGATCGTGTTGTTGGAGAACATGAAGTGGTAACGCGGATCGTTGATCGCCGCGATGATGCGCATCTTCAGCGAGCGCAGGAACGGTTTTTCGGTGCGGCCTTCGAGCCGGCCGATGCGCTCGTCGATGAGAGCAAGCAGGTCGGCGATGCGGTACGGCACCGGCGTATCGGCAGTGATCGAGCTCTTTTCCGTCTGTCGGCGCACAAGCGAACTGTCGCTGCCGCGGAAGGCGCGCTTGGCCTCCGGCAGGATATCGCGCAGCATGTCGAGCTCTTCCGGTACCGGCGGGCGGCCGCGGAAGACCACTTCGGCGAATTCCTCGAGCCGCATCAGCCAGAAGGGCAGGTCGAGTGTATCGGTATCGATGGTAACGGCGTGTTTGGGGAAGGCGGCGGCAAATTCGTTGTGCGGATCGAGGATCAGCACGCGCAGCTTCGGATCGGCCTCGATCGCCTTGTGCAGCAGCAGCGAGACGGCAGTCGATTTGCCGACACCGGTCGAGCCGACCACGGCGAAGTGCTTCGACAGCATCGAGGGGACATGGATCGCCGCTTCGATGCTTTCATCCTGTGTCAGGTTGCCGATGACGGCGGTGGCGCCCTTGCCGGCATCATAGATGCGCATCAGGTCCGCGGCGCGGATACGATGGGCGATGGCGCCGAGATGGGGATAACACGAAATGCCGGTCGAGAATTCCTCGCGGCCGTCTTCGTCGACGCGGACTTCGCCGAGCAGTTCCGTCTCGATGCGGAAGACATTGTCCTGGCCTTCGCCCCAGCCCTGGTTGCCGGTATTCATGGAGAAGACGAGGGCGACGACACGATTCCTGCCGACGCTGATCGAAATCAGCCGACCGACGGACCATAGTTCGGTGAGATCGGTGCCACCGGCTTCCGCCACGGCGGCGATGGTGGCGCGCGAACCGCTGCACGCAACGACACGCCCGAGGAAACGGTTCCCCGGCGTAAGGCTATCGCGGCGATCCTGTTCGCCTGCCTTGCCTGTCGTCATCATGTCGTTGTTCAGCAAAGGGTTACTCCCCGCAGTAAAGGACAGGATATGACCGATCCTTTAATAAATCCTTCAGCCCCAGAATTGGACGGGCTATGGGAGAAGTGATCGGTTGGCCGGGCGCGGATTTTTTATTGCGGAATGCGTTGACGCTGCGAAATTTTCTGTCTATCAATTCCGCCCATGACAATTTCGAACGTTCTTATCGTGGTGGGAAAGCGCATGGGCAGGATGGTGTAACCATCCGGCGGTAGCCACCCATGCGCAAGACGAAGGCTCCTCAGGGGCCTTTTTTTATGCCC